>VFQR01000053.1_pt1 | contig 320161 bp, 310 predicted proteins | sample 3512321 | NCBI WGS metagenome assembly VFQR01 (sample SAMN10412374, study PRJNA504923) | tailings metagenome | isolation source: Relicate 3 Philex TSF1 revegetated site | place: Philippines: Tuba, Benguet | collected 2017-08-29 | reverse complement strand
TGGCCGAGTGGTCGAAGGCGCACGCCTGGAAAGTGTGTAGGCGGGGAACCGTCTCAAGGGTTCGAATCCCTTTCTCTCCGCCATTCCCAAGCCATTGAAATTGCTGGAGTAGAGTCCGAATCTGAATGCGGATTCTGTCACAGCACCCGTCACAGCGACGGCGGGGCTTGCTCCTTGCTTAGGTCCACATCATCCCTGATGCACCGGCGAGGTCCGGTCTTCTGGTTCCGCAAGCCTGATCGATCGCCCTGGCAGTTCGGACACCGCAGTCATCTGGCCCGACAATGGCCCTGTCGACGCCTTCAGCACTGACGGTAAAGGCGCAGAGACACAGGTTCGCATCCCCCGAACCTGTTCGGGCCCATGGTCCTATTCGAAAATGGCGTCGAGCAATTGCCGCTCGAGTGAGGCGAAGGCTACCGTGCCGCGTTCACGGGGGCGGGGAAGGTCGACGGATAGGTCGAGGGCAACCTTGCCCTCATTGAGCACGATGACCCGGTCGGCCAGCACAACAGCTTCAGCCACATCATGGGTCACGAAAAGTGCGGTGAAGCCCTGTTCCTGCCAGACCTGTTCGACAAGCCCCTGCATGGTGATGCGGGTGAGGGCATCGAGCGCCCCCAATGGCTCGTCGAGGGCAAGGAAGTTGGGTTGGCTGACCAAGGCCCTGGCCAGCGCGGCGCGCTGGCGCTGACCGCCCGAGAGCCGCGCGGGCCACTGGTCGATCTTTTCGGCCAGTTGCACCGCCTCCAGCGCCTCGACAACCCTAGGATCGTTGCCGCTGGCTCGGGCTCCCAGACCCACAGCGACATTGTCGCCAATATCAGCCCATGGCAGCAGCCGCGGCTCCTGAAAGACGATGCGCTTGTTGACGCTCTGGCCACTGGTCGGCGCCGTGAAAGCGATCTCGCCATGGGTGGGCGGGTCGAGATCGACAAGCAGGCGCAGCAGCGTACTCTTGCCGCAACCGCTTTTGCCGACGATGGCAACAAACTGGCCTGGCGCAATGTCGAGGTCGAGGTGCTTGAGCACACTATTGGCGCCAAAGCTCTTGTCGAGGCCGCGAATGCTGATCCCAACACCTTCGGTGCGGAGATCAGCGGGGCGGCGGGGCAGGGCGCGCAGCTCCGGCTCGATCTCGCGGCCCGAGGCGGTATGCGTACGGACACGTTGAATGGCGGTCATCTTACTTCTCCGGAGCCTGGTAGGCGGGGTGCCAGCGCAGGGTGCTGCGTTCGAGCAGTCGCGCCGTGACGTCGGCCAGTTTGCCGAGCAGCGCGTAAAGCACGAGGGCGAGGATGACGACGTCGGTCATCATGAATTCGCGGGCGGAATTGGCCATGTGGCCAATGCCTGACGAGGCGGCCATGGATTCTGCGACAATCAGTGTCAGCCACATGATGCCGAGGGAAAACCTGAGCCCCACGAAGATGGACGGCAGGGCGCCCGGAAAGATCACTTTTCGAAACAGCGTCCAGCCATTCATTCCGAAAACCCGGCCCATTTCGAGCAATTGCGGATCGACGGTGCGGACGCCGTGCAGCGTATTGAGATAGATTGGGAAGAAGACCCCGAGCGCGGTGAGGAAGAGCTTGGCCTCCTCCCCGATGCCGAACCAGAGAATGACCAGCGGAATGAGCGCCAGGTTGGGGATGGTGCGCAGCATCTGCAGGGTGGTGTCCGTGAAGGCATGTGCATGGCGCGAGACGCCATTGGCAATGCCTAGGGCAAAGCCGATGGAGCCGCCCACCAGCAGACCGGAAACGGCCCGCACGGCACTGGCCCAGATGTCGATGAACAGCCGCCCCGAGCCGACCCGATCCACCAGCGCCGCCAGAACGGCCGAAGGTGCAGGCATCAGCCGGTTGGCAATCCAGCCTGAACTTGCCGCCAACTGCCAAAGCAGTATGGCGCCAAAGGGCAGGATGAAGGGCACGAGTGGCGCCAGCGCGGAAAGGGAAAGGCGCGGGGCTTTTCCGGGTCGTGTAGTGAGCGTGGTCTTGAACGGCTCGGTGGCTGTGGTCATGACACGTTCCTTGTACGGGAGAGTGAATGGGCCCGGCGGTCTGCCGCCGGGCCGTGCCGATGTCAGCCGGCGGGGGCGTACCAGACGATGTCCGAGATGGTCAGCGCGCGCGGGATGATGCCGAGCGCGAAGAATTCGTCGGCCAGCGCCTGCTGGTAAGCGATGGTTTCGTCGGTGATCGGGAAGATGTTGCCGAGGTTGGCGCCGTCGCGGGTAAGAGCAATGCGCTGGATTGGCTCGGGCACCCCGGTGATTTCGGAGATCTGGCTGATAGTGGCGTCGAGATTGGTCTGCGCCGCCTCGCCCACCTGCTTGAGCACGGCGATCACCTCGGCCACGATGTCGGCATGGTCGCGGGCGAAGGCGCCATTGGCCTGGTAGAAGCCCCAGGAGTCGACGATGCCGTCCGTGGTGACGAGGACGCGGGTGGTCGGATCCTGCTCGGCAATGGCGAAATAGGGATCCCAGATAACCCAGGCATCGACCTGATCGGTGGAGAAGGCAGGCGCCGCGTCGGAGGGACCAAGATCGAAGGCTTCGATATCGTCAAGCGTCAGGCCGGCCGTCCGCAAAGCCTTGACGATGAAATTGTGCGAACTGGAGCCGCGCTTGAAGGCGACTTTCTTGCCCTTGAGGTCGGCCAGCGACTGGATCGGGCTCGACTGTTTCACCAGGATAGCGGAGCCATTTTTGCTGCCCTTGCTGGCTGCGACATAGACCAGATCGCCACCGGCGGCCTGGGCAAAGAGCGGTGGCACGTCGCCGGTGGAGCCGAAGTCGAGGGCATTGGCACCGAGGGCTTCGAGCAGCGGCGGGCCGGAGGTGAACTCGCTCCATTCCACGGCAATACCGCGTTCGGCCAGCTTGGTTTCAATGGCGGCGGATGCCTTGGCGAGGGCGAGGATGCCCCCCTTCTGCCAGCCGATGCGGAACGTGGTGGGCGCGGACTGGGCAAAGCCGGCCTGGGCCAGGGCGATGCCGGCAGGTGCGGCGGCGAAGAGGGAGAGGAGGTGACGGCGTTTCATTCGAGAGTTTCCTTGGGGACAGAAGTGAGATCAGGCGCTGCGTGCCAGGGGCAGAGCGGTGCCTAGCCGCCAGGACAATTCCTCGGCAGCGCGGGCGATGCGGGCCTTGAGGGCATCACCCTCGGGCTGGTAGTCGGTGAACTCGGCCTCGACGCCGTAGATGGCGGTCGGGATGATGTCGGCCGCGAAGAAGGCAAAGAGCGGCCGCAGACCGTGATCGAGCGCCAGGGCGTGGCGGTCGCTGCCGCCGGTGGCGGAAATCACCACCGGCTTGCCGCGCAGGGCCTTGGGCTCGACGAGGTCGAAGAGGTGCTTGAAGAGCCCTGAATAGGTGCCCTTGTAGACAGGTGAACCGACCACAAGCGCATCGGCCTGGACGATGGCCTCAAGCAGTGCCGCCACGTTGGGCGGGGCCTGACGCGGGTCGAGGGTCTGGCCTAGCTCCGGCAGCACGCCGTTGAGATCGAAGACCTTGGCGTCGAAGCGCGGGTCCAGCGAGGCCGCGGTCACAATGGCTTCCACCAGGCTGCGCGTGCGGGACGGGCGCGATGGGCTGCCCGAAATGCCCAGGATGCGAATGGTGCTCATCAGGCGCTCCGCTGGCTGTCATTGGCCTGCCGACGGGCGACAAAGCGGTTGATGGGACGCTCAAGTCCGAGGTTTTCGCGCAGGGTCGGTCCCGCATAGTCGGTGCGGAAGAGGCCGCGCTTCTGCAGGATGGGCACGACCTCGTCGACGAAGTCGGTCAACGCGGTGGGCAGGATCGGCGGCATGATGTTGAAGCCGTCCGCGGCGCCATTGCTGAACCAGAGCTCGATGGCATCGGCGATTTGCTCGGGCGTGCCGACGACGGTGCGATGACCGCGCGCCGTGGCCAGCGAGAGGTAGAGCTGGCGCAGCGTCAGGCCGGTATTGGCGAGGTCGGAAACCAGTTTCAGGCGGCTCTTGTTGAGCTCGGTATCGCTGGGCAGGGGTGGCGCGCGGTCATCCAGGGAATAGCCGGAGAGGTCCACGCCGACGTAATACTGCTTGAGGATGGCCCAGGCGATCGCGGGGTGCACAAGCGACTGGATGAATTCGTAGTTGGCCTGTGCCTCGGCCTCGGTGCCCCCCAGGACCGGGAATATGCCCGGCATGATGAGGAGTTCTTCGGCGCGCCGGCCAAAGCGCGGCAGGCGTCCCTTGACGTCGCCATAGAAGGCCTGCGCATCCGCCAGGGTCTGGTTGGCCGTGAAGATCACTTCGGCCGTGCGGGCGGCCAGATCGCGACCGGCCTCGGATGCTCCGGCCTGTACGAGCACGGGCCGCCCCTGCGGCGAGCGGGCGACGTTCAGCGGGCCACTCACCGAGAAATACTTGCCCTGGTGGTTGGTGAGGTGGACCTTGTCCGGATCGAGGAAGATGCCGCTGTCCTTGTCGGCAACAATGGCGTCGTCCTCGTAGGAATCCCAGAGGTCCAGGACGAGGTCGACCACTTCCTCGGCCCGCTCGTAGCGATTGGCGTGCGCCGGATGGCCGGCGATCGAGAAGTTCTTCGAGACGTCGGCTGCCGTCGTCACCACGTTCCAGGCAGCGCGCCCCTTGCTGATATGGTCGAGCGAGGCGAATTTGCGGGCCAGCAGATAGGGGTCCTCGTAGGTGGTCGAGGCGGTGGCGACAAACCCGATATTGGTGGTCGCCTGGGACAGCGCCGACCAGAGCGTGACTGGTTCGAAATGCGCGCTGTGGCTCACCCGGCTGCGCACTTCCGGATCGGCGCCGGCATCCCAGCCGGCCGGACTGTCGGCAACGAAAACCATGTCGAACTTGCCGCGCTCGGCGGTCTGCGCCAGGTCGCGATAGTGGTCGATATTGTGCCCTGCGTCGGCTTGGGCAGCCGGATGACGCCAGGCAGCGACATGATGGCCGGTTGCCATGATGAAGGCGCCGAGGCGGATTTGTCGTTGCGGATCGCTCATGGTTTTCAAGCTCCTATGGTCGGGCCCGTTTGGCCGTCGAAGGTAAGCCTATTTAGTCTATGGAATTTGTCGACTAATGAAGTTGCGATTTCTGGCGCGGCATTGGATTGCGATTGCTTGCCGATGCCTTCCGGAGAAAAGTTTGCCGTTTTCGCGGTGTCTTCCCGCCGTATTCAGCGGCCTCGCGCGTATGCGCGCGCGCTTCCGCGCGGTTCTGCCTATCCCAATTTCCAAGGTCAGAACGCGGTTTGACGCAAAGCAGGAGGCCTCAGTGGCCAAATCGCGGAACGCGACTATCGGAATACTTAGCCATCTTGCGTACCAGGGCAAAATTTTTCCTGAGGCGAAATTCCAGCGCAAGGCTGAACCTTTTCAATCCCGACTGAGTTGATAGGGTTTATATATTAAACACCTAGGGAGGCTCCGATGAAACGGACAGCCAAGTTAGTCGCCTACACCGCCCTCGCCGCTTCGCTGGCGCTGGGCCTTGCCGTCACCACGTCCGTCCAGGCGCAGGACAAGACGCTGATCAACGTGTCCTACGATCCGACGCGTGAGCTCTATCGCGAGTTCAACGATGCCTTCGTGGCGCATTGGCAGGAAACCAAGGGCGAGAGCGTCGCCATCCAGGTCACCCATGGCGGCTCCGGCTCCCAGGCCCGCACGGTCATCGATGGGTTGGAAGCCGATGTCGTGACGCTGGCGCTCGAAAGCGACATCAACGCCATCTCCGACGCCAATCCCGACCTGATCCCCGCCGACTGGCGCGGGCAGCTCGAAAACAACAACGCCCCCTATACCTCGACCATCGTGTTCCTGGTGCGCAAGGGCAATCCCAAGGGCATTGCCGACTGGGGCGACCTGATCGGCGAGGGCGTCGAAGTCATCACCCCCAATCCCAAGACCTCGGGCGGTGCCCGCTGGAACTTCCTGGCCGCCTGGGCCTGGGCCCGCGAAGCCAATGGCGGCGATGACACCAAGGCGCAGGAATTCGTCGCCGAGCTGTTCCGCCATGTGCCCGTGCTCGATACCGGTGCCCGCGGTTCGACGACGACCTTCGTGCAGCGCGGCATCGGCGACGTGCTGCTGGCCTGGGAGAACGAGGCTTACCTCGCCCTTGAGGAACTGGGCCCCGATGCCTTCGACATCGTCACCCCCTCGCTCTCGATCCTGGCCGAGCCGCCGGTGGCTCTGGTCCCCGGCAATGCCGAGCGCAAGGGTAACCTCGAAGTGGCTGAGGCCTATCTCGAATACCTGTACTCCGACGTTGGCCAGGCGCTCGCCGCCAAGCACTACTACCGCCCCTACAAGCCCGAACTGGCAGCGGCCGAGGATATTGCCCGCTTTGGCGAGCTGAACCTTGTCACCATCGAGGACTTCGGCGGTTGGCGCGAAGCCCAGCCGAACTATTTCGGCGACGGCGGCGTGTTCGACCAGATCTACTCGGGTCCGACCCAGTAAGAACCACTCCCGCGGCCGGCCCCAAAGCCGGCCGCACCTGTTCTGCGCCTAGACCAACCGTTTCTGGAGCACGACATGGTCCACTTTCTTGGGATTTTTGGCCCCGGCCGCTTCCAGCGTAGCCAGGGGCAGGAGGCGCCGCACAAGGCCAACTTCTTCGGCGGCCTCCCCGACGCGGCCCAGGGCGCGGTGCCGATGAGCCGGGCCGAACAGGATGCCTGCTACCTTGCCGGCAAGGCTCCCGAACCCGAGCAATCGGCCCTTGACCCTCGTAGCGCGGAACCCGAGCGATGAGCCGGCCCTTCCTGATCGTCCCTGGCCTCAACGGTTCCGGTGCCGGGCACTGGCAGCAGCACTGGCTGGCCGATCACGACAATGCGGTGCTGGTGGAACAGGCGGACTGGTCAAATCCGCAGGCTGGCCGCTGGCTGCATGGCCTGGAACGCGCCGTCATCGCCAATCCCGGCGCCATCATCGTTGCACATAGCCTGGGCACAATCCTGGCCGCACGCCTCGCGACGAGCTCGGTCGCACCACTGGTCGGCGGAGCCCTCTTGGTCGCCCCGGCCGACATTGAACGCACGTCGACCCTGCATGCCCGGACTTACGAGTTCGGCTCGCTTCCCCTGGATCCGCTGCCTTTCCCGGCCCTGGTGGTGGCCAGCCGAGATGACATCTACATGGCGCGCGACAAAGCCCGCGACCTGGCTGCCGCCTGGCGCTCTCCCTTCCTCGACATCGGCAATGCCGGCCACATCAATGTGGCCAGCGGTTTCGGCCGGTGGACGCAGGGATACGACCTGGCCGGCCAGGTCACTGCTCGGGCGGATCGCCGGACGGCGCGCCCACGGGCCATCAGCGATGCGGCGCAGGGTCTTGTCTAGGATGTCTATCGAATTTATATGCAGTCCAGACCTGCCGGCACCATCAGGCGTGTCCGGCGGCGGGATCGCTGGCAATGCTCACCAAAAAAGGCAAGTACGGCCTCAAGGCCCTGTCGGCTCTGTCCCGTCAGCCGGACGGGCATCTGATGGGCGTGGCCGAACTGGCCGAGGCCAATGCCATCCCCAAGAAGTTTCTCGATGCCATCCTGGCGGAGCTGCGCAATGCCGGCTTCGTGCGCAGCAAGAAGGGCAAGCTGGGCGGCTACGCGCTGGCGCGTCCGGCCGCCGAAATCATGATCGGTCACGTCGTGCGGGTCCTCGACGGACCATTGGCGCCTATTCCCTGTGCCAGTCGCACCCGTTACGTGCCCTGCGACGACTGCGACGTCGCAACCTGCCAGGTTCGGCACCTGATGCTCAATGTGCGCAACGCCATCGCCGAAGTGCTGGACAAGACCAGCCTCAGTCAACTGGCGGCCATGGGTGGCGCCGAGGCACTGGAGCAGTCGCTGACGGCCTGACTTTTGCTGCGAGGCCGTTGTGACCGGCGGCGGCAAGTCCATCATCATCATTGGTGGCGGCGCCAGCGGCGTCATTTTGGCGGCCCATCTGCTGCGCAGCCCAGATCCAGACCTGCGGGTTACGCTGGTCGAAAGACAGGGGCGCTTCGGCCAGGGCCTGGCCTATTCGGCTCTGCATCGCGATCACCGGGTGAACGTGCCGGCCCGCGGCATGAGCGCCTTCGCCGATGATCCGGAGCATTTCTGGCGATGGCTGCAGCGGCGCGAGCCCGGCAAGCATGCCAGTTCATGGGTTTTCGTCCCGCGCCGGCTTTACGGCGCCTATCTGGAAGACGTATTGCGCGAGGCCGGCGAGTACATACCGGGGCGCCTTCGCGTCCTGGCGGAAGAAGCCGAGGCGCTGCATCAGACCAGCAGTGGCGTCGAAGTCATCCTTGGCAACGGGACGAGCCTGGTCGGACGCTGGGCGGTGCTTGCAGTGGGGCACGAAACTCAGCCGGCCAGGGCCAAGGGTATCGCCATTCGTGCCGGCTCGCCGCGGGACACCCCGCTCGATCCGGAGGCGCCGGTCATGATCCTCGGCTCTGGCCTCAGCATGGTCGACGCTTGGGTTTCCCTCTCGGAGGCGCGTCACCGGGGGCCAATCACAGTGGTCTCACGCAACGGCTTGCTGCCCAAGGCGCACAAGGACGTTCCGCCCCTGAACATAGACGCCGCCGATGTGCCCTTCGGCACCAGCCTCACCTATCTCGCTGGCTGGTTCCGGCAGCTGGTGGCCGAAGCGGAGGCCCAAGGCAGCGACTGGCGCAGCGTCGTGGACGGCCTTCGGCCCTACAATCAGCGCCTGTGGCAAAGTTGGCCAGAACGGGAAAAACGACAATTCCTGCGCCATGTCCGCCCATGGTGGAATATTCACCGCCACCGTCTCCCACCGGACCTGCATGCGGCTCTGGTCCGCGCCATAAAGGTCGGGCAGGTGACGCTGGTTGCCGCCGAGTTCGCTGATATCGAGCGGACTGGTGACGGCGTCCGGGCCACGATCCGGCCGCGTGCCAGCAAGCGCCAAGAGGTCCTGCTGGTCGCCAGGGTCTATGATTGTGGCGGCGTGAGCGTCGATGTCCGCGCCAGCGCCAACCCAATCATCCGCCAGTTGATCCTTGCAGACGCCGCGCGGCCGGACGCCATGAATATCGGGTTGGACGTGGACGAAAATTGCGCGCTGGTTTCCGCGGAGGGCACCCCGTCACGTCGAGTTCGGGTCGTCGGACCGCTGACTCGCGGACGTTATTTCGAGATCGAGGCGGTGCCGGATATCAGGCTGCAATGCGCCAATCTCGCGGCCTCACTGATCGGCCCGCATTCGTAGCGTTGCGCAATCAATCAGCCAATTTTTCCAGCTACTGAGAATGATTTTCCACCAAAGTGCCGAATCTTGTCCGTTCGAGCGCTTGAGATACCCGACTAACCAGATAGAGTTAATCTGGATTTGAGAGGCCGGGTCGATGCTTTTCCCCCAAGATACAGCGCCAAGTGTGCACGGCACCCAGGGGCCAGAATGACAGGATTTGGCCGCTTTCGCCAGCCCAGCGTCATCCCTGGTTTTGGCCTCACCTTCGGGTTCACCATTGCCTATTTCTCGCTGATCATTCTTATTCCTCTGGTCGCGCTTGTGCTGCGCTCGACAGGTCTGGGTTGGGGTGGGTTCTGGGCCGCGGCGCTGGACCCTCGGGTCGTCGCCTCCTTGCGCACCAGCTTTACGACTGCCTTCGTCGCGGCCGGCATCAATGTTGTGTTTGGTACGTTGATTGCCTGGGTTCTGGTACGCTATCGCTTCCCCGGGCGGCGCATTTTCGATGCCATGGTCGATTTGCCCTTCGCCCTGCCTACGGCCGTCGCCGGCATCGCCCTGACTGCCATCTACGCGCCGAACGGTTTCCTTGGCCAATTGGTCGCACCATTTGGCTGGCGCATCGCATACACCCCGGCTGGTATCATCATCGCCATGATTTTCATTGGCCTGCCCTTCGTGGTGCGGACCATACAGCCAATCCTTGAAGAGACCAGCAAGGAGATCGAGGAGGCCTCGGCCACGCTGGGCGCCAACCGGTTCCAGACCATTTCCCGCGTCCTGCTCCCGAGCCTGACCCCCGCCATCCTGACCGGCTTTGCCCTGGCCTTTGCCCGCGCCGTGGGAGAATACGGCTCGGTCATCTTCATCGCCGGCAACATTCCCTTCGTCTCAGAAATTGCACCGCTCTTGATCGTCATCCGCCTCGAAGAATTCAACTATGTGGGTGCCGCAGTCATCGCCACGGTGATGCTGGCGATTTCTTTCCTCATGCTCTTCGTCATTAACCTGATCCAGGCCTGGAGCCGCAGGAGGTATGGCTATGGCAGCTAGCCCCACCCCACGACTGCTCGCGTCGCCGACCAATGAACCGGCCTGGGTTCGCTGGGTTCTGATCCTGACGGGGCTGGCCTTCATGGCCTTGTTTCTGGTTCTGCCTCTGATCGCGGTGTTCTCGGAGGCGCTCCGGCAGGGCATCGGGACTTACTTCCAGTCCCTGCAAAGCCCCGATGCTATGTCTGCCATCCGCCTCACGTTGCTGGTGGCGGCCATCGCGGTACCGCTCAACGTGGTCTTCGGCATCTGCGCCTCCTGGGCGATTGCCAAGTTCGAGTTCAAGGGCAAGGCCTTCCTGATCACCCTGATCGACCTGCCCTTTTCGGTATCGCCCGTCATCTCCGGCCTCGTTTATGTGCTGCTCTTCGGCTCTGGCAGTATTTTGGGTCCCTGGCTCAAGGCGAACGGCGTCGAGATCCTCTTCGCTGTCCCAGGCATCGTCCTGGCGACCATCTTCGTCACCTTTCCTTTCGTGGCGCGGGAACTGATCCCGCTGATGCAGGACCAGGGCACGGGCGACGAAGAGGCCGCCCTGTCATTGGGCGCATCGGGATGGCAGACCTTCTGGCGCGTGACCTTGCCCAACATCAAATGGGGCCTGCTCTACGGCGTGCTGCTCTGCAACGCCCGCGCCATGGGTGAGTTCGGCGCCGTTGCCGTGGTCTCGGGCAAGATCCGGGGCCAGACCACCACCATGCCGCTGCAGGTGGAGATGTTCTATAACGAGTACCAGGGCACGGCAGCCTTTGCGCTGGCTTCGCTGCTGGCCCTCCTGGCCCTGGTTACCCTCGTACTCAAGACCGCGCTGGAATGGCGCTTCAGCGATGAACTCGCCGCGACCGGTCGCGGACACTGACAGGAAGATTGATGGAAGTACGCGTTGATCATGTTCGCAAGGAATTCGACCGGTTTCCGGCCTTGCATGACGTATCGCTTGATATCCGGTCGGGCGAGTTGATCGCGCTGCTCGGCCCATCGGGCTCGGGCAAGACAACCCTGCTGCGCCTCATCGCCGGGCTCGAACGGCCGACCTCTGGGCGCATCTTCTTCGGCGACGATGACGCCTCGGAGAAGAGCGTGCAGGAGCGCAATATCGGCTTCGTGTTTCAGCACTATGCCCTGTTCCGGCACATGACGATTTTGGAGAATGTATCTTTCGGCCTCAAGGTCAGGCCGCGGTCAAGCCGGCCACCGTCCAATGAAATCCGCCGACGCGCCATGGAACTGCTGGACCTCGTCCAGCTCTCCGGGCTCGAAAAGCGCTATCCCAACCAGCTTTCCGGCGGACAGCGCCAGCGCGTCGCCCTGGCCCGGGCGCTGGCCATAGAGCCCAAGGTGCTGCTGCTGGACGAACCCTTCGGCGCCCTCGACGCCCAGGTCCGCCGCGAACTCCGCAAGTGGCTGCGCGAAATCCACGATCGGACCGGCCATACCTCGGTCTTTGTCACCCATGACCAGGAGGAGGCGCTGGAACTGGCGGACCGGCTCTGCGTGATGAGCCAAGGCAAGATCGAACAGGTCGGCACGCCCGACAGCGTATACGACACCCCGACCTCGCCCTTTGTCTTCGGCTTTATCGGCGAATCCTCAGAGCTGCCGGTCACGGTCGAGAATGGAGACATCTGGCTGGGGGACCGCCCGATCGGCATTGCCGAGGCGGCCAACCGAGCTCAGGGGCCGCAAAAGCTGTTCTTCCGGCCGCACGACATCGAACTGGTCGAAGGCGGTGCCGCTCTCGCCGGCGTGGTCGCCTCGAGCCGCCGCGTCGGCGGCACGCGCCGGGTGGAGCTCGACATCGGGGGCGCCGGCCATCGCGTCGAGATCGACCTGCCGTTCGATCATCCGGCCGGCGAGCGATCCCAGATCGCCTTCCGGCCCAAGCGCTGGGCGCTGTTTCCAACAGGCTGACACAGGGAGAGGGCAGTGATCTCGCAAAAGGCCAGATATGCTTTGCGTGCCCTGCTCGCCCTGGCCCGACCCGGACCTGGCAAGACACTGATGATCGGCGAAATTGCCGCCGAGCAAAAGATACCCAAGAAGTTTCTTGAGCAGATACTGCTCGAGCTCAAGGCTGGGGGCATCGTTCAAAGCCGCCGCGGTCGCACCGGCGGATACGAGCTCATCCGATCCGCAGATGAGGTGACCTTCGGCGAGGTCCTGCGACTGATCGACGGGCCCATTGCGTTGCTGCCCTGCCTGTCGCAGGTCGCCTACAGGAAGTGCGTGGACTGCCGGTCTGAGGACACATGCGAGGTGCGGCATGTCTTCGCCAAAGTGGCACTGGCCTCGCGGGCCGTGCTCGACAAGACCAGCCTCGCCATGGCGCTGACAGCGCCGGACCTGCCGGTCTAGCAGAGCCATGCGGCGCGCCGGGCACATCCAGGGTGTCGCAAAAAGACAAATCAGCGCCGCTCGGGGCAAGGGTTACGCGGGTCTTGGGAAACTAATCCTCACGCTCACTACAAGCCCCTGGCAAGCACCGGCAGGCCTGCGACCCACGCTGGTCGATCACATCGGAAATCTCAGGTTGGCGGGCTGGACCGTGCGCCAGGCCTATATGCGAAATTATCTCTTGTGGCGAAGCGGCCCGTGGCAGCGAGCTGGCCAGCCCGTTGTCGTCCTTCCACGGTTTTCAGGGCGGGTCCCCAGGCGTGTCATGACCATATTGGTACTGGCAGACCTGCTGGCCACTGAGCGTCGCGTCGCGTCGCATCAAGCCGCACTCCGGTTAGCGGACACGCACGCGGCGCTTTCCCGGCGCGAAACCGGGTTGGAGCCTGTTGAGCTGATGGAACTGGCCAGCGACTTGCTGGTGAGCGCGGCCCAAGAGAACTGGATACTCTAGGCAAATCGCCAGCTGAGGACCAGGACGGTCGTTGCACCGGTCAACAGAACCAGGGGGATGCCCAGGCGCAGGAAGTCAGGAAAGCTGTAGCCGCCGAGCCCCATGACCAGCGTATTGTTGTGATGTCCAAATGGGGTGAGGAAATCCAGCGACGCACCCACGCCAACTGCCAGCAGGAGCGGTTCGGCGGGGACGCCATATTGTCCGGCCGTCTCGACAGCAATCGGCGCGAGCATCAGGAAAGTGGCCGGATTGTTGACGAAGGGCGTCAGCAGGGCCGCCAGCAGCACCATGGCGGCTATCAATGCCGGCAGGTTTGCCACAGGGATCATCCCTGTCACCAGATCCACCAGTGTGGCGGCAAGTCCAGTGGTTTCGACGGCGGCACCGATCGGTATCATGGCGCCAAGCATGATCAGGATGGGCCAGTTCATTGTTTCAAGACCGCGCCGCAGCGACAGGGACCCAGTTGCTGCCAAGGCCAGCACAACAAGACCGAAGGCGATCTCGGGACCGGCCCCGGCAAACGCCGTCAGCGCCACTCCGCAGGCAAACAGGAACAGGGGCAGGAACGAGGCCTTCGCGCCGGGCTCCCCGGTTGCCTGCGCCAATACCATCAGACCACATTCGTCCAGTTCTGCTGCCAGTGCAGTCGGGCTGCCACGAAGAAGCAGAACATCGCCGATCCGCAAGCGCTGCTCGACAAAGGGACCGTCCAGTTCGCGACCAGTAACCCTCAGGCCATCCACGACGATGTCTCTGGCGTGCAAAGGCTCCAGATCGGCGATCTGGGAACCGATGAAGATGCTGTCGGGCGTGATCACGGCTTCGACCGGCTGCGCATCATCGTCCATCACCGGGAGCGCAACGAGCTGAGCGGCCCGTTCGAGCTCATCGAGAGTGGCAGGAGCGGCCCGAACAAAGAGGAGGTCCCCCTGCCGCAAGACGTCATCGGCCGGCCGCCGGCGCCCGACCAGCACCACGTCGATGACATGGAGGCCCAGTTCCAACAGCCTTTCGACATCCAGGCCAATCAACCCGGAACCCGGTGGGACCACCCGCTGAACGCAGATTTCGCGGTGTTGCCGCGGCATGTCGGCTTCGGCCACGGGGTCTGGGTGAAACCAGACTGGGGTCGCCAGCGTCAAATAGATCAGGCCCACCGCCGCTACGGGCAGCCCGACGAGGCCGATCTCGAAGAAACCGAAGGATGCCTGGCGCAATTGCTCGGTCGCCTGGGCGACCAGGAGATTGGCCGGTGTGCCGATCAGTGAGCCCAAGCCTCCCAGAAGCGTGGCGAAGGAAACGGGCATCAGCAGTGATCGAGCGGGGAGCCCATGGCGGGCGCCTACGGCCAGAACCATCGGAATGACCAGCGCGAGCGCGCCGATATTGTTCATGAAGATCGATATCAAGGCCGAGATGCAAAGAAGCCCGAGGAGCGTCGTCCGCGGTCCCGAAGCTGTCGGCCAGGCGCGGCCCAGTGCATCCAGGAGATGGCTCCGATTGAGTACGCTGATGATCAGCAGGATTTCGAGCACCGTGATGACCGTGGGACTGGCGAAGCCCGAAAAGACGTCCGCTTCGGGTACCAGGCCCAGAACGAAGGCTGCGGCAAGCCCCAGCAGGGCGACCAATTCGACCCGGACGCGCCCGGATGCGAAAGCGACGACCATGAGGGCCAGAAGGATGATCAGACTTGACTGCGCCAGCATGGCTCACTGATGGCAGGACCAATCTTGGTCTGCAAAGCAAAATCTGCAGTGACGGGTTATGAGCCCGACACTGTGCCAGCACCGCGAGCTAGGTCCGGGCAGGCGAAGGCCATAGCACGCCCTTGCATCGATCTGGCTATCTCAGCCATTAAGGGCTTGCGCCATTTGCCAAGGAGTTTGCATGCCGTATCTGCCCAGCCTGATCAGCGGTTATGAACCCTTCGTGGCGCTTGCGATACTGGTCGGTCTGTTTGCTGCCTTTGTCTGGGAAAAGTACCCGCCCGAAGTTCCAGCGGTGGGAGCGGCGGCGCTGTTTGTCATCTTCGGCTTCCTGGACACCAGGGAGGTCATGAATGTGTTCTCCAATTCAGCACCCATCACCATTGCCGCCATGTTCGTCTTGTCGGGTGCTCTGGTGCGCACGGGAGTCATCGAGGCCATCGCGGCGGCAATCACTTCGCGCGCCGGTCATCGACCCGTCCTGACCATTGCCCTTGTCCTGGGAACGGTGATGATCGGGTCGGCCTTCATGAACAACACACCCATGGTCCTCATTATGATTCCGATCGTGGTGCGGCTGGCCAAGGCTTCCGGCATCGCCTCGACCCGATTGCTCATGCCGCTGTCTTTCGTGGCCATCCTGGGCGGCACCTGCACCCTGATCGGAACATCAACCAACATCCTGGTCGACGGCGTGGCGCGCGAGAACGGCATGGCGGCAATGAATATCTTCGACATCACGCCGGTCGGCTTGATCGCTGCAGCAGTGGGGGCCCTGACACTGGCCATAATCGGGCCCTGGCTGTTGCCCCACAGCGAAAAAGAGGGCCAGGTCGAAAAGGAAACCGAATTTCTCACAGAAGTGCTCATCCGCGATGCATCCGCCTTCGGGGGCAGGAAGCTGTCGCAGCTTGCCCGCTTCCAGCGCAGCGGTCTGAGGCTGATCGGTCTCCGTCGGGATGGCGAAATCATCCGTCAAAATCTGGGTGATCAGGTCCTGGAGGCCAAGGATGCGCTCATTGTCTTCGGGACGACCTCGGAGCTATTGACCCTCAACCACATGCCGGAACTCTTTGTTGGCCGAGGTCGCCGCGGCGACGGTGAGATGGTGACCGTCGAAGCCGTGGTTGCCCCCACCAAGCGGAGCCTGGGGATGCGGCTGTCCGATCTCGCTCTCGGGCGACGCTTCGGTGTGCGTGTCCTCGGCGCCAGTCGCCACAACCATATTCCCGGACCCGACCTGGGCAATGTTCGGCTTAAGCCGGCCGACAAGCTTCTTCTTGAAGGTCCTGCTGATGGATTTGATTCCCTGGCGGAGGACGCTGCGCTTGTTTCAGTGACTCGCCCAACCGGACGGGCCTTCCGCCGATCCCGCGGCCCGATAACCATGGCGGCCATGGCAGCGGTCGTGATGCTGGCGGCACTGAATTTTATGGACATCGGTGTCCTGGCGCTCATTGCTGTCGCGGTCATCCTCGTCCTGCGCTGCATCGATGCGGACGAAGCCTGGGGGGCAATCGATGGCGCAATCCTGGCCCTGATCTTCGCCATGCTGGTCGTAGGCAAGGGCCTCGAAAACGCCGGCGCCATCACCATGATCGTGGGCTGGCTGGCGCCCGTGATCGCCAACCTGCCGCCCATTCTCATCCTGGGTGCGATCTATCTCCTGGCCTCTGCCCTGACCGAAACCATCACCAACAATGCCGTGGCCGTCGTGCTGACGCCCATCGGCATCCAGCTCGCGTCCGAGATAGGCATCGACCCGCGCCCTATCATTGTAACGATAATGTTCGGCGCCAGCGCGAGCTTTGCCACGCCGATCGGGTACCAGACCAACACTCTGGTCTACGGCGCAGCAGCCTATCGCTTCGTTGACTTCCTCAAGGTGGGGATACCGATGAACCTAATCGTCGGCCTCGCCAGCGTCCTGGCCATCAGCTACTTCTTTCCCTTCTAGAGCCGGGAGGATCCGGCCGCCCAAGTGAAGCGGACGGCGGGTTTCACACGCCAGCCATGTCGGCGGAATGGCTCAATCTTTTGCAGCGCGCTCAAACGCAATCTGTTGCGGACGTGCTTGTGCGTTCCTGCACCGCGCGAAAACTGCTGCAGACAAAGCGGCACGGAGTGCTCCGCAACGATCGGGATCGCGTTGTGCGACAAGCCGTCCCCGGCCTCGAACTTCGGGAACCGTGTCGAAATTGCGGCGTTGCGTCTTCATTGTTGCATGGAGGGCACATGGTCGCGCTGGTTTTCTCGCACGTCGAAGACGAGCCTGCCGGGCGAACAAGCGAGCGCGTTTGCATGTCTTTCGGAGATCTTGGCTGGTCGAACGTCGACACCGAAGCAACCGCACCGGCTGCAATGGGGAGCGTCTCTTGAACCCGACCTTCGCCTTCGACTTGAGCTATTGCGGTCAGCCCGTCCTGCCGGCCGACCTGTGGAGCCGCTGGAATTTCGATTCATCACTGCTTGCGGCCCTGCTCATCTCGGCCGCGCTGTGCCTCTTCCTTCTTCGCCACGCCAGCAGCGGCCGAAAAATCGCCTTCACCGTTTCCTGGCTTCTGGCTGTGATCCTCTTCGTCTCCCCGCTCTGCGCGCTCACCGTCAGCCTGTTTTCTGCCCGCGTGACCCATCATGCACTCTTGATCATGCTGGTCGCACCCCTCCTTGCGCTGGCCATGCCACGGCATTGGGCGCAGCGCGAAAACCTGCTGCTGCCGGTTGTCCTGTCGACGGCCGCTCTGTGGCTCTGGCACAGTCCCGACCTCTACACCTGGGCCTTCGCGCATCCGCTCATCTATTGGACGATGCAGTTCAGCCTTCTTGCCTCCTTCACCTGGCTCTGGCTCTGCCTCTTCCGCTCCGCCTCGCCCTTGGCCCCCGCCCTTGCCGCACTGTCGAGTGCGATCCAGATGGGAATGCTTGGTGCGCTTCTGGTATTCGCCAATGACCCGCTCTACCTGCCCCATTTTACGACCACCGCTGCCTTTAACCTCTCCCCCCTCGAGGACCAGCAGTTGGGCGGCCTCATCATGTGGGTGCCGGCAAACCTGCCGCTTCTCGCCCTGTTACTCTGGCGGCTGATCCATGCCTTGGGCATGCGGCAGACGGCGCGATGATCATCATCTGGTTCAAGTTCCTCCATATGGCCAGTGTTGCCCTTTGGAGCGCGGGGCTCATCGCCCTGCCGTTTCTCTATCTCCAGCGCAAGGGCCTCAAGGCCGAAGCACTCTTCCGTCTCCACGCTTTCACGCGCTTCTTCTATGTCGCGATTATTTCACCGGCTGCTTTCCTCGCGGTCGGCTCCGGCACCATTCTCATCTTCCTCATGGCGACCTACGAAGCCTGGTTTTCCGCCAAGCTTCTCGCGGTCTCGGTGATGACCGGCATTCATATCTTTTCGGGTCTGATGATCCTGCGGCTCTTCGAGCCGGACCGTGCCTATCCCTTCGCCCGGTTTCTCGTGGTCCTGCCGTTGACGCTTCTCACAATCAGCACCGTTCTCGTCCTGGTGCTGGGCAAGCCGAGGCTCGAATGGCCCTCATTCTTCGCCGAGCTTCTCGTCCCCGGCCGCCTGGGCGAGATCGTTCACCCCTTCATTGCTTGGATGATATGAGGAGGCCGACGCCATGATCGAAAATCAGCTTGCCTCCATGCCAGCCGGCAAATCCCGCAGCCATGCTGCTGAGAACGGAAAGCATCAGGCCATTGGGCAGAACCGTTTCCGGCCAGAAGAGCCGCAGCCCCATATTGGCGCCGACAATGGCGAGCATCACCATGGCCGCGATTGCGTGGTTCCAGCTCGCGACCCGCACGCGAATGCCGGGAACTGCGAGCAGTTCGAGAGTGCCAACCACCGCCGCAAGTACCCCGGACACGAAAGCCGCGCCAGCCGACCACTTGCCGACTTCGAGCCAGAACTCATCCCCGTTGTACCAGTAGAAAATATCGATGCCGAGCGTTGCGATGACGAAAGCAATCGGGAAGTGCACCAGCATGGCGTGCAGCGGATGGCCCGCAACGGCAATCGCCGAGCTTACGTCCTTTTCGGCGATTTCGCGGATGATCGGATTGGGATGGGCGGCATGGGTCTCCTGCCCCTCCTCCATCGCGATTTCCTGCTCTTCGGTGTCGCGCGTCGTGTCTGCCACTGGTTAGGTCCCCTTTCAAAACCGCTTGCTCTTGCTGCAACGCCGTTTCTGCTGGCCGGTTGCGGCGGCCAATTGTCGACCCTTGATCCGGCCGGGCCACGCGCCGCCAACCTGGCAACGCTCTGGTGGGTGATGTTCTGGGGTTCCCTCGCGCTCTTTGCGCTGGTGATGGTCCTGTTTTTCCTCGCCTATTTCCGCAGCGCCTTTCTCGCGCGGCTGAAACCTGCCCACTGGATCATTGGCGGCGGCCTGATCCTGCCCATACCGGTCCTGGTGCTGCTCACCGGCACGGCCCTTGTCCTGGGCGAGCAACTCCTGCCGCGCGGCGAGGCGCCACTGCGGATCGACGTCACAGCCGAGCGCTGGCACTGGCGCTTTTCCTATCCCAACGGGATGGTCAGCCAAGAACAGGTCGTCCACATCCCCGCCGGCCAGCCGGTCGATTTCGCCGTTACGGGAGGCGACGTCATCCATTCTTTCTGGATCCCCCGCCTGGGAGGCAAGATCGACGCCATTCCCGGCCACACCAATCTCATCCGCCTCGAAGCCGACCAGCCCGGCACGTATTGGGGCCAATGCGCCGAATATTGCGGCGAGGGGCATGACATCATGTTTTTCCGTGTCGAGGCCCACGCGCCGGAGGCCTTTGCCGCCCTGGTGGAGACCGGCCGATGACCGACGCGCCAATTTCCCCGGTCCGCCTTCACAAGGAGCTCGAGCGCATCTGGATGACCCCGCCCGGCTGGGGGCGGCTCTCGAGCGTCAATCACACCGTGCTGGGCAAACGCTTCATGGTGGTGGCGCTGACCTTCTTCGCCATCGGCGGCTTCCTCTCGATGCTGATCCGGGCCCAGCTCGCGACCCCGCATAGCGCTTTTATCGGCCCCGAAATCTACAATCAGATCTTCACCATGCATGGCACGGTGATGATGTTCCTCTTTGCCATTCCGATGTTCGAGGGCTTCGCCATCTACATGCTGCCAAAGATGCTGGGCGCTCGCGATCTGGCCTTCCCGCGGCTCACCGCCTATGGCTTCTGGTGCTACCTTTTCGGCGGTTCGATCCTGATCGTCGCCATGCTTGTGGGCGTCGCGCCCGATAGCGGGTGGTTCATGTATACCCCGCTCTCTTCGAGGCCCTACACGCCGGGGATCAACGCCGATGTCTGGCTCCTCGGCATTACCTTCGTCGAAATCTCGGCCGTCACCGCCGCCATCGAGATTTTCGTTTCGATCCTCAAGATGCGCGCGCCGGGCATGTCGCTGGCCCGCATGCCGCTGATGGCGTGGTATATGCTCGTCACCTCCGGCATGATGATCGTCGGCTTTCCGCCCCTGATCCTTGGCTCGATCCTTCTCGAACTCGAGCGCGCTCTAAACCTCCCCTTCTTCGACCCGACCCGCGGCGGCGACCCGCTCCTCTGGCAGCACCTCTTCTGGCTCTTCGGCCATCCCGAGGTCTACATCATCTTCCTGCCCGCGGCCGGGGCGCTTTCGACCATCATTCCGGTCTTCGCGCAGCGGCAAATCCTCGGCTATCGGGCCATCATCGCGGCCATCGTCGCCATGGGCTTCCTGTCCTTCGGCCTTTGGGTGCACCACATGTTTACCGCTGGCATTCCGCATCTGGCGCTCGCCTTCTTCTCCGCCGCGAGTGCTCTCGTCGCCATTCCGACAGCCATCCAGATCTTTGCCTGGCTCGGCACGCTGGCCTCGGGCAAACCCAAATGGGATGTGCCGATGCTCTATGTCTTCGGCTTCTTCTTCGTCTTTGTCATTGGCGGGCTGACCGGGGTCATGCTGGCCATGGTGCCATTCAATACCCAGGTGCACGACACCCATTTTGTCGTCGCCCACCTTCACTACGTGCTCGTGGGAGGCTTCGTCTTCCCCATGCTGGCCGGCCTCTATCACTGGCTGCCCCATATCTCGGGCCGCCAGAGCCTCTATCGTCTGTCCATTCCCGCCTTCTGGCTCATCTTCATCGGCTTCAATCTTACCTTCTTCCTCATGCACCTCACCGGGCTCATGGGCATGCCGCGTCGCATTTCGACCTATCCCTCCAACTGGGGCTGGGACTGGCTAAATCTCCTGTCCTCGGTGGGCGGGTTCATCCTCGCCATTGGCTTTTGCCTCGTTCTTGCCGATCTGGTCCTGCAGGTCCGCTTCGGCCGATATTTTCGGCGCGACCCCTGGCAGGCCCAGACGCTCGAATGGGCCACCGCAACTCCGCCCCCGAGCTACAATTTCGCCGCCATCCCGCGCATCGACGAGCGCGCCGATGGCCTCGAGCCCGGCAAGATCGGCCCCGTTCTGGCCGGTGGTTTCGGCTATCTTGGCTTCGCGCGCAACGGCGACCAGGAAACCATGGGCGTCGATATGCTGACCGGCGCGACAGAGCACGTCATCATCCTGCCCCGCCGTACCCTCCTGCCGCTTTGGACAGCGCTGGCCACTGCCAGCTTTTTCCTTGCCATGCTCTTCGGGCAATACTGGCTCGCCCCATTGGGCGCCCTCCTGACCGTCGTCCTCTTTCTCATTTGGCCGGCCGGCATCGGCCAGACCGCGGACAAGGGCCTCGTCGATACCGGCATGGGGGAGCAGGCTCCGCTCGACGTCGAGTGTCCCACCAATGTCTCCATTCTCGCCAACCGTGCCGCCCTGGTGATGAACGCTACGCTCTTTTCTTCGTTGCTCTTCGGCGGCCTCTACCTCCTCGTCGTCGCACCGAACTGGGATGGCCTCGCCCTGCTTGATTGGTCCCTCTGGCCTTCAGCCATCGCCTTCTGCTTCTCGGCGGGTGCCGCCTTTACATCCTGGCTTGCACGCGGCCGCAACCAGCGAGGAGAAAGCAGCACGCTGGGCCTGGTGCTGGCCATTCTCGGTCAAGTCGCAGCCCTGGCTATCTTCATTGGCATGCTCCAGCAGTTGCCGGAGCCCACAGATCATGCCCGCTTGGCCGTGATCCTCGCCCTCCTGAGCTATGCTGCCATCCATTGCGGCCTTGCCGCCTTGATGGCCGGTCACGCCCTCTGGCGCCTCACGCGCGGCTATGTCTCGGCGCGCCGCCAGACCGAGCTCATCCTCGCTTCGCTCTGGAATGGGTATGCCGCCGCCACGCTCATTCCTGCGCTCGCCCTCGCCACGTTGCTCGCCATGGTGGGAGGCTCCAGATGATCCGATCCCACCTGCGCAACCTGCTTCTCCTCGTCGCCGGCTTCACCGTCTGGTCAATCGCCTTCGTATTGCTCTACGCCCTGCAGGCTCTCGGCTGCGCCTACCAATGGCCCTTTCATCGCTGGATTCTGATCGCGGCCTATACCGCGAGCCTCATTCCCCTCGCCTGGCTCGCGATCTGGGAGCCCTCTGGTAAGCATGAACCGACCGCGACGCTGTCCCTGGCTGCCACCTGGGCAAATCGTGCGGCATTGGGTGCAGGCATCCTCGTTTTCTTTCCCGTTACGTTCGCCAGCGCCTGTATCTGAGCAGTTCCCCAAGACAGCATGCAGGGAAACCTTGGTGCACAGCGACAAGGCGCGCATCCGAATGCCTGCCATGGCCCAGGGTGCAACCATACCAAGGGGCGGCCAGCCGCGCAGGGACGATCGCGGCCGAGGAATTCATTGCGCTCCCACTGCCTAGCTGACGAGAAGATTACCGTTCTTGAATTGAAAATATAATATTTATATCAATGGTTTAGTGGAACGATGGCGGTGTACTGCCGTTTTGTTGGCGGGACTGGCACAAAGGAACCGACCAATGCGTACACTTTCTCTCTTTGCCTTCGCTGCAGCGATGTCCACCTCAACCCTGGCACTTGCCCAGGACGCACTCGTCACTGTGGATCTGTCCGGCATCAGCGCTGAGCTGGCAACGCAGCTCAACGTCGATCTCGACGACGTGCCCGAAACCATTGAGGTCTCTGCCGATTTGGCGGCCGCAATCTGCGGCGTGGAAATTGGGAGCTTGGAGGACAGCTGTGTGGCCATCACGGTAACCACTGAACTGCTTGCTGCCATCGAGAGCGACGACGCGGACGATGAGGCGGCCACAAACAGTGCGCGTGAGTTCGCGCCCGGACAGCAAGATGGTCCGGCAAAGGATTTCGCACCGGGTCAGCAGGACGGCAATGCCAAGGACCACGCCCCGGGGCAGGTGAAGAAGAATTCAGACGCTGACACTGACTGATGACGAGGCATTGAGGGCCCCGGCCCAATGGCTGGGGCCTGCCACACGCCGGAGGAAGAGATGCTCACTCTACTTATTTTCTCAGGTTTCTGGCTGACGGCATGCGCTGCTGCGGCCGCCTTGCTGCTTCCCGCGCGCGATGAGCCGGTCTCCCACGAGAACCACCACGCCGCTACTACCGCGCAAGTGGCAAAGTGAGGGCAACGACCAGTCCGCCGGTGTCGCCGCGCCGGAAGTTGATATGGCCCCGGTTGAGCGCAAGAATCTCACCGGCGATCGCCAGGCCCAAACCATTGCCAGGGGTGGTCTCATCGAGCCTCTGCCCGCGCTGGCCCAATTGCGATAGGCGCTCTTCGGGAACACCGGGGCCGTCGTCCGAAATCTCGATTGTGGCGTGTGCTTGGGTGACTGCGCTGCGGATGGTGACCCGTGTCGCGGCCCATTTTGCGGCGTTTTCTAGGGTGATGCCCACCAGCTCCATCAAGTCCTGCCGGTGAATGTCGACCTGGTGGTCCTGGGACAGATCAGCCAGCCAGTGCAGCGCTTCTCCCCTGCCGGTCTTCTTGAGCACAGCAATTGTCCGAAGCACGGCGGTGTTGAGCGACGCGCTTTCACGGTGCTCGCTATTGCGCAGGCGCAACGTCGCCAGACGCATCTGATAGTCCACGCGCTTGGACATTTCGAAAGCCAGATCGTCGATCAGATCGGCGTCACTTTCGTTTCCCTTCTCGCGCACACGAACGGCAATGCCATGCAGCGCCGCCAGGGGGGTCTTGAGACCATGGGCAAGATCGGATGCGCGCTGGCGCGCCCGCTCCATATTGGCCTCGCGTTCGTCAAGGAGGGCGTTGACTTCATTCGCCAGTGGCCGCACTTCGGTGGGAAACCGGCCAGTGAGGCGAGGGCTTCGTCCTTGTCTCACCGCATCCACCGCCGACCTTAACTTGTCGAGCGGCGCGAGACCAAGTCGAAGCTGGAACCAGGCGGCGACAAGAATGAGGGCGCCCAAAAGCGCGAACAATCGCGCGGTGTCCCACAGGAACAGTCTGGCTGCTTCGTGTACTGGACCGTGATCCTCGCCCACAGTCACCCGCACGGCTTTCTCGCTGATCGTGATCGTCCGGGCGACATAGATGATGTGCCACTCGTCCTCGTGCTCGAAGTGACCCATACCGGCTTCGTCGGAGGTGACCGGGAGAACCTTGTCCCACAGTGAGCGCGAGCGCAGCAATACCTGGTTCTCAGGCACCTCAATCTGCCAGTAGCGCCCGCCTAGCGGCGTATCATATCGGGGATCAGGCAGCGGACTGGAGAGGCCGGCCTGCGGCGCGTCCTCATCGAGCAGGGCAATAAGTCGCGTCAGGGCTGCTTCAAGGTCCTGGCGCACGTCGCGCTCAAGGCTTGAGACAAACAGATACTGCAATACGATGGCTGAGGCAGCGAGCGATCCGATGACCCAGATGGCAGACAGAGCCATCAACCGAAGTTTGATCGAATGCAGTTTCAATAGCCATCGCCCAACGTATAGCCAAACCCGCGGCGTGTTTTGATCACGTCGTGTCCAAGACGCTTTCTTACCCTGGCAACGAGAACCTCCACGGCATTGGAGTCCCGTTCATAATCCTGGCGGTACAAGTGTTCGGTAATTTCCAGTTGGGTGACGACCCGGCCGCGATTGTGCAGCAAAAATGAAACGAGCTTGAATTCCTGCGGGCTGAGGTCCAGCGGTAGACCGTCTCTCGTCACCTGCATGGTGCGGGTGTCGAGTTCGTAGGGTCCGAATGCTTCCCGCGAAGATGCCAGTCCACCGCTGCGTCTGATCAAGGCACGCAGCCGCGCGACAATCTCCATGATGTGGAAGGGCTTGACCACATAGTCGTCCGCGCCGGCCTCGATGCCCTCCACACGCTCCTCCCACTGGCCTCGGGCCGTAAGGATGAGCACTGGCATCAGACGCTTGGCCCTGCGCCAGCGCTTGAGGACGGTCAAGCCGTCCATCTGGGGAAGACCCAGATCGAGCACGACAGCGTCGAAGTTCTCTGTCTCGCCGCGGAAGAGGGCGTTCTCCCCGTCTCTCTCGCGCTCCACACCGAAACCGGACCTGCTCAAGGCAATCGTCAGCGTCTCTGCGATTTGGTCGTCGTCTTCGCACACGAGAATGCGCATCATTCGCTCCCGATATAGCGCCCGGAGCGAGCATAGTAATATTGGACGGAGAGGCGTTGGGCCGGGTCGATCACTTTGATGGCGTAGACCAGCATCTGGCCCACTTTGAGAAGTTCAGCGTCGATCATCTCGGCGCCGGATCGCTGCCGCACGATTGCGGCCAGATCCGATAGGGGCAAGGCTTGCTGTGTCTGCACCATGGCCAGTGCATCATCCGGGCTCAAGGAGCGGACATCAGTTGAGCGGGTAGAACCCGTATGAGCCGGGGCGCCCTCGCCGTGGTTCGCACTATTGCCGGCATTTCTCTTTCCGGGAGGGTCGGTGCCGCCCTCCTCGGGTTTGTTGCCGCCCGGTCTGCCGTCACTGGCGTGGTCCGGGGGGCTGTTGCCCTGGCTGCCAGATCCGGCATTGGCGTTACCATTGCCCGCACCGTTCCCATTGCCCTGAGCAGCGCCCGGCGCAGACAGCATCGTCACAATCAGCAATGCGAAGAGAGAGCGGGTAAACATGAACGTCCATCTTAGCTGCACCAAGCTGACAGAAACCTTACAGCGAGACGAACCGGTTCATCAGCCGGGCAGTACTATTGTGGATATGTCGACGGCCCATCGGACCAGTTGACCTTCAAGGAACCTTGGCTATCAGGCGCCTGCCCCCAGCTGCCTGTTAGCCAGGGACCTTTGCTTCTCAAGTTTCAGGCACAGCGATGGCTGATCTGCGCGCCCGTCATCCGCGCAGCAGGGGCGTCATAGTGATCATTCGGCGCCTGGCGAAACAGGCGGCGTCCATACGGTACTCGGGGGCGCCGCCCGGAACCCGGTCCGCTCCATGAGCGGAACCGGGGCGTTCGCTGGGGTCAGCGGACCACGTAGACGATCTGGCGCGTATCCGGATGGACGAGGACGGCCTGGCCATTGACGTAGACGTAACGATATTCGTAATCCGGAATGGTCTGCAGCGCGACAGTCTCCGGAATGCCGGCACCGATGACAACTTCACCTTCCAGATAGACCGGCGCAACGGGGTTGGCGGTGACATAGGTGCGAACGGTCTGAGGGGGATCGATGATCGCTCCGGCCGTTGCGCCGCTGGCAGCGCCCACAGTTCCGCCCACGGCAGCGCCGATCGGTCCGCCAACCAGCGCACCGACGACGGCGCCGGTGGCGGCACCTGCAACGGCACCACCAGCGGCAGCCCCGTCGTCAGTGTAGGTCACGGTTTCGAGACCCACATCCACGTAACGGTCGGTAAGAACCACGACGTCGCCGGAAAGGTTCGCGGTCAGGTAGTCAGAATACGACCAGCCCTGTACGCCGTTATAGCTGACGCGGCACCACTTGCTGGCGTCGAGACAGCCCTCCACTTCGGCGCTGTCGCCAGCGGCTATAAATCCGATGGAGGCATATTGCGGGCCCGGACCGGAGCGGATGTTGAGATCGGCCGTTGCAGTCGCGGAGGCCGCATGCGCCGCGCCGCAGAGGGCTGTGGCTGCCATAATAGTCGCCGTGGTGAGGAACATAAGCTTATTCATAGCAATCTCCTTGCTCGGACAGCCGAACAAGCGATCCGAGTTTCTGAAATGAGGTTGGGGGAAAGAAGTCTGCACTTAGGTCGGTCCTATTGGGTGACGGTGACCTCGGGCAGATCGACATTGACCGAGCTGCCATTGGTCGACAAACCGCCATTGACCAACCAAAGGATGAGCAGCACCGCGAAGACGACGGCGATAGTGCCGCCGATAACGCCAACCGGACTGCCCCCGCCGACCACGACGGTCTCGTCTCGGGCTGGCCGCTCTACAACTGTTTCGCGTTCGACAGGCATATTCGCCTCCGGATCATGGTGATGGCCGGTTAACGCGCGCTCGGGTCATGGAGTTTCCGCAAGTACTTGTTTTTATTGTTATTTATCGCTTTAGGTGGCTGTAATGCTGCTGTAATCTGAAGGCCATGAGTTTCCGCACCTGCGTCCTGTCTTTCGCGGCCGGGAACGGGCCCAATTGATCTCCGTCAACACTTCCGTCGTGCCAGGCAATAATATCACCGCGAGTTCGACGGAGACGAACATGTCCCTGACACGCTTGCTTCTCGCCTGCGGCATTCTTGGCGCCGTCCTCTTCATCGCCATGGATTGGATTGCCGCGTTCTGGTTCTATCCGGGATATGACTTCACCGCCCAGCAGGTGAGCGAGCTCTCGGCTATCGGCGCGCCCTCACGTCCGTTCTGGATGACACTGGGTGTCCCGCACGCGGCGCTGACCTTTGCATTCGCCTATGGGGTCTGGCGGGCAAGCGCGGGGCGCTGGAGCCTGATGATCACGGCCGCCCTGCTGGCCCTTTTTGCCCTCAATTCGTTTCTGTGGGGTTGGGTGGCACCAATGCATATGCGCGGGGTGGCATTCACGGCCACCGATACGCTGCACATCGCTTTCACCGTGGTGGCGGTGGTTCTGATGGTCAGCTTCATGACCATCGGTGCCCGTCCCTTTGATAGCCGATTTCGCTGGTTTTCCGGCGTAACGGTGGCGGCCATGCTGATCTGCGGCTGCATAGTCGGGACGCAGGTTCCGGCGATTGCCCAGGGCCTGCCGACTCCGTGGATGGGCCTGGTCGAGCGTGTCAGCGTCTATGCGCCATCACTTTGGATGGCGGTTCTGGCCCTGGCGCTCTTGGGTGAGAGCCAGAATAGGATAACCGCCTCGGCACGCGCGCCAAGTCAGCCCATCTCCAGATGACCCGGGCCGGCGCCTGCTGGTCTTCCGATCACCCCAGCATCAGGTGCCGGATCTGCGTATAGTCGATCAGCGACTGCATGGAGAGGTCGGAGCCATAACCGGAATTCTTCATCCCGCCATGGGGCATTTCGGTGGCCATGACGCCATGGGTATTGATCCAGGTGACGCCATATTCGAGCGCATTGGCCAGTTCCATCGCTGTCTCGGCTTTTTGCGACCAGACCGAGGAGCCAAGCCCATATTCGGAAGCATTGGCCCATGCGAGCGCTTGGGCATTGCTGTCGAAGGGCGTAATGGAAAGCACCGGTCCAAAAACTTCCTTCTGGACGATTTCGGCTTCGATCGGCGCGGCGACCAGGGTTGGCGAATAGAAGTAGCCCTCCGCCTCGGCGGCGGCGCCCTGCATGACATCGTAGCCTTCCGCTCGGGCGCGCGTCACAAAGCCATCGACGCGTTCCTGCTGGCGGGCGCTGATCACCGGGCCAAATTCCACGTCGTCGCGCTCAGGTTGTCCATAAACCAGCGTACCGATCATGGCTTCCAGCCTGTCGGTCAGCGCCTGCACAACATCCTTATGGGCGAAGATGCGGCAGGCGGCAGTGCAGTCCTGCCCGGCATTGTAGAAGCTGGCTTCGCGCAGGGTCTCGACCAGCTTGTCCAGATCGGCATCGGCGCAGACGATCACCGGCGCCTTGCCGCCCAGTTCGAGATGGGTACGCTTGATCATGGGGCCGGCAGCGGCCTGCAAGACGGCTCGTCCAGTGCGCACGTCTCCGGTCAGCGAGATCATCCGGACCAGATCGTGCGAAATGAGGGCGTGTCCCACATCCGGGCCATTGCCGGTGACAACATTGACCACGCCGGCGGGCAGGATTTCGGCAAAGATTTCGCTGAGGGCGATGAGGCTCAGGGGCGTCAGTTCGGATGGCTTGATGACCACGGCATTGCCCGCTGCAATCGCCGGAGCGATCTTCCAGGCGGCCATCAGCAGCGGATAGTTCCAGGGGGCAATCTGGGCAATGACGCCAATGGGATCACGTCGGACCACGCTGGTCCGGCCCGGCCCGCGATATTCGCCCGCTGCCGGACCCGGCATGTTGCGAACGGCTGTGCCGAAGTAGCGGAACACATCGGCGACATTGGCCAGTTCGCCGGAGCGGGCGAAGCGCAGCGGTTTGCCGGCATTTATCGATTCAATCAGCGCCAGCGTTTCTTTCTTCGCCTCGATGGCGCTGGCAATGGCGAGGAGCGCGGCGCTCCGCTCGCGCGGCGGGCGCCTTGACCAGTCCTTGTAGGCCCGATGGGCGGCATTGACGGCCAGGTCGATCTGCGCGGCGTTGGCCGACGGCACTTCTGCCAAGGGTCGACCACGGGCCGGTTCATAAGCCGTCTCGGCCTTGCCCTCGCCCATGACGAAGTCGCCATCGATGAAAAGACGCGTCGCAAACTGGCTCATGCCGCGCTCTCCGCGCCGGGGGCCGGAATGTATTCGGCCCGCGCCGCTTCGCCCAGATAGTGCCAGAAGGCCAGATCATGCGGCCGGTTGTCGGGGCGCCATTCGGGATGCCATTGCACGGCAAAGATTGGCGCCGGTGTTGTCGTGGCGGCAATGGCCTCGATGATGTTACCGGGGCCGGTGGCATTGACCACCAGACCCTCGCCGAGTCGGTCGATGGCCTGGTAGTGGACGCTGTTCACCTTGAGCTGGCCGGCCTGGACAACCCGATGAAGAGTGCTGTTGGGCGCGACTGAGATGGCGTGGCTGAAGGCAAAGGTGTCTTCAAGGCTGGCCTCGGCCGGCGCGTGATGGAGATCGGGCCCAATTGAGGCGCGCAGATCCTTGAGCGTGCCGCCGAGGGCCACGTTGATTTCCTGCAGGCCCCTGCAGATGCCGAAGACGGGCTTGGCGGCAGTGATCGCAGCATGGATCAGCGCCTGGCCGAAATCATCGCGGCTCTCGTCGCTCGGGGCCTGGCCCGGCATGTTCGAGCCATAGTGGCGCGGCGCGATATTGGAACTGCTGCCGGTGAGCAGGACGGCGTCAAGGCGCGCCACAAGATCGGCCGCGCCCGAAGGTGGCTGGTTGGTGGGAATGATGATCGGCACCGCCTCGGCATAGCGCTCGACGCCTTCGAGATAGCGGAGCTTGACCGCCTGGGCCGGCTCGCCCTCGACCGTCCGCCCGCAGGCGATGACCCCGATCACCGGGCGGCTCTGGCGCAATTGCGAAGTCTTTTCCGTCATTTGCACCGCTCCCCTTCCCGTTTCACGCTTGCTCCTGCTAGGCTGAAGTCATGTCACAGAAAAAGGGCGACGGACAGGTATGAGTTCCGAAACGATCGCAAATGAAGACATCGTGTCCTGGCTCGCGGACAATCCCCAGATCGAAGTGTTGCACACGGCCGTGTGCGATCTCAACGGCATCATGCGCGGCAAGCGCATCCCCATCGACCAGGCCCGTCGCGTCGCCGAAAACGGCATCCGGATGCCCCTGTCCATCGTGGGCGTGGACGTGTGGGGCGAGGATATCGTGGGCAACCCCATGGTCTACAGGAGCGGGGATATCGACGGCATCTGCAGCCCCACCGGGCGCGGCGCCATGCCGATCAACTGGACCACCCGCCCCAGCGCCATGATCCCGCTCTGGATGTTCGAGGATGCGCGCACACCCTTCCTCGGCGATCCGCGCCAGGCGCTGGCCCATGTCCTCAGGCGCTATGCCGAACTGGGGCTCGAACCCGTCGTCGCCACAGAGCTCGAATTCTATCTCGTCGATCCCAACGCCGATTCGGCGCAGCCGCCCATTTCGCCCTATACGGGCAAGCGGCTCGATTCGGATGCTATCCTGTCGCTCGACGAGCTCGAGGATTTTGGCGAGTTCTTCCGCGACGTCTACCTGCAATGCGCGCAGCAAAGCGTGCCGGCCGATACGGCCGTCGCTGAAAACGGCATAGGCCAGTTCGAGATCAACCTCCTTCACACCAACGGCCTCAAGGCGGCCGACGACGCCGTACTCTTCAAACGCATCGTCAAGGGCGTGGCGCGCAAGCACAATCTCGTCGCCACCTTCATGGCCAAGCCCTATGGCGCCCGTTCGGGCAATGGCTTCCATGTGCATTTCAGTCTCAATGATGCGGCCGGCAACAATGTCTTCGACGATGGCACGGAAAGCGGCTCGGACGTGATGCACCACGCCGTGGGCGGGCTGCTCGCGGGCATGGCCGAAACGACCCTGCTTTTCGCTCCGCATTTCAATTCCTACCGGCGGCTGCGGCCCGACACGCACGCGCCCAGCTCGGTATCCTGGGGCTACGAGAACCGCACCACGGCGGTGCGCATTCCCGGGGGCAATCACAAGGCGCGGCGCATCGAGCATCGCGTCGCCGGGGCCGACGCCAATCCCTACCTGGTCGTGGCCGGGATCCTGGGGGCGGCGCTGGTGGGGATCGAGGACGAGATCAAGCCCCCCAAGCCTTTCAAGGGACGCGCCTATTCCGAGCGCCTGCCCAAGCTGCCGGCCGACTGGGCCTCGGCCATCAATGCCTTCGAGGATGGCGACATGGTGCCGCGCATCTTCGACAATGTGCTGCAGGGCCTGTTCGTCGCCTGCAAGCGGCAGGAAAATGCCGGCTTCGCCTCGCAGGTCAGCGACCTCGAATTCTCTGCCTACCTTGAGGTCGTATGATGGCCGAGACACCCAATGCCAGTTCGGCCTACCCGCCCAGCTACTACGCCGCCTCGCGCAATATCATCCGCCAGCCCACGCCGCTGGAGGGTGAGACCAATGCCGACATCTGCGTCGTCGGTGCCGGCTATTCAGGCTTGTCCGCCGCCATCAGCCTGGCCGAACATGGCTTCAAGGTGGTCGTCGTCGAAGCCGCGGAAGTAGGCTGGGGTGCCTCGGGGCGCAATGGCGGGCAGGTGGTCAACGGGCTCAATGCCAGCCTCGGAACCATCCAGCGCCGCTATGGGGAAAAGACCGCCGGTTTCGTCGGCGGACTGCTGCAGGAAGGCGCCGGCATCATCTATGACCGGGTCGAGCGCTACGGCATCAACTGCGATCTCAAGCGCGGCAATATCTACGCCGCCTATACGCAAAAGCAAATGGAAGAGCTGGAGGCCAAGAAAGCGCTCTGGGCCCGCCATGGCATGAATGACCATGAACTTCTCGACCGCAACCAGATCCGCAGTCATATCGGCTCGGATGTCTACTATGGCGGCATGATCGATCACTCCGGTGGCCATATGCATCCGCTCAACCTTTGCCTGGGCGAGGCGGCGGCACTCGAGAGCCTGGGGGGCGTCATCTTCGAACGCTCGCCGGTGACCAGGGTCGAGCAGGACGATACGGGCGCCACGGTGCACACTGCCGACGGAAGGGTGAAGGCAAAGACGGCCATCATCTGCGGCAATGCCTATCTCGGCAATGTCGTGCCGGAGCTGACGGCGCGGGTCATGCCGGTCTCGACCCAGATGATGGCGACCGAGCCCCTGGGCGAGGAGCGGGCCAGGGCCCTGCTGCCCACCGATATGTGCGTCGAGGACGTGCGCTACATCCTCGACTACTTCCGCCTCTCCGCCGATCACCGCCTGATCTTTGGTGGCGGCGTCGTCTATGGCGGCACCGATCCGGCCGATGTCGTGGCCAAGCTCCGGCCCAATCTCGACAAGGTTTTCCCGCAGCTCAAGGACGTGAAGATTGACTTCGCCTGGAGCGGCAATTTCGCGCTCTCCTTTTCCCGCGTGCCGCAGATGGGCCGGCTGGGGAAGAACGTCTATTTCGCCCATGGCTATTCCGGCCATGGCGTTACCGGGTCGCATCTGTTCGGCCGCATTCTTGGCGAGGCCGTACGCGGCGACATGAGCCGCTTCGACACGTTTGCAAGCCTGCCCTGGATACCCTTCCCGGGAGGGCGGGTGTTCCGCGCGCAATATTCCACGCTCGGCTCCTGGTGGTACGCCCTCAAGGATCGGCTGGGGATTTAATCCCATAAGTATCCGCAGTCATCGGCCCTGCACCTCCCCCTCGACGGGGGAGGTAGCGTCGCTAGGCCCGAGGGGCCGTAGCAGAGCTAGGTGGGGGCGCTCCCTACGCGCGATTGCCCATGCGTGAGCACCCCTCCCCAAACCCTCCCAGTCAAGGGGAGGGTGTCGCATCGAACCTGTCCAGACAACGACTTCCAACAACCCCATTGACACCTCAATTTAGTGTGCTACATTACTAGCACACTAGATAGGCAAGACACATGGATGATTTTCACGCCAGCCAGCCGATCTTCGTCCAGATCCGGCAGCGGCTGATCGAGATGATCCTCAGGCGTCAGGTCACCGAGGGCGAAGCACTGCCCTCGGTGCGCCAGATCGCCGCCGATCTTTCGGTCAATCCGTTGACGGTCACCAAGGCCTTCGAGGCCCTGGTCGATATCGGCGTGGTAGAGAAACGCAGGGGACTGGGAATGTTTGTAACCGACGGGGCGCGACCAGCCTTGCTGGCGCATGAGCGCGAGAAATTTCTGAAAGAAGACTGGCCGCGCATCGCCGCACAGATCAAGGCGCTCGACCTCGACATTAAGGACCTGGTCGACAAAGACAGCAAGCTTGAAGGGCAGACGAAATGACCGATCTTTCCGTTTCCAGTGATCCCATCGTCTCGGCGCGCGGCCTGAGCAAGTCCTTCGGCCGGAAGAAGATCCTGCACGATCTTGATTTCGACATCCCGGCGGGGCGCATCTATGGCCTGGTCGGCCACAATGGCGCGGGCAAGACCACCACGCTCAATGCCATGCTGGGCCTCAAGAGCTACGAAGGCACGATCCGCGTTCTCGGAGAAGATCCCTTTGCCCGTCGCGCCAAGCTGATGGAAAACGTCGCCTTCATCTCCGATGTCGCCAGCCTGCCGCGCTTCCTCAGGGTGCGTGAGCTCTTTGCGCTGCTCACCAATATCCATCCCAACTTCAGCCAGGACAAGGCGCGGCAATTCCTCGAAGGCACCGATATCCGCCCCGAGATGAAGATCCGCACGCTGTCCAAAGGCATGATCGCCCAGCTGCACCTGGCCGTGGTCATGGCCATCGATGCCAAGCTGTTGGTGCTCGACGAGCCGACGCTCGGGCTCGATATCACCTATCGCAAGCGCTTCTACCGGCGCCTGCTCGAAGACTATATGACCGAGGAACGCACGCTCATCATCACCACCCATCAGGTGGACGAGATCGAGTTCATGCTGTCCGACATCATGTTCATCCGCGACGGCTCTCTGATCCTGCACATGCAGATGGAAACGGTCAGCGAGAAGTTCACTCAGCTCGTGGTCAACGATACGGAAGCGCAGGAACAGGCTCGGGCCCTGAACCCGGTCTACGAAGAGACCCGCTTCGGCCAGACGGTGTTCATTTTCGATGGCCAGGACAGGGACAGGCTCGAGCCGCTGGGCCGGATTTCGACGCCCACCATTTCCGATCTCTTCGTGGCGCTCATGCAGCGTCCCACCGCCAATCCGGAGACCGCCCGATGAAGGCCTTCTTCGCTCTCATGCATCGCGAGTTCATCGAGCATCGCGGCGCCTTCTTGATCGCTCCGCTGGTGCTGGTGGGGGTGGTGTTCGGCCTGACCCTGCTGGCCTTCAGCGTCGACCGGCTCGATACCAAGTTTTCTGGGCAACTGATGTCGGTTGTACCCACCTGGGTCTTTGAAGCCGGCTTTGCCGGTCTGGCTTCGGCCTGGTTGGTCTACCTGGGCTTCGTGCTGTTCTTCTATTGCGCCGATGGCTTTGCGGCCGACAAGCGCAACAATGCCATGCTGTTCTGGAAGTCCATGCCGGTCTCTGACTTCCGCGTCCTGCTCAGTAAGATGGCGGCAGCGCTGACCATCCTTCCCGGTGCGGTCTATGTGGTCGCTCTGGTAAGCATCCTGCTCATGTTCGGCGTGGCCTATGTCACCACCATGTTTGCCGGCCTGGGCAATGAGGGCCTCTTCGGATCCATCCTGGCCATTTACGGCCAGATGGCGCTGGTCTTCCTCGTCGTCATGGTCTGCGGCCTGCTCTGGTACCTGCCCTATATGGCGCTGGTCGGAGCCATGGGCAGCGCCGTCGGGCGATGGGCCATTCCGCTGGCCCTGCTCCTCCCCACCGTCGTTTCTGCACTCGAATGGGTGACCCTGGGCGGCCTGCATCCCTTCGCCACCCGCACCTGGGCCTATCTCGACTATCGCTCGCAGATGCCGGTTTCGATGGACTATCTCGACGGCGTCTGGGAGGGGCAGCAGGCCTTCAACCCGACGCTGTTCATCACCGACTTCCTGCAGAAGTTCGACTGGACGCAGGTCGGCATCGGCTCGGTCTTTGCCCTTGGCGTTCTCTACCTCGCCTCCGAATATCGCCGGCGGGCACCGGCCAACTAGCAGCGTATCCAGCAAAGGCAGTCCTGGATTTGCGGTTTGCAATCGCGGGACACAACAAGACGATCCCATGCAAGACCTTCATCGCCGCATCCCAACAGGGTGCGGCGGTTTTCTCATCGCCGGGGCCATGCTAGAGGCGGCATGATCTGAGCGCGCGAGACGTCATGACCCTTCCCACCATAGTCAGTTTCTGGCACGGCACGCTAAGCTGGCTCGAAGTGATGTGCATCACCTCCTTTGTCCGGCGGGGACATCGGCTGGAGGTCTACTCCTATGAACCCATTCGAGGCCTGCCCGACGGCGCGGTGTGGCGCGACGCCGCCGAAGTCTTGCCCAAGGAAAAGCTGGTCTTTTACAAGGGCAAAGGCACGCCGGGCGTTTTTTCCGACCATTTCCGCTATGCCATCCTGCGTCAGCGGCGCGGCGTCTATGCCGACCTCGATATCTATTGCGTCAAGCCCATCGAAGGGCCGCCGGACTATCTATTCGCCTGGGAGCGCCCCGGCTCGATCAATGGCGCCGTCCTCCACCTCCCTGCCGACGCCCCGCTGCTCGATGATCTGCTTGCTGTTTTCGAGAAGACCGAGCGGCCCCTCTTCGAGCCGCATTTGCCCTTGATGCGACGCGTTGAAGTGGCCATACGCCGCCTTGTGGGGGACCGGGTGACGCCCGAACATATGCAATATGGCGCCACCGGCCCCATGGCGCTGACCCACTTTGTGGCGGCACATGGATTGACGGGCAAGGTGCGCCCCGCGGCAACCTTCTATCCCGTGCCCTATGAGTCCATTCCCGCACTGATGAAGTCAGGCTCGTCACTGGATGCGGCCATCACGCCCCAGACTTTGGGCATCCACCTCTGGCGCAGCCAATTGACCGATCGTGGCCGTGCCGGGCTCCCATTGCCCGAGCAGGGCAGCGCCTTGGCCCGGCTATGCGCCGCTGAGGGCCTCGACCCGGCATCAATCGGCTAACGGTTCAGCCGCAGCGTCTTGAGCCACCACCGCTTCCAGCGATGCCGGGCGAAGCGGTAAAAAAGCTCGTTGGTCATGACATGACGATACCAGCGCGCATAGGCAGTGCTGCGCAATATGCCGGCCAGGATTCCCCAGGGCTTGGCCTTGAGGGTGAAGTGCAGGATGGCCGGGTCCAGGGCCTCATGGGCCGGATGGGCGTCGATCGTGTTCCAGCGCCAGGGCAGGGCCTGCCAGCGGTTGCGGAAGATGAGGTTGAGCAGGTCCTGGTCGAAATAGAGTTTGCTTAGAACGCCACGGGCCGCCAGCGCTTCGATTTCCGCCGCAAAGTCCATTTCACGCCACTGGTTCAGTTCCATGACCAGCATGCCCGAGTTGAAATAGGGATCGGCGCCATCGAACAGGCCGGCATTCTGGGTCATGTCGCGGCGCAGCGCGATAAACGGCGCCAGCGCGTCGCGGACGGCCCCCACGGGCTGGCCGCCCAGGTCCATGCCATAAAGCTCTTCGATAGGCGCCCGCACCAGCATGTCGCAATCGAGATAGATCACCCGCTCGACCTCTGCGGGCAGGAGCTGCGGCAGCAGCATGCGGGCATAGACGATTTTCGTCCACCGCCCGCCCTGTGGAAGCCCCGCCACGAAAGCGTCGAACTGCGGCATCTCGGTCATGTTGTAGTAGCGGAGCGCGGCTCCGAACTCGGCCGTGATTTTTTCGAGGTCTGCCCGATGCTCCGCGCTCAAGGGCAGGTGTAGCAGGTGGAAGACCAGGTCCTTGCGTCGCCGGCTGGAAATGCAGATCGAGCGCATCAGCGCATAGGCTGGCGCCCAGAAATTGTCATCAAAGGTCAAGGCTACATGCAGCGCCATGGGCCGTTCCGTTTCATCCACGCAGCCCGTGGGCCTACCAACCGCTTTTCCACGCCGCCCGCCACGAGGTCAACAGGCTTCGCATCGGGCATTGGAGGCGCCGACCGCATTCTCCTACTTGCGAATGATTTGCAATTGCACTACGTCTCTGCACATCGAAGTTCTGGAGTTGTCCATGCACCGTCGCTTAGCCACCGTCCTCATTCTGCTCGCGCCGCTCGCCTTGGCTCTTCCTGCCGCCGCGCAGGACCGTCTCAAGGCCGTCACCAGCTTCACCATCCTGGCCGACATGGCGGCCAATGTCGCGGGTGACGCGGCCGATGTGGTATCGATCACCAAGCCGGGCGCCGAGATCCACAATTACCAGCCTACGCCGGGTGACCTGGTCGCGGCGCAAGATGCCGATCTGATCCTCTGGAACGGGCTCAACCTCGAACAGTGGTTTGCCCAGTTCCTCGACAACCTCCCCGATGTGCCCAGCGCCGTTCTGACCGCCGGAATCGAGCCGATGAGCATTGGCGAAGGGCCCTATGAGGGCAAGCCGAACCCGCATGCCTGGATGTCGCCCACCGATGCGCTTGTCTATGTCGAGAACATCCGTGCCGCCTTCGCCAAGGCTGATCCGGCCAATGAAGCCGTCTACAACGCCAATGCGGCGGCCTATTCGGCTAAGATTACCGCAACAGTCGAGCCGATCCGGGAAGCCCTGGCCGCCATTCCCGAGGAGAAGCGTTGGCTGGTGACCTCGGAGGGGGCTTTCTCCTACCTGGCGCGCGATTTCGGTCTCAAGGAACTCTATCTCTGGCCGATCAACGCCGATCAGCAAGGCACGCCCAGGCAGGTCCGTGACGTTATCGATGCTGTCCGCGAGCACGGAATTTCGGTGGTGTTTTCGGAATCCACCATCTCGTCCAAGCCGGCCGAGCAGGTGGCGCGGGAGACTGGCGCCCGCTATGGCGGCGTGCTCTATGTTGACTCGCTCTCCGAGGCGGACGGCCCGGTACCGACCTATCTCGATCTGCTCAGAGTGACGACGCAGACCATTGCTGCAGGATTGACCCAGTGAAAGACACGACCGGCCCCGGCATTGCCATCAATGACATTACCGTGGCCTATCGCAATGGCACCACAGCCCTCAAGCATGCCAGTTTCACCAGCCCGCGCGGCTCGATCACCGCGCTGGTTGGGGTCAATGGCGCGGGCAAGTCCACCATCTTCAAGGCCATCATGGGCTTCGTGCCGCTGGCCGGCGGCTCGATTTCCATACTCGGGGAGACTGGGCGCCAGGCCCAGCGCAAGAACCGGATCGCCTACGTCCCGCAAGCGGAGGAAGTGGACTGGAACTTTCCCGTCCTGGTCGAGGACGTCGTCATGATGGGCCGGTTCGGACACATGAACCTGCTGCGAATTCCCCGCCCCGTCGACCACCACAAGGTGGCCTCGGCGCTGGCCCGCGTCGACATGACCGGCTTTGCCAGGCGCCAGATCGGCGAACTTTCGGGCGGGCAGAAGAAGCGCGTCTTCCTCGCGCGCGCCCTTGCGCAGGAGGGCGAGGTCATCCTCCTGGACGAGCCGTTCACCGGCGTGGACGTCAAGACCGAGGATGCCATCATCGCCCTGCTGCGCGCCCTGCGTGACGAGGGCAAGGTGATCCTGGTCTCCACCCACAATCTTGGTTCGGTGCCCGAGTTCTGTGACCGCACGGTGCTGGTCAAGGGCACGGTCCTGGCTGCCGGCCCGACCGAAGGGGTCTTTACCCGCGAGAAGCTCGAAGAGGCCTTTGGCGGCGTGCTGCGCCACTTCGTCCTGTCCGGACCGGGCCTGCATGACGACGATGATCCGCGTCATCTCTCGGTCCTGACCGATGACGAACGGCCCTTGGTCTTTTATGGCGAGAAGGGTCGCGAGGCGCAGCAGAAATCGGATCCGGCCGATGATTGATCTGCTACTCGAGCCCTTTTCCTACAACTACATGGTCAATGCCATGTGGGTCTCGGCCCTGGTGGGGGGCGTCTGCGCCTTCCTCTCGGCCTATCTCATGCTCAAGGGCTGGTCGCTCATCGGCGATGCGCTGAGCCATTCCATCGTCCCTGGCGTTGCCGGCGCCTATATGCTGGGCCTGCCTTTTTCCCTGGGCGCCTTCATCTCCGGCGGCCTTGCTGCAGTCGCCATGCTTTTTCTCAGCCAGCGCACCAAGCTTAAGGAAGACGCTGTCATCGGTCTCATCTTCACCGGCTTTTTCGGCCTGGGCCTGTTTATGGTCTCCCTCTCGCCCACTTCGGTCGATGTCCAGTCCATCGTCCTGGGCAATATCCTTGCCATCACCCCCGAGGACACGCTGCAGCTGGTGCTGATCTCGGTGGTGACGCTGGGCGTCATGCTGGTGATCTGGAAGGATTTGATGGTGACCTTCTTCGACGAAAGCCATGCCCGCTCCATCGGCCTCCGGACCACCTGGCTCAAGGCCGTTTTCTTCACGCTGCTCAGCGCCGCAACCGTTGCCGCCATGCAGACCGTCGGGGCCTTCCTGGTCATCGCCATGGTCGTTACCCCAGGCGCCACGGCTTATCTTCTCACCGACCGCTTCCCGCGCCTGATCATTATCGCCATTGCAGTCGGGGTCCTGTCCTCGCTGTTTGGCGCCTATTTCAGTTACTTCCTTGATGGGGCGACGGGCGGCATCATCGTGGTTCTGCAAACCATGGTCTTCCTCCTGGCCTTCGTCTTCGCCCCCAGGCATGGCCTCTTGGCGGCGCGCCGCCGCGTGGCCCAGGGGAGCGCGCCATGACCATGCTCTTTGATTGGCTCGTCTGGCCCTTCCAGTTTCCCTTCATGGTCCAGGCCATGGTGATTTCGGTGCTGGTTGCGGTCCCGACCGCGCTGCTTTCGTGTTTCCTGGTGCTCAAGGGTTGGTCGCTGATGGGCGATGCCATTTCCCATGCCGTGCTGCCGGGCGTGGTCCTGGCCTATATGGTCGGCCTGCCGCTGGGGGTAGGGGCCTTCATCGCCGGCATGGTCTGCGCCCTCTCGGTGGGCTTTCTCAAGGAGCATTCCCGCATCAAGGAAGACACCGTGATGGGTGTGGTCTTTGCCGGTCTTTTCGGCCTGGGCATCGTCCTCTACACCGCCATCACCACCGATGTGCATCTGGATCATATCCTCTTCGGCAACATGCTCGGGGTCGACCGGGGTGACGTCGCGCTGGCTTTGATCATTGCCCTCCTGGTCGTGGTAGTGGTGGGCGCCAAATGGCGCGATCTCATGCTCTTCATCTTCGATCCGCAGCAGGCGGGGGCGATCGGGCTCAATACGCGCGTGCTTCACTATGGCCTGCTTGTCATGATTTCGCTGACCATTGTCAGTGCGCTGCAGGCGGTCGGTATCGTCCTGGTCATTGCCCTGCTGATTGCCCCCGGCGCCATTGCCTTCCTCATCACAAGGCGCTTTGGCACCATGCTGCTGGTGGCGGTGGGCGTATCGGTCAGTTGTAGCCTCTTGGGCGTCTATCTCAGCTTCTTCATCGACAGCGCCCCGGCGCCGACGATCGTGCTGCTGATGAGTCTGTGCTTCGTTGTCGCTTTCCTCGTGACGCAACGGCGGAGCGTGGCCGCGGTCTGATTTATCCCCGACCCGGCCATCGCCCCCAAACTGGGTTCCAGATACATCCTGGAGCCCTTTCATGAACGACACTGCCCGCCTGTCCCTGCCCTTCATCATTGCCGGACAGGCCCTCAAGCACATCACCCACAATGATGCCCTCAACCGGCTCGACGCACTGGTGCAACCCGTGGTCGAATCCACGGCTTTGGCCACGCCACCCTCCTCGCCCTTGCCCGGCGAGGCCTGGATCGTGCCCAGCGGCGCGACCGGCGCCTGGGCCGGCCATGCCGACGAGATCGCGGCCTGGCAGGATGGCGCCTGGAGCTTTTTCGACCCGGCCGAAGGCTGGCAGGTTTTCGACCGCAGCGGCGATGTGCTGCTGATCTTTTCGGGCAGTGCCTGGGTCGCGGTGGCCGCCACCGGCTCAGGCCTGCCGCGGCTTGGTGTCAACACCAGCCCCGATGCGACCAACCGGCTGGCGGTCGCCTCAGCCGCAACGCTCCTCACCCATGATGGCGCCGGACACCAGCTCAAGCTCAACAAGGCCGCCGTTGGCGATACCGCCAGCCTCCTCTTCCAATCCAATTGGTCGGGCCGGGCGGAAATGGGCATGATGGGTGACAACCACTGGCGTATCAAGGTCAGTCCCGACGGCTCTGCCTGGAGTGACGCTCTTGTGGTGGATACAGGCACGTACGCCGTGAGCATCACCGGCGTCCTGAAACCGGCCTCCGACAATGCCGTAACGCTCGGGGCCAGCGGCGCCCGCTGGTCCGCCGTCTGGTCGGCCACCGGAACGATCCAGACCTCGGACAAGCGGCACAAGACCGCCATTGCGCTATCCGACCTGGGCCTCGACTTCGTCCGCCGCCTCCGGCCAGTGCGCTTTGAGTGGAAGGGTGGGGATGCGCGGACCCACTATGGGCTGATCGCGCAAGATGTGGCGGAAGCTGCCGCTTCCCTCGATATCGATTTTGGCGGCCATGTGCTGGCCGATCCGGATGACCCCGCAAGCCAGCAGGCCCTGCGCTACGATCAGTTCATCGCGCCGCTGGTGAGGGCAGTCCAGGAACTGGCGGAAAGACTGGAGGCTTTGGAGGGATAATACCCCCACCCTTGATCCCTCCCCACAAGGGGGAGGGAGACGATGAACACTAGCGGGTCAGCCCTTCGCCTCCCTCCCCTTGATGGGGTGGGACTGAGGGTGGGGTGACGCGGGGCTCCCTACTCGTCATACCCGGCGGTTTCCACCGGCGTCACTGGCGTCGGCCGACCCTTGGGACTAGGCTCGGCGCCCAGGTCCGAGAGCTTGCCCTGCAGGGCCTGCATCAGCGACAGTTTCTCGCTGTCGGACAGTTCATGCAGCCGCTGGCTCAGGCGGATGGTAAAATCGGCAAAGGCATTGTGCCAGTCCGATGGCATCTGCTTGAGGTCGACGCGCCGCGCCGGGGGCGATTTGGCCGCCTGGATGCCTGCAGCGGTCAGTTCGAAATAATCGTCGAGCTGGGGCAGGATGACCTGGTCGCCGCCCAGCTTGCCGGCAGCGATCAGGGCCTCGCGCAGGGCGTGGCGCTCTTCGTCCTCGCCATGGGTGAGGAAGAGGGCACCATGGGCAGGCAGGCGCGCCGTGATCCAATCCATGAGTTCGGAATGGTCGGCATGGGCCGAATAATTGCCCATGGAGCGCACCGTGGCGCGCACCGGCACCAGCGTGCCGTGGATGCGCACTTCCCTGGCGCCGGAGAGAATGATCTGCCCCAGCGTGCCGGGCGCCTGATAGCCCACGAAGAGCACCGTGGCATTGGCGCGAATGAGGTTGTTGCGCAGATGGTGCTTGATGCGCCCGGCATCGGCCATGCCCGAAGCCGAGAGGATGATGGCCCCGCCTTTGATGGCGTTGAGCGCCTTGGAATCCTCCACCGCCTCGATGATGCGGAAACGCGGATCATTGAAGAGCTCGCTGGCGCTCAGTTCAGTGTCCTCGAACATCTTTGCATATTTGCGGTAGACGCCAGTGACCTTGCTGGCCAGGGGACTGTCGAGCACGACCAGCTTGGGGTCGATTTCGCCATTGCGGATCAGGACGCCGATATCGTGCAGCAATTCCTGGCTGCGCTCCACGGCGAAGGCCGGTATCACCAGGTTGCCGCCACGCCGCATGGCCTCCTGGATTTCGGCCCTGAGGGCCTCGCGGCGCTGCTCCAGCGTGTAGTCCTCACGCTCACGGCCGCCATAGGTGCTTTCACAGAGAATATAGTCGAACCCGGCCGGTCCCTCGGGTTCGGCATAAAAGACCTTCTCGTCCGGGCCGATATCGCCCGAAAACATCAGCCGCACGGTCTTGCCGTCGCTATCCTTGACCTCCACTTCGATCGAGGCCGAACCGATAATGTGTCCGGCATTCCAGTAGCGCGCCCGCACGCCGGGGCCCGGTTCGATCCAGGCGCCATATTGGCAGGTCTGGCGATGGGTGAGGGCCTCTTCTGCATCAGCCATGGCGTAAAGCGGCTTGGCTGGTTCATCGCCTCTTCGGCTCAGCTTGCGCGTTTCCCGCTCGGCTTCGCTTTCCTGAATGCCGGCGGCATCGGGTAGCAGGTATTCGAGCAGGCCCGCTGTCGGCTCGGTCATCCACATCGGCCCGCGCCAGCCCTCGGCATAGAGTTTTGGCAGGAGCCCGGCATGGTCGATATGGGCATGGGTCAGGAGCAGGAAGTCGATGCCCTTGGTGGAAAACGGCGTGGGCTTGAGATTGAGATCGCGAACGCTCTTGTTGCCCTGGAACAGGCCGCAATCGACCAGGAACTGCCCACCCGGATGCACCACACGATAGCACGAGCCGGTGACCGTCCCGGCCGCGCCATGGAAATGCAGGGTGACGGTCATGGCACGGCTCCTCGAATTTTTTAGCTGTGGGTGTCGAGGTTAGCCCCAGCCGCTCGTCAAAGTCGAGGCAGGCGCAGCAACCCGGTGCGCCCGAGTGCAGTTTGACTGACCAGCTAGAGGAGACTTCCATGCCCTATATCGACGGAATGGTCACCGCCGTGCCCAAGGCTAACCGCCAGGCCTATGTCGAACACGCCAGCAAGGCAGCCGACCTGCTCAAATCCTGGGGTGCGACCCGGGTGGTCGAAAACTGGGGCGATGACGTGCCCCGGGGCGAGAACAACGACTTCTATGGCGCCGTGCAGGCCAAGCCGGACGAAGTGGTGGTGTTCTCGTGGATCGAATACCCCGACAAGGCAACCCGCGACGCGGCGATGCAGAAGATGATGTCGCCCGAGATGATGGACAAGTTCGGCGACATGCCCTTCGACGGCAGACGGATGATCTTTGGCGGCTTCGAAACCTTGTTTGCCAGGTGATCTCTCAAGGCACTCGATCCTGCACCCTCCCCCGTCAAGGGGGAGGTGCCGCACCGGTGGGCGCGGAGGGAGCGAGCAAAAAAATCCCGGGAGAGGATCTATCGCGGCGCGCGTTTGGCCAGAATGCGCTGCAGCGTGCGGCGGTGCATGTTGAGCCGCCGCGCCGTTTCCGACACGTTGCGATCGCACAATTCATAGACGCGCTGGATATGTTCCCAGCGCACGCGGTCGGCCGACATCGGATTTTCTGGCGGCTCCGGCTTATCCTCGCCCGTGGCCAGGAGCGCGTTGATGACGTCATCGGCATCGGCGGGCTTGGAAAGATAGTCCATGGCCCCCAGTTTCACCGCCGTCACCGCCGTAGCGATATTGCCATAGCCGGTCAGCACGATGGCGCGGGCATCGGGGCGTTTCTGGTGCAGGGCCGACACCACGTCGAGCCCATTGCCGTCCTCGAGCCGAAGATCGACCACGGCATAGGCCGGCGGTCGCTCGCTGACGGCGGCTAGCCCTGCCGAAACGGTTCCGGCAATTCTCACTTCAAAACCCCGCCGCGCCATGGCGCGTTCGAGGCGGCTCAGAAAGGCTGCGTCGTCATCGACAAGCAAGAGGCTCGGATCGGCAGCCAGAAGGTCTTCAATCGTGTCCATGGCCTTTCCAATATTCCTTTGCTTGCATTACGTCAAAACCAACACGTCCGATCACGCAATGGCGCTGCGCGGCCAGATAATGCGCACCCGCGCATGACCGGCCGGGTCAGCATTGTCGAAAGTCAGCCTGGCGCCGGTTCGTTCCAGCAAGGTCTTGGCGATGAAGATGCCCAGGCCCAGGCCGCCCGGCTGATGCGCGTCGCTGCCTGCCGGGTCGCGGGGGCGACTGGTGAGATAGGGCTCGCCCAGCCGCGCGATCAGTTCGGGCGCAAAGCCCTTGCCATCGTCGATGATACTGACGCCGATCGTGTGCTGGTCCCAGCCGGTTTCGATGCGCACCGTCTGCACAGCGAAATCGGTAGCATTCTCGATGAGATTGCCCAGCCCATAAAGCAGGCCCACGCTGCGCGGAAAGACCGGGGGCGGGCCGAAAGTGTCGGCAGCATCGAAGAGGATGACCTTGCCCCGCCCTTCATGCGGCCGGGCCACTTCGGCGAGAATGTCGGTGAGCGGCGCTTCGGCAAAGAGGTCCGCCGGTTCGCTCCCGAGGTTCCGGAGCTTGGCGAGGATCGCCCGGCAGCGCGCGGCCTGGGCGATGATCAGTTCCACGTCGTCCGCCAGCTGGCTCTCTTTCTCCACCTCGTCCCGCATTTCCTTGGCGGCGAGGGCAATGGTGGACAGCGGCGTGCCCAGTTCATGCGCTGCCGCCGCAGCCAGGCCGTCAAGCGCCGAAAGCTGTTCGCGCCGCGACAGCGCCAGTTCCGTGGCGGCCAGCGCATCGGCGATCTGGCGGGCATCATGGGCCACCCGATTGGTATAGGCCGAGATGAAGACGACGCCGCAGATGATCGAGACCCAGATGCCGATGACATAAATCCGGTTGAAGACGATCGTCTGGTCCGGCTCCCAGGGCAAGGGCAGGTGCATGACCGCCAGCACCGAGGCGATGGCGGCTGCGAGAGCGGCGACAAGAAAGGACTCGCGCTTGGGGAGCGAAGTGGCCGACACTGAGACTGGCGCCAGCAACAATAGGGCAAAGGGGTTTTCGAGCCCGCCGGTCAGCGCCAAGAGGCCCCCGAGCTGGCAGAGGTCGAAGGCCAGTTGCAGCGCAGCGATGCGCGCCGACAGGCGGAAATGCGGGCCCAGGCGCAGGGTAAGGCCGACATTGAGCGCCGCCGAGAGGCCGATCAGCAACAGGCATTCGACCAGCGGCAGCGGGAAGCCCAGGCCCCAATTGACGAAGAGCACGCCGATGGTCTGGCCAATCACCGCGAGCCAGCGCAACAGCACCAGGGTCTGGAGACGCAGCGGCCGCCAGCTCGAGGGCAGCAGCAAGCCTTGCGGTGTCGGGTCGCTCATGCCGGTCTCCATGACGTTTTCGGGCAGTGACAATTGTGGCGCATAGGTAGGCTTTGCCGCCATTTCAAGCGCAAAAAATCGACGGGCACACGCTTGATCCTACCTCTGAGGGGGCCATTTGAGTCTCATCGTGACTGGGAGACGAAATCACTATGACCACTGCAATCATCAAACCTCAATGGTCGCCTCTGACCATCGCCCTCATGGTGCTGGGCTTCATCATTTTCTGGCCGTTGGGCCTCGCCGTGCTCGCCTACATCATCTGGGGCGAAAAGTTCGGCGGTTCGGCTGAAAAGGCTCAGCACTACTGGAACAAGGGATGCGGCTACATGCGCAACAATACCAAGCATCACGGCTTTGGCCGCACTGACTTCACCTCCTCGGGCAATGCCGCCTTCGACGAATACCGCGCCGAACAGCTCAAGCGCCTCGAGGAAGAGCGCGCCCGGCTCGATGCCGAAATCGACGCCTTCCACGAATATATGGCCAACCTCAGGAAGGCCAAGGATCGTGAAGAGTTCGACCGCTTCATGGGCGAGCATCGCGGCAATCGCCAGGGCTATGGCGACAAGCCCAACGACCAGAATAACTGGGGCAACAACAACGGCCAGTAATGGCCGGCCCCTCCCGACCTTCCCTGCCTCCAACGGCAAACTGGCGCCCCGCAAGGGGCGCCTTTTTCGTGTCGGGGCAGCACTACCCCCCCACCTTCGCAAGGGCCCCGCTGGCCCAGCGCCGGTACCCTCCCCTCAAGGGGGAGGGTGATATCGCGATAATGACCTGATCGTGCAACCCCGCCGAAGGCACCTTCCCCCTGGAGGGGAAGGCAAGCGAAGCTTGGCCGATAGGCCTGGCGCAGCTCGGAAGGGGGCCTTTTGCGCCGCGAAGCGCTACACTTGTCTCAACTGATTCACCGGAGCCCCATGTTCTCCTTCCTGCGCCAGCGCTCGACACCCCCGAAGACGACCGAAATCGTCCTGGACGGCCAGGTCGTCAGCATTGCCGTCAAGATCAGTACCCGCGCCCGCGCCTTCCGTCTCTCCCTGCCCGCTGCCGGGCCGCTGCTGACGCTTCCGGAAGGCGCCCGCTGGGCCGACGCGGAAGCTTTCCTGCATCGCCACCGCCACTGGCTGGCGGCCCGCCTGCCGCGCACCACCCTGGCGCAGCGTCTTGAGGCCGGGTCCATGCTTCCCTTGCGAGGCGTGCCGCATCTGGTGGTCGGCACCGGGACATTGCGCGGTCGCGTCGAGGCGGCCCACACCGCCGACGGCCCCGCTCTTTATGTGCCGGGGGAGGCGGCGCACCACCCCCGCCGCCTCTATGACTGGCTCAAGAAGGAAGCCCTCTCCGACCTCAGCCGGCAGAGCGCCTGGCACGCGGACCGGCTGGGCGTCACAGTCAGCCAGGTGCGGTTGCGGAGCCAGTCCAGCCGCTGGGGGTCCTGCTCGTCGACGGGCACCATCAACTACAACTGGCGGCTGATCCTGGCGCCACCGCATGTGCTCGACTATGTCGCCGCGCATGAAGTCGCCCATCTGGTCGAGATGAACCACTCTGCGGCCTTCTGGGCCACGGTGACCCGCACTTTGCCGGACATGGAACGAGGCAAAGCGTGGCTAAAAGCACACGGTCGGGAACTGATGGCCTGGCAGGCCCCCGGGACTGACGCCTGACGCCGCACGCGCCCCGATCCTGCCGCAATCGGCATCCTATCAGGGTCGCATGCGCCGCTTCCTAGCTCTCATCGCCGTGCTCTTCACCTTCGCCGCCGTCATGGGCGCGACGGTTGCGCATGCGCATCGCTACGTGGCGACGCCCATCGTGGTGCTGAACATGGTCGACGCGCAGAACCAGTCGATCCCGATCGTAGTCGAGATCCAGCGCGGCCAGATCGACCTGGGCGCAGGCGTCATGATGCCCTGCGGCCAGCACCATGCCATTGGCGTCAGCCTGCCGGCGCTTCCCATGGCACCAACCTGCGCGGCGCCCGAGACAAGGGTTCCGGCCATGGGTCCGGCCTGGTCCCCCAACCAGCTGCTGCGTCCGCCCATATCCGCCTGAGCTGAAGCCCCAACTTCCAGATTCAATGCTCAGGGCCCTCACGGGCCAAGGATAAATTCATGACGATGCATTCCGACGCGACCCTGTCGCGCCGCGCCCTGCTGGCTGGCCTTGCCAGCCTGGGCGCCCTCACTCTCGCCGGCTGTTCGACGAGCGGCACAGCCCGCGTGGCCACGGCCGTCGCCACGCCTGCCCGGGCCGCCATTCCGGTTGAGGCGCTGGCCCTCTATGCCGCCCGCCCTCAGGAGGAGTTCCCGGTGCCGGCAGCAGACATTTCCACGCTGGACCCGGCCCTTTGGCGTCAGGAAGTGGACAATGTCACCGGCGAGCCCGAAGGCAGGGTGGTGGTCGATACGGCCAACTACGTCCTCTACTTCACCCTGCCCAATGGCAGGGCCATGCGCTATGGCGTGGGCCTCGGGCGCGCCGGCTTCGAATGGAGCGGGGAGGGCCATATTGCCTATAAGCGCAAATGGCCGGTCTGGACCCCGCCCGCCGAGATGATCGCGCGGCAGCCGGAGCTCGAAATCTATCGCCGCGGCCAGCCGCCTGGCCTGCTCAATGCCCTGGGCGCCCGTGCGCTCTACATCCACCAGGGCAATCGCGACACGCTCTACCGCATCCATGGCACCATGGACGTCGCGACCATCGGCAAGGCGGTGTCGTCGGGCTGCGTGCGCCTGCTCTTCCACGACGTCATCGACCTCTATGACCGTGTTCCCAATGGCGCCCCGATCGTGGTGCTCTGAAACCGCTTCGCATCGCCCCAAAACGAAAGCCCCGGGATCGCTCCCGGGGCTTTTTCGCGTTCGGTGCGGGCCTCAGTTCTCGCCGCTACCGAAGATCAGGTCCATCAGCGTGCGCTGGCGCTGCGGCTCCTGATAGGTGGGTTGCTGGCCTTGGATCACCTGGGCCGGTGGCACGATCTGCTGCTGTCCGGTCGGTGCACTGGGCACCCAGACCTGCTGGCCCGTGGCCGGATCGATGATCAGGGTCATGGGCAGGCCGGTTTCCGGATCGATGGGCGCGGCGCCAACGCCCGTGCTCTGCTGCTGCAGGGGGAAGCCCGTCACCGGGTCGATGGCCTGGCCGGTGGCATCATACTGCACCGCCGTCGACTGCTCGCCGGTCGCCAGCGGCAAGCCCGTCGCGGGGTCGATCGGCAGGCCGGTCGCCGGGTCGTAATAGGTGCCGGTGGCCGGATCATAGTTGAGGCCGGTGGCCGGATCGTATTGCAGGCCCACCGGCAGGCCGGTGGCGGGATCAACCATCGTACCGGTCTGGATCGGTGGGTTGGCCGTCTGCGCACCGATGGGGGCGAGCCCCTCGATGGGAAGCCCGGTCGCCGGATCGATGGCAATGACCTGTCCGGTTGCGGGGTCGACACTGGTCTGGACCGGCTGGCCCGTGCCGCCGTCGACATACTGAACCATGGCCTGCCCCGTCGCCGGGTCGATCACCGGCAGGCCGGTATTGGGATCGATCAATTGCTGGGCGATGAGTTGCCCGGCATAGGAACCGCCGGGAATAGCGGTCGGCGAGCGGCCTGCATGGGCCTTGGTCATGAATTCGGACCAGATATTGGCTGGCACATTGCCGCCGGACAGCGTGGTCTTGGTGTCATTGTCATTGCCCAGCCACACGCCGGTAACCATCGAGGACGTGTACCCCACGAAGAGCGCGTCACGGGCGTTCTGGCTGGTGCCGGTCTTGCCGGCAAAGTCCCAGCCACCCAGATTGGCGCCCCGGCCGGTGCCCACTTCCACGGCGGTCTTGAGCATGTCGTTCATCTGCGCCAGCACCGTCGGATCGACCACGCGACCCGGTCCGGCCGTCGAAGCCTCGAACAGCACATTGCCATCGACGTCGGAAATCTTGGTGATGACATTGGGGATGACGCCATTGCCGCCATTGGCGAAGGGGGCATAGGCGCTGGTCAATTCGAGCAGGTTGACTTCCTGGGTGCCCAGCGCAATCGAGGGGACGGGCGTGAGATTGGAGGAAATGCCCATGCGCATGGCCACTTCGACGACCTTTTCGGGGGTCACGTCAATGGCAAGGCGCCCGGCAATGGTGTTGAGCGAATAGGCAAGGCCCTGGCGCAGGGTGACCGTGCCGGCATATTTGCCGGTGGCGTTGCGGGGACTCCAGCCATTGTATTCGAACTGGGCGTCCTCCGCCAAAGTGTCTGGCGTATAGCCCTTTTCCATGGCGGCCAAGTAGACGAAGGGCTTGAAGGTCGAGCCGGGCTGGCGCTTGGCCGTCACCGCGCGGTTATACTGGCTGGCCTGATAGTCGACGCCGCCGACCATGGCGCGGACCGTGCCGTCGACATCCATGGCCACGAGCGCGCCCTGGGTGAAGCCGCGCTTCGGCCCCTCACTGGCCACGGCCTCCTTGACGATGAATTCGGCGTCCTTCTGCATCTTGTAATCGATGGTGGTCTGCACCACGACGTCGGACTTAATCTCGCCGATATAGGCAGTCATCAGGCTCTCGACCCAATCAGCGACATAGGATTCCGAGCCCGCCACCACCGTGCGAATGGTCTGGTTGGGGTCGATACGCGCCGCGTTGGCTTCTTCGGAGGAGATGTAGCCTTCGCGCGCCATGAGATTGAGCACGATCTGCTGGCGTTCGCGGGCGCGGTCGGGATTTGTCTTGGGATTATAAGCCGAAGGCGCGGGCAGGATGCCCACCAGCATGGCCGCCTGGCCAAGCGACAGGTTGCGCGCCGAGACGCCGAAATAGGTCTGGGCCGCCGCCTCGATGCCATAGGCCCCGGCGCCGAAATAGACGCGGTTCATGTAGAGCTCGAGAATCTCTTCCTTGGTGAAGTTCTGCTCGAGCCAGACCGCGAGAATGGCTTCCTGCACCTTGCGCCCGAGCGTCTGGTCGGGGGTGAGGAAGAGGTTCTTGGCCACCTGCTGGGTGAGCGTTGAGGCGCCGCGGGTCACTTCGCGCGCCTGTACCGATTCCACCGCCACGGAGATGAGGCCGATCGGGTCGACGCCGAAATGGCTCATGAAGCGCCGGTCTTCCGACGCGATGAAGGCGGCCGGCACGTAATGCGGCAATTCACGGAAGGTGATGGCCTCGCCACCAGTCTGACCGCGATTGGAGATGAGGCTGCCGTCGGCTGCCAGGATACGGATATTGGGGGGGCGCTCGGGAATGGCCCAGGTGTTGGAGGCCGGCAACTGGGCGCCGTAGTAGACGATCACGCCAATGACGGCGAGCCCGCCCCAGAGGCAGGCGACAAAGCCCCACCAGAGCAGACCCATGAGAAAGCCGCCCGAGCGCTTCTTCCGGCGCGGGCGGGCAGGCTGGGCCTTGCCCTTGCGCGGTGGCTTCTGCGCCTTGGGCGGCTTGCCGCCCCCGCGACCGCCGCCATCGGGGCGCACTTCATCCACCGAAAAGGCCATGGACTGACCCAATGTCGGTTCGACCCGCTGCCCTTTGGCCGCTGCCGGGCGTGCCTGTGGCTTGTTATGGCCACCCTTGGGGGCGCCCACGCGGTCATCGGCCGATATGCGAAAATCCATCAGGCAAACCTACAGAAGAGAAGGATCCGAGCTGCTTCTACCCTGTTCGCCTCTTTAGGGAAACAAATGGTAAGCGAGAGGTTAAGATTGTCGCGGTCAACACGTGGCCCGCGCCAAGGTCTTGCAGCGCATGGCCCTAGCTTCTCCGCGCGAAATGTGGCCGGTTTATGGGGTAATTGCACTGTCTTCCGACAGTGTGTCGTGCCAACCACAGGTCTTGTGCACGACACAATCGAAGGGAAACACTCCGGCATGCGATTTCTGGTACCGCTTGTCGCCGCTCTTGCTCTTGCCCTGCCGCCGGGCCAGGCTCAGGCTGACGCCATTTCCACGGCCCTCAATGACGCCATCGCCGCCTTCACGGAGGCGAGGGCCCGGCTTCCGGCGGAAGTGGCGGGCGTGGAGGTCGCGGCCTATGCCCAGGCCCTGTCATCCGGGCGGTTCGTGTCCGGCCACTGGGGCGGGGAGATCGTCCTCGACCTGCATGAAAGCGCCCACAACGCCGGCTCCTGCGCCCGCTATGCCGCCTATGTGCAACTGCCGCCCCGGAACGGCACGGTGCGATTGACCCTCTGTCCGCAGTTCACGGCTGAGGGCACGCGGGAATTGCGGCGCCTCACAATCCTGCACGAAATGGTGCATGTCGTTGCCGGGCCCGACGAATGCCGGGCCATGGCCTTTGCCGCCAAAGTCGAGCAACTCGCGACCGGCAGCTTCACCCCGGTCGACCGCTATTGGCAGGCCAATGGCTGCGAGAGGTCAGGGTTCAGCCTGCCGTGACGCACACATCCACCTGCGGCCGACCTCTCCCCCAAGGAAGAGGCGAGTCGTCACCTCCACCCCAGGCCCGGCGCCACGTGCTTGAGAATGCTCTCGATGACATGGGCATTGTAGTCGACGCCGAGCTGGTTGGGCACCGTCAGCAACAGCGTATCGGCCTCGGCGATGGCCTCGTCGCGCTTGAGGTCCTCGATCAGCTTGTCCGGCTCGGCGGTATAGCCGCGCCCGAAAACGGCGCGCTTTTCCGGCTCGATATAGCCGAACTGGTCTTCTTCCGGGCGACCGGCGCCGAAATACATGCGGTCCATGTCGTTGACCAGGGCAAAGATCGAGCGGCTCACCGAGACTCGCGGCGTCCGCGTATGGCCAGCTTCCTTCCACGCCGCGCGATAGGCGCGGATCTGCTCGGCCTGCTGGATATGGAACGGCTTGCCGCTCTCGTCATATTTGAGCGTCGAGGATTGCAGGTTCATGCCCAGCTTAGCGGCCCAGACGGCGGTGGCGTCGGTCGCGGCGCCCCACCAGATACGTTCGAGCAAGCCCTCCGAATAGGGTTCGAGCCGCAGCAGGCCCGGCGGATTGGGGAACATGGGCCGGGGATTGGGCTGGGCAAAACCCTGGCCGGTAATGGCCTTCAGGAAAATCTCTGCATTGAGCCGGGCCATGTCGGCATCACTCTGGCCCTCGGCGGGTGCGTAGCCGAAATAGCGCCAGCCATCGATCACCTGTTCGGGCGAACCGCGCGAAATGCCCAGCTGGAGCCGCCCGCCGGCGATCAGGTCCGCCGCCCCGGCATCCTCGGCCATGTAGAGCGGGTTTTCATAGCGCATGTCGATGACGGCAGTGCCCAGCTCGATCCTCTTGGTTTTCGCCCCGGCTGCGGCGAGCAGCGGGAAGGGCGAGGCCAGCTGTCGGGCAAAGTGGTGCACACGGAAATAGGCGCCATCGGCCCCCAATTCCTCGGCCGCCACGGCCAGGTCGATCGATTGCAGCAGCGCATCCGATGCCGAGCGCGTGCCCGAATTGGGCGACGGGCTCCAATGGCCAAAGGACAGAAAACCGATCTTCTTCATGGCAGGCCTTTCATACTTCGTGCGCACCCTATGTGGTCTGCCAGATACGAAAAAGCCAGCCCGCTGGAACGGACTGGCGCATCAGGGTGAACGATGATCCGGCGCGCTATTCCGCTGCCTGATAATATTCCGCCGATGGTCGGATAACGGCGACGACGGCATTCGCCGCGTCCTCCCGGAACTGGGCATCCTCGCGCAGCGCCTCTAGGCTGCGCGGCACCGGTTGTTCGCCAGGCCAATCCTCGAAGGCAAAGGCCAGGACGGCAGCGGCCTCCGATATGGCCTCATCGAGCGTGTCGGCGGTCGCGATGACCCCCGGCACGTCCGGAAAGGACACGCCATAGCCCGTGTCGGGATCCTTGTGGATCAGGGCAATGTAGTGGACGTCACGCATCGCTGTTCCATCCTGCCTGCCGGTAGATCGACCGAACGGTACCGGCAGGAATGTCCTTGCGTGGATGCGGCAGGATCACGGTCCTGCCATCCGCATGTCGGTATTTATGGTGCGAACCACGCACCGAAACAAGAACAAAGCCGTCGCTAGCCAAGCGGCGGATGATCTCACGACTGTCGCGCAGATATCCACCGCTCAAGGTGCATGCTCCTAGACGTCCAGATTGCTCACGTTGAGCGCATTGTCCTGGATAAAATCGCGACGCGGTTCGACGAGGTCGCCCATGAGGGCAGTAAAGATTTCGTCGGCCTCGTCGGTCTGGTCGATCTCGACCCGCAAGAGGGTTCTGGCATTGGGGTCGAGCGTGGTTTCCCAGAGCTGCTCGGCATTCATTTCCCCGAGGCCTTTATAGCGTTGCAGCGACACGCCCTTGCGGCCGGCATCGGTGACGGCCTTGAAAAGGCTCGCCGGCCCATAGATGGGAATGATCTCGCCCTTGCGCGTCAGTGTCGGCACGCCGCCAAAGAGCTCATCGAGCCGGCCGGCCAGTTGCCGGAGTTTTCGCGCGTCAGCCGATTGCAGCAGCGCCCGGTCGATCTGATGGGTTTCGGTCACGCCGCGCACGGTGCGCGAGAAGGCCAGGGCGTCCTCGTCCGTCACCACGCCGCTCCAGCCGCGCTCCAACTCGTCCGAAATGCGGTCGAGCCGGTTGGCAACGCGCTTCAGCGTCTCCTCGGTCTTGGCCGGGTCGGACATGCCGTCGGGATCGAGTCCGCCCACAATGGCCGCCTGTTCGACCAGGTTGCGATTGTAACGGGTGTTGAGATTGTCGATGGCGTTCACGATGTCGCGTGCCTGCTGCAGGATGGCCATCAGGTCCGGCCCGGCATGCTCGGCGCCATCGCGCGTCTTGAATACGGCATCTTCCAGCCCGCCTTCGAGCAGGTAGTCCTCCAGCGCCCGCTCGTCCTTCAAGTAGAGCTCGGAGCGCCCGCGCGTGGCTTTGTAAAGCGGCGGCTGGGCGATGTAGATATGCCCACGCTCGATCAGTTCGCGCGTCTGCCGGTAGAAGAAGGTCAAGAGCAGCGTGCGGATATGGGCGCCGTCCACGTCGGCGTCGGTCATGATGATGATCTTGTGGTAGCGCAGCTTGTCCGGGTTGAACTCCTCCCTTCCGATGCCGGTGCCCAGGGCGGTGATCAGCGTGCCCACCTGCTCGGACGAGATCATGCGATCGAAACGCGCGCGCTCGACATTGAGGATCTTGCCGCGCAGCGGCAACACGGCCTGGTTGGAGCGGTCGCGCCCCTGCTTGGCTGAACCACCGGCCGAGTCACCCTCGACGATGAAGATTTCGCTCTTGGCCGGGTCGCGTTCCTGGCAATCGGCCAGCTTGCCGGGCAGCGAGGAAATTTCCAGGGCGCCCTTGCGGCGGGTGAGTTCGCGCGCCTTGCGGGCGGCCTCGCGAGCGGCAGCGGCTTCCACCACTTTGCCCACGATGGTCCTGGCCTCGTTGGGGTGTTCCTCGAACCATTGGCCGAGCTTCTCGTTGACGATGTTCTCGACCACCGGTCGGACTTCGGAGGAGACCAGCTTGTCCTTGGTCTGGCTCGAGAATTTCGGGTCCGGCACCTTGACCGAAAGCACGCAGGTCAGGCCTTCGCGGGTATCGTCACCCGAAAGTTCAACCTTTTCCTTCTTGGCAATGCCTGAAGAGGTCGCATAGCTCGTCACCTGGCGCGTCAGCGCGCCCCTGAGGCCCGCTAGGTGCGTGCCGCCATCGCGCTGCGGGATGTTGTTGGTGAAGCACAGCACATTCTCGTGGTAGCTGTCGTTCCACTGCAACGCCACTTCCACCGTGATGCCATCCTTCTCGGACCGCATGGTGATGGGCGCATCGATGACCGGCTGCTTGGACTTGTCGAGATATCTGACAAAGGCCTCGAGACCGCCCTCATAGAAGAGCTCGACCTCGACCGGCTCGGGATGGCGATGGTCGCGCAGGTGGATGCGGACGCCCGAATTGAGGAAAGCCAGTTCACGCAGGCGGTGTTCGAGCGTCTTGAAGTCGAACTCCACCATGGTGAAGGTGTCGGTCGAGGGCAGGAAGGTGATTTCCGAACCCGAGCGGCCTTCATAGGTGCCCGGCTGCTTGTCTTCCTTGTATTCACCCACAACCTTGAGCGGCGCATCGGCCACGCCATGGGTGAAGCTCATTTCGTGGATCTTGCCGTCGCGACGGATATTGAGCTTCAAAAACACCGAAAGGGCGTTCACGACGGAAACGCCCACGCCGTGGAGGCCACCCGAGACCTTGTAGGAATTCTGGTCGAATTTGCCGCCGGCATGCAGCTGGGTCATGATGACCTCGGCCGCCGACACGCCTTCGGACTTGTGGATGTCGGTGGGGATGCCGCGGCCATTGTCGTTGACCGAGCAGGACCCATCGGCGTTGAGCGTCACCGTCACGAGATCGGCGTGGCCGGCAAGGGCCTCGTCGATGGCGTTGTCGACCACTTCATAGACCATGTGATGCAGGCCCGAACCATCGTCGGTATCCCCGATATACATGCCCGGGCGCTTGCGCACCGCATCAAGGCCCTTGAGCACCTTGATGCTGTCGGCGCCATACTCGTTCGGGGTCGGGTTTTCGCTGTCGCTCATGAGGTCCGAATCAGTCGATTTCAGGTGAGAATTGTTCTAGCGGAACGGGGCTCAAACCCCAAGGAAATTGGCCGTTTGCGCGGCTTTTGCCGGGGATAGTCAGGCCTGGCTGGCCAGTCGTCCCTCGCGCACCGAAATACGCTGCGCCCGATCCTCCAGCGCCTCGAACAGCACCGCATCGGTGCCGGTGAGGAAGCACTGTGTCCCGAGCCCGTCCAGGGCCGCGAACAGGGCCCTTCGCCGGTCGGGATCGAGATGGGCGGCGATCTCGTCGAGCAACAGGAAGGGCACGATCCCGGTGCGCACTTTTACCAGCCGCGCATGGGCCAGAATAAGGCCGATCAGGAGCGCTTTCTGCTCCCCGGTGGAGCCCAAAGCTGCCGGCATGGACTTTTGCGCATGGAGCACGTCGAGATCGACCCGGTGTGGTCCAGATGTGGTGCGTCCTGCCGCCCGATCAAGGCCTCGCGCTGCATGCCAGTGCTCGGCCAGCAGCGTTTCGAGCGCGGCCGACGTCCCGGGCTCCGCGCCGTCCTCGAAGATCGGGGTCAGCGACAGGAGCGCCGCCGGGAAGCTACCGTCATCGAGGCTCTCGGCGATCAGTGCCTGCAGATGCGTGAGACTATCGGTACGGTTGAGGTGGATGGACGCGCCCAGCTCGGCCATCTGCGCTTCGATGGCAGAGAGCCAGCGCGCGTCACCCTGCTCTTCGAGCAGCTTGTTGCGCTGTCGCATGGCCTTGTCATAGTCGGAGACGGACGAGGAATGGCTCGGGATAAGCGTGGTCACCAGCCGATCGAGAAACCGCCTCCGCTCGCCCGCAGGGCCCGAGAAGAGCCCATCCATGGCCGGGGTCAGCCAGAGCACGCGCAGATAATCGCTCATCGCCTCGATGGAGCGGGCATTGGCCCCATTGATGCGCACCCGCCGCCCGCCATCGGGCAGGGCACCCGTGCCGATGTCTGCCGGTCCATCGTCGGTCTCGATGGTTGCGGCCACGGCCCAGGGCTGGTCCGAGCCCTGCTGCTGCAGCGTCTCGAAACTGGCGCCGCGCAGGCCCCTGCCGGGCGAGAGCACCGAAACGGCCTCGAGCAGGTTGGTCTTGCCCGAGCCGTTGGGCCCGGTCAGCACGACATGGCGCTCGTCGAGATCGAGCGCCGCCGCGGCATAGTTGCGGAAGGCGGTGAGCCTGAGGCGAGAGATGTGGCGGATCATTGCGGCCAGTCTTCGGGCGGCCAATCGCGCGCCATATGGATGACGCGCAAGATGACGACGCTCTCACGTCCTGCTATGTCGCGAAGCGCATAGGCAAGGATGTACGGGTAACGTGACAGTGGCTTTTCATAGGTGCCGCTCACCCTGCCTGGTATACCTGTGGCCTGCTCGCCAAGCTTGTTGCCAACATCTTCGATCGCATCCACGACCCGTTGTGCAGCGTTCGGATTGTCCTGCGCAATGTGGCGAACAATTTCCAGAGTGTCTCGCTGCGCCGTGATCGACCAGAATACTGGCCTCATCCGCGCTCCGCTTTCCGCTGCTTCGCCTCGGCGATCACCGCACGCATCTCTGCGACAGCCTCGTCGTGCGGCACCACGCGTCCGGCCGCCGCATCATCGAGCCCGGTCTTGATGCCCTTGATGATCTGCAGTTCGCGGTCGACATAGGCAGCGACCGCCTCGCTTGCCAAAAACGACTTGCTGCGTCGTGTGTCGGCTGCGATCTGCTCGAGCTTCTCTTTGGTATCCGTTGCAAGTCGAATGGTCATGGTTGTGCTAGCGGCCATCATCACCCTCGATGATACTTGTGTTCAGTTGTACACAAGCTAACACACGTGCCCAGGCAGCGGCAATGGAACCTTATTCGGTTGTGATCGGACGCAGCCTAGACCCGCATCGGCATCAGCACATAGAGCGCGCTGGACTCGCCTTCTTCCTTCACCAAAGTCGGGGAATTGGCGTCGTTGAACAGGAAGACGGCGCTTTCCGAGCGGATCTGGGTGATGATATCGAGCAGGTACCGGGCATTGAAGCCGATCTCGAAACCGTCGGTCTCGAAATCGACCGCCACTTCCTCGCTGGCCGTGCCGTGGTCGGGATTGGTGACCGATAGTTCCAGCAGCCCATCCTTGGCCGAGAGCTTGACCGCCTTGCCGCCGCGATCCGAGGCAATGGTCGAAACGCGATCCACGGCAATGGCAAAGCCGGACTTGTCGACCAGCATCTGCTTGTCGTTGTTCTTGGGCGTTACCCGGTCATAGTCGGGGAAGGTGCCTTCAATGAGTTTGGAGAGCAGCACGACCGGACCGACGGTGAAGCGGATCTTGGTGTCGCTGACTTCCACATGCACGTCGCCATCGACACCATCGAGCAGCTTCTGGACCTCGCCGACGGTCTTTTTCGGCACGATAATGCCGCTCATGCCCTGGGCGCCGGCGGGCGCCGCGATTTCGGCACGGGCCATGCGGTGGCCGTCGGTGGCCACGGCGCGGAACAGCGGGCCCTGGGCGGAATTGTCGACGGCGTGGAAATAGATGCCGTTGAGGTAGTAGCGCGTCTCCTCGTTGGAGATGGCGAACTGGGTGCGCTCGATCAGCTCGCGCAAGGACGCCGCGGCAATATCGAATTCATGCGCAAAGGCCCCCGATTTCAGATCGGGGAAACTGTCGGGCGAGAGGCAGGCCAGGTTGAAGCGCGATCGGCCGGAGGTGAGAACCATGTTCTCGCCGCCATCGGTTTCGAGCCGCACTTCGGCGCCATCGGAAAGCTTGCGGACGATTTCATAAAGCGTATGCGCCGGCACGGTCGTCGAGCCGGGGGTCGAAACCATGGCCGGCACGCTTTCGGTCACCTCGATATCGAGGTCAGTGGCGCGCAGTTCGACGCGGTCGTCGCTGGCCTTGAACAGCACGTTGGCCAGGATCGGATAGGTGTTGCGCCGTTCCACCACCCGATGCACATGGCTCAGCGACTTGAGCAGATGATTGCGTTCGAGCGTGACTTTCATCGAGTTCATCTTCCTGGGCATACGCAGCGGCAAAACCCGGTATCCTGCCGGGGTTGGGACGTTTACAGTTTCATAACGGATTGGCAAGGCCAGCGGACTTCTGGTCGCACCCAAGCTGTGGAATCAGCTCTGGAAATGCACCGTGATGTCAAAGCGTTCGCCCGGCAGGGCGCCGAGTTCTTCGAGCCCCTTGAAGGGCAGGCAGGCGAGGATGGCGTCGACTATGGACTGCATGAGTGCCGGATATTGTCCGGCCGTGCGAACGCTGTCGAGTTCGAGATAGGGATCCCCATCCAAGGTCCCGTCGCCAAAGAAGGCGAGCCCCACCGAAATACGCTTGTCAGAATAGCCGGACGGCAGCGACCAACACGCCAGCAACTGGTCCTGAACGCTGGTGGCTATGGCCAGGTTCTGGGCCGCCAGCTCCTCGCGGGAAAGGGGCGGCGGGTCCGTGTCCTGGGCGGTGGCAGGGGCAACAAGGGCGAGGACGATGGCGACGCGGGCAATGAAGCGAAACATCACCGATCCTTGCCCGGGCAATTCGACCGAAGGAAGGCGCGAGCCGCGCCTATTCTTCCAGCATCCGCTTCAAAAGCTCGATTTCCTGGCCCAGTTCCAGATCGTCCTTGATCATCTGCTCGACCTTGCGGACCGAGTGGAGGACCGTTGTGTGGTCGCGGCCACCGAAACGCCGGCCGATTTCGGGCAGCGAACGGCTGGTCAGCGCCTTGGCCAGATACATGGCGATCTGGCGTGGGCGCACCACGTCGCGCGACCGGCGGGCCGAGAGCAGTTCATTGCGCGGCACCTTGTAGTGGCGCGAGACGATCTTGAGAATGTCCTCGATACGGACGCGCTTGACGTCGCGGGCGCGGATCAGGTCCGCCAGGGTCTTTTCCGCCAGTGGCACGGTCACCAGCTCGCCGGTCAGTTGATAGGCGGCCACGAGCCGGTTGACCGCGCCATCGAGGTCACGGCCATGGCTGATGACGGAGCGGGCGATATAGTCGATCACCGGGCCCGGGAAATGCACGCCGAAGCGGGCGGTCGCCTGATCGGCGCGGCGCTGCACGATATCTCGCCGCAGATCATGGTCGAAGGACGAGATCGGCACCACCAGGCCACCCGAGAGGCGCGAGCGCACGCGATCGTCGATCATTTCCAAATCGCGTGGCGGCGCATCCCCGGCGACGACGACCTGCTTGGCACCGGTCAGCAACGCGCCCAGCGTATGGCCGAATTCGGTGGCCGACTTGCCCTGCAGGAACTGCATGTCATCGATCAGCAGCAGGTCGACCCGGCGCAGCCATTCCTTGAAGCCGAGCGCGCTCTGGCGCTGCACGGCGGTCATGAAATGGTACATGAAGTGGTCCGCGGTCAGGTAGACGATGTTCTTGGACGGGTCGGCCTGGCTCACCGCATGGGCAATGCCATTGAGCAGGTGCGACTTCCCCAGGCCCACGGTCGAGTGAATGAAGACCGGATTGAAGGTGACGGCATTGTTGATGGCGGCGCTGGCGATCTGCTTGGCGACGCCGAAGGCCATTTCATTGGCGCTGCCGGCCACGAACGTATCGAAGGTCATGCGCGGGTCGATGGCGCTGCCGTTGAGGGCGTCGCCGGCCTTGGTGGCGTCGCGCACGAGGCGCGGGGCTGCCGGAGCGGGCGCGGCGGCGGAGGCTGTCGGTTCGGCGGGGGCCTCCGGCGCGATCTCGGCGACTGGCGCCAGGCGCGGACGGGCCTGGCCATTGACCCGCATGGTCACCTGCAGGCGGGCCGCCTCGGCAATGTCGTTGCGGAAGGCCTCGACGATGCGATCGGCATAGTTGGACTGTACCCAGGAGCACAGGAAGCGCGTCGGCGCGCTCAGATGCACGAGGTCGTCGACGATCTCTTCGAGCTCAAGACGGGCGAACCAGGACGTGAACACATCCTCGCCGACGGCCGCCTTCAGCCGGGCACGCACCCGCGCCCAGAGGTCACGGTAGTCGTTGGAGGAAATGTCGGTGGTCGTCATGACAGGAGTGCCGCCTTTGCTGGAAGTGGAGGGGGAGGGTGAATTGGTCTTGGTCCAATCATCCCGTCCCGCGGTCGCCTGTCGCATCATCGTGTCTAGCCCCATGTTTTGCCGCCTTGGCCGGCCCGCAATGCCGGCAAGGCCCCTGATCTGTTTGTGTGTCCTTCCGGCCCCTCTAGGACCGGTTGTGACGGACACGGCTTCGCCCCTGCACCTGCTCTCGCAAGCACACTTTTCCTGTCCGGCGGTCTCAACGGCCGCCGTTTCCCTCTTGACCTTTCACTTGAACCCGGCCTGCCCCGGCCGATGTCGAATGAACGCCGCCAACTCAAATTGACTGGTTGCCCGAGAGCGACCAAACCCAAAAAACTTGGCTGAAATTTCCGACCGAAGGGCCGGAACTGCCCCAAACCGAGCACCCATCAAGGAGCACCCACCGGAGGTTCCTGAGGGTCGTTCCACCCCTCTTTTTCCCCGCCGGCCAATGTACATTAGAGGCACGAATTTGGACCCGCAACACGTGAATCGCTGAAAAAGGGACTTGACTCGCAAACAGCTTTTTCGGGGTTCCCCACCACTAAAATCTACCCCCCGGCAAGAGCCTGTGACTCAAGGCAGATTCCAACGCTTAGCGGCTGCAAAGGGTTAAGAAATATATTCCTAACGCTGTGCAAGGCGGGGGCTGATGTGCAGTTTCAGTCTCCAGCCTGTCGACCCTAACCCTTTGGCATATCAATAGAAAAAGAAAGCTTCACCCTTCGTTCCGGTGTTCGCATTTCCGTCACTCAATAGTCATGTGACAGAACAATGGCGAAAAAGCTTCCCTCAACTGCCATACAACAAAAAGGGCTCCTCGCGGAGCCCAGAATGTAGCAGTTCGGCAGCTTCAATGAAAGCGCCTAGGCGGTCCGATCAGACAGCCAGGGCCTTCACGCGGCTGTTGAGGCGCGAGACCTTGCGGGAGGCCAGGTTGGCATGGACAATGCCCTTGCCGGCAGCGCGGTGGATCTCGGGCTCGGCAGCCTTGAGGGCGGCGAAGGCGGCAGCGTGATCACCGGCGGTGATCGCTTCCTCGACCTTGCGGATGAACGTGCGCACGCGGCTACGACGCGACTTGTTGATCGCGGTACGGGCAGCAATCTTGCGGGTCGCCTTCTTGGCTGACGGCGTATTGGCCATTTCGGTCCTCTTGGGTCGTCCAACCGGCAGAACCGCGCCGCTTTTGGCGCCGCAACCTGCCGGGATGAAATGAAAGCGGCGGCACGCTGCCGCCAAGTCGGGGGGTCTATAGGGGATTGGGCGGAGGTCGTCAATACGATTCCGGCGGGTGCGGCACGATCTCGGCTCGCCATCGGCTCCCAAGGGGGGAGAAGGAAAGGGGCTCAAGGCGCCTTCTGGCAGATCGGGCAATAGAATGTCGAGCGCCCCGACTGGACGATCCTCCTGACCACGCCCGTGCAGAGCGGCGTGGGGCAGGGATCGCCTTCGCGATCGTAGACGGCGAAGTTGTGCTGGAAGTAGCCGGCTCCTTCGACGCTCCTGAAATCCCGGATGGTCGACCCCCCCACCTCTATGGCGGCGGTCAGCACTTCGCGGACGGCAGAGGCGAGGTCTTCGAGCGCTTTCTTGGGCTTTCCGGTCTTGGTCACCAGCGAACGAGCCTCCACCGTAGGCAGGACATGCGCTCGGTGCAGCGCCTCGGCCACATAGATATTGCCCAGGCCGGCCACGACCCGCTGGTCAAGCAGCGCCGCCTTGATCGGGGCTTTCTTGCCGGCAAAGGCCTCGGCCATCTGCCGCGCCGAAAATTCATTGCCCAAGGGCTCGGGCCCAAGTCCCTTGAGATAGGGGCTCTCCGCGACATCGTCATAGAGGTCGATGAAGCCGAAGCGGCGCGGATCGGCATAGATGAGATGGCTGTCGCCATGCTTGGGATGGCTCAGGGTCCAGACCATGTGGTCGTGTTTGGGCTCGGTGCCCGGCTCATAGTAGCGCGGCGGCTTGTCGATGCCGTGCTCGGCAAACCGCCAGGAGCCGGTCATCCCCAGATGGCTCAGAAGGGTTTTGCCATTTGAGAGAGACAACAGCAGGTATTTGGCGCGGCGCCCGACATGGGTCACCTGCTGGCCCTCCAAAGCCGCCTTGAGCCCGGGCGGGAAGGGAAAGCGCAGATCCTTGCGGTTGAGCCTGACGCTCCTGATGGTGGCCTCCTCGAGCCAGGGCATGAGGCCCCGCCGCACGGTCTCCACCTCGGGCAGTTCAGGCATGGCAAATCTCCTTCACCCTGTGCGGCTTTGTGCCATGGGCATTTTTCGACGCCTTATATATGGTGCGCCAGAAATTTGACGACGCCTAAAGAAGGCCAGCCATGACCCAGTCGAGCCAGACCACCCATTTCGGCGAGCGCATTGTCGCCCTTGAGGACAAGCAGGGCCTGGTCAACAAGGTGTTCCACGACGTGGCGGATCGCTACGACCTGATGAACGACCTGATGAGCGCAGGCGTTCACCGGCTCTGGAAGGACGCCATGGTCAACGAACTGGCGCCACCCAAGGCCGGTACCCGGCCCTACAAGGTGCTCGATATGGCCGGCGGGACCGGCGATATCGGCGAGCGCATCGTCAATGCCTCGCTCGGCTATGCCGAAGTCGTCGTCTCCGACATCAATGCCGATATGCTGCGCGTCGGCGCCGAGCGCGCCAGAAGCTGGCGCTATCCGGGCCAGGTGCAATTCCTCGAAGCCAATGCCGAGGACCTGCCCTTCGAAGCCAATAGCTTCGACGCCTATACGATCGCCTTCGGCATTCGTAACGTGCCGCGGGTGCAACAGGCGCTGGACGAGGCCCATCGCGTCTTGAAGCGCGGCGGCCGCATCCTCGTGCTCGAATTTTCCCAGGTCGACGTCCCCGGCTTCGACGCGCTCTACAAGGCCTATTCCGACAGGGTGATCCCGCCCATGGGCAAGATCGTCACCGGCGACGCCCAGCCCTACCAGTATTTCATCGAATCTATCCGCAAGTTCCCGCCCCCTGCCGAGTTCACCGCCATACTGGGCAAGGCCGGCTTCAAGCGCGTCAGGCACACCAGCATGACCGGCAATATCGCCACCCTGTTCTCGGGGTGGAAGATTTGATGCAGCGGCAGACTCGATGCGACACCTCCCCTTTGACGGGGGAGGTAGCGGCGCTAGGCCCATCGGGCCGTGGCAGAGCTAGGTGGGGGTGCTTCGCGCGCACCCAACTCGCATCGACCCCCTCCCCAACCCTCCCCGCAAGGGGGAGGGTGCCGCATCGTGCCCTTGACTGTTCCGGAGCCCTGTTCCTATGAGTCTCGGCTCCACACTTCGCCTTGTCCATGCCGGCTGGGTTTTGGCGCGCGAAGGCGCCTTTTCGGTGCTGCCGGTCGAGGCGCTCCCGCCGATGATGAAGTTTGGCATCCGCATGGCGCGGCTGGTCGAGCGGCGCGCCGTGCGCCGTACCGGCCGCATCGAAAGGCTCAATGCGGCCCTGCACAAGCTCGGACCGTCTTACGTGAAATTCGGCCAGACCCTGGCCACCCGCCCCGACATTGTCGGGGTGCAGGCAGCGGCCGATCTCTCGGGCCTGCAGGACCGCATGCCTCCCTTCGATCCCAGGCTGGTGCCGGGCATTCTGGAGTCCGCATTGGGCGACAAGGCGGCGCAGTTGACCGAAGTCAGCGAGCCGGTCGCCGCCGCCTCCATCGCCCAGGTCCACAAGGCGCGCCTGCGCGTGCCGGGCGAGGTGCCGAGGACCGTGGCGGTCAAGATGCTGCGCCCGGGTGTCGCCGAGCGCTTCCATGCCGATACCGACAGTCTCTATGCCGGCGCGCGCCTCGCCGAGACCTTTTCGCCCGCCAGCCGGCGCCTCAAGCCCACCGAAGTGGTGCGCACGCTCGACCATTCCATGCGCCTGGAGCTCGATCTGCGGCTCGAAGCGGCCGCCATTTCCGAGATGGCCGAGAATATCAAGAACGATACCGGCTTCGTGATCCCGCAAGTGCATTGGGACCATGTGGCCCAGAATGTGCTGACCACCAGCTGGATGCATGGCATTCCCATTCGCGACCATGCGGCCATCGACAAGGCAGGGATCGACCGCAAGGCCCTGGCCGCCAAGCTGCTGCAGAGCTTCTTGCGTCATGCCATTCGCGACGGCTATTTCCATGCCGACATGCATCCGGGCAATCTGTTTGCGGACCCCAAGACCGGCGATGTGATTGCCGTCGATTTCGGCATCATGGGCCGCATCGGCAAGCCCGAACGCCGCTTCCTGGCCGATATTCTCTACGGCTTCATCACCCGCAATTATCGCCTCGTGGCGCAGCGCCATTTCGACATCGGCTATGTCCCGGCGCATCAGTCGGTCGATGACTTTACCCTGGCCATCCGCTCGATCGGCGAGCCGCTGCATGGCCGTACCGCTGCCGATATTTCCATGGCCCGTGTTCTCGGGCAGCTTTTCACCATCACCGATCTCTTCGACATGCAGACGCGGCCCGAACTGGTGCTGCTGCAAAAGTCCATGGTGCTGGTGGAGGGCGTCGCGCGCAGCCTCGATCCCGGCCTCGACATCTGGACCATTTCCGAGCCGGTGGTCAGCGAATGGCTGCGGCGCGAGGAGGGCCCGGTGGGGCGCATCGAGGATCTCGTGGGCCACGTCACCCGGCTGGGCGAGGCGGCGGGGCGCGTGCCGACCCTCCTGGCGCAGGCCGAGCTGGTCATGGCCGAGCACCGCGCCATGATGCAGCGTCCCCCCGACCGGCTGATGCGCGGCCTGCTGCTGACTGTGCTGGCGGCGACGCTGGTGCTGATAGCCGCGCTGGTCTGGCGCGTATTGTGGGGCAGCTGACCCGCGTTTGACCCGGCTTGTCGTGAGCAGGGCTCCGCACATAATGTGCCACATCGGGCGGCCGAAGCTGTCCATCCAGGGAGAACAGGAATGAGCGTCAAATTTCTGGGCAAGCTTGCAGCCACGGCGCTGCTGGCCGCGGGCCTCGCGGGCTGTATCGATGTCAACATCGAGGTGGCCATCACCAGCCCGACCACGGCCAAGGCGACGATGACCCAGACCATGGGTGCCGATGTCTATGCCATGGTCAAGATGGGTGCCGAAGGCGAGGGCGCCAGCGAGGACAGCTTCTGCGCCGAGGGCGAACTGACCGAAAATGCCGAGGGCAGCGCCACCTGCACCATTGTCGAAGAGGGCCCCTTTGCCGATCTCGATCTGGGCCAGGACGAGGGTGGCATGACCTTCACTGAAGCGGGCCCAGGCCTGGTCCGCGTCGCCCTGCCGACGGCCGACATGCAGGCCGAGCTGGGTGCCGACGACGAGATGGACGAGGAAACCCGCCAGATGGTCGAGGCCTTCTTCGAGGGTCGGACCATGACCATTGCCATTTCCGGCGCCGAGATCGTGGAATCCAACATGACCATTTCGGGCGACAAGACCAGGGCCGAGCAGGTTATCGACATGCTCGCCCTCATCAATGGGTCGGCCGACCTGCCGGCGGAACTGTTCGCGGTCGTGCGCGCGCCGTGACGGTTCGCGTCGGATTGAAATGGCTCGCGCATGGCGCGGGCCTCCCCCTGCCGCGCCAGCAGACCGACGGCGCTGCAGGGCTCGACCTGGCTGCAGCCATCGGCGCCGATGAGGTGCTGACGCTTGCGCCGGGGGACTATGCCATGGTGCCCACGGGTCTTGCCATTGCCCTGCCCGAAGGTTTCGAGGCCCAGATCCGGCCGCGTTCGGGCCTGGCGGCCAGGCACGGCGTGACAGTGCTCAATTCACCCGGCACGGTGGATGCGGATTATCGCGGCGAAGTCAAAATACTGCTTATCAATCATGGTAGAGAACCTTTCAGCCTGCGCCGGGGTGAGCGCGTGGCCCAAATGGTTGTGGCGCCAGTCAGCGCCGTGGAAATGGTGGTCGTTGATGAACTGGATGAAACCGGACGTGGCACGGGCGGCCATGGCTCGACTGGCCGCTAGCGCCGCAACTCTGCTTGCCCTGACCCTTCCGGCGCTGGCCGGCGACCGCGCGCTGATCGACCATGTCGGGTTTTCGGCCGACTTCCGGTATTTCGCCTTCGAGGAATTTGGCATTCAGGACGGCTCGGGCTTTGCCTATTCCAACATCTATGTCGTCGATCTCGAAACCGACAGCTGGGTGATCGGCACGCCGGTGCGGGTGCAGGCCGAAAGCGAAGTGACGAGCCTTGTCGACATCCGCGCCGAGGCAGCACGGCTGGCCGCCGACCATGTGGACGAGTTCGACCTGACCGTGCCGGTGGAAATCGCCGCCATGATCGGGGACGGCGTCCCCGATACTGATGCGGCGACCCTGAACTTTGGCGCCCCCGGCTATTTGCCTGGCGCCGTCTCGGGCGATTACCGGCTCGAACTGACCACCTATGAGACCACGGCCGTCAGCCCCTGCGCCGACTGGTTCGGGGTCAAGCCCAAGGGCTATGCCCTCACCATTGCCGACAAGGGCGGGGAAAGGCTCATCCACCGCGATGCCGGCCTGCCGCGCTCACGCGGCTGCCCGCTCGACTATCGGCTCCATAGCGTCGTCATGCCCTTCGAGGGGGCGACCCTCTCCAATGCCGTGGCCATCATCTCGGTCTATCCGGGCGGCTTCGAGGGGCCGAACCGACGTTTCCTGGCGGTTCCCCTTGGCCTCTGAGACGCCGCTCAGCCCGGACGAGACGCGGCGCTATGCCCGCCATCTCGTGCTCAAGGGCTTTGGCGGCGCCGCCCAGCAGAAGCTCAAGGCTGCCAGGGTACTGGTCGTCGGGGCTGGAGGCCTCGGAAGTCCTGCCATCGCCTATCTGGCGGCGGCAGGGATCGGGCGCCTTGCCATCATCGACCCCGACACGGTTTCGCTCTCCAATCTGCAACGGCAGGTTGTTCACACCACCGCCGGTATTGGCATAGGCAAGGCAGAAAGTGCCGGCGCCTTCGCCTCGGCGCTTAATCCGCATGTCGCGCTCGACCTGCATGCAGAGTCGGTCACCGATGCGAATGCGGACCGGTTGATATATGGGTCCGACATCGTCCTCGACGGCACCGACAATCTCGTCACCCGCCGCATCGTGGCAGCGGCCTGCGAACGACTCGGCAAGCCGCTGGTCTCGGGCGCCGTCTCGATGTTCTCGGGGCAAGTGACGGTCTTTGCGCCGCATCTGGGCGGCCCGGCCCATTCGGCCCTTTATCCCGACGAAGCCAACGACGATGCCCTGCCCTCCTGCGAGGCCAATGGCATCCTCGGTCCCGTCACCGGTGTCATCGGCACCCTGATGGCCATGGAGGCGATCAAGCTGGTGACAGGCGTTGGCACGCCGCTGATCGGACGGCTGCTGGTCTATGATGCAAGAGAGGCCAGCTTTTCGGAGATCGGGTACTAGAGGTCACGCCACCCTCAATCCCTCCCATCAAGGGGAGGGAGGCGCAGCTTGCGAAGCCGGTATTCATCGTCTCCCTCCCCCTTGTGGGGAGGGTAGCGTAGCTGGGCCGGGCGGCCCTAGCGAAGCTGGGTGGGGGTGGGGCGTACTCGATCAAGCATCCGGATGCTTGAACACCAGGGCCGCATTGGTCCCGCCGAAGCCGAACGAGTTCGACAGCACATAGCCAAGGTCCACATTGTCGCGGCGCTGGCGCAGGATGGGCATGTCGGCAAAGGCCGGGTCGAGCGTCTCGATATTGGCGCTTTCGGCGATGAAGCGGTGGCGCATCATCAAGATCGAATAGATCGATTCATGCACGCCCGTGGCGCCCTGGCTGTGCCCGGTCAGCGACTTGGTGGCCGAGATTGGCGGGCACTTGTCCTCATTGCCGAAGACGGCGCGCAGCGCTTCGATTTCCTTGAGGTCCCCCACCGGGGTCGAAGTGGCATGCGGATTGATATAGTCGATCGGCGCCTTGATGCCCTTCAAGGCCATGCGCATGCAGCGCTCGGCGCCCTCGCCCGAGGGGGCAACCATGTCGAGACCATCCGAGGTGGCGCCATAGCCCACCACTTCGGCCCAGATCTTGGCGCCGCGCGCCTTGGCATGCTCCAGTTCCTCGAGCACCAGCACGCCGGCGCCACCGGCGATGACGAAGCCATCGCGATTGGCGTCATAGGCGCGCGAAGCCTTTTGCGGCGTCGCGTTGAAATCCGAACTCATCGCGCCCATGGCATCGAAGAGATTGGACAAGGTCCAGTCGAGATCCTCGTGACCGCCGGCAAACACAATGTCCTGCTTGCCCAGCATGATCTGTTCCATGGCATTGCCGATGCAATGCTTGGAGGTCGCGCAGGCCGCGGTGATCGTATAGTTGATGCCCTTGATGCCGAAGGACGTGGCAAGCGTCGCCGAAGCCGTCGAGCCCATGGATTTGGGCACGGCCAGCGGCCCGATGCGCTTGGGGCTGGTATTCTTGCGGGTGACGTCCGCCGCTTCCACGATGGTGCGGGTGGAGGCGCCGCCCGAGCCCATGACAATGCCTGTCATGGGATTGGAAATGTCGCTCTCTTCTAGGCCCGCATCGGCAATGGCCTGCTGCATGGCGAGATAGTTCCAGGCCGCGCCCTTGCCCATGAAGCGGGTGACGCGCCGGTCGAGGACTTCGAACGGATCGAGGCGGGGGTCACCCTTGACCTGGCTGCGGAAGCCCAGTTCCGCATAGTCCTCGGCAAAGACGATGCCCGGCTTGGCCAGGCGCAGGCTCTCGGTCACCTCGTCGAGCGAGTTGCCAATTGGGGAAATGATACCCATGCCGGTTACGACAACTCGTCTCATTTCATCCTCGTTTCAGTCGTTTGTGCGTTTCGCATTGGGGCCGCGTCGCACTTATATAGGTTCGTCGGGGACCGCATTAAGGCCGGTCAGGCCGTCTTTTGCTCGTGCAACTGCGCTTCGGTGAACAGACCAACGCGCAGATCCTTGGCTTCGTAGATCACTTTGCCGTCAGCCTTGACCCAGCCATCGGCAATGCCAAGGGTCAGGCGCGAGCGCATGACGCGCTTGAGATCAATACCATATTCCACCAGCTTGACGTCATCGGTCACCTGGCCGGTGAACTTGATTTCCCCGCCCAGGGCGCGGCCCTTGCCGGGCTGGCCGATCCAGGAAAGAAAGAAGCCGGTCATCTGCCAGACGGCGTCGAGCCCGAGGCAGCCCGGCATGACCGGATCGCCGATAAAGTGGCACTTGAAAAACCACAGGTCCGGGTTGACGTCGAGCTCGGCGCGCACCTGGCCACGGCCATGGGCGCCGCCGTCTTCGGTTATGGAAGTGATGCGGTCGAACATCAGCATTGGGGGCGCCGGCAGGCGGGCATCGCCCTGGCCCGGCAATTCACCACGGCCATGGGCCAGCAATTCTTCGTAGTTAAATGCGTGTTGCCGCTCGGCCATGCTGGCTCCCCACTCTTGCTCAAGCCCCGTCTCGTATAGGCGCTGCGGGATAGGGTCAAGCCAGCCGAGGGGTGCAGAGCCCCGCATTGACTTGCGTTTGGCTTGTGCAAGGGCGCGCTCGCCAGTATAAGAAATCTTCAAAATCCGACCTAAATGACGAGACTTGTTGGCCCAATGCCAGACCGAGACACCACCGCCCGGCCGCTACCGTCCCGCAAGCCGTGCCTGACGGCTGTGCTGCGGATGGCTGGCCTCAGGCCGACCCGGCAGCGCGTGGCGCTGGCGGAACTGCTGTTCGGCGGCCCGCATCGCCATGTCAGTGCCGAGCAGTTGCATGGCGAAGCCAGCATGGCCAACGTCAATGTCTCGCTGGCGACAATCTACAACACCCTGCATCAGTTCCATGAAGCCGGGCTATTGCGCGAAGTCGCCATTGACGCCTCACGCTCCTATTTCGATACCGATACCTCGGACCATCACCATTTTTATGTCGAAGACGAGCAGCGGATGATCGACATCCCGGCCGATTCGGTAGAATTCAAGTCACTGCCCAGGGCCCCCGAGGGTATGGAAGTGGCCCATGTCGACGTGGTCATCCGCGTCCGCAAGGCCACCGCCTGATCCTTCCACGGCAAAGCCGGGGAGCGTCTGCGTTTCTGGCCGCAGGGAGGCGGAGGCCTTCCTACCAGTACCAGCCCAGGTCCTCGGCCGCTTCCTTATTGAAAAAGAGTGTGACCACGGCGTCATAGGCGGGGTCGGTGACCCCGTCGACATACTGGCGCTGCAGCAGCGTCACCGTCTCGTTTTCGGCGTCCGAACCCCGGTAGAGATAGTCGAAGCAATCACTATTGGCTGCGGTGTCCACCGTGTTGCGGATTTCCTGGCGGAGGGCCTCGAGCGCCCGCCCCTCAATGGCATTGCCATCGTCGCGGCTATAGGCCCGCACCGAGGGGATCCAGTCGAAGCCGACTTCGCAGATATAGCGGTTGTCGCGCAACTCGCCTTTGTCGACAAAGGAAATGTCGACATCCTCGCTCCAGGGGTTGGAAATCTCGTAGAGGGCATCTTTGCCCTCGATGCCGAGATAGATGTCGGACCATGCGCATTCGCCATCGCGCTCGTTGTAGCACCAGCGTTCCGAGCTCATCATCAGGGTGGCCACATCGCTGATCGGCACCAGCTTGCCGGTCTTGGCGCGACCCAGTGCGGCCTCGGTATCCGTATCGAAGGCCAGGCCGGGCAGGGCGCCGGCGAATACGACGAAGACCGAAATTGCCAGACGACGCATGGTTTTCCTCCCAGATGCACCGGCGAACCCTAGCGCACACTTGGCAGGGATGAAACGGGGCTCTTGACGGCAGCGTGAATATGTAACTATAAAAGTTACATGAAGAAATCGAGCCGTCTTTCCGTCGCCCTCCATGCCCTGGTGCATTTGCATGCCCAGCCGGGCAGGAGTCTCACCTCGGCCGCCCTCGCCACCTGCCTCATGACCAATCCGGTCGTGGTGCGCCGCGTGCTGGGCGAATTGCGCGAGGCCGGCATAGTCGAGGCCAGCAAGGGTCCCAATGGCGGCTGGAGCCTCAGCCGGCCCGCTGAAGAGATCACGCTTCACGCGGTATATGCGGCCATGGGTGAGCGCCTGCTGATCCGCACCGAAAGCGATCCCGGCGATGTCACTTGCGCCATCGTGCGCTCCGTTGACCGGGTCATGACCGAATTCCTCGATGATGCCGAGGCGCTGCTGGTCGCCAGACTGGCCCGCGTCCGCCTCAGCGACATTGCCGGAGAAGCCATGTCCAAGGGTTTCCCGCGCCTCGATTGAACGATTTCCATTGCGACGCGTCTTCCCGCTGGTCCCCGCGCCAGCCGATGCCGCTCGCCTTCTTGAAAGGACCAGACTATGCAGGATGTCATCATTGTCGGCGGCAGCTTTGCCGGCCTCACCGCCGCCATGCAGCTCGGGCGCGCCCGTCGCAAGGTCACCGTTCTCGATACCGGGCTCAACCGCAATCGCTACGCCGAAGCGGCGCACAATATCTTCGGCCATGACGGCACCCCGCCGGGCGATCTATTGGCCAGTGCCCGCAGCCAGGTGGCGCGGTATCCAACCGTGGATCTGGTGACTGGAAAGGCCGTCTCCGTCGTCGGCGAGCCGGACAAGTTTGTCGTCACCACCGAGGACGGGGCGACAGTCGAAGGTCGCCGCATCATTCTCAGCTACGGCATCGTCGACGAGTTTCCCGCCATTCCCGGCTTTGCCCAATGCTGGGGCAAGACCGTCATTCATTGCCCCTTCTGCCACGGCTATGAAGTCGCCGGCACCCGCTGGGGTCTCCTCTATTCCTCGCCCATGTCACTGCACGGCCCGGTGCTCTACGCCAACTGGACCGATGACATCACCCTTTTCCTCGATGGCAACGAGATCATCGACGAGGAACGCCACAAGCTCGAAAAGCGCGGTGTGAAACTGATCGACGGCAAGCTCGAGGAAATTCACCACGAGGCGGGCCGCGTCACCGGCGTGTCCGTCCAGGGTGGGCAACAGGTTGCTCTCGAAGCCCTCTATGCCCATCCACGTAATCGCCCTTCGGCGGACCTGCATGCCCAGCTCGGCCTCGAGATGAAGGAAACGCCCACAGGCACCATGGTTGCCGTGGGCGACATGCAGCTCACTTCCCACCCCGGCATCTTCGCCGCCGGCGATCTGACCACCGGCATGCACTCGGTCACCTTCGCCAGCAATTCAGGCTCCCTGGCCGCCATGGGCGCGCTGCAGTCGATGATGGTGTGAGCTTCCCGGCCAACGTCACCCCACCCTCAATCCCTCCCCCTCAAGGGGAGGGAGGCGCAGGGCCAACCGCCAGCGCTTCAAGCACCAGGGTCACTACCCCGTCGAGGTTGCGCACCACCTCCCCATTGGGGACGCGCAGGACGCGATAGCCTTCGCTGCTCAGAAAAGCGTCCCGCGCCTGATCACGCTCGGGAGCATTGCCGACGAAGTGCGTATCGCCATCCACCTCGATGATGAGCCCTGACGCGTGACAGCAAAAGTCGACATAGTACCGTCGACCGATCTCAACCTGCCGACGAAAGTGGTGGCCTTGCGAACGCAGCATCCGGAGGGCGTTCCACAGCTTGATCTCCGTCACAGGCATATTCTTTCGAAGATGTCTCGCGCGTTCGATGCTCAACTCCAGCCTCCCGCACAACCGCCAATGTTCATCGCCTCCCTCCCCTTGAGGGGGAGGGACCGAGGGTGGGGTGACGGCATGCGCCCAAAGCTTGGAGTGGCCCCCCTTACCGCAACCACCCCTGGGGTCTGGGTTGCTGGTCCATCTGGCCGCCCTTGGTCGCCTCATCGATAGCGGCGATCTCCTCGGCCGTCAGGTCGAGATTGTTGAGCACGCCCAGATTGTCCTTGAGCTGCTCCAGGGTGCGCACACCGATCAGTGCCGAGGTCATTTCCTTGCGCCGCAACACCCAGGAGAGAGCCAGCTGCACCATGGTCTGGCCGCGCGCCCGCGCAATTGCGCCGACCTTGTCCACCGCTTCGAGCACCCGCGGCTCGATATGGCTGGCCCGCAGGGTGCCCTGCGGATTGCCGCCGCGTGTCCCCTCCATGCTGCCTGAATTGTATTTGCCCGACAGCACGCCTTGGGCCAGCGGCGAAAAGGCGATCATGCCGATGCCCAGTTCCCCGCAGGCATCGATCGTGCGGTCGTTCTCGATCCAGCGATTGATCATCGAATAGCTCGGCTGGTGGATGGTCGTGGCCACCCCCATCTCCTTGAGGATCCGATGCGCCTCGCGCGTTTGCGCCTCGGGATAGGACGAGATGCCGACATAGAGCGCCTTGCCGCTCTTTACCGCATGGGCCAGCGCCCCCATCGTCTCTTCCAGCGGCGTCTCGGGGTCGAAGCGGTGCGAATAGAAGATGTCGACATAGTCGAGCCCGAGACGCTTTAGGCTCTGGTCGAGGCTTGCCAGCATGTATTTCCGGCTCCCCCATTCGCCGTAGGGGCCCGGCCACATATTGTAGCCGGCCTTGGTGGAAATGATCATCTCGTCCCTGTAGGGGCGGAAATCACGCGCCATCATCTGGCCGAAGAGTTCTTCCGACGACCCGGCCGGCGGGCCGTAATTATTGGCGAGGTCGAAATGCGTCACGCCCTGGTCGAAGGCATAGCCCAGGATTTCCATGGCGCTGGGATAATCGCGCGTGCCCCCGAAATTCTGCCAGAGCCCCAGGCTGACCACCGGCAGTTTCAGGCCCGATTTGCCCGAACGGCGATATTGCATAGTGTCATAGCGTGCGTTGTCCGCCCGGTAGGTCATGGCCTCACTCCCGATGTTGTGGCTGCGGCCGCCCGTGACGCCGGGCGCGGCCGGTGGTATGAGCGGCGAAATGAATGCGCCCAGCTCGATGTCCATGACCAGTCTGCCCCAGCCCGATCATCCATACAAGGTGATGGCCCTCTATAAATTTGCCACCCTGCCTGATGCGGACGCGCTCAAGCAGCCGCTGGCTCAGTTTTGCTGCAACAAGGGCATCAAGGGTACGCTGATCCTGGCGCCCGAAGGCATCAATGGCACAGTGGCCGGCACGCCCGTCGCTATCGACGCACTGGCCGACTATCTCTTCGCCTCCGGTCCCTTCGGCGCGCGCCTTGCCGGGGCGGAGGTGAAATACTCCTTCGCCGACACGCCCCCATTCCTGCGCATGAAGGTGCGCCTCAAACCTGAAATCGTCACCCTGCGCGCGCCCGAGGCCGACCCCTCCAAGGCCGTCGGCACCTATGTCGAGCCGGAGGACTGGAACGCACTGATCGAGCGCAACGACGTCGTCCTCGTCGATACCCGCAACGACTATGAAGTGGGCCTCGGCACCTTCCAGCGGGCCCTTGATCCGCACACCGCCAATTTCACCGAGTTCAAGGACTATGTGGCGAAGAACCTCGATCCGGCGCGGGACAAAAAGGTCGCCATGTTCTGCACCGGCGGCATCCGTTGCGAAAAGGCCTCGTCCTATCTCCTGAGCCAGGGCTTCGATGAGGTGTTTCACTTGAAGGGCGGCATCCTCAAATATCTCGAAACCGTGCCCGAGCCCGAGAGCCGCTTTGCCGGCGAATGCTTCGTTTTCGACGAGCGCGTCTCGGTCGGTCACGGGCTCGAACTGGGCACCGCCACGCTCTGCCGCGCCTGCCGCCACCCGCTCACACCGGCCGACCGCGCCCATGCCGATTATCACGAAGGTGTCTCGTGCCCTTACTGCAAGGGCGATGCGGCAAAGCATGCTGCAGCGGCCGAGCGGCAGAAGCAGATGGATCTCGCCCGCAAACGGGGTGCCACCCATCTGGGCGATGACGCCATGACGGATGCCGAAAAGCGTCGTGAGGCCAAGAAGGCCATGGCCGAACGCTCGCGGCTGATGAACGAAGCCTGACCTGCGGCAGACGACGTATAGACATTGCCAATGACGCGCGCGATAGATCGACACAAACGCGTCATTGCATAAGCCTATTCTATGGACCTCGACCAGCTCCGCACTTTCGACCGCATTGTCCGCGACCAGTCCTTTACCCGGGCTGCGGCCCATCTCAACATTACCCAGGCGACCGCCTCAATGCGCATCCGCGCGCTGGAACAGCTCCTGGGCGTGCAGCTTTTCGTGCGCGGCCGTACCGTGACGCTCACCGATCAGGGCATGACCTTCCTGCCCTTTGCCCGCCGCATCATCGGCACGGCACAGGAGGGACGGGAAGCGCTCCGCCGGGTCGAGCGCGGCCGCGTGTCAATCGCGTCCTTGCGGACCCTGGTCTCCCCCCTCATCACCGAAAGTCTCCTCCGTTTTCAAGAGACCTATCCTTCCGTAGACGTGGTCGTGCGCGAGGGGAGGCAGGCCCAGATCGCCGCCATGCTGCATGAGCGTGAAGTGGAGATGGGCATTCTGTGCTGGCCCAATATCGATCCCCTGGTGGTCGATCTCGAGCCGCTGGTCATCATGCGCGAACGTGTCCCGCTGGTGGTCTCGCCCGAAGTTGCCGCCAAGCTCTCGAGCCACCCCACCATCGATGAAGTGCTGGCCCTGGTGCCCCGCGTCATCGCGCTCAGGTGGTGGCAGGCCGATCCGGAGCGGGCCGCCGCCCTGGTGCGCTTGGCTCAGACCAGTGTCGAACTGCCCACCGGGCCCGGACGACGCCTCGCCATCAAGGGCGAGGGTCTGGGCTTCTTCGTCAACTCGGCGGTGGAGGAAGATGTGCGGGCCGGCCGGCTGGTCGAAATTTCACCCCTCGATTTCGAACCACTCCACCGCGACACCGCTCTGGTCGTGCGCAATCCGGCCGTGCTCGAGCGGCCCATGCTGGCCGATTTTGTGCGTGAGATCGCCCTCGAATGCGCGCGGGTGGGCGAGATCATCGACGACCGGCTGCACCTTTATCAGTCGAGCAAGCCGGCCGTCCGCACCGCATCGAGATAGGTTCGGCTCACCGGCACCACCGTGCCGTTTTCAAGCTCCAGCACCGGCTTGCCGCCCACCCTCGTGCCCCGCTTGACCGCATCGAGCGCCACCCAATGCGAGCGATGCACCTGCAACCCCGCCGCAGGCGACGTCTCCCTGATGGCGTCCGAAAGCCGCATCAGGATGAGGCTTTTGCCCCTGTCGGTGGTCACGTCCACATAGTGGTCCGACACCGCGATATGAATCAGCCGCCCCCGCTGGCTGCGCGGCAGCCGCTCCAGCAGCGGCGGGAGCCTCGGCGCGTCGGCTACCGCCGCAGCATTGGCCGGCTTTTCGAGCACGACGCTGACGACCGTCACCGCTGCCGAGATCAGGCTGCAATAGAGGGCGAGCGTGACCAGGTCGATCACCGTTGCGCCGGGCCCGAACACACCCACATTGATCAGCGCCACCGCCGCCGCGATGAAGGGGCCGGCCGAGGCACCGGCCAGGGCGGCGGCAAGGAAGCGGTTGAGATGCGGCTCCAGCAGGCGCTCGAAAAAACTGGCCCCCAGCGTGCCGATGGCCGCCGTTCCGATCACGACGGCAGTCCAATAGGCGAGGCGCGGTGCGACGCCCATCGCCGCATAGGTGCCGAAGGGGCCGATGAGGCCGACAACCAGGCAGAGCACGGCCAGCACCACCCAGGCGCGCCTGTCGCGGGCCAGCCCTTGCACTTCACGAAGAGTGGATTGCAAAGGCGTGTCGTTCACGAAGCGAACCTGCAGTTGAAGAAATCGGCGTTGTCCCGGTCAATCTAGCCGGGCATCGACGAGGGGCATAGACCTCTGCCGGATTTGCCCCATGACCCTGACGCCCCTTCTCGAAGCCCCCTTTGCCACCCAGCTCCACGCCGCCACGGCAATTCTCGCCACCATACTGGGCGCCCTCATCCTCTGGCGGCGCAAGGGCACGGCGCTGCACAAGGCCCTGGGGCGCCTCTGGGTGGTCCTGATGCTGATCACCGCAACCAGCGCGCTCTTCATCCACGACATCCGGCTGATCGGCCCGTTCAGTCCAATCCACCTGTTCTCGCTCTTTACCTATGTGAGCCTCTTCCAGGGCCTCAAGGCCATCCTCGTCCACCGTGATGTCCATCGACACCGCGCCGAAATGCAGGGGCTCTATGCCGGGGCGCTGATGCTGGCTGGCGCCTTCACTTTGCTGCCGGGGCGGCGCATGCACATGGTCCTGTTTGGGCCCGATGCCGGCTGGACCGAATCCCTTCTCGCCATCGTTCCAATCCTGACCCTTGCCGCCCTGGTCTGGCTCAACCTGCGCCGCCGTGCCCTCGCCGGATCGGTTCGTCTCCGCACCGACCGGGCAGGCTGAAGGCCGTTCCGGGCCGATCAGCGCCGGGGCGCGGCGGCGATGGCCTGCTCCACCAGTGTCATCAGCACCCCGTCCATGGCCAGGTCCGGCGCATAGCGCCGCGTCGAATAGATCCCGAGCAGGGTCATGTAGAGCCCTCTGGCCAGGTCGCCGGCAGGATCGGGCTCGTAGCCCAGTTGTCCCAGCAGCGCCTGGAGATAATCGATGCGCTGCCGATCCACCGCGGCAATCCTTGTCCGCACGGACGGATCTTCGGCGGCCCAGGCGCGCAGGGCCGCCTCGGTGCGGGCAGTGTCCAGTCCTTGCTCGGTTGGCTGCAGGGCGCGCAGCGAAACGGCACGCAGTCTTTGGGCCGCGCTGCCCTGGCTTTCCACCGCCTCGATGACCTCGCCCGTGCCCTCGGCCTCCCACAGGTCGAGCATGGCATTCAGCAGCGCCGGCCTGTCGGCGAAGTGCCAGTAGAATGAGCCCTTCGAGGTCTTGAGGCGGCGCGACAGCGGCTCCACCCGCACAGCCTCGATGCCGCCCTCGGCGAGGGCCGAAAAGCCGGCAAGGAGCCAGTGGCGCGGGGTCAGGGGCGTCTTGGTCATGCTGGCTCACTTCCGGCTGCGACAGGCGGTCACATCCATACGCTACCGTATGGACTCCGGGCAAGGGCTGCGCCATACATACGGCACCGTATGGAGCTCGCCCACATGTCCAGTCTCAGCGCCTCTCGCCCGTCCGCCTGTTTTCTCGCCGCTGCCGCGCTCGGCCTCGCCACCACGGCCATTCACGTTATCGCCGGCGCCCCCGAGATCATGGATCCGCTGCTGGCAGCAGACCTGCCGCCGGTCGTCAAGGGCGTGTCCGACGTGCTCTGGCACCATATCACCGGCCTGCTGCTGATCGCCGCGGCCGGCTGTATCTGGGCCGCCACGCATGCCAGCTGGCGCCTGCCGGTTCTAGTGTTTGTCGGCGGCCAGTTCCTGCTCATTGCCGGCCTGTTCATTGCCTTCGGCTTCTATTGGTTCTCCAGCCCCTGGCCCATGCCGCAATGGATCTTGTTCGGCCTCATGCTCGGTCTGATGGCGCTGGGAACCCGGCGGCGCTAGCGCTTTCGACAAAGCCGCCGACGGCGCTGCGCCAGGCCTCGATGGCATCGAGATTGGCGCAATGACCGCCCCCGGCCAGATGTGCGATGCGCCAGTTGGCCCGTCCCCGCAGCGCGTCGAGCTGCCCGACAAGCACCTGGTTGACCGCCCGGTCCTCCCCGCCCACCAGCACGAGGCCCGGACCCATCCAGGCTCGCGCTGCTTCCGTCAGGTCATAGCGGCGGATATGGCGGACAATGGTGGCGCCGGCTTGCGCATCATATTGGGCCAGCATGGTCTCGATCAGCGGCCAGGCCTGCCGATTGCGGGTGGTGTTACGGGCAGTGATCTGCGCCGCGACGGCGCGCCCCGGCACGCGGTCGAGCAGGGGCAGGGTCCAGCCCAAAGGCGGCAGGTTCAGTGCCAGGGCGGTGCCGAACAGCGTCAGCGAGGCGAGCCGCTCGGGCCTCTCCCGGCTGGCAACGAGGCCCACAATGCCGCCCAGCGAATTGCCCACCCAATGGACCCGGCCGACGCCGGCGTGGTCCAGCATGGCGTCGATATCCGACCACAGGCGCTCCGGCGCAAAGGCCGCGTCCGTGCAATGGTCCGGCATGCCCGATCGGCCATGCCCGCGCAGGTCGGGCAGCAGCACGTCAAAACCGCGTCCGGCGAACCAGTGCGCATCGGCGTCGAATTGTGCCCCGGATGAGCAGAGGCCATGACAGAGCAGCAGCGCCGGGCCGCCGTCCGGACCGATGCGGCGATAGGAGAGGCGCGTGCCGTCCTCGGCGATGATCTCGTGCTGGTCCATGCCCCGATATAGCCAGCCCCGCCGCGCGCGGCAAAGCCTGTCCTCAGCCGTGCCCGATCAGGATGCCCGCCGCGAACACCAGGGACCCGCCCAGCACCACCTGCAGCACCGCCCGCCAGAACGGGGTCTGCATATAGCGCTGCTGGATGAAGGCAATGGCCCAGAGCTCGATCAGCACCACGAAGGCAGCAACGCCGGTGGCCACCCAGAAATCGTGGATCAGATAGGGCAGGGCGTGTCCCAGCCCGCCCACCGCCGTCATGATGCCGGCCGCGAACCCCCGTTTGATCGGCGAACCGCGCCCGGTCAGCTTGCCATCGTCGGACGCGGCTTCGGTAAAGCCCATGGAAATGCCCGCGCCCACCGCGGCGGCGAGGCCCACGAGAAAGGTCTGGTGCGTATCGCCGGTCGCAAAAGCCGCGGCAAAGACCGGCGCCAGCGTCGAGACCGAACCATCCATCAGCCCGGCAAGGCCCGGCTGCACATAGGTGAGGACGAATTGCCGGTGCGCTTCGCCCACTTCCTTCTCGCGCCCCTCCGGCCCCAGCACTTCGGCGTCGATCTGGTCAGCGCGCTTGGCATGGCCTTTTTCGGCAACCGCCAGGTCGCCCAGGAGCTTGCGGATACCGGCATCGCTCACCTGCTTGGCCGCCTCGATGTAGAAGCGATAGGCGCCTTCCTCCATTTCCCACACCTGCTGGCGCGCCTGCTCCAGCGTCAGCGCCTTCTGTAGCCAGACAGGCTTGCGGGCGAGAAAGCCGCGCACATGTTCGCGCCGGATCGGCACGAGGCGCTTGCCGAAGCGCTCGACATAGAGATCCAGCAACTGCCGCCGATGCTCGTCTTCCTCGGCCGCCATGCCTTCGAACAGGGCCGCGCTGCCCGGATAGGTTTCGCCCAGCCGCGCCGCGAATTCGGAATAGATGCGCCCGTCCTCTTCCTCGGCGGCCACCGCCAGCGACAGGATTTCGCGCTCGCTCAGCTCCGAAAAGTCGCGGCGATTGTCCGGCCAGAACCGCAGCATGATCTGCTCCACATTAGAATTATTCCAAACTATAATTAGAACCATTCCAAATTGCCTGCAAGCCGTCCTTGATCTGCGACAAAGTGAGTGTTGCCTGGCCATGCCAAACAGCTTGAGGCCCAGCCTGCGCCGGGCTATCGAGAACACCGTGAGCACGCAATTGACCAGCACGACCCGAACCATGCTCCGCGAGACCGGCATTGCCCTCGCGGTTCTGGCCATTTACGTGCTGACCTTGCTCCTGCCCCTCCATCAGTCGGCCGGCCTGCAACGCGATCTCAACGCCCTTGGCTTTTCGACGCTGGAAAGCTGGTCGGTCTGTCAGCCCATGGCGCAGGATGAAGATGGTACGCCGCGCGAGGCCGCCGCGCTCTCCTGTCCAGCCACGGGCGTCGCCAAGCAGCAGCTTGCCGTCGTTCTGCCGCCGGTCCTCGCCGTCGAGGCGCCGACCACCGCCGACCTGGTCCAATACCGCGACACCCCCGCCGTCCAAGCGTCAATCCTGCCCGATCACTTCGGGCAGTCCCGCGCCCCTCCCGTCACGGCCTGATCCCTGCACCCCAATGCCCGGCCATCCCTGCCGGTATCAGACCCATTCTCGACTGGAGATCACAGATGATCCGCACTCTCTCGCACGCCGCCCTGGCCGCCGCCGCTGTTCTTGCCCTCGCCACTCCGGCCTTTGCCCATTCCACTCTGGAAGTGCAGGAAGCCCAGCTCGGCGCCTCCTACAAGGCCGTGCTCCGTATTCCCCATGGTTGCGGTGCCGAAGCCACCCACACCGTCCGGGTGCAGATTCCCGAAGGCTTCTACAATGTGAAGCCCATGCCCAAGGCTGGCTGGAAGCTCGAAACCGTCACCGGCCCCTACGAAAACACCTATGTGAACCACGGCACCGAAGTGACCGAGGGCGTCAAGGAAATCGTCTGGTCGGAAGGCAACTTGCCCAACGAATGGTACGACGAATTCGTCTTCCGCGGCACCTTTGCCGATACGCTCGAACCGGGCCCCTTCTACTTCCCGGCCATCCAGGAATGCGCCAATGGCGAGGAAGCCTGGACCGACACCTCTGCCGATGCAGAAATGCCGGCGCCCAGCGTCACCCTGGTGTCAGGTGGCGGCGACGCCCATGCCCATCATGGCGCCATGGCGGCCCCCGCCCAAGTCACCATCGGCGACCTGACCCTCACCGGCCCCTTCACCCGCGCCACCCTGCCCAATGCCCCGGTGGCCGGTGGCTTCCTGACGCTCACCAACACCGGCACCGAGGATGATCGCCTCGTCTCAGCCAAGGTGGATTTCGCCAAGGAAGCCCAGATCCACGAAATGGCCATGGAGGGCGACGTCATGAAGATGCGTCAGCTCACGGATGGCCTCGTCATCCCCGCCGGCGGCTCCGTGACGCTCGAGCCGGGCGGCTATCACCTGATGTTCATGGGCCTCAACCAGCCGCTCGTGGAAGGCGAAACGGTCCGGGTAACCCTCACCTTCGAGAAAGCCGGTGAGATCACCATCGACCTGCCGGTTGCCGGAGTCGCAGCCGATGCCCCCGCCGGTCACATGGGGCACTGAGCCATGACGCTGAGCCGTCTGCGCCTTGTTCTTTGGGCCCTGGTGGGGGTGGCGGCGCTCGCCGCCACCGGCCTTTATGCCTATACGACCATGACCCGGCCCGCCCAGAATGTCACGCTCGGCCAAGGCGATTACCAGCTCGTCGCCACGACGGGCGAGGCTTTCACCCGCGATAGCCTCAAGGGCAAGCCATCCATGGTCTTCTTCGGCTTCACCCATTGCCCGGAAGTTTGCCCCACCTCGCTGGCCGAAATGGCCTCCTGGTACGAGGCGCTGGGCGCGGAAGCCGACAACCTGCAGGCCTTCTTCATCACCGTTGACCCGGAACGGGACACGGCCGACATCGTCGCCGATTATGTCGCCTGGACCGGGCGCGTGACCGGGGTCACCGGCACGCAAGAGGAGGTCGCCAAGGCGACGAACTCGTGGGCGGTCTATGCCGAAAAGGTGCCGCTCGAAGGCGGCGACTACACCATGGATCACACCGCCTCGGTCTTCCTCGTCAATGCCGCGGGAGAATTCGAAGGCACGATCGCCTATCGCGAGAACAGCGACACGGCGCTGGCCAAGCTCAGGCGGCTGCTCGAAGGCTAACGCTGCAATCGCGGGTCGGCGGCAAAGCCGGCCCGCGCAAAATCCAGGCGCTTGCGCGGAAAGTCCCGCAGCGCGGTCACGCTTTGCGGACCCACATAGAGCTTCCAGCTTTCATATCTGCCCGGCGCCTTCTGGGCAAAGGCCGCGCAACTGAGCACCGCCAGATTGGCCCGCCCCTGCGGGTCCCGCACCGAGCGGTAGCGGATGATCTCGACCCCGTCCTCGCGTGCCTTGTCGGCCAGCGCCTGGCAGGCCGCATAATCCACCGGGTCGGTCCACTTGTCCGCCTCGGCCGCGTAAGGCGGCGCCGTGAGGTCAATGGCCCGCTGGCTCGCCAGTGCCACGGCAAAGCCGGTATAGTCCGCCGCATTGCGCGGCAGCGGCGTTGCTGGAGATTCGGCAAAGAACAGCAGCCGATAAAAGGCCATTTCCGCCAGGGCCGTTTCCACATGCTCGGCGCCATAGAAAACCCCCGGCGTCAGCCCGGCGCGGCGGAACCGCGACCCATGCGGATAGGCGCGATAGCGAAACGGCGTGAACAGCAGATAATGCAGCCCCGCGCATTCGGCTGGCACCGGCGGCTTGCTGTCATCGAGAATGGCTTCGAGCAGCGCCTGTTCGGCACCATTGTCGACCAGCTTCAGCGTCGAGACCTGGTGCTGGGCCTCCACCAGCCGCCAGGCCCGTCCCTCATATCCACCCTCAGACAAGGGCACGCCGCGCGTCGAGATAGGCCAGCACGTCAATGAGCCCGGTCACCGTCATCAGCCGGTCGGCCGGCCTGCCGCCCAGCGCCAGATTGTCATTGTCGAGCCAGCGCCGCACCACCTCGGCATCGCCCCCGGCAATGGCATCGAGCGAGCGGAACACCCGGATCAGCAGCACCGCCAGCTCATAGGACTTGCTCTCGGGATCAAGCAGCACCGTGCCGGCCTTGAGGCGCGACAGGGTCGGCTCGCTGGTTCCGATGATCGTGGCCAGCCGCCGCGCCTTGAGGCCCAGCGCCTCGGCCGCCCGCAAAACGGCCTTGCTCACCACCGCGGCGCGGTCGTCTCGTGATGCAGGGGCAAGAGCGGGCATATTTCCTCAGAACATTCTCTGGCAAAAGATTTCAGATGAAAGATAGTGCCTGTTCTGCCCCCGCGCAAGTACCCGTTCAGATGGTGGGGGTCTTGGGCTCGATCTGCAGCTTCACATGAAGCGCCATGCCCACGTCGAACTCGCCGATCGCCCTGCGCGCGGCCACCTTGAGCGGCAGGAGGTAGGAACCGTCCTTGGGGAAGAGCGACGTGGTGAAATCCGCCGCACCGATCCGGGCCCGCACCGGAATGCAGCCCCAGCCATAGCTGACGCGATCAGCAATCGCGGCAATTTGCCCGCACACCGACGGGGGCAATTTGGCAAACAGGAACGGCGCTGGTCCCCGCCAGTAGATCACCTCGGCTTCAAAGACATAGTCCAGTGCCGCCATTCAGCCTCCCTCTGGCCCGAGAGCCTGTCGCGCCCTCACCCGCCCATGAACCGTTCCATGCGGAACGGATGGATGTCGATAGCCGTCTCTTCCCCGGTCATGGCCTGGGCCAGCAATTCGCCGGTGGCCGGCCCGAGCGTGAAGCCGTGATGGGCGTGGCCGATGCCGACGAACAGCCCCTTGTGCTTGGGCGCCTTGGAAATGATCGGCATCATGTCCGGCGTGCACGGCCGCGCGCCTTTCCAGGGCTGCGGATCGAGCCGGTCGCCCAGCGGGAAGAGCTCGCGCGCCGCCTTTTCCGCCTTGCCCAGCTGGATCGGCGTGGGCGCCGCGTCGCGTTCGGCAAATTCGGCGCCGGTGGTGATGCGGATGCCCCGCGCCATCGGCGCCATGGCATAGCCCACCTCCGGGTCGAGCAGCAGGTGATTGAGTGCCGTCCCTTCGGCACTGCCATAATGCATGTGATAGCCGCGCTTGACGAAGAGCGGCAGCCGATAGCCCAGCGGATCGAGCACGTCCGGCGCCCAGGGGCCCAGGGCGATCACCGCCTGCCCGGCCGAAATGGTCTTGCCGTTGACCTCGGCGCTCCAGCCACTGGCGGTCTCCTTGAGCCCCTTGGCCGCGCCACGGATGAAGGTGCCGCCGAGCTTTTCGAACAGCTTGAAATATTCCGTCACCAGCGCCCCGGGATCGCGCACCGTCCAGGGGTCGGTCCAGTGAATGGCCCCGGCGAGGCCACCGATCAGGCCGGGTTCGACCGCCTTCAGCGCTGCCCAGTCCAGCACATTGAAACTGATGCCGAACTGGTCGTGGTCGCCCCTCGCCTTGTTGGCTTCCTTTTCCAGCTTTTCCGGGCTCCGGAAGGCCAGGTGCCAGCCATAGCGCGAGATCAGTTTTTCCGCGTCCGCACCGGCCGCCGTGATCAGGTCAGAATGGGTTATGATCGAGCGCCCGATCAGCGGCGCGTAGCTCGCTACCACCTTGCGATAGTGGTCGGGCGAGCTCTCCCACCAGTAGCGCAGCAGCGGCGGCGCCAGCCGCGGCAGGGCCAGCGGCTCATAGCGCGCCGCGGTCGAAAGGTGCAGGCCCACCTGCAGTAGCGTCTGCAGGTCGCGCGGAAACGGATGCGGTCGCACCCCTTCGCGCTGGATGATGCCGGCATTGCCGAAACTGGTCTCGTGGCCAGGTTCGCTCTTGTCCACCAAGGTCACGCTGCGCCCGCGCCGCAGCAGGTGAATGCCGGTGGCAATGCCCACAATGCCGGCGCCCAGAACTAGAACATCACTCATCGCCGATCCCCCGATACGGTCCATTTCGGGAAATCCTATCAGAGCATCAAAACAAGAAAGCGTCCATTTCATCGCCATGCGCCAGGCGGAAGGGGTTCATTTCCGACAGGACGAATGAATCGCGCAAATTTATTGTGTGGTATTTGCGTCGAAGGTTTGTTTGAGCCCGACAAGCCCGCAGCCTCGGCAAACCGTTGTCATGGCCGGACATCTGGGCGCCCGCCGGCAGCCGGGCGCGGCATGCTGCACCCCGTCGCTTTGTCGGATTTGTTCAATCCCGTAGCGCGCCCGGCTCCTACAACGGGTGTCATCAACCCCAAGGAGACGCCGCCATGTCCACAAACAAAGCCACCACCGTCGCCGCCATGCTGCTCGCCACCGCCCTCACCCCAGCCCCCGCCCTGGTGCTGGCCCTCGCCCTCTCGCCAAGTCCGGTACAGGCCGCCGAAACCGTGCTGACACTCGAGTCCGGCGTCGTTGGCACGCTGTCTGTCTCCGATGCTGGCGCCGATGGTCCCGCCGTGGTCATGCTGCATGGCTTTGCCAGCAACCGTGACGAAATCGGCGGCATTTTTGCTGCCCAGGCCGCCGCTTTGGCAGAGGCCGGCGTGGCGTCGCTGCGCATCGATTTCCGCGGCTATGGAGAGAGCGCTGGCGCCGAGGCCGAGGTCACCATCGACCGCATGCTCGAAGATGCTGAAATCGCCCGAACCCATCTGGCCTCGGTCGAAGGCGTCGACGCCGCCCGCATTGGTGTCCTCGGCTACAGCTTCGGCGCCGCCATCGCCATGCTCGAGCCCGCCGACTATGCCGCCGTGGCCGTCTGGGGCCAGATGGGCGACCTCAAGGGCGAATTTGTCGAGTTTCTCGGCGAAGAGGCCTTTGCCACCGCGCGCGAGACCGGCAATTACACCGTCGATCTCGGCTGGCGCGTCATCTCGCTCGATGCGCCCTTCTTTGCCAGCGTCGAAAACCACGACCTTGCCGCCGGGTTTGCGGGCTATTCGGGGCCCTTCCTGACCCTGGCCGGCGCCGACGATCCGGCCACGGGCTACTTCGGCCAGTACCTGGCTCTGGTCACCGGCCCCAAGCACGCCGTCATCATTCCCGGCACCGATCATATGCTGGGTGTCTATAGCGACCAGCCCGAAATCGGCGCCGATGTCGTGGCAAGGACCACGGCCTGGCTGGCAAGCAACCTCTGACCCGACGGCCACCTCCGCCTGTATTCGGGCAACGCCAGAACCAGATCGATCGGCAGGATCCCTGCCGGTCGATCTTCCGCATCACCTCTGGTTCTGCTGCACATAGCCCCCGGCACTGGCGGGCACTTCGCGCGCCAGCCATTCCCGGAACAGTCTCAGCTTCTTGGGCTCTCGCCTCCCTTTGGCCGTGGCGAGAAAATAGCCGCGCTCGCCCTTCACGGGCAGCTCGAAGGGCCGCACCAGCCGTCCGTCGCTCACCGCATCGGCAGTCATCATGTCGGCAGCCAGCAGCACGCCCTGTCCCGATATGGCCGCATCGAAGGCCAGCGACGCATCCGAATAGACCGGACCATTGAGCGCCATGGCCGGGTCGAGCCCCGCCGCCTCCAGCCATGCCGGCCAGTCGAGCATGCTGGTCCGGTCGGCAATCACCGGCGCAAGGGCGAGATCACTGACCGATGTCAGTTGGGCCTGCAGCAGCGGCGAACAGACCGGCTGGTACTCCTGCCCGCCGATCAGGGTGGTTTCGACGCCCGGCCAGGCGCCATTGCCGAAACGGATGCCGCAGTCGATGTCGGGGCGGCTGAGGTCGAGCACGGCGCCGGTCACGGTCAGCCGCACTTCCAGCTCCGGATAGAGGGCGGAGAATTTGTTAAGCCGCCAGATCAGCCAGCGCGAGGCGAAGACGCTGCCCACGGTCACATTGAGAACCCCCTCATTGGCGCCGGTCAGGCCCGCAAGCCCGTCCTGTAGCTGGGTGAAACCGGCGGTCAGCTGTGGCAGTACCTGCGCCAGTTCCGGCAGGGGTTTGAGGCCTTGCGGCGTGCGCGCGAAGAGTTCGACCCCCAGTCGCTCCTCAGCCCGCCGCAGGTGCTGGCTCACTGCCCCCACAGTCACGCCCAGCTCCTCTGCCGCCGGGGCCAAAGCGCCGCGGCGGGCCACGATCTCGATGGCCCTCAGGGCATTGAGGGGAATGGGGAAGGCCTTGCTCATATAGATCTTCTATAGTGACCCGCAGAGCTTGTCCATTGAGGACGCTGGAAATCAGGCGCAGTATGGAGCCATAGAAACAGCAACCTTCCTTACGGAGATCACAAAATGTCCATCCTGGCTCGCCTCGTGGCGTGGCTCGGCCGCGTCCGGTCGTCCTCGCGTCCTACCCCCAATCCCGACAGCATGACCCTGCATGACTGGGCCGACCTGCCCGCCCATCACCCCGCCTGCAAGACCTGCTGACTTTCTCCCTTCTCCCCTTGAGGGAGAAGGTGCCCGAAGGGCGGAGGGGTATCTCAACTCACTCGCAGATCTGCGCCATGCAGCTCTGGCCATGACAGCCGAGGTCGAGGTGAAAATGATCCGCGTGCTCCCCGTTGGCCTCAGGGCCGAGCACGGTGGTAAAGCGCCCGCAGGCAGCGCCATGCGCCTGCCGCAGCAGCCTTCCTTCCGGCGTCGCGGCTGGCATCCAGCCCGTCTCGACGGCAATCGTCTCGCCACTGCGCAGCGCGAAGCCCACGACGTCGATGGCGTTGCCGAAACCATGCTCGGAGACGAAACCACCTTCGGCGCCATAACGGTTCCGGCACATCAGCGACGTGCCGGTAGTGAGCGTAGCGATTCCGCTCTCCAGCGCCGCATTTGCATAGGCATCCACTTCCCCCAGCCAGTCGGCCAGCGCCCCGGCCATCTGGCAATTGGTGGTCACCGGGCTCGAAAGGCCGATTTCGCGTCCATTGATCCGCACCGCCGTCACCAATAGCGGCGAGCGCAACCCGCACTGGCCCTCGGTAATCGGCTCCAGCATCTCGCCCACCACTATGCCACTCAGCAATGCCGGGCAGGCCGTCTGGTAGACGCGCTTTGCTTCGGCGGGTTGCGGCTCCGGCTGGGTCGCAGTGCCCTGTTCCGGCTCGATGTCCTGGGCAGTCGGGCCCACGGACGCGGCTGGCGCCTCTTCGGGCCGCGGCCGGGGCAGGGGTGGCTCTCCTGCCGCTTCGCTCGGCCGTTCGCCATCCGGCGTCGGTGCCGTGGGGGCAACCGGCCGGGCGACACTAGGGGGCGTCTGCCGCGCCGGTGCGGCAACGCCATTGGCCCTTGGAGCGGAGGTCTGGGGGAGGACATCCTCGACGAAGCGGTCGAAGTCTTCCAGGAAATCCTGGGCCAGAGTCGGGACGCAGACACCGATCAGCGCAACAAGGGTCAAGGGGGTAAGCCGCATGCAGCCCAAAACGCCGCGACCGGCGGTTCCGTTGCCTGCCCGGTTGACCGCGCGGACAAGTGGGGCCAGATTTTGTCGCGTTGGACGTGGGAGGAGATCATGGAAGCCAGTGCCGCTCAGCACCAGCAGGCTGCAGCTCTGCTCGATCAACCCATCGAGACCGTGCTGGCGGGCATGGACGAGGTCGAGTTCGACCTTCCCGTCAGCCTCGGCGCCAATGGCGAGACACCGGAGAACCGGCAGCGGCTCAAGCTCTTCGCCATCTGGACAGTCTACGAGGACCGCATCTGCGGCAGCCCCAGGATCCGCGCCTTTGCCGAAAGCGATGTGGCCGAACGCCGGACGGCCCTGGTCTGTGCGCTGGCCGACCTGCTCTGGTTCAAGGGAGCCCTGACCGTGGCTGCTCTGATCGTGCGCGAGTCGCTACTGACATCCTGCAAGGTCTACTGGGATGCCGCGCCCCCCTCGCCCGGCAAGGCGCCCGCGCCGCCCTCGGCCTGACCCGCGCCCTGCGGGCCGGCAGTCACGCGCTCCAGGACCTCCCGGCCCATGGCGGACATCACGGCAAATTCGCCCTGCCTTGCCCGCCAGCGTGCATGCACAGCCCCCGGTTTGGCCTGTTTCTTGATGACCCGTTCGATCGTCTGCCGGGCCTCGGCGAAGGCAGCCGGGACGTCGCTGCCGAAAAAAGCCGCAACCGCCTTGAAGCGCGGCGGTGCGTTCGACCGTTCGATCTGATCAACCAGGAACCGCGCTCGGGAATAGGCGGGTGGATGAGTGGTGGGCGTCAGGATGCCTATCATCATGCCCAGTGCATCCTCTGGCCGATCCCCGAAGGACCGGCCATTGCTGTAGAAGAAGAGGGTCTTTTCCAACAGGTCCAGGCCGATGAAGAACAGGAAAGGCCCGGCGAAGCGGAGTTCACTGTCGCCGTTTTCCAGGTCCACCCCGTTCAGCACCATGGACAGGCCGAAACTGTCGGCCTCCCGCTCCTTCTGGTGCCGATAGATGTAGTTCGGTGTTTTGGCGTCGATCATCTGCGTCAGGGCTTCCAGGCTATGGCCCGTGCGCAGGAGCGGGTCGTGCACATGCCCCAGTTGGATATGGCCGCATTCATGCCCGACGATGAATTCCTCCATGCCGTCACGCAACTGGTTGACCAGCCACTCATATCGGGGGTCGGCCCAGTATTGCTCGGCCGCCGAGCAGGTTCCGGCCTCCACGAAGGCCATGAGCATGTCGGCTAGCCGCGAGATGATTTCCGGCTGGTGCAGCCGGTCCGCGAACTCTTGCCTGTTGAGGGCAAGCTGCTCCGCGTCCGGCGCGGTCAGCGCCATGGCGACCACCTTGGCCAGCAGATGTGCGTATGTCGCCAGATAGGAATCGACCAGGATTGCGGCCGTTCCGGCGGCATCGACAAAGCAATAGCCATTGATATCGCCGCCGCGCTCGGTGGCGATGATCGGTCGCGTGGACGTCCAATGCCCGGTGCGTGTGCCGGTGGCGATGACGCGGTCCAGCAGGCCGCCCCAGAACCGTCCGGCACCGTCATCTTCGAGGTCGGTGACATTGCCCGGTGTGTCGGCCAGGTATTGCTCGCGGAGCGCGGCCGCCGCAGGATCGGCGGGATCGAGGCCGCGCAATCGCAGATAGGCCTCCGCGTTCTGCGCGCGCGACCGCGCCTGGAGCTCCCGGTATTGGGGGATGGTGAGGCCAAAGCGCCGGATGCCGTTCATCTGCCTGATGCGGATCATCTGCAGCGCATCGAGACTGAGGCCGTCGGGCATCGCACACCTCCATGGCGGGAGTGAAGCGCCATTTTGCGGGCGTGGCAACAGGCGGCGTTGCCCGGAGCACCGGCAGCGCCGCAAAGCCCGGTTAACCGCCGCGAAACCATCTTTCTCGGGGCTCATGCTTCTGCTATCAGCGCGCCTATGACCACGCCCCTCGCCAATATCCGCAATTTTTCCATCGTCGCCCATATCGACCATGGCAAGTCCACGCTCGCCGACCGCCTCATCCAGATGACCGGCGGGCTCGATTCTCGCGAGATGAAGGAACAGGTCCTCGACTCGATGGATATCGAGCGCGAGCGCGGCATCACCATCAAGGCGCAGACCGTCCGGCTCAACTACAAGGCCAAGGACGGGCAGGACTATGTGCTCAACCTCATCGACACGCCCGGCCATGTCGACTTCGCCTATGAAGTCAGCCGCTCCATGTCGGCCGTGGAGGGCTCGCTGCTGGTCGTCGACGCCTCCCAGGGCGTCGAGGCGCAGACCCTCGCCAATGTCTATCACGCCCTCGACGCCAATCACGAAATCGTCCCCGTCCTCAACAAGGTCGATCTCCCCGCCGCCGATATTCCGCGGGTGAAGGCCCAGATCGAGGACGTCATCGGCATCGACGCCTCCGAGGCCGTCGAAATTTCCGCCAAGACCGGGCTGGGCGTCGACAATGTGCTCGAAGCCATCGTCCATCGCCTGCCCGCCCCCAAGGGCGACATCAACGCGCCCCTGAAGGCCCTTTTGGTCGATAGCTGGTACGACACCTATCTCGGCGTCGTCGTCCTCGTGCGGATTATTGATGGCACGATGCGAAAGGGGCAAAAAATCCGCATGATGGCCTCGGGCGCCGTCTACGAGCTCGATCGCGTCGCCGTGCAGACGCCCAAACTGCTCGAAGTCGGCCAGCTCACCCCCGGCGAGCTCGGCGTCTTCACCGCCTCGATCAAGGAAGTGGCCGATACCAATGTCGGCGACACCATTACCGAGGATAAAAAGCCCACCGCCCAGGCGCTGCCCGGCTTCCGCCCGGCCCAGCCGGTCGTGTTCTGCGGCCTCTTCCCGGTCGATGCCAGCGATTTCGACGAGCTGCGCGCCGCCATGGGCAAGCTGCGTTTGAATGACGCCAGCTTCTCCTTCGAAATGGAAACCAGCGCCGCCCTCGGCTTCGGCTTCCGCTGCGGCTTTTTGGGGCTCCTGCATCTCGAAATCATCCAGGAGCGCCTCAGCCGCGAGTTTGATCTCGATCTCATCGCCACGGCTCCCTCGGTGGTCTACGAGGTCGTCCTCACCAATGGCGAGACCATGCATCTGCATAATCCCGCCGATCTGCCCGACGTGATGAAGATCGCGGAAATCCGCGAGCCCTGGATCAAGGCGACCATTCTCACCCCCGACGAGTATCTGGGCGCCATCCTCAAACTCTGCCAGGATCGCCGCGGCATCCAGAAGAACCTGAGCTATGTCGGCCAGCGCGCCATGGTCGAATATGAGCTGCCGCTCAACGAAGTGGTGTTCGATTTCTACGATCGCCTGAAGAGCATTTCCAAGGGCTATGCCAGCTTCGATTACCAGCTCGCCGACCACCGCGAGGGCGACCTGGTGAAGCTCTCGATCCTGGTCAATGCCGAGCCGGTCGACGCCCTCTCCATGCTGGTCCACCGCTCGGTCGCCGAAAGCCGCGGCCGCATCATGTGCGAAAAGCTCAAGGAGCTGATCCCGCCGCACCTCTTCGTCATCCCGATCCAGGCCGCCATCGGCGGCAAGATCATCGCCCGCGAAACCGTCCGCGCCATGCGCAAGGACGTCACCGCCAAATGCTATGGCGGCGACGCCACGCGTAAAAGGAAGCTGCTGGAAAAGCAGAAGGCGGGGAAGAAGAGAATGCGCCAGTTTGGGTCGGTGGAGATTCCCCAGGAAGCATTCATCAAGGCGCTGAAGATGGGTGATGATTGATCCGTTCTGCGAACGGATCAGACGAGCACCACGCTGCCTCACCCACCGCGCGTCACCCTCGGCCTTGAGCCGAGGGCCCTGCACTTGCTGAGCCTGCATTGAAGTACAGTCTCCTCGGGTCAAGCCCGAGGATGACGACCGCGGGTAGCTCGTAGGGCGAGCGCAAGCGCGGCTCTTATTCCTCGCCCCCTCTGGGGGAGAGAGCCTGCCCTCGGGCTTGACCCGAGGGTCGGCGCGCAGCGCCGGGTGGGGGGCCTTCCAGCGGCCCGTGACCTGAAGTGGCGGCCCGCAGCGGACGTCACCCTCGGCCTTGAGCCGAGGGCACTGCACTTGCCGAACCTGCGCCCAACCCAAGACTCACCCAGCCTCCCCTTGAGCGGGACTGTTCAGATAGGGCCCGTGACATGCGCGAGACAACCGGCTCTTTCTCACCCTCCCCCTTGTGGGGAGGGAAGCGAGATAGGACTTAGCTTCAGCTAAGTCCGTGATCGAGCAGGGTGGGGGTATCTCTCCACGAGTTCTGAGCGTGGATTCCACCCCCACCCGGCCTCCCCTTCAGCAGGACTGTTCAGACAAGGCCCGTGACATGCGCGAGACAACCGGCCCTTTATCACCCTCCCCCTTGAGGGGAGGGTAGTGAAGCTGGCTGCGGAGCAGCCTAGCGCAACTAGGGTGGGGGTGTCGGATTGCGTTGCAGATGCGGATGCTTACTGGAGGCGCTGACACCCCCACCCGAGCGCCGCTAAGGTCCTCATGGACCCAAGCTCTGCTTGCCCTCCCCTCAAGGGGGAGGGTGACCCAGGAGTCGGGCTCAAAGTCCAAACCAAACAGTCCCCTATCAGGGGGAGAAGCGCATCAGTGTGATCCGCGCCATCCACCACGCACCGCCCCTCCTCCCCTATCAGGGGCTTTGAGCCGTGCCGCAGGCCATTTGCCTCCAGTGGAGGCAGATGAGGTGAAGAGGCCGTGAGAGCTGTGCTCGAACGGCAGAGCCGTCGCTCGGCCCGAAGGGCTGCAGCAAAGCTAGGTGGGGTAACTTCCCGACACCACGAAACCCACCGCCCTCGCCCTTCGATACCGCTGCGCGGCACCTCAGGATGAGGGCTCCCGACACACCCAGCAATCTCCCGGCACCATTCCCTCCTGAGCCTCATGGTGAGGTGCGCAGCGACAGCGGAGCCTCGAACCACGAGGCGGCAGGCAAGCCGCCAGGCCCGTCACCCTCGGCCTTGAGCTGAGGGTTCTTTGCTTGCTGACTCCGAACCAGAATCGCATGAGTGTCTTGCCGGGAGACAAGACATGGAAAAATCCGAAGCCGAACCCTACGACCTTGAGACGGCACTCCGAAAGATTGAAAAAACAGCGGCGACGCTACTAAGAATCCCACCGAAATACATCGGCCCCACCGGAACGAAGGTGCCTGACATTGCGTGGTATGTCTTCGCCGCCATCAGGAAAACCACGTCTCTATCTCACGCATTTTGCCTACTGATCCGAGCCAAAAACACTCTGGCCGCCACGGCGCTCATTCGCCTCCAGCTAGACACCGCTCTGCGCATCTCCGGCCTGTCCCTGATTGGCGATCTCGACGATGCCGGTGCGAAGCTGATGAACGATGAGAGCTATAGATCTTTGCGGTCGAGAGACGGCGAGCGACTGGATGACGCGCTCCTTCATCGGAACTTGGATAAGCACTATCCCGGTCTGAGTGAGGCCTATCAGACCACATCGTCATTTGTGCACCTGTCAGCATCCCATATCAAATCCGGGCTCATTGAACGACCGGGGGTGTCGACACTGTTTTTTCATATGAACGGCACGGACGATGCTCAATCCGATGAAGAGATTGCCGGTATTGTTGACTGGTTTGACCAAGCGACTGAACTGACGGCCAACATGATTGAGGATTTCATGCATTTTCGCTACGTGCAGGAATACGGGAGGCAAGCTTAGGGCGGCATGGCAAGGCCCAGGCGACACCTAATGCTTGAAACAGTTATTCCGGTGCCACTGGAAGAATGCGGGATGCGGTTGATCCCGCGCCGCCGAGGGCCCGATCAATTGTTCTCATGGAGCGGGGTTTCAGTCCCCATCCCCCAAATTCTCACGCTCGAACACGCCCAGCTTGGTGACGCGTCGCTTCATCTTCCGTAGGAAGATTTGAAGATGGTCCTCCAAATCTTCAAAGCTCTCAGGCGACAAGTTATCGGGGAACGTAATTGTGACGTCACCTTGATCTAGCGTGAAAATCTCTTGGCGAAACCCCGTCTTCAGGACTGGCTCGCCACCGCCGTAAAACTTAGGGGTTAGTGCATGTGCCGAGCGTGGCTCCTCGGCCGTCACAATCGATTCCTCGTCTTCACTCGTCGGCGGCTGATAACCGTGCTCCGCTTCGGAAACACCTACAAGCGAGACAGTTGCAAGATAGGTCTTGGCAGCTTTCGCAGCACCGTCGGGCGAAAAGCCGCGCTTCACCAGCCAGTACCGCAGATTACTGTCGCTGGGACGGCTAGAAAAATCCTTGGAAATCTCACGGAATAAACTGGGTCTATAGGCCAATCTGCGCATGGCGTGGAGCTTATCGTCCGACCCATCGGGTGCCATTAGAGCGGTAATGGCGTCCTCCGAGACTCGGTTTTCATCACCGCTGCCTTCTACCAAGCCATATGCTCTTAGCGCGCCAATTTTTCCGAGTGCCGCACCACTAAGGCCATCGTGCCCGAGGTGAGCGGCCATTGCTTCTCTTGATACTCTGTTTCGGCCGTCCTGTTCATAGAGCTTCCTAGCGAAGCCAAGGGCTGTAGACAGGTTTACCAGCGGGTAATTAGGGCTTCGCACTTTTGACATGGAACGATCTCCGATCTTCGAAATTCTTCTCATGAAGGAACAGAATAATCAAGAGAAGAAATGCCGAGGCCCTTGTGTTTGGGTGCCTGATGTGCGCTCATGGGTCGCCGAGGGGGTGGTCCCCTCGGCGATTCGCTAACACGGAGTATGCGATGGAGCCCATATAACGACTTCCTGATCTGATGAGGTCTCGAACACCTGGTCAGCTTCAGCAGTCGCCGCAGGGCGGCAGGGGTCGGGGCAAATGCCCCGGCTCCACCTGGTCCGAGAATGGTCTCGGATCAGAACTCGGACCGAAAATCGATCACAGCAAATCGACCTTTATTCATTTGGGAATCGGCGTCAATCGATAATCGGTCCTCATCATGCATGAGGTAAAATCAGCATGAACGACCGCAAGGTAACTCCGGACATGGTGCCGGTGATCAAGTTGGCCCGCATTAAGAAGATTCCGTATTCATGGATTTCGGGGTACTATCCGGGGCTCAATTTTGGCCGCATTGCCGATGTGATGAAGGGGCGCCTGTTCCCCGGCATTATGCCTGCGACGACACTGCCTCCTGACTTCCCCACGGAGTAGGGAAGCGAGTACTGTGAGGGGCGACTAAGCGGTCGCCCCTTTTTAGTTGCTGGAAACTGAGCGGCCAACAAGAACTTCTCCCCGCCCCATCCACCTGTGTGCACCCTCTCCTGTCCGGCATCCCGCCCGAACAGGAGAAACCATGACCACACAAACCAGCCACCCGTCCCTCGGGGAAAAATCCCCTCAGGACCAGCCTGCGGCGCAGGCTGCGCCCGAACCACAACTGCATGAGGGCACCACCACCAAGGTACAGGCCGAGCGGCACGAGGCGCTGTGGCTGAGCCTTGCGGCCCTCCACAAGGACACCATTGCCCTCGGCGCCAAGAAGCCCAATGCGCCCGTCTCCGATGCCTTGCGCATTGCCGCCGAAGGCCTGCTCAGCGATTGCGCCACCTTCACCCGCCGGCGTGGCGAGCGCCTGCCGGTCGCCGCGCCTGATCTTGCCGGCCTTGCCGCCCAACTCGGCCAGGCCCTGGCCGCCCTCGAAAGCTGGGAGTCGCGCCACACCAGCTGGGACACGCGCTTCAACTGCCGCATCTGGAACCTCCACAGGGGCTACCTGCCGATCATGCGGCTCAAGCCGCCCGCGGCGGCGCTCAAGTTCAAGCGCGACGATATGGACGCCTTGCGCGTCAAGCTCGCCGAACGCTTCGCCGGGCTGCGCCTGCGCGATTTCTACAATGGCTTCGGCGCGGGCCGCCGCGCCGAGCGGGAAAGCCAGCCGCTGGCCGAGGTCGAGGCCGAATGGCGTGAGACTTATCCCCGCCTGCGGCTGTTCGACTAGACTGCGGCCCATCCCTTCGCATGGGCGGCCTGCAGGCGAACAGTGGCGGAGGGGGCCGGGCGCGGCTCGCCGCCGCGCAGGTTCGGGCCCGGGCGGAAGCGTGTGCGCGACCCCCGTGCCGTTCCAAAAACCGGCGCCCCGGGGCGATAGGCGCCTCATCAAACACTGTTCAGGGGCGCTCACCGCCCCGGGGCCCGCTCACCTGCCAGAAACCGGAGGCAACCGCGCCGTCCGGCGCCTTGGCGCGGGAATGACACCCTGCCTTGCTCTCGTCATGTTTTTCTGTCACAACCCGTGCCATACGTTTTCAGCCTAAGTCGGCTGCCTCTCCGGTCATTTCCGGTTCCTGGCTCACTGATCTACTTGCGAACGTTCGTATACCCCGCCCTGCATGTCGCAGGTAGGAAACGCTCGCTTCGCTTCGGCACCGAGCTCTCTACTAAAGGAACCACATCATGGCCACCATCAACGGCACCGTGAAATTCTTCAACACCACCAAGGGTTTTGGCTTCATCACCCCCGACAATGGCGGCAAGGACCACTTCGTCCACATCTCCGCCGTGCAGCGTTCGGGCGTTGACGGTCTCTACGAGAACGACAAGGTCACCTACGAAGTCGAAACCGGCCGCGACGGCCGTGAATCGGCCATCAACCTGACCCTGGTCAAGTAACTTCGAGCCGGCCCTTTGGGCAAAATTGCTCCAGTGGAGCAATTTTAGGCGAGAAGGCCATGAGAGCTATGCTCGAATGGCGACTTCGGTTCGCTGACATTCGAGAAAGCCGCCGCAAGGCGGCTTTTTTGCTTTTCCCGAGCCTCCCGCATCCAACCGCCCCCCGCCTGCGTAATGCTCCCGAGCACATATACAGGAGCCAACATGATGGCCTCGGGCGAGAAGGTCTGGATCATCGGCGGGTCGAGCGGCATAGGCGAAGCCCTGGCCAAGGCCTATGCGGCGCGCGGGGCGCTGGTGGTCATTTCCGGGCGCGACAAGCGGGCGCTCGATGACGCGCTCACGCGCATCGGGCCCCGCCATTTCGCCGCCCGCGCCGATGCGGTCGATCCCGCGAGCCTCGCCTCCGTGGTCGAACAGCATGGCCCCTTCGATGCCGTCATCACCACCGCCGCCATCTACGATCCCGGCCCGCTGGGCAAGGCCGACCAGAACAAGGCCGAGGCGATCATCGCGGTCAATCTCACCGGCACGTTCAACGTGGCGCGGGTGGCCATGACCGCGCTCAAGCCGCGTGGGCAATTGGTCCTGTTTGGCTCGGCTGCCGCCATATTCGGCCTGCCCAATGGCCAGGTCTATTCGGCCACCAAGGCCGGCATCGTCAACATGGCCCAGTCGCTGCGGGCCGAGCTTTGGCCAAGTATCGACGTGCGGCTGGTGACGCCCGGCTTCGTGCGCACCCCGCTCACCGACAAGAACGAATTTGCCATGCCCGGCCTCATGGAGCCCGACGATGCGGCGCGGCGTATCCTCAAGGGGCTCGACGGCAAGAGTTTCGAAATCGCTTTTCCCCGCCGCCTGATCTGGCCGCTCAAAGTGCTCGGCGTGCTGCCGCACCCGATTGCCTTCGCCCTGACGAAAAGGCTCAACGGGTGAGCGACACCGCGGCATAGCCGGCCAGGGCCGCTGAGCCGGAGAGGAACCCACCCCAGGCAAGGTCGATGAGGCTGATATTGAGGCTCCAGCCCTTGAGCGTGGCGAGGTTGGTCATGTCATAGGTGCCATAGGCCAGAAGCCCCAGCGCCACCCCGGCCACCAGGGCCCAGACCCACGAGCCGGCATTGGCCGCGGGCAGAACGGCAAAGCCGACCAGCCCCGCCACGTAGAAGAGATAGAAGATCGCCGCCGGGGCCAGGTTCGGCTGGTCGAGCAGCAGCTCGCCGATCTCGGCGCGATATAAGCCGATGCCGAGGATCGTCAGCCACAGAAAATCGAGGCCGAAAAAGACCAGCGCCGTCCCGCCATAGGCAGCCAGAACGGTCAGCAGCGAAAACCCGAACATTATCCCCTCCCTAGATTCCCAGCATAGGCTGCACGAGGCGCAGGAGACGGCTGGAGAATCTCAGTGGTGCATCGGTGATGGCAAGGCAGATGCAGTCTTCATGCTCGTCGGCCACCGGCTGGTGCGTCAGGCTTCCATCCGCATCCTCGATGTCGCCGGGGCCGAAGCGGTCGACCTCGTCGTGAAAACTGCCCTTGAGCACAACGGTAAGTTCACGCCCGCCATGGCTGTGCTCGGGCACCGGCTTGCCGGCATTGATGCAGAGCAGGCGCGCCTGTGTGGTCTTGTCCCCGGTCTTGATCAGGATCTGCTTGGCATTGCCCAGGTTGCGCCATTTGAGGCTGTCGAGGTCGCCGCCCAGATACGAGCGCAGCGGTTCGGGCAGCGTAGCTGTCGCGGGACGTCGCGTCGGCGCGGCCTTGGCTTCCGGCTCGGCCATGAGGCGCGCCTTCAAGGTGTCCCAGCTGTCGCGGGGCCCGTCCACCGGCGTCAATTCTTCCATGAGCGCGCCGCCGGTGGCTTCGGCCATGGCCAGTTGCGCCCGGCATTGCGGGCACATGGCCAGATGGCAGGCAACAGCAAGCGACCAGCCTTCCGACAATGTGCCGGCGGCGTAGTCGAGGAGAAGATCGTCATTGAGGTGGTGGCGAATGGTCATTTCAATTCCTCCAGCGCCGCGCGAAGGCGTCCGAAGGCCAGTCTGATGCGCGATTTTACGGTTCCTATGGGTAGGCCCGTCTGGGCCGCGATGGTGCTGTGCGATGCTTCGTCGAAAAAGGACAGGCGGATCAGGTCCACCTGTTCCTGGGGCAGGGTCTTGAGCGCCTCGTGCAGGGCCGCGCCGCTCTGGCGCAATTCCAGCAGGTCGCCCGCCTGCGGTTCGGCGGCGGGGACAAGCGCCGGGTCGTCCGGGTCGAAAGCCGGCCGCTTCTGCTTGCGCCAGGCATCGATCCATATATTGCGGGCAATGGTGAAGATCCAGGCCGAGGCCTGGCCGCGTGCCGGATCGAACTGGCCGGCCTTGCGCCAGATGGCCAGCATGGTCTCCTGCATCAGGTCCTCGGCAGCCTGGCTGTCGCGGGTGAGCTTGAGCAGGTATGCGCGGATACGCGGCCCGAAGTCGCGGAACAGCGCTTCGAAGGCGGCCATGTCGGCGGTGGCGATGGCCACGATCTGCGCGCCGATATCCGCTGGCGTAGCGGGCGCTTCGGACTTCTCCGTCATGCGAAACGAGCCCTTCTTTGGCGCGGGCACGGCAAGGCGGCGGCGCGGTGGTAACGCTGCATCCTGACACGGCCCGGCAAGTGGGTAAATCGCAAGTGACATGCTCCAGATACGCCCGCTCCATCTCATCGGATCAGGCCGCGGTCAAAATTTCTGTGCGCAGGCGCGAAATCTCGGGCGCCGGCAAATCCAGTCGGAGTTCGCGCGCGTATCTCCATCAAACGCTTCGGGACTATCATCATGTTTCACAACACCTCCGGCTTTTCCGGGTCGCATTCGGCGCGGCAACGCATAGGGGTCATCGGCAGCGGGGTGTCGGGACTGTCGGCAGCCTGGCTTTTGTCACAGTCCCACGACGTCGTGCTCTACGAGGCCGACAATCGGATCGGTGGCCATGCCAATACGGTGGATGTGCCGGGCACGGGGCCGGTCGATACCGGCTTCATCGTCTACAACGAAAAGAACTATCCCAACTTCACTGCCATGATGGGACATCTGGGGGTCGAGAGCATCAAGTCCCAGATGTCCTTCTCGGCCTCCCTCGACCAGGGCAATTTCGAATATTGCGGCGAGGGCCTGACCGGGCTCCTCGCGCAAAAGCGCAACGCTTTCCGCCCGCGCTTCTGGGCCCTGTTCCGCGACCTGCTGCGCTTTTATCGCGAAGCGCCCGAAGTGCTCGATCGGCCCGATCTGCAGAAACTGACGCTGGACGAATATTTGCGCGCACAGCGCTACTCGCAGTCCTTCGTTGACGATCACCTGCTCCCCCTGGCAGCCGCGATCTGGTCGTCCTCCGCTTCTGACATCCGCTCCTACCCGCTTCTTGCCTTCGTGCGCTTCTTCCAGAGCCACAACCTGCTGCAGATCTGGGAGCGACCCAACTGGCGCACCGTCAAGGGCGGCAGCCGCTCCTATGTCCAGGCGCTGCTGGGCCAGTTCCGCGGTGAGTTGCGGGTCGCGACGCCCGTCGCCAGCATCCGCCGCGATGCCGCTGGCGTGACCATCATCGACGGCAAGGGGCACGCCGACCACTTTGACCAGGTGCTGATCGCGAGCCATGCCGATCAGGCCCTGGGCATGCTCGAAAACCCCAGCCAGGCCGAGCGCGACCTGCTCGGTGCCTTCGCCTACACCGTCAACACCGCTGTGCTCCACGCCGACAAGCGCTTCATGCCCCGTCGTCGGCGAGTCTGGAGCTGCTGGAACTACATTTCCGTCGAGCATGCCGAAAGCGCTCATCCGCTCTGCGTCAGCTACTGGATGAACCGGCTGCAAAGTCTCGAGGGCCGGGATCTCTTCGTCACTCTCAACCCACCCCGCGATCCCGAACACGAAATTGCGCGTTTCGAATACACCCATCCGCTCTTCGACATCCGTGCCATCCATGCGCAGGACAACCTGTGGCAATTGCAGGGCCACAACCGCACCTGGTATGCCGGCGCCCATTTCGGCCGCGGTTTCCACGAAGATGGGCTGCAATCCGGCCTTGCCGCCGCCGAGGCCATGGGCTCGCTTCCGCGGCCCTGGACTGTGCCCAATCCGTCCGGCCGTATCACCATGGCGCCGCCCGCCGCGGCCCTGGTGGCATGATCAGCAACTCATCCATCTATGTGGGGCAGGTGGTGCACCAGCGGCACCGCCCCAAAAAGCACAACCTGCGCTATCGCGTCTTTTCGGTGCTGATCGACCTCGATGAACTGCCGCAGCTCGATGCGCTGCGCTGGTTCGGCCATAACCGGCCGGCGCTGTTTGCCTTCCGCGATGCCGACCATGGCGATGGCCGCCCGCTGCGCGATTGGGTGGCCGATGAGCTCGCCACGAAAGGCCTGCCGGCGCCTGCGCGCATCCGCCTTCTCTGCTATCCGCGCATCCTTGGCTACGTCTTCAACCCGCTGACCGTCTGGTACTGCGACGATGCCGCGGGCAATCCGCTCGCAACCATCTATGAGGTGCACAACACCTTTGGCGAACGCCATACCTATGTCCTGCCTGCCGTCGCAGCCGAACAGGCGGCCGACAAGGCCTTCTATGTCTCGCCCTTCATCGACATGGATTGCCATTACGAGTTCCGGCTCTCCCGGCCGGAAGAGCGAGTGCGTGTCGCCATCAACGAAACGCAGGACGGCGAACCCTTGCTCTATGCGGCCTTCACGGGTGACCGGCGCCCCTTCACCGACGCGACCTTGCTGAGGCTGTTCTTCACCCACCCGCTGATGACCCTCAAGGTCACCGCCGGCATTCACTGGGAAGCCTTGCGCCTTATCTTCAAGGGCATCCGCATCCGCTGGTACACGGACCGGAAACCCAAGGTTCACCAGTTGAAATCTGGGCCGTTCTCGCGCGCGCCGAGGAAGAACACGTCGCTCATCAGGCGCAAGGGCGCGGCATCGACATCGGATTGACGCGCGTCGAGCAGGTCGGCGAACCGGTCATAGATGGCTGCATATTCCTCGTCGCCGTGCTCGAGCACAACCTCGCCATTGATCCGGAGCGTGCGGCCGCCGCGTTCGAGCTTGAGCTCCTTGCCCGCGCCTGTCTCCACCCGGATCGTCCAGATCTCCCCGCTCTCTTCGAGCCAGTTGAATCCCGAGCTCATGACCGGCTTGTGCGGCTGGCCGGACTTGAACTTGACTTCCACATCCACAGGCGTTTGGCGGTTGGCGGGAAAGATCAGCTTGGCGCTTTCCACAAAGACCGGGAAGGGCATGATCTTGGTGAAGATCGAATAGGCATTGATGCCCGGGTCGCAGACGCCGAACCCGCCCGGCTCCCACACCCAGTCCTGGCCGGGATGCCATTTGCGTACGCTCTCGCGCCAGTCGATGCGCACGGCATTGACGCCCTCGTCCAGAAGGATCGCCTTGGCCCGGTCGACAGCGGCATTGTACTGGCTGTGCCAGGTCTGGAACAGCACGCGGTCGAGCCGCGCCGCATGGGCGATGAGGTCGTCGAGTTCGGAAATCGTCGTGGTGGGCGGCTTTTCCATCATCACGTCCTTGCCCGCATCGAGCGCCTCGCGCACCAGCGCATGGCGCACGCCCGGCGGCGTACAGATGGAAACCAGGCCAACTTCCGGCATGGCGGCATAGAGCTCGGCGGCTGTGCGGAACACCGGCACATCGCCATGGCCAACGCCGCGCGACGAGACGGTGGCGGCCAGCTCGAAATCGTCCGAGGCGTCGATCACCGGCAGGTGCTGGTCGACCGCAATCTTGCCCACGCCGATCACGGCGATCTTCCGCTTGGCCATAAGCTCAACTCCACAGTTTTCAAGGCGCGGCTATAGAGCAGGTCTTGCCCACTTCTGCCAAGGCCTTCCACACACAAAAGTATGATTTTTGTTGAGAAGGGCGTCAGCGGATCAGGATGGCGCGAAAGTCGTTGACATTGGTGCCGGTGGGGCCGGTGACGAAGAGGTCGCCAATGGCCGCAAAAGCCCCATAGGCGTCGTTGTTGGCGAGGGCCGCCTGCGGGTCCAACCCCGCTTCGCGCATGCGGCGGGCCGAGCTGCCATCGACGAAAGCGCCGGCATTGTCCTCCGAGCCATCGATGCCGTCGGTATCGCCGGCCAGCGCCGACACGCCTTCGACCCCATCGAGCGCAATGGCCAGTGACAGCAGGAACTCGCCATTGCGCCCCCCGCGCCCCTTTCCGCGCAAGGTCACTGTGGTTTCTCCGCCCGAGAGCAGCACCACGGGCTTTTGGAACGGTCGGTTGCGGCTGGCGATCTCGCGGGCCAGCGCTGCATGCACCTGCGCCACGTCGCGGGCCTCGCCTTCGATACTGTCCGAAAGAATGGCCGCTTCGATGCCGTTTTCTCGCGCCAGGGTCGCCGCCGCCTCCAGAGACAGGGCGGCAGAAGCGATGGTGACGACGCTATTGCCGGCAAAGACCGCATCGCCGGCATCGGGCGGCAGGTTCTCGTCGCTGGCGAGCAGTCTGGCGGCCGCTTCGGGCAGGTCGAGCCGATAAAGCGCGGCAAGGCGCCGTGCCTCGGCGCGGCCCCCCGCCAGCGGCAGCGTCGGTCCGGAGGCGACCAGGGCCGGGTCGTCGCCCGGCACATCCGACACGACCAGAGTCGCGACGCGCGCTGGATGGGCCGCGGCGGCCAGCCGTCCGCCCTTGATGGTCGAGAACTGGTTGCGGATGAGGTTCATCACCCCGATGGGCGCGCCTGAGGCGAGCAGGGCGCGGTTGATGGCCTGTTCATCAACGAGGTCCAGGCCCGGCGCGGGAGCCGGCAACAGCGACGAGCCGCCGCCTGAAATCAGCGCCACCACCAGGTCGTCCTCGGTGAGACCAGACACCATCTCCATCAGCCGCGCCGCCGCCTTTTGCCCTGCCGCATCGGGAACGGGATGCGCCGCCTCAACGATTTCAATGCGTTGGCAGGTCTCGGTATAGCCATAGCGCGTGACCACGAGCCCGGAAATTTCCCCCGGCCAGACCTTCTCGAAGGCCCGCGCCATTTGCGCTGAAGCCTTGCCGGCGCCGACAACCACGGTGCGCCCCTTTGGCGGCTCCGGCAGATACCGCGCCACCCCCAGAGCCGGTTGCGCCTGGGCAACCGCTTGATGGAAAAGGCTTTCGAGCAGTGAACGGATCATGGGCGGCAATCGCTTTGGACTTGGATGGAGACCTTGTCGCCAGCGCGTTTCCTTTTGTCCAGCCCTCCGTCTTGTCAAACGCCTGCCATATAGGTCCAGTAGCCCCCCGCGCAGGAGGCCCCATGTCGCAGAGATTCGCAGTTTATTATGCCCCGGCCGTGACCGACTTGTTGTGGGACCGCGCCGCCGTCTGGCTCGGGCGCGATCCGGCCTCCGGGCTGACCCATGATGGTCCCGTGGCCGGGATCGACCGAACGCGCCTGCTCAACCTGACCCAGGCTGCCGGACGCTATGGCTTTCACGCGACGCTCAAGCCGCCCATGGCGCTGGCGCCGGGCCAGACCGAAGACAGTCTGCGGGCGGCTCTGCAGAAGGTGGCATCGGAATTGCCCTCTGTGGCGCTGGGCAAGCTGACCATTGCAGATCTCGACGGTTTCCTTGCCCTGGTGCCGGCCGAGGCCGGCAACGCCCAACTGCAGGACCTGGCCGCCAGTGTCGTGGAAGCCTTCGAACCCTTCCGCGCCCCGCTCAATCCACGGGACCGGGCCGCTCGAGCGGCGCGGGGATTGACCCCTCGGCAGGAAGAGCTGCTCGACGCCTATGGCTACCCCTATGTCTTCGACGAGTTCCGCTTCCACATGACCCTCACCGATCGCCTGTCCCCGGCGGACTATGAAGAGGTGTTGCAGGCTGTCCAGACCTGGTTCGGACCGGTGTTGGATCAGCAGGTCACGCTCGACCGCCTCAGCCTGTTTCATGAGCGCGAGAACAAGCTGCCCTTCACGCGCATTGCCGACTTCGCCCTGGGAGGCGCCGAGCGGTGACGGAGATCGCATTCACCAATGCCCGCATCGTACTCGGCGACGAAATCGTCACCGGCAGCCTCCTGGTGCGCGGCGGCAAGATCGTCAGCGTGGATTCCGGGGCGGGCGGCCACGGCGAGGATATGGACGGCGATTATCTGATCCCGGGTCTGGTCGAACTCCATACCGACCATCTGGAAAACCATTACCGCCCGCGCCCCGGGGTCTTTTGGGATCCGCTGGCGGCGCTCCATGCCCATGATGCGCAGATCGCCGGGTCGGGCATCACCACGGTCTTCGACGCGGTGCGCATCGGCTCCGATGTCGACCTGCCCGACATGCTGACCCATGCGCAAAAACTGGTCAGCGCGGTGCGGGCCGGCGGCGATGCGGGTTGGCTGCGGGCCGAGCATTACATCCACCTGCGCTGCGAATTGCCCAGCCATGATGTTGTCGCCCATTTTGATGCCCTCGCCGATCATCCCTCCACCCGGCTGGCCTCGGTCATGGATCACACGCCGGGTCAGCGCCAGTTCCGTTCGCTCGATAGCTATATGGTCTTTTATGCCCGGCAGATGGGCGGGTCGCCCGAACAGGCCAAGGCCTATATCGACGCGCGGCAGGCCGAGCACGAGCGCTATTCTGCCGCCAACCGCGAAGCATTGGTGGCGCGGGCGCATAAGCTTGGGATTGCTCTGGCGAGCCACGACGACGCCACCCTGGCCCATGTCGACGAGGCCGAGGCCGATGGCGTGGCCATTTCCGAATTCCCCACGACCTTGGAAGCGGCCTCTGCCGCCCACACGGCTGGTCTTGCTATCCTGATGGGGGCTCCCAATGTGGTGCGCGGCAAGTCCCATTCCGGCAACATTTCCGCAACTGACCTGGTGGCGGCCGGCCTGCTCGATATTTTGAGTTCGGATTACGTGCCCTTTGCGCTTCTGCAAGCGGCCTTCGTGCTGCCCAGTCGCGTGGCGGGCCTTGACCTGCCGCGGGCGCTTGCTACCGTGACCTCCAATCCGGCACGTGCCGCCGGCTTCGACGACCGGGGCGTCATTGCGCCGGGCAAGCGCGCCGATCTGGTGCGTGTCGCGGCCGAAGGACCCGTGCCGGCGGTCAGGGGAGTGTGGCGTGAAGGGCAGCGTGTGAGTTGAGCGACAGGCCGCCCGGAACGCTGGTTCTCGTCATTGGCCCGTCCGGGGTCGGCAAGGACACACTAATTGGCGGGGCCCGGCAGGCCCTGGATGGCGACAAACGGTTCAGCTTTGTGCGGCGCCTCGTGACCCGCCCGGCCGACATCGACCTCGAGGATCATGTCAGTCTTGATCGCGACGAATTTGCGCGCGCCGAAAAGGCCGGGCGTTTTGCCCTGACCTGGCAGGCGCATGGCCTCGACTATGCCCTGCCCATTGGCGTTGATACCGATCTCGCTTTGGGGCGGGTGGTGATCGCCAATATTTCACGCCATGCCGTGCCGCTGGCCATAGGCAAGTATCCGCTCTGCCGGGTCATCCAGATTTCCGCCGAGATTTCGCTTCGGGCCGAACGCCTTGCCAAGCGTGGCCGGGAAAATCGCGACCAGATCGTGGCGCGGTTGGCGCGCGAGGGGGCCGCTCTGCCGGCCGATGTCAGTCCCATCGTCATCGACAATTCAAGTTCCGTCGGCATCGGCGTCACCGCCTTCGTCATGGCCCTGCGCGCCATTGCCGAGGATTGAACTTCCCAAGCCCTGACGCGTTGGGTCTTCACCTACAAGCGTCAGGAGTTTCAAGTGTCTCGCAACAGCCTCTATGGCGTGATCGCCATTCTGGTCATCGCGCTGGTTGCCTTTGGCATCTATACTTTCCAGCAACAGCAGGCCCGCCCGGGCATCGAAGTGCGCGTCAACGAGCAGGGGATATCGATCGATGGAAACGGCTAGTGATCTGTCCCAGATGCGCCGCCAGGCCATAGCCACGGCGCTGGCCGCCGAACTTGAACGCCAGGCCCAGTCCGGCGCGTCGCGGATCGATGTGGAAGCGCTGGCATCAGCCGTCGAAAACGCGCTCGATCCCGACCCGCCGCTGGCCGAAGGACGGCACCCGTCGGAACTCAACGCCACCAATGATGATTGAGACCGGCGCGTCCGGAAGTGCCTGTAGGGCGCTTGTGTTGGCATAGCAAAAGCCGGTGGTCAGGCCACCGGCTTTCTTATGCTGTTTCGCCCACTGCCACTGCCCGGCTCACGGCCAGATGCGCGGTTTCGATCGTGGGGAAGTGCTGCCCGTCCATGGCGAAAGCGGGGAGCTTGACGGCAACGAACTTGTAGCCGCCCTCGGCGGGCACAACGACGCCCTGAGGCTCGCCGGCCACTTCGATGACGATGGGTCTGAGCCTTTCGGCCCTGTTCAGATTGTTTTCCTGCATGGGTGGAATCTCCACTTGCGCGTCCGCCCGAGCCGAACTCCTTCATGGCGAAGGGGTCGGGGCTGGCAACGCGGGGTCTATCGGCTTTGTGAGACGCGGATGTGACGGTTCGGATCACATTCGTTTGGAGCGACAGGACCCTTGCCAGCGTGTGGCGGAGAGTTTGCAGGTTACTACGGTCGAACACGTGGCATGGATAGTGAAGGTCGTCGATGTCGGCATCGTCATTCCTCTCCTTGCGAGTGTTGAGCGCAGTGGTGACACGCCATTGCGGCGCGGCAATGGCAAGATAGGGGGCAAGACCGGATTTTTCCAGTGCACCTTTATGCGTATTGGTCGCAAATCCGGGAAAAGCCCTGCCGCTTTCCTACGCGGCCAAGAAATATGATTTCTGACGTCAGATTAAGTAGCAAGCGCCTTGGCTTGCACAGGAGCCCACAATCTGGTGTTGTCCCCCGATGAGCGTCCCCGCCGGTGTGTGGGCGGGCGTGAGGGGAACTGAGTGTCGCACGAAGAAGATCCGCCCGCCACGCGCGGCAAGCGGGGCGTCAAGCCGTCAGGTAAGCCGACGCTCAAGACCATCGCGCAAATGACCGGGCTGGCCGTTACCACCATTTCGCGGGCGCTCAACAATGCGCCGGAACTGGCCCAGGACACCCGCGATCGCGTGCAGAAGATTGCTGCCGAAATCGGCTATCTGCCCGATCGCGCCGCGCTGCGGTTGAAGACCGGGCGGACCAACGTCATTGCCCTCATCCTCGAGCCGGACGAGCAGATCTACGGCTTTGGCACCAACTTGGTCACCGGCATCACTGAGGCCCTGCGCGACACCAGCTATCACTTGGTCATCACGCCGCTCTTCCGCAATGTGCAACCCATCGTGCCGATCCAGCATATCGTGCGCAACCGCATGGCCGATGGCGTGATTTTCTCTAAGGCGGAAACCTTCGACGAGCGTATCCGCTTCCTCATCGATAGCGATTTCCCCTTTGTCAGCCACGGTCGCAGCCAGTGGCCGGAGCCGCATCCCTTTGTCGATTACGACAATGAAGCCTACGCCTATGGCGCAACGCTGCGCCTGGCGGAAAAGGGGTGCCGACGCGTCTCCATTGTCCTGCCCGACAGCGCTCTGACCTATACCGAGCACCTCAAGGCCGGGATGGAGCGGGCGGCGAGGGAAGCCGGCATTGCCTTCGAGTTCGCCGCCGACGTCAATCTGTCGAGCCCCACCGATGCCATCCGCAACTATGTCATCAAGCGTGCCAAACGCCCCGATCGGCCCGATGGGTATGTCTGCGCCTCCGAGATCTCGGCCCTGGCCGTCATCGGCGGCCTCAACGATGCGGGCCTGGTCGTCGGCAAGACCGCACATGTGGTGACCAAGCAGGCCTCCGACATGTTCGCCCAGTTTCAGCCGGGCGCCGAAACCGTGTCGGAAGACTTCGTGGAGGCGGGGCGCAACCTGGGCAGCCTGCTCCTGCGGCGCATCCAGGGCGAAACCGAAGGCCTGCAATACATCGCCCAGCCCCGGTTTGACTGGAAAGATTGAGCAGCCGGTCAGGAGCCCTCCAGCTCCTCGCGCAGCATTTCAAGCTCCAGCCACTGTTCCTCTGCCGCGGCCTTCTTTGCGGCCGCCGCTTCCAGCGCCTTGGACTTGGCCGCAAAGCCGTTCGGGTCCTTGCTGTAGAGATCGGGCGCGGCCAGAGCCTTGTTCAGCATGGCGATCTCGGTATCGAGCCTGTCGATCTCCTTGGGCAGGGTGTCGAGCGCGTGCTTTTCCTTGAAACTGAGCTTGCGCTTGGCTGCTGGCGGCGGGCCTGACGGCTCGGCCCTGGGCCTCTCCGCCTTGGCCGCCTTTTCGACCGCCCTGGCGGCAACGCCCGACCCCCGCTGGGCTACCATGTCCGAATAGCCGCCAGCATATTCGGTCCAGCGTCCATCGCCTTCCGCCATGATGACCGATGTCGCCACCCGGTCGAGAAAATCGCGATCATGGCTCACCACCACGACCGTGCCGGCATAGTCCGAAACCATTTCCTCGAGCAGGTCGAGTGTTTCGAGGTCGAGATCGTTGGTCGGTTCGTCCAGCACCAGGAAATTGCTGGGCAGGGCCAGGGCCCGGGCGAGAGCCACGCGCGCCCGCTCGCCGCCCGACAGTTTGCCGATCGGCGTATTGGCCTGTTCGGGCGTGAACAGGAAATCCTTCATGTAGCCCACGACATGCTTGGGCTCGCCATTGATGTGGATCGTGTCGCTGCCCCCGCCCGTCAGGGCATCCTTGAGCCGGGTTTCCGGATCAAGTCGCGCCCGCCCCTGGTCGAGCATGGCCAGTTCGAGGGCGGCGCCTAGCTTGATCGTGCCGCTATCGGGCGCGAGCAATCCGGTCAGCAACTTGATCAGCGTGGTCTTGCCCGCCCCATTGGGCCCAACAATACCCACCCGGTCGCCGCGCAGCACGCGGGTGGAAAAGTCGCGCACCACGGTCCGCGGACCAAAGCTCTTGGAGATATTCTCCGCCTCGGCCACCAGGGAGCCCGAAGTGCGCCCCTCGCTCACCGCCATGCTGACCGAACCGGTCACCTTGCGCTGCTCGCGCCGCTCCTGGCGCAGGTTGCCGAGGCGCTCGAGGCGCCCCACATTGCGCTTGCGCCGCGCCGTGACGCCATAGCGCAGCCAGTGCTCCTCGCGCACGATCTGCCGGTCCAGCTTGTGGCGATCTTTTTCTTCCTGCTCCAGCACCTCGTCGCGCCAGGCCTCGAAGGCACCAAAGCCCTTCTCGATGCGGCGCGTCACGCCGCGGTCGAGCCAGACGGTAGATCGCGAAAGATCGGACAGGAACCGCCGGTCATGGCTGATCAGCACCATGGCCGAGCGCATCTGGTTCAATTCCTCCTGCAGCCATTCGATCACCGGCAGGTCGAGATGGTTGGTCGGCTCGTCGAGCAGCAGCACGTCCGGCTGCGGTGCCAGCACGCGGGCCAGCGCCGCACGCCGTCCCTCGCCGCCTGACAAAGTTGTCGGATTTTCCGCGCCGGTGAGGCCCAATGCATTGAGCAGGTACTGGGCGCGATAGGGATCGTCGCCCGGCGCCAGTCCCGCTTCGACATAGCTCAGCGTCGTGGCGAAGCCCGAAAGGTCGGGCTCTTGCGGCAGGTAGCGGATCGTGGCACTCGGCTCGACGAAGCGCTTGCCCCCGTCATGCTGCACCATCCCCGCCGCGATCTTGAGAAGGGTGGACTTGCCAGAGCCATTGCGTCCCACCAAGGCTATGCGTTGACCCGGCGAGACAATGAGTTCGGCCGCCTCCAGTAATTGGGTGCCGCCAAAGGTCAGCGCGATATCCTGAAGGGAGAGTAGGGGAGGTTGGGCCATGTCCAGTCCGGGTCGGTTCGGCCGCGATAGAGCACACGGACCATGTCAGATCAATCGCGAGGACGATGAAAAGGCCGGCCAGGACGTTGAGGATCCTGGCCGGCCCGGGGAGACGGTAGCAGCAAGCCCCGTCGTGTTCTGGCGCTCGGACCCACAGGCCCCAAGGGGTCGCAGCGCCATGGCCCCTTTCAATCATGCCTAAACATGATTGTCAAACTCATATTAGCTGCCGTCAGGTGTTTACGCGGCGGTGATGGCGTTGACGATGTCGCCCGCCTCATTGGCATTCACCGCTTCGGTGGTGGTGAGCCCCAGCCGTTCGCGGATCGAGCGCTTCTTGCTGGCGAGATCGGCAATCGTGTGGCGGCTGAGCACCTCGAAAAACGCCCCCAGCGCCTCCCGGAGCGCGCCATTGAGATCGCATTCGCCGATCAGCGGGCAATCGGCGCCGTCCTCGAAACATTCCGCCAGCGCGAAATTTTCCTCGGTCAGCCGAATCGTGTCGAGCAGGGTGATGTCGGCGGCCGGTTTGCCCAGCTTGATGCCGCCATGGCGTCCGCGCACCGTCTGGAGCAGGCCCGCTTCCACCAGCGGCTTGATCAGCTTGAACAGGAACAGCTCGGATATGCCATAGGCCCGCGCGATCTCGGCGACCCGGCTCAGTCCTGGCTCGTTCACAGCGCAATAGACCAAGGTGCGGATGGCGTAATTGGATTGGCGGGTCAGTCTCACGGCATACCTTTCCGGGGGCTCACGGCAGAGTTTCAAGCGGGAGTAGTCACCCGCTACCTCGGCGTCACCTTATAACCATTCTAAAAAATGTCAAACAATCCTGAAGTGCGTGATCATGTTTATTTGAAGCCTCCGCCATCTGGACAGCATCTTATGTTCCACCTATGAATTTAATAGTGGAGGAGGTTTAGCATTGGATCAGACTGTTACCAGGGCCGCCTTGAGTGAGCGGGCCGCGGACGCGACCGGATTGTCGCGCCACGATACGGCACAGATCGGTGATCGAATGTTCGAACTGATTGGCGAAGCGCTCAAGGCAGGAGAGAGTGTGAAGCTGACCGGGTTCGGTACACTCGAGGTGCGATCACGTGCGGAGCGGATCGGGCGCAATCCCCGGACAGGCGATGAACATCGTATCGCCCCGCGCCATACCGTCGTGCTCATTCCCAGCGCCCGATTGCGCGAAGCTTTGGATCATCGGATGGCCGACCACGCCTGATGCGGTTCTTGTAGGCCGTCGGAACCTTGCGGGTTCCATCCCCGGTTGTCATGACTTGATTGCCGGTGGGACACGGCCTGCTATTAATCGCGGCGATCGGCGTGTAACACGATCTGTCTTGGGCGGTCCATGGCGCCTTCGCCCCGGGCCCGCGGCTGCTCAGTCTGCCGGTACCCTTGGCGCGCACCAATGCAGGGCCTGTTCAATGGCCCTGAAGGACCCGGCTAGGTCGATATGCGCAAAGGCCCCGTCCGTATCGTCCCCATGGCGCAGATAGACGAATGTGCCATGTCGCAGTCCATCCATCAGCCACCCGTCCTCGTCAGCGAAACGTCCGCCATAGGGTTGATCGACACTCACAGTCAGGCTGCGAGTTTCCCGGTCCAGGGTCAGCTCCCATTGCCCCTCGACGCCCTCAGGGCGAGATGTGTAGACATGGATGCCGGTTGAAAAATCATCCTCGCAGCGTACCGCAAGGCAGGTGAAATCCTCCGGCGTGGCGCCGCTCGCACATCCCATGCTGGCCCGGTCGCCTTCGCCCGGCAGCGGCGAATAGTGCCAGCCCGGCTCCTGGCCCTGCGCTGGAACAGTCAGGATCAGCACCATCAGCGCCGCGGTTCGATAAGATCCCATTTGTTCCCATAAAGATCGACAAATACCGCAACCGAACCATAGGGCTCGTGCCGGGGCGCTTCCAGGAAGGTCACCCCATTGGTCATCATCCAGTTGTGATCGCGCGCGAAGTCATCGGTTTCGAGAAACAGCATGACACGGCCCCCGGCCTGGCGGCCCACTGTAGCGGCTTGCTCGGGACCGTCGGCGCGCGCCAGCAGCAGCCGCGCACCGCGATTGCCGGGCGGCGCTACGATCACCCACCGCTTGCCGCCACCCAAATCGGTGTCGGCAACGAGCGAGAAGCCCAGCCGGTCGCGGTAAAATACGATGGCTTCGTCATATTCCCGGACGAGCAGGGAAACGGTGGCAATGGCTTGGGTCATGCAGCCATCGAGCACCAGCGCAGCGGACCGGTCAAGTCCGCGCACAGCCAGCCGAACGGTTATCGAAAGAACCGTCCAATCCTGTGGAATGTGCATTTGTCGGACATCAGATTGACCAATTGGTCAAACTCTCCCATTGCACTGCCCCCAATTCTACGCTTTTGTGTCGCCCAAGCCTCCGGCGCCATGTGCGCTGAGAAGGCGTAAAGTCAAGGAACGGGAGACCACCAATCAAATGAATAAGATGCTTACCCGTATTGCCCTCGCGCTCGCGGCAACGACCATGCTGGCCGGTGCGGTCAGCGCAGAGACCATCCGCTGGGCCCGCTCGTCGGACTCGCTGACGATGGATCCGCATTCGCAGAACCAGGGCAACACGCACACCCTGGCTCATCACATTTATGAAACGCTTCTGGGTCGCGACAATGACGGCAACCTGACGCCGCGCCTCGCGACGGAATGGAGCCTCAAGGAAGGCGACGATACCGTTTGGGTGTTCAAGCTGCGTGAAGGCGTCAAATTTCATGACGGCGCCGACTTCACTGCCGAAGACGTGGTCTATTCGATCACGCGCGCCAAGAGCGAATTCTCCAACATGAAGCAGCTCCACTCCACGGTGGAGTCGGTGACCGCCGTCGACGACTATACCGTCGAATTCCAGATGGCCGGCCCCTCGCTGATCTACCCCAACAACCTCACCAACACCTTCATCATGGACAAGACCTGGTCGGAAGCCAACGACCTCGATACCGTCCAGGACTTCGCCAGCGGCGCCACCAATTACTCGGTGCTCAACACCAACGGCACCGGTCCCTATACCCTGGTGTCGCGTGAGGTCGACGTGAAGACTGTGCTGACCTCCAACCCCAATTGGTGGGGCGAGACCCCGGCCGTCACCGATATCGAATATATCGTCATTGCCGACGCCCAGACCCGTATTTCGGCCCTGCTTTCGGGCGAGGTCGATATCGTGCAGGACGTGCCGCCGCAGGACATCGAGCGCCTCAAGGGCACGGCCGGCTTCAAGGTCGAAACGGGCCCGGAAAACCGCGTGATCTACTTCGGCTACAAGTTCGGCGACGAGCCGCTCAAGTCGTCAAACATCACCGATTCCAACCCCTTCAATAACCCGCTGGTTCGCGAAGCGATGGAACTGGCGCTTGACCGTGACGCCATCCAACAGGTCGTGATGCGCGGCAACTCGATCCCGACCGGCGTCGCCACCCCGCCCTTCGTCAATGGCTGGACCGAGGAACTTGACCAGTATCCGGCACCGGACGTGGAAAAGGCCAAGGCCCTGCTGGCTGAAGCCGGCTACCCCGATGGCTTCTCCGTGACGCTCGACACGCCGAACAACCGCTATGTCAATGACGAGGCGATCTCGACCGCCTATGTCGGCATGCTGGGTCAGATCGGCATCAACGTGACCCTGGCCTCCCGTCCGGTCGCCGAGCACAGCCCGATCATCCTGGCCAATGAGAGCGACTTCTACCTGCTCGGCTGGGGCGTCCCCACCTTCGACAGCGCCTATATCTTCAACGATCTGGTGCACTCCAAGACCGAGACGCACGGTACCTACAATGTCGGCCTCTATTCCAACCCCGAGCTGGACGAGAAGATCATCTCGCTCGGCACCGAAAGCGATGAAGCCGTCCGCAACCAGACCATTGCCGAGATCTGGGAAGTGGTGAAGGCCGACCGCGTCCTGCTGCCGGTGCACAACCAGATTCTGGCCTATGCCATGCGTGAAGGCGTGACCCTACCGGTGCAGCCGGAAAACCAGCCGAACATGACCACGGTCGTCTTCGAGTAATCGTCCCGCAAACAGGAGCCGCCGCGCCCGGACCCATTGGTCCCGCGGCGGCTCCGTCGTATCGGAGGGCACCATGCTCGCCTTCATTGCCCGACGACTCCTGCAGTCTGTCGTCGTCATGCTCGTCGTGGCGTTCATAGCCTTTCTGGTCTTCCGCTATGTCGGTGATCCGCTTGCGGCCCTGCTCAGCCAGGACGCCAAGCAGGCAGACTACGAAGCCGCGCGCCAGCGCCTGGGTTTGGACCAGCCCTTCTATGTCCAATTCTACTATTTCGTGGTCAACGCTGTTCAGGGCCAGTTCGGCATTTCCTATCGCCTGCAACAACCGGTGAGCCAGCTGATCCTCGAACGCCTGCCCGCGACGATTGAACTCGCCTTTGCCTCGGCAATCATCGCCCTCATCGGGGGCGTTATCCTGGGCATCTACACGGCGCTGCGGCCACGGGCCTTCTCGACCGGCGTGATCATGACCTTGTCGCTGATCGGCGTGTCGCTGCCGACCTTCCTGATCGGCATCGGGCTCATCTATGTCTTCGCCGTCGAGCTTAAGTGGCTGCCCTCTTTCGGGCGCGGCGAGGTCGTCAGCATCGGCTGGTGGCGCACCGGTCTCCTGACCTCCTCAGGCCTCCGATCACTGGTCCTGCCGGCCATCACCCTGTCGCTCTTTCAGCTGACGCTGATCATGCGCCTTGTCCGCGCCGAGATGCTCGAAGTGCTGCGAACTGACTATATCCGCTTTGCCAGGGCCCGCGGACTTAGCCAGCGGGCGATCAATTTCGGGCACGCCCTCAAGAATACCATGGTGCCGGTGATCACCATTACCGGCCTGCAACTCGGGTCGGTCATCGCCTTCGCCATTATCACCGAGACCGTGTTCCAGTGGCCCGGCGTAGGTTCGCTCTTCGTCAATTCCGTCGCCGCTGTCGACGTGCCGGTCATGGCCGCTTACCTGGTCTTCGTGGCCCTGGTTTTCGTGGTCATCAACCTGATTGTCGACATTCTCTATTTCATCGTCGATCCGCGCCTGCGCGACGGCGCCAAGTCCGGGAGGTAGCATCATGACCGATCTGCCCCATTCACCAGAGCAGCCGGTCGTGGCCGCCAAGACCTCGCGCTGGAAGACCTTTCTCAAGTCCGACATCGTCTGGTCCTACCGGCATTCGCCCGTTACCATCGTGGCCTCGATAGTCGCCACCCTGCTGATCCTCATGGCGGTCCTCGCGCCCTGGATTGCGCCTTACAACCCGTTCAACCCGGCCACCCTCAACCTGATGGACGGCTTCACGCCGCCCGCCTCGTCCTCAATGGCAGGCAAGTATTTCCTGCTCGGCACCGACAGCCAGGGCCGCGACGTGCTCTCCACCATCATGTATGGCTCGCGCGTCTCGCTCTTCGTCGGCCTGATGGCGACACTCTTCGCCATGGTCCTGGGCGTTGGCCTCGGCCTGGTCGCCGGTTATCTGGGGGGCCTGTGGGATGCCGTCATCATGCGTGTTGCCGACGTCCAACTGAGCTTCCCGGCCATCCTCATCGCCCTGCTGATCTTCGGCGTGGCCCGCGGCGTCATCCCGCCCAACCAGCAGGAAGGCGCGGCTGTCTGGGTGCTGATCATTGCCATTGGCCTGGCCAACTGGGCCCAGTTCGCCCGTACCGTGCGCGGCGCCACCATGGTCGAACGGCAAAAGGACTATGTGGCGGCGGCTCGCATACTCGGGGTCAATCCCGTCATCGTGCTGCTCCGCCATGTCCTGCCCAACGTGCTCGGCCCGGTGCTGGTCATCGGCACGATCGGCCTGGCGCTCGCCATCATCGAGGAAGCCACGCTGAGTTATCTGGGCGTTGGCGTTCCCCCGACCCAGCCTTCACTGGGCACGCTGATCCGCATCGGCCAGCAATTCCTGTTTTCGGGCGAATGGTGGATCTTGTTGTTCCCGGCCATCACCCTTGTCCTGCTCGCTCTGTCCGTCAACCTTCTGGGTGATTGGCTGCGCGATGCCCTCAATCCGAAGTTGCGCTGATGACCGAGCCCGTTCTCTCCATAAAGGACCTCGTCGTCGAGTTCCCGTTCCGTGACGACGTGTTCCGCGCCGTCGACGGCGTCTCCTTCGACATCATGCCCGGCGAAGTCGTCGGCGTAGTGGGTGAATCGGGCGCCGGAAAATCCATGACCGGTTCGGCCGTGATCGGTCTCATCGACCCGCCCGGCCGCATCGCCGGAGGCGAAATCCGCCTCAAGGGCGAGCGCATCGACAACCTGCCCGAAAGTGCCCGCGCCAAGCTGCGCGGCAAGCGCATCGGCATGGTGTTCCAGGATCCGCTGACCAGCCTCAACCCGCTCTATACGGTGGGCCAGCAACTGATCGAGACCATCCGCACCCATCTGCCGCTCTCGGAGGCTGAGGCGCGCCAGAAGGCCGTGGATCTTTTGACTGAAGCCGGCATTCCCAAGGCGGCCGAGCGCATCGACAGCTATCCGCACCAGTTTTCCGGCGGCATGCGCCAGCGCGTCGTCATTGCCCTGGCTATCGCGGCCGAGCCGGAACTGATCGTGGCCGATGAACCGACCTCGGCGCTCGACGTCTCGGTGCAGGCCCAGATTATCAAGGTTCTCAAGAAGCTCTGCACCAATCACGGCGCTGCCGTTATGCTGATAACCCACGACATGGGGGTCATCGCCCAGACGGCCGATCGCATGGTGGTGATGCATCAGGGCAAGGTGGTCGAAACCGGTACCGTGGGCGATATCATCCGCCGCCCGCGCGAGCCCTACACGATCAAGCTGATCAATTCGATCCCGACCATCCAGCGCCAGGACGGCGCTGCCGCACCGGCGCCGGCCGCCAATGACGACAGCGCCTATGTGCAGGTCAGAAAGCTCGTCAAGGATTACGAGATCGGCGGCGGCGGCTTCCTCAAGCTCCTGCCCGGCAAGGTCGAGGTCTTCCGTGCCGTCAACGAAGTCAGCTTCTCCATCCCCAAGGGCAAGACCTTTGGTCTGGTGGGCGAGTCCGGCTCGGGCAAATCCACCTGCGCCAAGATGATCGTTGGCCTGGTCCGCCCCACATCGGGCCAGATTACCGTCGATGGCCATGATATCTGGGCCAGCGGCGCCGGGCATCAGGAACGCCGCAAGCGGGTGCAGATGATCTTCCAGGATCCCTATGCCAGCCTCAATCCGCGCTGGCGGGTGGCCGACATCATTGCCGAGCCGATGCGGACCTTGGGCATTGCCCGCAATCGGTCCGAGGTCGACGATCGCGTCGCCGAGCTCCTGCGCCGCGTGCGGCTCGATCCGTCGGTCATGCGAAAATTCCCGCATGAATTTTCCGGCGGCCAGCGCCAGCGCATCGCCATTGCCCGGGCCCTGTCGAGCCAGCCCGAGTTCATCGTCTGCGACGAGCCGACTTCGGCGCTCGACGTGTCGGTGCAGGCCCAGGTGCTGGAGCTAATGAGCGAATTGCAGGCCGAGTTCGGTCTCACTTACCTGCTCATCAGCCACAACCTGGCCGTCGTGCGGCAGATGTCGACGGCTGTCGGCGTACTGCACAATGGGGTCCTGGTGGAAAACGGCCCGACTGATGCCATCTTCGACAATCCGCAGGCGGACTACACGAAAATGCTGCTCGACGCCGTGCCCGACATTTCCAAGGTCGCTTAGGGCTTGCAGTCCCCTCTCCCCTTGAAGGAGAGGGGAAGGGTGAGCCTAGACCTCTACCCGCCTGCCTTCCTTGCCTGACTGGATCAGCGCGTCGATCAGCCGGTGCACGTCGAGGGCGGTGCGGCCGGTAGAGACCGGCTGCCGCCCCGCCACTACCGCATCGGCGAAGTCGGCGATCTGGGCCATGTGCCAGTCGAAGGGGAAGGCCATCGGGTCGGCGCCGCCACCCGAACTGCTGGCCTCGCCAACGGTCTCGGTGCGGCCGTCCTGCCAGTGGAGCGTTAGGTTGCCGCCGGTCAGCGTGGCGCTGGCCTTGTCGAAATTGAGGGTCAGGCTCTCGGCGCCGCCCGGGAAATTGGCCGTTGTCGCCATCAGGCCACCCACGGCGCCATTGGCGAATTCCATGCCGCCCGCCACGAAGTCCTCGGTTTCGATTCTGTGCAGGCCGGTCGTGGCTGACAATGCCGTCACCGCCCTGACCGGCCCGGTCAGGCTCAGCATCAGGTCCAGGGAGTGGATGGCCTGGGTGATGAGCACCCCGCCGCCATCCTGGGCAAAACTCCCGCGCCCCGGCTTGTCATAGTAGCCCTGTTGCGGCCGCCACCATGGCACCACCAGATGCACGGCCTGCAAGGCGCCCAGCGCGCCGCCATGGACCGTTTCCGCCAGGGCCATGGAGGCGGCACGGAACCGGTGCTGGAAAATGATCCCGAGCGTCACCCCTGCCGCGTCGCAACTGGCAATGATCCGCTCGGCTGCGGCTGTTGTGCGCTCGACCGGCTTTTCCATCAGCACATGCTTGCCCGCCCTCGCCGCGGCGGCAACGATGTCCTCGCGGGCATTGGGCGGGGTCAGGACAAGGATGGCATCTACGGCCGGGTCGGCCAGCAACGCCTCATAGCTTTCGGCGGCGGGGAAATCATAGGTCGCGCAGAACTGGTCCAGTTCGGCCCGGTTGCGCCGCCAAACGCCGCGTACATCGATCCGGTCCCGGAGCGCATCGAGCGCCAGTGCATGCGGTTTGGCCGCCATGCCTGCCCCCACCACGCCAAGTCCAAAAATCCTGTGTTCATGGGCCATTCAGCCGGCTCCCTCTATGCCTTGGTTGCGCCAAGATCGCGGCGCTCAACTCCCCCAGAGGGGACATGGAGAGGGACCTAACATGAAATTGGTGGGTATTGTCGCCGCACTTTTTGTAGCGGCAGGAATTGCGCTGGCCGGGTGGTTTGTCGGCACGTCGCTGGTGGAAAGCCGCCAACCTTTGCGCGTAGTGACGGTCAAGGGGCTCAGCGAACGCGCGGTCGAGGCCAATCTGGGCTTCTGGCCCATCCGCTTCGTGGCCACCGGGCCGACGCTTGAGGCGGCGCGGGCGAGCCTTGAAAGCTCGGAGGCCGCGGTGCGGGGCTTTCTTGCGGATCGCGGTTTTGCCGAAGCGGAAATCCAGGTGCAGAACGTGCTCGTCGAAGACCGTGCCGCCGGCTACAGCGCTTCTTCGATGAATGACGAATATCGCTTCGTCCTGACCGAAGACCTGCTTGTAACCACCGACCGCGTGCAGGACCTGGCCGAAGCCAGCCGCTCGGTGGCCGACCTGCTGCGCCAGGGCGTGGTCTTCTCGTCTGACGCCTATAGCGCTGGCGCCAGCTTCGTCTTTACCGGCATCAATGACTTGAAGAGCGAAATGCTGACCGAAGCCACACAGCGCGCCAAGGAAACCGCCGCACAGTTCGCCGCCGAATCCGGGGCGCAGGTGGGCGACATCCAGACGGCCAATCAGGGCGTGTTCGAAATCCTGCCGGCGGTCGAAATTCCCAATGACCGGCCGGAAAAGCAGATCGACAAGAAGGTGCGCGTGGTGACGACCATCACCTATTTCCTCGTCGATTGACGATTACCAGTTCCGCGCCCTAGCTGGCGCGGGCCTGCTGGCCCTTGCGCAGGAATTTCTCCAGCGCGTCGCGCGCCATGGGTCGGGCCAGGGCATAGCCCTGCAGCACTTCGCAGCCCAGGCCCCTGAGGATTTCGGCATGCTCCATGGTCTCGACGCCTTCGGCGACGATTTCGATATCCATGGACTTGCCGATATCGACGATCGAGGCCACGAGCTGGCGCTGGGACGGCTCCTCGATGATGGGGTTGATCAACTGCCGGTCGATCTTGAGACGGCGCGGATGCAACTTCTGCAGCGACACGATCGAGGCATAGCCCGTGCCGAAGTCGTCGATCTCGATATCGATGCCCATGTCCTTGATCTGGTCGATGTTCCAGGAAACGACACTGTCGTTTTCATCCAGATAGATGCTCTCGACCAGTTCGAAAGCCAACCGGCCCGGCTGCAGGGGCAGGGCCCTGAGGCTTTCCACCAGGCCCTCGTCGTGCAGGCGCCGCAGCGAGACGTTGACCGAAACGCGTGGGACGTTGAGCCCCTTGGCGTCCCAGCGAGCGAGGTCCTTGAGCGATTGTTCGAGGATCAGCTTGTCGATCTGGGCCACGACATTGAGTTCTTCGGCCACGTCCATGAAATGGTCGGGCGTCTTGACCGTGCCATCGGGATGGTTCCAGCGCGCCAGCGCCTCGACCCCGATCAGCTCCAGCGTATGGGCGTCGAACTGCGGCTGGTAATGGGCGAAGAAGGCGTGGGTATCGAGACCCTTGAGGATCTCGTCGGCCACCCGCTTGGTGTAGACGACCTCCGCCTGCAAGGATTCGGAAAAGAATTCGTGCCGGTTGCGGCCCAGGGCCTTGGCGCGATAGAGCGCAATGTCGGCATTGACCAGCAATTGCTTGACGTCGATCTCGGCATCGCGCGACACGGCAACGCCGATGCTGACACCGAAGCGCACTTCATGGCCCTCATGCAGGGCGGGCCGGCGCATTTCGCGCACGATCCGGTCGGCGATGAGCTTGAGGCGCGCGTCGCTCGATCCAGCGCTGGAAACAATGACGAATTCGTCGCCGCCGATCCGCGCCACGAAGTCGGTTTCCCGGCAATTGGCGCGCAGCACCTTGCTGGCATGGATAAGCATGGCGTCGCCCGCCGCATGGCCGAGCGTATCATTGATTTGCTTGAAGCGGTCGAGGTCGATATGCAGAAGCGCGATCGAGCCGCTGCCGTGATAGCCGTCGGCGGCGTGCCGCTTGAGCACCTCGTCGAGATAACGGCGGTTGGGCAGGCCGGTCAGGCTGTCATGAAGTGCATTGTGCTCGATGCGGATACGCGCCGCCTCGAGCTCGCCATTGCGTGCCTCTGCCTGCTGCTTGGCCCGCCGCAGGTCTTCGTTGAGTTCCACGTCGCGGGTCACGTCCCAGTTGATGCCCACCACCTTGTCGGGTTGGCCCGCTTCCTGATGCAGGGCCCCCACCGAGCGGACATAGCGGATGCGACCGTCCGGCAGCAGCACACGATATTCGGTCTCGTAATAGCCCTCTGCAATCATTGTGCGGAACGTGTCTTCCGCCCGCTCACGGTCATCGGGGTGGACGGCCTGGCGCCAATGGTCATGGTTGCGCGGGCCGCCATCCTTGGGCAGGCCATAGATTTCGTTGTTGCGCTCGTCCCATGTCTCTTCATCGGTCGTCAGGTCCAGCTCCCACACGCCGATCTTGGAGACATCCAGTGCCAGGTTGAGGCGCCGCGTCAGGCGCGCCAGCTCGGCCTGGCGCGCGCCCAGCTCGCTGATATGCTTGTGCCGTTCGCGGATCATGCGGCTGGTCATGAAAATGGGCAGCATGATGAGGCCGCCGGCCAGCGCGATCAGGCCGCGCAGGCCCCAGGTCGAAAAGGCATCGGCCCCCCATCCTGCCTTCGGCACGGCCGCAATTCGCCAACTGCCCGATGGAAGAAGCACATCCACCGAAACCGGATTGGCGGCGGAGAGGTCGGGTCCGAAGAACCTTTCCCCGGCGCCACCGCTGCCGTCGCTTCCGGTGATCGAGATGTCGAGGCCCAGGATCGGACTGAACAGACCGCTGGCGAAATAGAGGCGATCGACATCGACCACGGCCGAGACCAGGCCCCAGAACCGGCGTTCGTCGCCCATGCCGGTATAGACGGGGAAGCGCCCAATAAAGCCGCGTCCGCCCTGGACGAGGTTCACCGGGCCGGCAATGCTGAGCTGCCCGGTTTCCACGACGCGTTCCACCACCGGCCACTGGGCCGCATTGGTCCGATAGTCGAGGCCGATGACCGCCTCATTGCCCTTGAGCGGATAGGTCATGCTGACGACGAGGTCAGGCGCCGCGGCTACGGATCGAAGCTGGCTCCTTTCGTCGAACAGGTTGCCGACCAGATCGTCGAAGCGCGCCTGGTCCATCTCCGGTTCGGTGGAAATGACCGAGACCAGTCCCTTGACCAGCTGGATATTGCTCGAGAGATTGCCCTCGAGCTTGGCGCGGATGATGGAAATCTTCTGCAACGTGTCGGCACGCAGGCGATTTTCGGCGATCTGCTGTTGCTGACGGTCGAGCAGGACCGCGGCCACCGTCATCGCGATGATGGCCAGCAGCACAGGCAGGGCCATGATGAGCCGCCAGTCTCCGCGATGTCCAAAGACGCGACCTTCGATCATGATTTCGCCCGAGCGCTCCTGCACCTGCCCAATTCGCGCCCATACTAGAGAGGCAGGCGTTATCGAGTGCCTTAACGGCGCGGCAATGTGACCTTGTGGTAAACGCCGCGGAAACGGCTCAGGCTCGAACCTCCTCGAGTTCGATCAGCGTCCCGTCAAAATCCTTCGGGTGCAGGAAGATAACCGGATTGCCATGGGCGCCGGTCTTGGGCCGTCCATCGCCTAGCACCCGCGCGCCGCTGGCCTGCAACCGGGCTATGGCGGCCCCGATATCGGGCACCTCAAAGCAGATATGGTGCATGCCGCCGGCCGGACTTTTCTCGAGGAAGGCGGCAATGGGCGAGTTTTCTCCCAGGGGGGCGAGCAGCTCCACCTTTGTATTGCCGGTGTCGACAAAGACCACGGTCACCCCATGCTCAGGCAAGGCCATGGGTGATCCGACCGTTGCACCGAGCTGGTCGCGATACTTGGCAGCGGCAGCCACCAGATCCGGCACGGCAATGGCGATGTGGTTGAGGCGACCGATCATCGATTGGAGAGCCTTCCCTCGATCTGGTTGAGCACCGAGAAGGCAGCGTCGAGCACATTGGTGCCGGGTCCAAAAATGGCGGCGACACCGGCCTCGTAGAGAAAGTCATAGTCCTGCTCTGGAATGACCCCCCCGACCACGACGGTGACGTCGCCCAGGTCGCGGTCGTGCAAGGCCGCGATCAGTTCGGGCACCAGCGTCTTGTGCCCGGCGGCGAGGGAGGAAACGCCCACGGCATCCACCCTGAGCTCCTCGGCATGGGCGGCCACTTCCGGCGCGGTTTCGAAGAGATCGCCGATATGGACGGCAAAGCCGAGATCGGCAAAGGCGCTGGCGATGATCTTGGCGCCCCGGTCATGCCCGTCCTGCCCCATTTTGGCGATGAAGATGGAGGGCGCCCTGCCATGGGTAGCCTTGAACGCCCCGATCCGCGCGGCGACGGAGGCCAGTTGCGGGTCATCGCCATAGCCGCCGGCATAGACGCCGGAAATGACCTTGGTCACGGCGCGATGGCGGCCGAACACGTCTTCCATGGCTTGCGAAATCTCGCCCAGCGTCGCCCGCGCTCGGGCCGCCTCGATGGCGGCTTCGAGGAGGTTCCCCTCGTCCTTGGCGGCGAATTCGCGCAAGGCGGCGAGCATGGACTGGCACCTGGCCTCGTCCCGGCTCGCGCGGATGCGCTGGAGCTGGGCGATCTGCTCGGCCCGCACCTTGGCATTGTCGATCTCGCGAACCTCGATTCTTTCCTCAGCCTCGACCCGGTAGCGATTGACCCCGACAATGACGTCCTCGCCCCGGTCCACCCGCGCCTGCCGCAAGGCCGCTGCTTCCTCGATGGCGAGCTTGGGGCCGCCCGACTGCACGAAGGCGGTCATCCCGCTTTGGGCCTCGGCCTCCTCGATGAGGGCGCGGGCACCCTTCACCAGCTCGGCGGTCAGCGCCTCGATGTAATAGGAGCCACCCAGCGGATCGACCACATCGGTGATGCGGCTTTCATGCTGGAGGATGAGCTGGGTGTTGCGCGCGATCCGGCTCGAAAACTCGGTCGGCAGCGCAATGGCTTCGTCGAAGGAGTTGGTATGCAGCGACTGCGTACCGCCCAATGTGGCCGCCAGCGCCTCGATCGTGGTGCGCACGATATTGTTGTGCGGGTCCTGCTCGGTCAGCGACACGCCCGAGGTCTGGCAATGGGTGCGCAGCATCTTCGAGCGCGGATCCTTTGCCCCCAGATCGGTCATGATCTGGCTCCAGAGCTGCCGCGCCGCGCGCAGCTTGGCGACTTCCAAAAAGAAGTTCATGCCGATGCCGAAAAAGAAGCTCAGCCGCCCCGCAAAGGCATCGATGTCGAGCCCCCTGGCCTGCGCCGCCCGCACGTATTCCATGCCATCGGCCAGCGTATAGGCCAGCTCCTGCACCGCCGTCGCCCCGGCCTCGTGCATGTGATAGCCCGAGATCGAAATGGAGTTGAAGCGCGGCATGTGCTCGGCCGTATGGGCGATGATGTCGCCCACGATCCGCATGCTCGGCTCGGGCGGATAGATATAGGTATTGCGGACCATGAACTCCTTTAGGATGTCGTTCTGGATGGTCCCTTCGAGCTGATCCTGGCGGACACCCTGTTCCTCGGCGGCAACGATGAACATGGCCAGCACCGGAATGACCGCGCCATTCATCGTCATCGAAACGCTCATTTCATCGAGCGGAATGCCGTCGAACAGCAACTTCATGTCTTCCACCGAGTCGATGGCGACACCGGCCTTGCCCACATCGCCGACAACGCGGGGATGGTCGCTGTCATAGCCGCGATGGGTGGCGAGGTCGAAGGCGACCGAAAGCCCCTTCTGCCCCTTTTCCAGCGCCTGCCGGTAGAAGGCGTTGCTCTCCCGCGCTGTCGAGAAGCCGGCATATTGGCGGATGGTCCAGGGCCGGTTGGCATACATGGTGGCCCGCACGCCGCGGGTGAACGGCTCCATGCCGGGGATTTCCGAGCCCTCGCCGAAATAGACTGGCTTTACCTGGATGCCACCATAGTCGCGGTCGAGCGCGGAGAGGGGCGTGTCGCGCAGTTCCTTCTGGGCGAGCTTGGCCCACTTGTCGTGATTATCAGACATCGCAACCCCCACCCTTGGTCCCTCCCCACAAGGGGGAGGGAGACGATGAACACTGACGCTGTAGCCCTGCGCCTCCCTCCCCTTGATGGGCTTCGACCCGTCCCGAGGGGCAAAACTCTCCAGTGGAGAGTTTTGAGGGGAGAAGGAATGAGGGTGGGGTGGGGCAGCGCGCGCCAATGCCGATCTTTGGCACCATTATGAAACCGCCTCGAATTCGAGCATCACCGCATCCACCGCCAGCACCGCACCGGGCACGACATGCACCTTGCTTACGCGGGCGCGTTTTTCGGCCTTGAGCACGTTTTCCATTTTCATGGCTTCGACGATGGCGAGGGTCTGCCCGTCCTCGACCACATCGCCTTCCTTGACGTCGACGCGCACCACCTGGCCGGGCATGGGGCAGAGCAGGTACTTGCTCATGTCGGGCGGCACTTTCACCGGCATGTGCTTGAGATATTGCGCCACATGCGGCCGCAGCACGAGCACCTTCATGTCGGCCCCGCGATAGCGGATGCGGAAGCCGGACGTGGTCGGATTGACCTTGAGCACAGCCACCCGCCCACCGGACCATTCCAGGCGCGCCAGCGCGTCGCCCGGCTGCCAGGTGACGCGCACCGCTTCCGAGCGCCAGTCGAGATCGACCAGCGTATCGAGCCCATGCTGGTGCAGCACGACCGTCTCGGCCCGCTCGCCCACCTGCACATGCCAGCGGCTTTCCGCTTCGGCCCCGGTGCGGCGCGCCTCGCGCCGCGCCATCAGCAGCGCGGCAGCGGCGACCACGTCCACATGGTGCTCATCGCTGAGCTCGGCGCCAGCAAAGCCCTCGGGGAACTCCTCGGCAATATAGCCCGTCGTCAGCCGTCCCTCGCGAAAGCGGGCCTGCTCCATCACGGTCGAGAGGAAAGGCAGGTTATTGCCCACGCCCTCGACTTCGAACTGATCGAGCGCCATGGCCATTTCCTCAATGGCCTGCAGCCGTGTCGGCGCCCAGGCACAGAGCTTGGCGATCATCGGATCGTAGAAGGTCGATATCTCGCTGCCCTCATACACCCCCGTATCATTCCGCACGGGATAAAGATCCTGCGACGGTTCCGGCGGCCGATAGCGGGTGAGCCGGCCCGTCGAGGGCAGGAAATTGCGATAAGGGTCTTCGGCATAGAGCCGGCTTTCGATGGCCCAGCCGTCGCGTCGCACCTGATCCTGCGTCAGCGGCAGTTTTTCGCCATTGGCCACGCGCAGCATGAGTTCGACGAGATCGAGGCCGGTGATCAGCTCGGTTACCGGATGCTCGACCTGGAGGCGCGTATTCATTTCGAGGAAGTAAAACTTGCGGTCCTTGTCGACGATGAATTCCACCGTCCCGGCGCTGCGATAGCCGACAGCCCTGGCCAAGGCCACTGACTGCTCGCCCATGGCCTTGCGCGTCGCCTCGTCGAGGAAGGGGGAGGGTGCCTCCTCGATCACCTTCTGGTTGCGGCGCTGGATGGAGCATTCGCGCTCGTTCAGGTACAGCACATTGCCATGCCCGTCGGCGATGAGCTGGATCTCGATATGCCGCGGCTCTGTGACGAATTTCTCGATGAAGATTCGGTCGTCGCCGAAGCTGGATGCCGCTTCCGATTTGCTGCGCTCGAAACCCTCGCGCGCTTCCGCATCGTTCCAGGCAATGCGCATGCCCTTGCCGCCACCGCCGGCCGACGCCTTGATCATCACCGGATAGCCAATGGATTTGGCAATGGTGACGGCATGCTCGGCATCGTCGATCAGGCCCATATGGCCCGGCACGGTGGAGACGCCGGCCTCGGCCGCGATCTTCTTGGACGTGATCTTGTCGCCCATGGCCTCGATGGCCGCCGGCGGCGGGCCGACAAAGATGATGCCTTCGCCCTCCAGCGCCGCCGAGAAAGCGGCGTTTTCAGAGAGGAATCCATAGCCGGGATGCACTGCCTGGGCGCCAGTGGCCTTGCAGGCAGCAATGATCTTCTCGATTTGCAGATAGCTGTCGCGCGCCGCGGACCCGCCAATATGAATGGCCTCGTCGGCCATCTTCACATGCAGCGCTTCCCGGTCGGCGTCCGAATAGACCGCCACCGTCGCAATGCCCATCTTCTGCGCGGTCTTGATGACCCGGCAGGCAATCTCGCCCCGATTGGCGATGAGGAGCTTTGAGATTTTCAGTGGTGGTTTTGCACGCGGCAGCACCTCCTCAACGATCTCTCTTGCCGATTTCCCGGCGCGACTTCTGGCGATATCTCGGGCACTATCTGAACCGCGAATGCCCCAAAACCCGTGGTCGAGGTGCTCAAAGTAGTCTGTGGAGCGATGGTTTGCCGAGTCGCTTGAATGGTCCTCAATCGTGCGCCTAACGGTTGCCTTCCACTCTGCCGTCAAGTCGCGGGCAGTGGTTTGAGCAAGGTACTCATAAAGGTCGTCGTATCTCGCTGCACCGCCAAGGGCACGGAACGCCGCCAAAATCTCATCAATCCAGCGCATCTGTTCTTCCCTCACAACGGAATATTGTCGTGCTTCTTCTTCGGCCCCTGCACGCTCTTGTGCCGCAGCGTCGAAAAAGCCCGGATCACCCGCCGCCGCGTGCCATGCGGCATGATCACGTCGTCGATGAAGCCGCGCTCGGCGGCGACGAAGGGGTTGGCGAAGCGGGCTTCGTAGTCGGCGGTGCGCTGGGCGATCTTCTCCTTGTCGCCCAGTTCCGAGCGATAGAGGATTTCCGTCGCGCCCTTGGCGCCCATCACGGCGATTTCCGCCGAGGGCCAGGCATAGTTGACGTCGGCCTTGATGTGTTTGCTAGCCATCACGTCATAGGCGCCGCCATAGGCTTTGCGCGTGATGACGGTGACGAGCGGCACGGTGGCTTCCGAATAGGCAAAAAGCAGCTTGGCGCCATGCTTGATGATGCCGCCATATTCCTGCGCTACCCCGGGCAGGAAGCCCGGCACGTCGACAAAGGTCAGGATGGGGATTTCAAAACTGTCGCAGAAGCGGATGAAGCGGGCGGCTTTCTTGGAGGCATTGATGTCGAGGCACCCCGCCAGCACCAAGGGCTGGTTGGCCACGACGCCCACGGTATGACCATCGAGCCGGATGAAACCGCAGAGAATATTGCCCGCATGGTCCTTCTGGATTTCGAGGAAATCCCCCTCGTCGGCGACGGTGGTGATGACCTCGCGCATGTCATAGGGTTTCGTAGCGCTGTCGGGGATGATGGTGTCGAGCTTGTCGTCGCGGCGGTCGACGGGATCGTGCGTCGTGACGCGCGGCGGCTTCTGCCCGGCTGCCAGCGGCAGGTAGGAAAAGAGCCTTCGCACTTCGAGCAGCGTCTCGATGTCATTGGCAAAGGCTGCGTCAGCCACCGATGAGATTTTCGTATGGGTCGAGGCGCCGCCCAGCTCTTCCTGCGTGACGGTCTCGTTGGTGACGGTTTTCACCACATCCGGCCCGGTCACGAACATGTAGCTCGTATCCTCGACCATATAGATGAAGTCGGTCATGGCTGGCGAATAGACCGCGCCGCCGGCACAGGGCCCCATGATGACCGAAATCTGCGGAATGGCGCCCGAGGCCTGCACATTGCGCCAGAACACATCGGCATAGCCGCCCAGGGATGCCACACCCTCTTGGATGCGGGCGCCGCCACTATCGTTGAGCCCGATCACTGGCGCGCCATTCTGCATGGCCAGGTCCATGATCTTGCAGATTTTCTTGGCATGGGTCTCGGAAAGCGACCCGCCGAAAACGGTAAAGTCCTGCGAAAACACATAGACCAGCCTTCCCTCGATCGTGCCCCAGCCGGTCACCACGCCATCGCCGGGAATGATGGTCTTTTCCATGCCGAAGTCGGTCGCCCGGTGGGTGACGAACATGTCGTATTCTTCGAAGCTTCCGGGGTCGAGCAGCACATCGAGCCGCTCACGGGCTGTGAGTTTGCCCTTGCCATGCTGGGTATCGATGCGCCTTTGTCCGCCGCCCAGGCGCGCCTCGACGCGCTTCTGTTCGAGCGCAGTCAAAATTTCCTGCATCGGCAGCCTCCCGCATTTGTCCAGCCAGACCTTATCGCCTCGCTCGCGACACCCCAAGACAGGAAAAGGCGCTCCTGCTACAACTCCACAAAAGCGAACCTGTAACTTTGTGGAGTTGTGAACTTGGTCCCGAGAAAGGTCTTCGCTGGCGCCCGGTTGCGGGCTCTTAGGGCGCAACACCGCCTCACCCAGGCCGAGCTGGCTTCGCGGCTCGACATTTCCGCGTCTTACGTCAACCAGATCGAGTCCAACCAGCGCCCGCTGACCGCCTCGGTCATGCTGGCTTTGGCCGACAATTTCGCTCTCGACCTCACGAGCCTTGCCACCGATGCCAGCGACCGGCTCGTCGTCGATCTGCGCGAGGCCCTGGCCGATCCGGTCTTCGGCGAGGCGGTGCCGAACCTGCAGGAGCTCAAATCCGTTGCGTCGAACGCGCCCGACATGGCTCGCGCGGTGCTGGCGCTTTACGAGGCCTATCGCAAGACCAATGAAAAGCTTGCCGGCATGGATGCGGCCCTGTCGCGCGATCCGCAAAGCGGCGTGACCACCGCCTATGAGGAAGTGCGCGACTTCTTCCACTATGCCGACAACTATATCGATCCGCTTGACCGAGCCGCCGAGGCCTTGGCAGCAGAACTGGGCGAGTTTGGACCGGACCGGCTACGCCGCCTCATCGACTACTGCGCCGAAACCCATGCCGTCCGCGTGGTGCTGAGTGCATCCAGCGTCGGCGATCGGCTGGTCGAATTCGATCGCCCCAATCGCACGCTCTGGGTCAATTCCCATCTCGAAGCCGCAAGCCAGTTCTTCCAGATCGCCACCGTGCTGTGCGGGCTCGAACAGGCGACTCTACTCGATACGCTTCTCGACGGCGCCAGCTTCAAGACGACCGAAGCGCGCGCCATCGCCCGCATGGGGTTGGCCAACTATTTTGCCGGGGCGCTGCACATGCCCTATGGCGCTTTCCTCAAGGCCGCCGACGCCTATCGCTTCGACGTCGAGGAACTGGCCCGCGTTTTCGGCGCCAGCCTCGAACAGGTGGCGCATCGCCTTTCCACCATGCAGCGGCCGCGCGAAAAGGGCGTGCCCTTCTTCTTTGCCCGCGTCGATGCCGCCGGCACCATCACCAAACGCCATTCGGCCACAGCCCTGCAATTTGCCCGTTTCGGCGGCGCCTGTCCGCTCTGGAACGTGCATCGCGCCTTCGAGGCGCATGGCCAGATCATCCGCCAGCTGGCCGAAACACCCGATGGCAATCGCTATCTCTGCCTCGCCTGGAGCGCCGAAAAGCGCATGGGCGGCTATCGCGGCACGACAAGGCGCTATGCCTATGCCCTGGGCTGCGAAATCAGCCATGCCGGGCGTCTGGTCTATGCCGACGACCTCGACGTCACCGGCGCGCCCTTCGAGCCCATCGGCATTTCGTGTCGCATCTGCGAGCGCCGCAACTGCCCCCAGCGTTCGGTGCCGCCATTGGCCGCGGGGATTTCCGTGCCGGCGGACAGAAGGAGCGTGGTGCCTTACGAGATCGGGTGAGGGCTGCTGGCGGCAGCAAGACGACGACAATGTTCATCGCCTCCCTCCCCTTGATGGGGAGGGTAGCGGAGCCTGATGCGTAGCGTCTTGGCGCAGCTGGGGTGGGGTGATCGCCCGCGGCTGTGCCGAAGAAAGCTTGGGTCCGAGTTTGCCAGAGCCACCCCACCCTCAGTCCCTCCCCATCAAGGGGAGGGAGGCGAAGGGCGATATGCCGGTGTTCCACCCAACCGGTGAGGGCCAAGGTGCCAAGGCCTGAGCGGCGCTGGACGTCTTTAGGCCGGATCAAACTCCGGCCCATGCCCAGCCACCGGCTTCATCCCCGCAGCAAAGCGCCTTGCATTGTTCACATACCGGTCCGCCGAGGCGGTCAGCCCCGCTTCCCCCGCCGCATCGATCTCGCGCACCACCTTGGCCGGCGCGCCCATGACGAGGCTATTGTCGGGGATCACCTTGCCCTCGGTCACCAGCGCATTGGCGCCGATGAGGCAGTTCTTCCCGATGACGGCGCCGTTGAGCACGGTGGCGCCCATGCCGATCAGCGTATTGTCGCCAATGGTGCAGCCATGGACGATGGCCGAATGGCCCACGGTGACATTGTCCCCGATAACCAGCGGATAGCCGGTGTCGGTATGCAGCACGCAGTTTTCCTGCACATTGCTGCGCGCGCCGATCGTGATGGTTTCGATATCGCCGCGGGCGACGACGCCGAACCAGATACCCACCTCCGGGCCGACCACGACATCGCCGACCAGCACCGCCGTCGGCGCAATGAAGCCGACATGCGGGTCGATCCGGGGCGAAACATCATCGAGTGCATAAAGGGGCATGGTGTCCTCCGAACCGTCAGGGCGTAATGCCATAGGCATCGCGCATTTGGGCGATTTCGGAAAGTGTGCTTTCGAACAGGTCCCAGTCATCCTTCTCGGCAATCGGCGCCCAGATGGCCTCCATCTCCTCGATCACCATGCTGCGCGGCTTTTCCCGCGCAAAATAGGGATGGCCAAGGTTGACATCGTCGCTCGGCTCATATGCCTCCATCAGGTCCGCCACCGGCCGGAAGGCCTCGCTGGCATAAATCTCCGCTGAAGGGCTGCGCGCCGCGCGTCCGGCGCTGAGCGCCCCCCCGCGCCAGTCGAAGAAGAACCGCTCATAGGGCGCCCTGCTGGCGGTGAGGAAGCCAAAGATGGCCGTGACGAAGGCGCCGTCCTGCTCCACATCACGCCCCTTGAGGCCCAACCGCCGCAGCATCTGCCGGGGTAGTTCCTCGCGGAACACCGGCCAGACCGTGTTGAGCGCCGGTTCGAGCTTTTCGAGGTTGGAAAGCGGCAGCAGGCATTCGGCCAGCCGGGTCAGGTTCCAGGCCAAAGTGTCGGGCTGCCGGCCAAAGGCATAGAGCCCGGTTTCGTCGAAATAGGCGGCAGTGAAGTTCGGGTCGTAATGGGGCAGGAAGCGCCACGGACCATAGTCGAAGCTCTCACCGGTGATGTTGATATTGTCGGTATTGAGCACGCCATGGACGAAGCCGGCCGCCGTCCATTGCGCGCCCAGCAGCGCCACCTTGGCGACCACGGCTTCCAGCAAGGCGGCGGCTTTGTCCTCGGCATGGGCCAGGTCGGGGTAGTAGTTGGCAATCGAATAGTCGACGAGCTTATTAAGGTTCTCCGTATCCTCGAGATAGGCGAGGCGCTGGAAGGTGCCGATGCGGATATGGCTGTGGCTGAGGCGAGTCAGCACCGACGAGCGGGTGGGCGAGGGCTCGTCACCGCGATAGAGGTTCTCGCCGGTCTCGATGAGGCAAAAGCTCTTTGAGGTATAAACGCCCATGGCTTCCAGCATCTCGGTCGCCAGTACTTCGCGCACCCCGCCCTTGAGCGTCAGCCGCCCATCGCCACCGCGCGACCAGGGCGTCTTGCCCGAGCCCTTGGTCCCGAAATCGAGCAGCCGCCCGTCGACCGGATCCAGGCATTGACCAAAGAGAAACCCGCGTCCGTCACCCAGCTCGGGATTGTAGCTGCGGAACTGGTGCCCGTGATAGCGCAGCGCCAGCGGCGTCTCGAAACTGCCGGGCAGGGGCTCGAACCGCCCGAAATGGGCGAGCCACTGGTCATCGGTGAGGGTGCCCAGTCCGATCCGCTCGGACCAGCGCCGGTCCTTGTGGCGCAGGATGGTCTTGGGAAATTCGGCGGGCGAAACCGGGTCGAAAAAGGCGTCGCCGAGGGCGGCATGGGCTTTGGAGGCAGTGAACTGGGTCATGGCCTTGAAACGCTAGCAGATGCCGCCAGGTTCGTCGCGCCCGCAACCCGGCCCTGCACTGCACCGTCTAGCGAACGTCACCAAATCGGCCTATAGGGAACAAGATGACATCTGCATCACTTGCTACCCCTGCCGCCATCCGCCTGGCGCCGTTCGACGCCGCCATTTTCGACATGGATGGAACCCTGCTCGATACCGAAGCGGTCTTCCGCGACATCGTCTTTGATGTCTGCACCGAACTGGGCTTCGAAATGACCCATGACGTGCACCGCTCCATGGTTGGCTCCAGCCACGAGCGCACCAATCAACTGCTTATCGAGGCCTATGGCGTCGCTTTCCCCTATTCGCTGTTCGACGAGAAGTGCCGCGTCATCATGCGCGAGCGCAGCCATGGCGGCGTGCCGGTCAAGGCGGGGGCGCGCGAATTCATCCTCGAACTGAGGGCGCGCGGCATCCCCACGGCCGTCGCCACCTCGTCGCGCAATCCCCATGCCGAACACCACCTGAGGGCGGCGGGACTATTCGACCTGTTCGAAACCGTAGTGACGCGCGACGACGTCACCCATCCCAAGCCGCATCCCGAACCCTACCTCACCGCAGCCCGGCGCCTCGGCGTCGATCCGGTCCGGTGCCTGGCGCTCGAAGACAGCCATTCGGGCGTGCGTGCCGCCCATGCCGCCGGCATGCAGACCATCATGGTTCCCGACCTGGTTGGCCCGAATGAGGATATCCACGCTCTCGGCGTCTCCATCATGGAAAGCCTTGTCCATGTGCATTGGGCTGCCTTTGACCGCGACTGACCCGCAACAGTCGTGAACAAAAATTAACCACTCGCGTAAATCGATAAAGCTTTACCCAAAGCGGTAATCCGGCATTCAGCACGCGGGAAAGTCTTGAAAAACAGGGCTTTTCCTGGGCTGTCGGGACCGTTAACTCTGCCTTAAGTCGCTAACAGTTATGGTTAACCAGCTGTAAATTTCGACTTCCATCCCGCCGTCCTCTTGGCTAGTGTGCCGGCCGGGAAGTGCAGGAGGCCCCTCGGGTGCCTTCGGAACAGAAGGCCCGCCGGAAGGACCGGACGGGCTCAGGGGTAAGGACGGGGCATTGAGACCTGGCTGGCAGCAGAAAATCGCGCGTGCCGTTTCGCCCCTTCTGGCGCTGGGCGCAGCCGCGCTCGTTCTATTCGTCACCCTCTCTCCGGCCCATGCCGAAACCATCCTGCCCGTTGCCATGCCCGCAGAGGTCAATGCGCTGCGCCTCCAGCCGGCGCTCGGCCCGACGGCCGTGCCACTGGCCCCGGGCCAGCAGAAGCTCACCCCGGCTCTTCTCGCCAATTACGTGCAGCGCCAGCAGCAATTGCGCTCGGTCGATGTCACGCCCGCCGGCCCGCAGCCGGAACTGACCAGCGACCTCTTGATGAGCTATATCGGCCGTGGTTCTTTCGGCGCTGACAACACCGCCCTGTCGGCCATTGCCAGCTTCACCGCTCCGGGGCCGCGTGCCGAGCCCTCCGTCACCAGCGACCTCCTGGCCTCCTATGTTGAGGCGGGTTACCAGCCGACCGCCAAGCGCGTGGAGATCGCCAATGGCGAACGCGAATGCCTGGCCCAGGCCATCTATCACGAAGCGCGCGGCGAAAGCGCCATGGGCCAGATGGCCGTAGCCAATATCATCGTCAACCGCGCCCGCTCGGGCAAATTCCCCGGCTCGCTCTGCGGCGTCATCTACCAGAATGCCGACAAGGGCCGCTATCGCTGCCAGTTCACCTTCGCCTGCGACGGCCGCGACGATACGCCGGGTGAGCGCCGTGCCTGGCTGCGCTCGCAGGATCTGGCGCGCGAAGTCTATGCCGAATATGCCCAGGGCCAGGATCTCGGCGTTCTCCCCGGCAGCGCCCTCTACTACCACACCACCGCCGTGCGCCCCTCCTGGGCCAACACCTTCAGCCAGGTGGCCGTGGTCGACAGCCACATCTTCTATTCACCAAACTAGTAGCCGTCCCGCAGGGGAAATCGGTCCGGTGGACCGATTTAAGGCGAACTAGGCCATGAGAGCTACGCTCGAATGGCACGGCCGCAGGTGGACGGATTTTTAGCGAGCAGGCCAATAGCGCTATGCGCGAATGGCGAGTGCCACAGGCACATGAAAAAGGGCGCCGAAGGCGCCCTTTGTGCTTTGGTCCACTCCCGGCGCCAACGCCAAACCTGTCCGTCCTCGGGCTTGACCCGAGGACCAGCCTGTCCATCCGCAATGTTGCAATTGGCCCTCGGATCAAGTCCGAGGGCGGTTCGGTGTTTGGGTCAGTCATGGCGCATGGCCGTGGATGGGGCGTCGGCTACTCCGCCGCCATTTGCAGCCGCGGACCAGCTTCGGCATTGGCTTCCGGGCCGAACTTCTCGAAATTCTTGCGGAACAGCGCCACCAGCTTGGCAGCCTGGGTGTCATAGGCGTCGCCATCGCTCCAGCACTGGCGCGGGTCGAGCAGGCGATCCTCGACGCCGGGCACGCTCATGGGCACTTCAAAACCGAACAGCGGATCGAAGCGCATGTCCACCGTGTCGAGTTCGCCATTGAGCGCTGCGGTCAGCAGGCGCCGCGTCGAGGCGATGTCGATGCGCTTGCCCACGCCATAGGCGCCGCCGATCCAGCCGGTATTGAGCAGCCACGCCTGGGCGCCGCTTTCCTCGAGACGCTGGGCCAGCATCTCGCCATAGACGGTCGGATGCAGCGGCATGAAGGGCGCGCCGAAGCAGGCCGAGAACGTCGCCTGCGGCTCGGTGACGCCGCGCTCGGTACCGGCCACCTTGGCGGTGTAGCCCGAGAGGAAATGGTAGACCGCCTGGTCGGGCGACAGCCGCGCCAGCGGCGGCAGCACGCCGAACGCGTCGGCGGTGAGGAAGACAACGGTCTTGGGCGTGCCGCCCACGCTGCCCTTGGCAATCGAGGGCAGGACGTGAATGGGGTAGGCGGCGCGGGTATTTTCGGTCAGCGAGACGTCTTCAAATGTTGGCACATTGTTAACATCAAGCACCACATTTTCCAGCACCGTGCCGAAGCGGCGCGTCGCCGCGAAGATTTCCGGCTCTGCCTTGGCGCTGAGATTGACGGTCTTGGCGTAGCACCCGCCCTCGAGATTGAAGACGCCGGTCTCGCTCCAGCCATGTTCGTCGTCGCCGATCAGCGGCCGGTTGGGGTCATTGGAGAGCGTGGTCTTGCCGGTGCCCGACAGGCCGAAGAACAGGGCCGCCTCACCCTCGGGGCCGAGATTGGCCGAGCAGTGCATGGGCAGCACATTCTGGTCCGGGGCGTGGAAGTTGAAGAGCGAGAAGACGCTCTTTTTGATCTCCCCGGCATAGCGCGTGCCGGCGATCAGCACGATATTGCGGCTCATGTCGAGCGCGATGACCGTTTCGGTGCGGCAGCCATGGCGCGCCGGGTCGGCCTGGAACAGCGGCGCGTGGAGAATGGTCACCGGTGTGGCGCTGTCCGAAGCCGCAATACCCTCGCCGCGGCGGATGAGCAGGTTCTGGATGAAGAGGGCATGCCAGGCGCTGGGCGTCAGGACGGTCACGTCATACTGATGCGCCGGGTCGGCGCCGGCCAGGAGGTCCTGGCGGTAGATGGCCTGACCCTTGAGATGGGTTTCGATATCGCTGAGCAGCAGGTCGAATTTTTCCGGCGCGAGCGCACCCGAATTGTCCCACCATACCTTGTTCTGGGTCAGAGGGTCGCGGACGATGAACTTGTCTTTGGGCGAGCGGCCGGTAAAGGCGCCGGTTTCCACCGAAAGCGCGCCATGGGCCGTGAGCTTGGCGCCCCCCTGGACAATGGCTGCGGCAACCAGAGCCGGGACGTTTGCGTTGTCGCTGAGCGATGCGGCACCGCCCGCGACTATGGTCCTGAGATGAGTATGATCGAACGCCGGCATGGAATCTCTCCGCTCTGCCGCCTCCCTAAAGGGCGGCCTTGGCGTGCAAAATACCGGTTCGATGTCTTGGCCAACCATCCCGAAATGGGTCGTAAGACGGAAGTCTCATCGATGCCAATTCGTGCTGGCCACTGGCGCAACACCTGGTCACGCCTTATTTAGTACGCAATTGTCGCCTGCAAAGTCGCTCGAAACGGCGTTCCGTCCCGCGGATGCGTCGCCCTAAGCTAGCGTCACGAAATGAAAGGCAGCTCATGCCCAAGATCGCCCTGGTGGATGACGACCGCAATATCCTGACCTCCGTGTCCCTGACGCTTGAGGCCGAGGGATATACCGTCGCCACCTATACCGATGGCGCCTCAGGTCTCGAAGGCCTGACCACCGACAAGCCGGACCTGGCCATTCTCGATATCAAGATGCCGCGCATGGACGGCATGGAACTGCTGCGTCGCCTCCGGCAAAAGTCCGATGTGCCGGTCATCTTCCTCACCTCCAAGGATGAGGAGATCGACGAGCTTTTCGGCCTCAAGATGGGGGCCGACGATTTCATCACCAAGCCGTTCAGCCAGCGCCTGCTGGTCGAGCGGGTCAAGGCCATCCTGCGCCGCTCCGCACCGCGCGACGCGACTGGCACGGGCGCCGGCGGAGCCGAACAGGCCCCGAGCAAGGCTCTGATCGAACGCGGCAACCTGGTCATGGACGAAGAGCGACACACCTGCACCTGGAAGGGCCAGCGCGTCACCCTCACCGTCACCGAATTCCTGATCCTGCAGGCTTTGGCGCTTCGCCCCGGCGTGGTAAAATCCCGCAACGCCCTGATGGACGCCGCCTATGACGATCAGGTCTATGTCGATGACCGCACCATCGACAGCCACATCAAGCGCCTGAGGAAGAAGTTCAAGGCGACCGATGATGACTTCGAGATGATCGAAACGCTCTACGGCGTCGGTTATCGCTTCAAGGAGCAGTAAGGACCCAAGTGGCCACGCTCGACCCGCATGCTGCTGAAACGGGGCCCCACCCGGGCTCCGCTTCGGACGAGGACGCACAGCGTTCCGGCCGGCGCGGATGGCGTCTGATGCTGATGCCGCTGTTCAAGCTCTTTGACGGCTTTCGGCGCTTTGTCGATTTCACCATCTTTTCCAGTCTCACCCGGCGCATCGTCGTGCTCAACATGGCGGGCCTCCTGGTCCTTGTGGTGGGCATTCTCTACCTCAATCAATGGCGGGCGGGCCTGATCGAGGCGCGCGTGCAATCGCTGCGCGTGCAGGGCGAGATCATCTCGGCCGCTATTGCCGCCTCGGCCACGGTCGACAGCGACGTCATCTCCATCGACCCCGATCGTCTGCTCGATGCACAATCGGGCAGGCTTTCACCCTTCTCCTACTATGATCCCACGCTCGAATTCCCCATCAATCCCGAGCGCGTGGCGCCGCTGCTGCGCAATCTCATCACGCCCACCCGCACCAGGGCGCGCATTTATGACGGGCAGGGCCTGCTCATCCTCGACAGCGAAAATATTTATGCCCGCGGCGAGGTGCTGCGACAGGCCATCGATACCAGCAAGACCGGCAGCTTCTTCCTTATGGACTGGTGGAATGCGCTGATCTCCTGGTCGCCGGGTAACTATCCGACCTATCAGGAATATCAGGCCGACGAAGGCACCCGCTATCCCGAGGTCGCCTCGGCGCTGGCCGGCGCGCCGGCCGACTTCGTGCGCGTCGATGCGCAGAACCAGCTCGTTGTCTCGGTGGCCGTGCCGGTGCAGCGCCTGCGGGCCATTGTCGGAGCCATCCTGCTTTCCACCGAGCCCGGCGACATCGATTCCGTCGTCGCCCAGGAGCGCTGGTCCATCCTGCGCATCGCCATGATTGCCGCCGGCGTGCAGATCGTTCTCTCCCTGCTGATGGCGGGCACCATTGCCGGCCCGATGCGCCGTCTTTCGGCCGCAGCCGAGCGGGTCCAGACCGCCGGCAATGCCCGTGCAGAAATCCCTGATCTCACCGACCGCCCCGACGAAATCGGCCACCTCTCGGGTGCCCTCCGACGCATGACCGATGCGCTCTACAACCGCATCGAGGCCATCGAGCGCTTTGCCGCCGATGTCGCGCACGAACTGAAAAACCCGTTGACCTCGCTGCGCTCCGCCGTCGAAACCCTGCCGCTCGCCAAAAAGCCCGAGGACCGCGAGCGCCTCAATGCCATCATCCAGCATGACGTGAAGCGCCTCGATCGCCTCATCACCGACATTTCCAGCGCCAGCCGGCTCGATGCCGAACTGGCTCGTGAAAGTGCCGAGCAGGTGGATGTGGAAAAGCTGGCCGGGGCCATGGTGGCGATCCAGAAGGACATGGCCGCCGGGCGCGATGTGCATGTAGTCATGGGCAAGCGCGTCGGGCGCGGTTCCACCATGATCAACGGCCACGAAAGCCGCCTGGCCCAGGTCTTCGCCAATCTCATCGACAATGCCGTCTCCTTCTCGCCGCCCGGCGGCACGGTCACCGTCGCCGTCTCGACCGAGGGCGAGACGATCACCGTGACCGTGACCGATGAAGGCCCCGGCATTACCGGCGATGTCGGCCGCATCTTCCAGCGATTCTATACCGACCGGCCGGAAACCGAGAGTTTCGGCAATCATTCCGGCCTCGGGCTCTCCATCTCCAAGCAGATTGTTGAGGCCCACAAGGGCCGGATCCGGGCGCAAAATCGCATGGATCGTTCCGGCGCGATTTTTACAATTGTGCTGCCCCGGGCCCGCAAATAGACTCATGCTCCATGAGCAAACCAGTCAACATGCATGGGACGGGTCTCGTCCTGGGTGAAACCGGCATTCTGCTGCGCGGTCCCTCGGGTGCCGGCAAGTCCGTCCTCTCTCTCGCCCTCCTCGAACGCTGGGAAGACAAGGGGCTGCCCGCCTTCCTCGTCGCCGACGACCGCGTCGATCTCAAGCACGAGGATGGCGCCCTGACCATGATTGCGCCGCCACGACTGGCGGGGCTGATCGAGCTTCGTGGCCGCGGCATTGTCTCCCGGCCGCATCGCGAGCGGGCCCATGTGCATCTGGTGCTCGATCTCGTGCCCGACCTCACCCGCATGGTCGAGGAAGAGGAATTGACCACCGAACTTCTGGGCAAGGTCCTGCCGCGCGCGCCCATTCCGCAGGCCGGCGTCGTCGGCCTCGGCCATCAGATGCTGCTGGCCGCTGAAGCAATTCGCGCAAGCCTTCAACACAATAAGCCGTGACAAATTATCCCTTGCAACGCTGGGCGATGGAGACAAGACTGTGCGCCGTTTGCTGCCCGGCACCAGGCGGGTTGGCAAGCGGGGGGCTCAAGAGTTGTCGCGGCCACCATTTCCGGCTGCGACGACCGTCTGGGGAAAGTACATGATTGGATTGGTTCTGGTGACCCACGGCGCGCTGGCCGATGAGTTCAAGCTGGCGATGGAGCATGTGGTTGGTCCACAGGAACAGGTGGAAACCATCGCCATTGGCCCCGAAGACAATGCCGAAAGTCGCCGGGACGATATCTTGAAGGCGCTCGATCGCGCCGATAGCGGCGATGGCGTCATCATCCTCACCGACATGTTCGGTGGCACGCCCTCCAACCTGGCCATCTCGGTGATGCAAAACCGCAAGGTCGAGGTGATTGCCGGCGTCAACCTGCCCATGCTGGTCAAGCTTGGCCGCATCCGCGACGAACTCACCATGGAAGAAGCTGTTGCCATGGCCCAGGAAGCGGGCAAGAAATACATCACCGTCGCCAATTCCATTCTGGGCAGCTGATCCATGGACGCCGGCAGGGCCCTCGCTCAGCAATTGACCATCGTCAATACCAAGGGTCTGCATGCCCGCGCCTCGGCACGCTTCGTGCGCACGGCCGAATGTTTCGATGCCACCATTGCCGTCATCAAGGACGGAACCTCGGTCGCCGGCAATTCCATCATGGGCCTGATGATGCTGGGCGCCGGCCCCGGCTCGACCATCCTTGTCCAGGCGACGGGCAAGCAGGCCCGCGAGGCCCTGGAGGCCATTGTCGAACTGGTCAACAACGGCTTCGACGAGGATGTGGACGGGGCCGAGGCTTGAGCGACGAGATTGTTCTCGTCCCCTATGATCCCGACTGGCCTCGCCTCTACGATCTGGCCCGCGACGAACTGCTCGCGCTGCTGCCCGAACCGCCCTTGCTGATCGAGCATATCGGGTCGACCGCGGTGCCGGGCCTTGCGGCCAAGCCGGTTGTCGACATCATCATTCTGGTCGGGGCTATGCAGCCGATCCTAGACCGCATGCCCGATCTCGCCGCCATCGGATACGAGTTCCGGCCCGACGTCTCAAATCCCGAGCGCATCTTCATGCGCCGGCATGGCCTCGATGGCGTTCGCAGCCATCATCTCCACATCCACACCGATGTGGACGATGTGCGGCGCCACCTCATGTTTCGCGATGCGCTGCGATCGGATTCGGGAATCCGGAAGGCCTATCTCGACATCAAGCGCGACCTGGCCGTGCTCCACGCCGCGGACCGGCAAGCCTATGCCAATGGCAAGGACAGCTTTGTCGACGCCGTGGTCGACGCCGCGGGTGGCCCGGCCAGGCGACCCTTCTGGAACACCTGACTTCTTCTTGCCATTAGTCCTTGTATCATCGTGCCGGTTAGTTGAGGGGAGAGCGATTTGCGACGCTTGATAGCCGGAACCGGTGGCCTGGCTTTGGCCGTGGTGCTGAGCCAGTTTCCCGAATATGCGCAGCAATATACCCAGCGGCTCGGGGGTGCGGTGGATGAGCTCCGCGTCATCACCGAAGAGTTCGACCGCGCTGCCGCCGCAGGCGGGCTTGACCGGCAGACGGCGCTCGAGCGCTACAATGCCTCCAATGACGATTTTCTCGCCGGGCGCGGCACGTCCATGTCGGCGACATTCCAGCGCTATGAGATGTTGTCGACCACGTTGGCGGATATCGAAGGGGCAGGCCCCGTCGAGCGCCTGCAGTCGCTCCCGGCCTATCTCGACACCGATATCGGCCGCCGTACCCTGGAAGCCTATAAGCCCGCCGTGCCCGTCACCATGGAAGGCATTCTCTATGCCGGGGGCGGCTTCATCCTGGGCTACCTGGTCCTCTCCGGCCTCGTCCGCTTCGCCGCCATGCCCTTCCGGCGGGGCAGGGGGCGGATCCGGGTGACGCGGGGATAGGGGCGTGCTCGAAACCTACTCCCTCCCCCTCGCGGGGAGGGTTGGGGTGGGGGATGTGCGAGCACGAAGTCTTGGTCGGTGCCGCCAGCGCGCGGCACACCCACACCCGGCCTCCACCGTCAAGAGGGAGGAGAGGTTCCGGGCGCAGGAAGCGTCCCGCCATTCGAGCATAGCTCTCATGGCCTTCTCACCTGAAATCTCCCCGCCGGGGAGATTTCCCCTGCGGGATGGCTCGAAGGGATATAAACAAATCTTTATGTCCGTCATTGATCGGTAACACCCGCTCCCGTATAGGAAGGGCAACGACATCCCTTTCTGCGGAGCCTTTCCCATGACCAAGAGCCCGACCGACTACGCGGTCAAGGACATTTCCCTCGCCGATTACGGCCGCAAGGAAATCAATATCGCCGAAATCGAGATGCCGGGCCTGATGGCCATCCGCGAGGAATATGCGGCGGCCCAGCCCTTGAAGGGCGCGCGCATCGCGGGTTCGCTGCACATGACCATCCAGACCGCCGTGCTCATCGAAACGCTGGTGGCCCTGGGCGCCGACGTGCGCTGGGTCTCGTGCAACATCTTCTCCACCCAGGATCACGCCGCCGCTGCCATTGCCGCGGCCGGCATCCCGGTCTTTGCCCACAAGGGCGAAACGCTGGAAGAATACTGGGATTTCACCGACCGCATGATGGAATGGGGCGATGGTGGCACGCCCAACATGATCCTCGACGATGGCGGCGACGCCACCATGCTGGTGCTGACCGGCGCCAAGGCCGAGAAGGATCCGTCCATTCTCGACAAGCCGGGCAATGAGGAAGAAGAAATCTTCTTTGCCACCATCAAGAAGCGCCTGGCCAAGAACCCGAACTTCTATTCCACCATCCGCGCCAATATCCGCGGCGTTTCGGAAGAGACCACCACGGGCGTCATGCGCCTCTATCAGCTCCACGCCAGGGGCGAGCTGCCCTTCCCGGCCATCAACGTCAACGACTCGGTCACCAAGTCCAAGTTCGACAACAAATACGGCACCCGTGAATCGCTGGTCGATGCCATCCGTCGCGGCACCGACGTCATGCTGGCCGGCAAGGTCGCCGTGGTCTGTGGCTATGGCGACGTGGGCAAGGGCTCGGCGGAATCGCTGCGCGGCGCCGGCGCCCGTGTGCTGGTCACCGAAGTCGATCCGATCTGCGCCCTGCAGGCCGCCATGGAAGGCTTTGAGGTCGTGACCCTCGAGGATGCCGCCCATCGCGCCGACATCGTCGTCACCGCCACCGGCAATCGCGACGTGCTGATGGTCGATGACATGCGCAATCTCAAGGACATGGCCATCGTCTGCAATATCGGCCACTTCGACAACGAGATCGACGTCCTTGGCCTGCGCAATTTCAAGTGGACCAATATCAAGCCGCAGGTCGACATGATCGAGCAGCCCAATGGCAAGCGCCTGATCCTCCTGTCCGAAGGGCGGCTGGTGAACCTGGGCAATGCCACCGGTCACCCGAGCTTTGTCATGTCCGCCTCCTTCTCCAACCAGACCCTGGCCCAGATCGAGCTCTGGACCAATGGCGACAAGATCGAGAAAAGGGTGCATGTCCTGCCCAAGCATCTGGATGAAAAGGTCGCCGAACTGCACCTGGCCAAGCTGGGCGCCAAGCTCACCAAGCTGACCAAGGTTCAGGCCGACTATATCGGCGTCGATCCGAACGGCCCGTTCAAGTCGGCTGAATACCGCTACTAAACCTACCCGCCGCCAGTTCGAGGCGAAAAAAGCCCGGGGCAATGCTCCGGGCTTAACGCTTTTTTAGGGTTCCTGTTTCGTTCTTGGGTCAAGCGCTTTCCTTGCCCTTTGCCCGCAACGCACAGCCATCAAGACTCTTTTTCACGATTCACCCGCCCGCTATGGTCTTAGTGATTCGGGTTGCGGGGGGACACGCCGCCCGATCTGGGGGCAGCTGGAGCCGCATTCGGCTCTGCGTCGGCAGCCAGTTTCAAGTTGGGGCGTACCGGCCATTCTGGCCGGGTTGGCATCGCAAGCAAAGCGAAAGAGGGCAGGTATGACGCCGGATCCATTCCGGAAACAATTGGGATTCGCAGGCCTTTGTGCCGCCCCCATGACCCTCGTCACGGCCGTCCCCGCCCTGGCCCAAGGTCTTGTTCCGGCAAATCTGGGCGGCATTGCGCCCTTGGCGGTGGCCATCGGCGCCGGGGGCTTCGCGCTCCTCGCCATGGCACTGGTCCGCACCCTCCTCAATGACGGCCGCGCGGCGCGCCGGCGCGCCGCAGAGCAGATTGCCGAACTTCGGGCCCTGGTCGATGAATATGAGAACCTGATTGCCGGCAGCCGGGAACTCACTGTGCTCTGGCAGGGGCATGAGGGCCCGCGCATCCTGGGTCAGGCGGCGGCAATCCTGCCGGCTGGCCGGCAGCCGCAAAGCGTGCTCAATTTCCACTCCTGGCTGGGCCCGGCCGAAACCAATCGCCTGACCGCGCTGGTCGAAGAGCTGCGCATGCACGGCCACGCCTTTGCCACCAGCCTCGACACGCTCGATGGGCGTCTGGTGCGCGCCAATGGCTGGGTCATGGGCAGCGCCGTCGCCCTGCGCCTGCGCCCCGCCTATAGCCAGCCCGACAGCGCCGCCACCCTGACCAGCCAGGTCCAGGGCGGTGACTGGGAAAGTGCCCGCGCCATTCTCGCCCTCCTCAGCAAGCCGGCCTTCCTGCGCGATGACCAGGACCGCCTGGTCTATGCCAACCCCGCCTATCACAAGCTCGCCGCGGCCGTGGGCAAGGCCACGAACGACACAAGGCCAGCCGAACTGCTCGACGCCCCGACCCTCGCGGCCCATCTCAAATCCTGCGCCAGCGCCGGCGCGCCGGTCGGCTTGCCGCTCGATTTGGGCGCCCATGGCCGCTTCGAGCTGGTCGAATTCCCCGTCTCCGGCGGGCGGGCGGGTTATTTCCGCCCCGAGGTCGAGCTGGCGCGCCCCGCCGCCCCGGCCGAAACCGGCCTCGCCCATATCGGCGGCATCATCGACGCGCTGGGCACCCCCATCGCCATCTTCAATGCCAAGCGCGAACTCGCCCAGTTCAACGCCGCCTATGCCAATCTCTGGCATCTCGACCGCAAATTCCTCACCCCCGGCCTCGACGAGCGCGCCATCCTCGACAAGCTCCGCACCGAGGGCATGCTGCCCAACCAGGTCGACTACCACACTTGGCGCGCCAAGCATCTCGAGAGCTATGCCCGCAAGGCTCCGCATGAGGCCGACCCCTGGCACCTGCCCGATGGGCGCACCATCAAGGTCATCTCCGCCCCGGCCGGCCCCAATGGCGGCGTCATCTATGTCTTCGAGGACCTGACCGAACGGCTGGAGCTTGAAAGCACCAACAAGGCCTTCACCAATGTGCTGCGCGAAACCATCATGGCCCTCAACGAGGCCGTGGCCGTGTTCGGCACCAATGGGCGGCTGACCCTGTCCAATCCGCAGCTGTCAAAACTCTGGAAGCTGCCGATGAACGAGCTGGGGACCAATCCCCATATCGATCAGCTGGCCGAGGCCTCGGGCCGCGCCATCCCCGAGGACGGGCAGACCATCTGGCGCGACTTGAAGCGCACCATCATCGATCTCAACCCCACCCGCACCGACCGCAATGGCCGCATCACCCGCTCCGACGGGCGCCTGATCGACTATGCCATCACCCGCCTGCCCGACGGGCAGACCATGATGACCTTCCTCGATGTCACCGAAAGCGCCTCCTATTCCAAGGTCTTGAAGGAGCGCAACGACGCCCTCGTGGCTGCCGACCGCCTCAAGGACGCCTTCGTTGAGAATGTCTCCTACGAACTGCGCTCGCCGCTGACCAATATCATCGGCTTTGCCGATCTCCTCGCCGGCACCGAGAGCGGCAGCCTCAACGAGCGGCAGCGCGAATATATCGACTATATCCGCGCCTCCTCGGTCACGCTGGGCGTGCTCATCGACAATATCCTCGACCTCGCCTCGGTCGATGCCGGCATTGCCGAACTCAATCCCGAGCCGCTCGATGTCACCGCCCTTATCGACAAGGCCCGCGCCGGCATCACCGCCACTTTCCCGGAAGTCTCGGGCGAAGCGCCGCATCTGGTGGTCGAGATCGAACCCGACCTGCCCGCCTTTGTCGGCGACCGTACGCGTCTTGTGCAGGTGCTTTATAATCTCCTCTCCAATGCCGCGCGCTTCTCCCCGCCCGGCGGCGAGATCCGCCTCACCGCCAGCCATCGTGGCGAGCGCATGCTCTTCGTCATCGAGGACGAGGGCCCCGGCATAACCGACGAGATGAAGGCCGCCATCCTCACCCGCCTCGATACGCCCGCCGCCGGTGGCCGCCAGCGCGGCGCGGGCCTGGGCCTTTCCATCGTCCGCACCTTCGTCAACATGCATGGCGGCACCATCTCGGCTGAAAAGCGCGAACCCAGGGGCAGCCGCATCATCGTCAACCTGCCGCTCGACAGCGCCCTGGCGGGCGTGGCGGAGTAGCGGACACCAGCCAGGTTCCATTCTCTGCCCACTCTCCCCCTTGAGGGGAGGGCCGGGGAGGGGGTAGTGCAGTTCGGGACCGATGGACCCCCACCCTCAATCCCTCCCCTCAAGGGGGAGGGAGGCGATGGAGCCGTAATGTCTCAGCCTCCCACAATCTTCCTCCCCGACGACGACGCCACCGCCCGCTTCGGTGCCGAGCTTGCCACGACCCTTAAACCCGGCGACATCGTCAGCCTTGAAGGCGATCTGGGCGCCGGCAAGACGGCGCTGGCGCGTGCCATCATCCGCGCCTTGGCGGATGAGCCGGCGCTGGAAGTGCCCTCGCCCACCTTCGCCCTTGTCCAGCCCTACGAGACGCCGCGCGGCCCGGTGCTGCATGCCGATCTCTATCGCTTGGCCCATGCCTCCGAGGTCGACGAACTCGGGCTCCTTGATGATCCCGAGACAATCGTCCTGGTCGAATGGGCCGGGCGGGCGCCGCAGGTGATGGAGGCCGTGACCGTCACCATCCATCTCGATATCCCGCCCGGTGGCGCGGGGCGCATGGTGACGCTACGCCGCGGCTGACCGCCCACGTGGTTCGAGGCTCCGCTGACGCTCCGCGCCTCACCACGAGGGCTCTCGGGAACTTCGCTCCTCAGGCAGCCCTCATCCTGAGGTGCCGCGAAGCGGCCTCGAAGGGCGGGGGCGTCCATCACTGCAGCAATTCCACCGTCCTTGCGTCCTCGTGTCCGTCATGAAAGGCGCTGAGCGCGGCGCGGAACAGGCGCTGTTCCGGCACCGCCCGCGCAAACAGCGTCATCGAGGAAATGAATTTGAGATCATCGGGCGATCCGAAAATGCGGCTGAGGCTCCGCGGCGCCACCCCGTCCGGCGCATGCAGCAGCACCGCCTCGGTGCATTCCACCAGCCGCGCCCCCAGGATCGGATGGCCGGCAAAGGCCGCCGCCTCATCGAGGTCAGGGAGCGCATAGGTCTGCGCCATCTCGCTGCGCCCCAGCCCGGCGAGCTGGGGAAAGATGAACCACATCCAATGCGTTTCTTTCCGCCCGGCCCGCAATTCATGCAGGGCCGCAGGATAGACCCTGTCCTGCGCGGCAAGGAATTTGGCGACCATGGCGCCATGGTTCTCGGTCATCGCTGCAACCTCCCGTTTGCTCTCGATGCCCCGGGCCCAGTCTACCCTGAAATGCCGGCATGCCAACCCGCCACAACCGACGAGGTTAAGCCCCCGTCTGTCCTCTCCCGCCTGCGGGCGAGGGGACCGCCCGCTGGGCGGTGGAGAGGGGAGCAAGGCGCGAGATGCCGCGGCACGTCGAGATGTTGGCAGGCCAGCGCGCGCGGCACCCCCCCTCCACCACGCTTTGCGTGGTCCCCCTCCCCCGCAAGCGGTGGAGGACCCTATCCAGCGTGCTTCTCTCTCCGTGACACTCCTCTACTCCTCCCCTTTCTTCAGGGGCTTCGACCCGACCCGCAGGGCGGGTGGCTCCGGTGGAGCCATCCGAGGCGAGGAGGCCGGGGTGGGGGGCTTCTTCTACCACGATGGCAATCTTGGCCGAGGAACACCCCCTGCCTTTCCTCTCCCGCCCGCGGGAGAGGGGGACCGCCGGAGGCGGTGGAGAGGGGAGCAAGGCGCGCGATGCCGCGGCGCGTCGACATGTTGGAAGGCCCGCGCGCGTCGCACCCCCCTCCACCACGCTTTGCGTGGTCCCCCTCCCCCGCAAGCGGTGGAGGACAGCGTAGCCCCGACGCCCTCAGCGAGGCCGCCGTCGCCGAATTCCTCGACCTGGCGCGCTCGGCCAATGTCACATTCGATATCGTCCTCGATCAGCTCCACATGCGCATGGTCAACCCTGTCTGGAGCATGTGGAAGCCAATCCGCCACCTGCTCAACGAAATCGGGCAGGAACGGATCGAGGCCTTTATGCGCAGGGACTTTTACAGCGCGGCAGCGGTGGAACGGAGCGCGCTGGCCAGCGCAGAGCGGCTGCATCTGGGGGTGGAGGTAATGCGGAGTGAGAGCTATCTATTTGCTCGAAGGCTAACGGTCGCCCGTCCGACCATCTTCGATATCGCCCGATCAAGCTGCACCGCTTGGCCCTCAATGCCTCTCAGGCGGCCCTCAAGTTTCGAAAGCAGCTGAGTTTCGTTCTTTCTATAGGCGTCGGCGGCGTTTCGACGAGCGATATGTAAATTGAAATGATGTTTGTGGGGCAAAGTAAGTGAATTGTCTGGGCCCGCCATAATTCCGGTTATGCGAGCCTTTTGATCAACGTAACGCCGTTCTTTGTGGTATCGCAGTTCATTTTTCGCAATGATGACCTTAATTTTCCACAAAAAGGCGTCGGAAACTGACTCGCCAGACAGCGTGATGTCGTCAATCCAAACCGTGAAATTAACCTTGTGTGCCTGGCACTCGGACGCAATTTCGTCCCACATTGACCGAAAGGCAAAGTGAGAAAGTATCGGGCTAAGAGGGCTGCCTGTCGGCAAGTGTCCGTTGTAACAGGATAGCTTCGTCAGTTGGTAGGCGACGTCCGGGCTGCACCGGAGGTACCTGAGGAAACCACATAATTCTCTTTTCGGGTACAGATGGAAAGTAGTTCTTTATGTCTATATTTCTAACTACACGTTGGCCTGCGTGTTTTGCCGCATTGTCAAATGTTGAGCGCCCCCTTGCCGGGCACATGAGGTAGTCAGGGGGGACGATTTGCATAAGAAGCCCAGCTATCCGCTTCTGAAAACCTTTCAGTTTCGGATTTGGGTCTTCAATATGTCGAAATCCTCCGGAAGATTTTGCCTCGTCCCATTCCCGATATTTTAGTCCATCAGATAATTCTTTGCGGATCTCGCTGATCGAACTTCCAAGTAGTTCTGCAAGTCGCGACTTTGAACGAAGTTCGAACAATGGCGATTTTTGCAGCACTGTAGAGGTGGACATTATCTTTAGGTTCTGCCTTTTGTAGCGATTTTCATCAGACTCAGGAGGCCGGACGAGACGATTCTTTTTCCTCTGTTGCCTCCGTGCTTTTTGTCGATGCTCTCTGCGAAAAGCATGAGGGAGGAAACAGGCACCTCAAAATAGTCTGAGTAAGCTTCTAGTACTGATAGGGACGGGTCTCTGTTGTTTCGCTCAAGTTCTGAAACGTACGACCCGGACAAGCCAAGCTCATCTGCCAACTCTTTCTGAGTTAGTCCGTTTACAGATCTGATAAGTCGCAACGCTTCTCCAACTTTCATAATAAACCCATACAAATCAGGGTGACGGCACCTGACTACTCACCGGAGCCAACAACAAGCTCAATAAGTCGAGCTAGTTTTGGCCCGGCAATTAGCAGTAGCTGCAACACCCGCCAGATTGCTCGGCGATAGGCCGAGCGGTCCTTACGGTAACGCAGCTTGCGCCGTCTCCGCTCCTTATCGTTGACGTCCATTTTCATGGCGCTTCTCCAAAACCGGCCTCGGCGGGATGCCTCGACCTGTCGCGTGGTATTGGGGAAGAGGTAGGAGCGGCTGTAACCCTGACTGTACCGGAAGCGACCCCGTCGCGGGGTCGCTTCCGCTCCCCTCTCCGACTCGCTAACCGGCTAATACCGGAAGAACTGCTTCTTCCGCGGGGCCGGAGCCCCAAAAAATGCGACGATCCTCCATCAACGATACCGGAAATGTATCGAAGCCAGGTCGCCCGTGCAATGGCTTTTTCCACTATTTGTGGATTTATATCTGGCTAATGCGCCTCATCCCAATTTTTCGCCGCATGCGCGTCCACCTGGATCGGCACCGTCAGCCGAACCGCCGGTTCCGCCGCTGACTCCATCACCCGCTTAATGACCGGAATGGCCTGATCCTCGGTCCCTTCCGGCACCTCGAAGATCAGTTCGTCATGCACCTGTAGCAGCATCTGCGCGTCCACGCCGGCCCTTGCCAGTTCCGGCTCCATGCGGATCATGGCGCGGCGGATGATGTCGGCGGCGGACCCCTGGATGGGGGCGTTGATGCTCGCGCGTTCGACAAAGCTGCGTTCGCTCGGATTGCCTGAATTGGCATTGGGGAACTGGATCTTGCGGCCGAAGATGGTCATCACATGGCCATCGGCCTTCACCCGCGTCTTCTGAGCGTCCATATAGTCCTTGATGCCCGGAAAACGCTCGAAATAGGTCTTGATGTAGTCGCCTGCCACCGAGCGCTCGATGCCCAATTGGTTGGCGAGGCCGAAGGCGGAAATGCCGTAGATGATGCCGAAATTGATCGCCTTGGCGCGACGGCGCACGTCGCTGGGCATGCCTTCCACCGGCACGTTGAACATTTCGCTCGCCGTCATGGCGTGAATGTCGAGGCCCTCCTCGAACGCGTCCTTGAGCGCCTGGATATCGGCGATATGGGCGAGGACGCGCAGCTCGATCTGGCTGTAGTCGGCCGAGATGAGAACCTTGCCCGGCGGGGCGATGAAGGCGGTGCGGATCTTGCGCCCGTCCTCGGTGCGCACGGGGATGTTTTGCAGGTTCGGTTCGTTGGACGAGAGCCGCCCGGTGAGCACAGAAGCCTGCTGGTAGGAGGTGTGCACGCGGCCGGTGCGCGGGTTGATATAGCCGGGCAGGGCGTCCGTATAGGTGCCCTTGAGCTTGGTCAGCTGCCGCCAGTCGACAATGGTGCGGGCGAGCGGAATGCCCTTCAAGGCCAGGTCTTCGAGCACGTCGGCGCCGGTGGCCCAGGCGCCGGTCTTGGTCTTGGTGCCACCATCGAGCCCCATCTTGTCGAAGAGGATTTCGCCCAATTGCTTGGGTGAGCCGAGATTGAAGCTCTGCCCCGCCAGTTCATGCGCCTCGGCCTCGAGCGCCGCGGCGCGCTGGGCGAAATCGCCCGAAAGGCGCGCCAGAATCTGCCGGTCCACCATGACGCCGCGCGCTTCCATGCGGGCGAGCACCGGGGCCAGCGGCCGCTCGATGGTTTCGTAAAGCGTGGTCATGTTTTCCGCCGCGAGGCGGGGTTTGAGCACATGCCAGAGCCGCAGGGTAATGTCGGCATCCTCGGCGGCGTAGCGCGCAGCGGCGGGGATATCGAGCTGGTCAAACGTCTTCTGCGCCTTGCCGGTGCCGGCCAGCTCGGAATAGGTGATGGTCTTGTGGTTGAGCCAGTGGTCGGCCAGCACGTCGAGGCCATTGTAGCGCGGGCCATCGAGCGCATAGGAGATGAGCATGGTGTCGTCGATCGGCGCCATGGTGATGCCGTAGCGCTCGAACACCTCCATGTCATATTTGACGTTCTGGCCGATCTTGAGGATGGACCTGTCGGTCAGCACGCGCTTGAGCGCTTCCAAGACGAAGCCAATGGGGAGCTGGTCTTCGACGAGGCCGCCGCCGCCCAAGAGATCGCCTGGCTTCTGGTGCCCGACCGGAATATAGCAGCCCTCGCCCATTTCGGTGGAAAGACACACGCCGACCAGGTCCGCCATTTGCGGGTCGAGCCCGGTGGTTTCGGTATCTACCGCGACATAGCCCTTGTCGACGATCTTGGCGATCCACGCCTCCAGGCGGTCGGGCGTGGTGACGATCTCATAGGCGTCGTAATTGACCGGAATGGCCCTTACCCGCGCATGCTCCTCGGCGGCATGCCGCGCCGGGCCGGAGCCGGGCACGACGCCAGCCGCGAGCTTGGCCTTGGCCACCGAGAGCGAAGTGGATTTGACCGGCGCGCCGGGGACCGGCGTTTCCTTGTTGGCAGCCAGTTCCGGATCGGGCGCGAAATCGTCCGGATTGGCCTCGAGCAGCGTCGCCATGCGCTTGGTGATGGTGGCAAACTCCATCGCCTTCAAGAACGGGAAGAGGGCCGATGGCGACATCGGCTGGCGCACCAGCCCATCGAGGTCGATCTCGACCGGCACCTTCTGTTCGAGCGTCACCAGCTGCTTGGAAATGCGGGCCAGGTCCGCATTGGCAATGAGCTTTTCGCGGCGGGCGTTCTGCTTGATCTCGGTGGCGCGCTCGAGGAGGGTTTCGAGATTGCCATAGGTATTTATGAGCTCCGCCGCGGTCTTGACGCCGATGCCGGGCACGCCGGGGACATTGTCGACAGAGTCGCCGCAGAGCGCCTGCACGTCGATCACCTTGTCGGGGGTGACGCCGAACTTGTTGAACACCTCATCGGGGCCGATCCAGCGCAGCGGCGGCTGCCCGGGGCGCGGAATGGTGTCGAGCAGGCGGATGGAGCCATCGGGCTCGACCAGTTGCATCAGGTCCTTGTCGGAGGAGGCGATGGTGACCTTGAACCCCCTGTCGCGGGCCATGCAGGCGTAGGTGGCCATGATGTCGTCGGCCTCCCACCCCTCCATTTCGATGGAGGGGATGGAAAAGGCACGGGTCGCCGAGCGGGTCAGCGGGAATTGCGGGACAAGCTCCTCGGGCGCAGGCGGGCGCTGGGCCTTGTATTGCGGGTAGAGGTCGTCGCGAAACGTCTTGCCCTTGGCGTCGAAGATGACGGCCATATGCGTGGGCGTGTCATCGCCATCCATGTCCTGGGTGAGCTTGTAGAGCATGTTGCAGAACCCCTGCACGCAGCCCACCGGCAGTCCGTCGGACTTGCGGCTCAGGGGCGGCAAAGCGTGGAAGGCGCGGAAAATATAGCCCGAGCCATCGACGAGCAGCAGATGCATGGATGCGATTCCTCTTGTGTCCCGGCGCGACTTTATCGCCTCGGGCGCGAGGATGGCACCCATTTCTGACCGGACCTGTCAGCAGGCGCTGGATCACGTTTTATCCATGGACCTATCTTTGACACTTTTGGCTGCGTAGGGTGGCAGCTCGATAGGAAGAGTGGCACCTCCATTCTTCCGGTAACAGGCCCAGTGGGGCTAAAAGGACATCCCCGTGCAGATCACCCCAATGAGGGGACCAGGAACCACTATCTTGGTGGTGGACGACGATGCCTTGATTACCCTCAATACTGCAGACATTTTAAAAGAACACGGGCATACGCCCATTGAGGCCTATTCCGGCCCCGAAGCCCTGTCGTTGATGCAGGCGCATCCGCACATCGACGCCATCGTCACCGATTTTGCCATGCCCGGCATGACGGGGGTCGAGCTGGCCGAAGCGGCCCGCCGCCTCAAGCCCGGCCTGCCGGTCCTCCTGACCAGTGGCTATGCCGATTTGCCCGATGACGTGGCCAATTGCTTTACCCGGCTGGAAAAGCCCTATCGCGAAGACCAGCTGATCGCCTGTCTCGCCGAGCTCCTGACCCAGGCCGCCGAATAGGCCGTCAGCGCAGCCCGCTCTTTTCGAGCAGGCCCAGCCGCTTGGCGTCGTAGTAATAGCCCCGCGCATAGAACTGCATGGCCCGGTCGTCATTCCCGCCTGCCGTCACATAGGCGCCGGCGAGGTACCGCACCGCATAGCGCAGATTGGTTTCTGCATCGAGCAGGCCGGACGGCTCGCCGCGATAGCCCATGCCGCGCGCCGTGGCGTGGGAAATCTGCATGAGGCCGTAATAGGGTCCGTTGCGCGCCGCCGGATTGTAGCCGCTTTCGCGCACGATCACCCGGCGCACCAGGTGCTCGGGCACATTGTATTGCGCTGCATAATGGGCGATCAGTCCATCAAGCGCACCGCGCTCACTACCGGCATAGCCGAGCAACATCGAACTGGGCGCTGGGGGCACGGCAGCCGCCTTGGGCATTTGGCCGGCCGGCGTCGCGGTCACGGGTGCAAAGCTCGCCACCGCCGCTGCGGCCGTGGTGCGATTGCCGGGCAAAGGCTTGATGCCGGCCAGGGAACAGCCCGTCAGCACGAGGGCAAGGGCAAGCGTACCGGCAATGGGGAGCGGCCGAGCCGTCATCGACAAACCTTTCAAGCGCACTTGTCCCTCATCTGCCCGCTACGCGGCAAACACGGCGGCTTGATGGCGGAAATGCGACGGGGGAGCAAGTGTTATCGCGCCGGTCGGCGGCCAAAACCCCGCGCTATCAGGCTGTTGCGCGCCAAAGGTTTACATCGTCGGCTCATGCCCTAAACTGGGGACATCGCCGTCGTGCGCTTCATCCGGTCGCTCCCGCGTCCGCCTTTGCCCTGGCCGGCCCGGTCGGGCCCCCTTTTGCGCGACAGACAGACACGGCCCGCTTCTGGTGCGGGCGCAAGATCCCGAAAGGCTCATCCCATGACCACTGCCGCAACCGGCGACACCGTGCGCATTCACTATTCCGGCCGCCTTGTCGACGGCACCCCCTTCGACAGTTCCGAAGGCCGCGCTCCGCTCGAATTCACCCTAGGCCAGGGCCAGGTCATCAAGGGCCTCGAAGCCCATGTCACCGGCATGGAAACCGGCGACAAGGCCACCGTCACCATTCCGGTCAACGAGGCCTATGGCCCTCGCCGCGACGACGCCATCCAGCAGCTCGACCGCGCCAAGGTGCCCACCGGCATCGATCTCAAGGTCGGCACCCAGCTCCAGGCCCGCACCGCCGATGGCGGCATGCTGCCGATCACCGTGGTCGGCGTGGACGAAGGGAGCGTCACCGTCGACGCCAATCATCCCCTGGCCGGCCAGGACCTGGTCTTCGACGTGGAACTGGTCGAAGTGGTCAAGGCGGCCTGACGGCCGCTTAAGTCCACATCTGCAATGCGCTCCTCCCCGAAGGGACTGTTCAGATGGAGCGCTTGAACATGCGCGTGACCATCGGCCCTTTATCACCCTCCCCCTTGAGGGGAGGGTAGTGAAGCTGGCTGCGGAGCAGCCTAGCGCAACTAGGGTGGGGGTGTCCGGGGGTGTTGCAGATGTCGATGTTTGCTGGAGGCGCTGACACCCCCACCCGAGCGCCGCTAAGGTCCCGACGGACCTAAGCTCTGCTTGCCCTCCCCTCAAGGGGGAGGGTGACCCAGGAGTTGGGCTCAAAGTCCAAGCTAAACAGTCCCCTTCTTCAGCGGCAGGCCGGGTGGGGGTGTTTCCCAGGTTCCCCATCCAGCCACACAAAAAAAACACCCGGCCACGCTTGCGCGACCGGGTGTCCGGGAGATAGCCGTCGCTGGTCCTAGGCCGGCGGCGGCTAATGCTTACTTCAGGAAGTCGGCGACATTGTCCTTAGTGACCACGTCATTGCCCGTATAGATGATCTCCTCGACCGTCTCGCCCTTCTTGATGGCGAGCAGGGTGTCCATGGCCTTCTGGCCCATTTCATAGGGACGCTGGCCGACCAGGCCATGCGCATAGCCTTCGCTCAGGAGCTGCAGCTGCTGGGGCAGGGTATCGGCGACGACGAGCGCCAGGGCGCCGCTGTCGACATCGGCCTTGTACTGGTCGACGAAGTTCTTCCAGCCATCGGGCGCGAACATCGGCCAGCCGCCCACCGGCACGATGGCCTTGATGTCCGGATTGGCGGTCTTGAGATCGCCCATCTGCTGCACGGCCAGCGCAATGTCGTCGTTCGAGAAGGTCGGCGAGCCGGGCACTTCGGTCCAGTTGGAGCCGGCCAGGGCTTCACGCACGCCATCGACGCGCAGCGCCAGGTTCGGCGCGGCAGCGCCGCCCGAGATCATGCCATAGGTACCGCCCTCGGGGGCAACCTGCAGCAGGAGCCTGCCCAGGTCTTCACCGAACAGCTTGTTGTCGGTGCCGACATAGGCGGTGCGGGTGCTGTCCGGAGCGTCGGAGTCAAAGGTGATGACGGCGATGCCGGCAGCGGTGGCGCGGTCGATCACGGTGGTGGCGGCGGCAATGTCCGACACCGAGATGGCCAGGCCATCGACGCCTTGGGTGATCAGGTCTTCGATGATCTGGGCCTGGGTGGTGGCTTCGTGTTCCACCGGGCCGATATAGAGGCAGGTCACATTGCCCAGCTCGGCCGCACGGGCCTCGCAACCGTCGCGGGCCAGGTCGAAGAACGGGTTGTTCATGGCCTTGGGAACGACGGCGAAGGTGTAGCTGTCCTGCGCGATGACGGTACCGCCCAGGAACAGGCTGGCAATGGTGCCCAGCACGATGGCTGTCTTGGTCATGGTAGTCTCCTCCTTTTGGGCCTGCCTTTGGGCAAGCCGCTCCTGTCACCGGCGAAACAGCTCCGCCGGCCTTCCGACACCCGCCCGGCCCCCTCGGCCGGACGTGGCGATTTCGATGTAAACTCAGCCGTTCCGCGCGGAGCGGAGACGGTCCACCAGGACAGCCGCGACGATGATCGCGCCCACCAGGGTCTGCTGCCAGTAGGGGTCGACCCGGGCCAGCACCAGGCCGTTGCGGATCACCTCGATCAGCACGCAGCCGATGATCGCGCCCGCCGCGCCCCCCACGCCGCCGGCCAGGTTGGCGCCGCCGATCACCGCTGCGGCGATGATGGTGAGTTCATAGGCGGTGGCCAGGTTCGCCGGGGCCGAGCCGAGCCAGCCCGAAATGATGATGCCGTTGATGCCTGCGGCGAGCGAACACAGGATGTAGACCTGGATCTTGACCCGGTCGACATTGACGCCGGTCAGCCGCCCCGCATTCTCGTTGCTGCCGATGGCAAAGACATGCTTGCCCCAGGCAGTGTGGTTGAGCGCCACCCACATCACAGCCGCGCAGATGATGAGATAGAGGAACGATACCGGCACCAGGTCGAAGAGCTTGCCTGCGGTTACGGCCAGGAACATGTCCTTGTCCGGCCCTGCCGGAAACGTGCCGCGTCCTTGGGTCGCCACATAGACAAGTCCACGCACCATGGAGAGCGTGCCCAGCGTGGTCACGAAGGGACTGAGCTTGAGCTTGGCAATGGCGACACCATTGAAGAGCCCCACCGCCGCTGCGGCCCCGAGGCCCGCCACCAGGGAAACGACCAGCGCGCTGCCGGGAAAGGGATAGAAGCCGGCCGTGAGCAATCCGTTCATGGTCAGCGAGGTGACCGTCGCCGAAAGCGCGATCGTCGAGCCGACCGACAGGTCGATGCCGCCGGTGATGATCACCAGGGTAATGCCCAGCGTGGCAATGGCGATGAACGAGAAGTTGCGGGTGATGTTGGAGATGTTGCCGCCGGTGAGGAAATTGGGCGAGAGCAGGCTCATCACCACCACCAGCACGATCAGCGCCGCCAGCACATAGGCGGACTGGCTGGCAAGGAAGCCGCGCTGCCAGAACCGGGTCCGGCCCACATTGGTAAAGCTTGAAGCATGGGCGTTGGACATTACGCGGCCTCCTTCGCGCCGGTAATCAGGGCGGTCACTTCCTCGGGCGAGGAGGCGGCAATGGCCTTGTCCGCCACCTTGGTGCCGCGGCGCATGACGATGACGCGCTCGCAGACGGCGAAGACGTCGGGCATGCGGTGGGAAATCAGGATAACGGCAATGCCGGCCTCCTTGAGGCGGTGGATGAGGTTGAGCACTTCGGCTACCTGGCGCACCGAGATGGCGGCCGTCGGCTCGTCCATCAGGATAAGACGCGCATCCGAGAGGCGCGTGCGGGCAATGGCGACGGCCTGGCGCTGACCGCCCGACATCTGCCGCACATAGTCATTGGCGCGGGTTTCGGACTTGAGTTCGGCAAACAGCTCCGCGGCGCGGGCATTCATCGCCGCATGGCGCAGGAAGCGGAAGGGACCCACCTGGCGCTTCAATTCACGGCCGAGAAAGATGTTCTCGGCGGCGGTCAGGTTATCGGCCAGCGCCAGGTCCTGGTACACCGTCTCGATGCCCAGCCGGCGCGCTTCGCCGGGGCTGTGGATATGGGCATGGTCCCCGGCAAAATGCAGCTCGCCCGCCGTCGGCTGGTAGATGCCCGACATGATCTTGACCAGCGTCGACTTGCCCGCGCCGTTGTCGCCCATGAGCCCGACCACTTCGCCGGGCTGGATGGCGAAGCTGACATTGGACAGGGCCCGGATGGCCCCGAATTCCTTGGTCACGCCAGTAAGTTCCAGAAGTGCCAACATGTCCTCCCGTGTTGGCGGTTCTTGTCGAGGTACGTACCTTATCTGGGGGTGCGTGAGCGCGTCGGCGCAGGTGCAAGACGTCGGCGATTCCCCTTGCCGGGCGCCGGTCGTCTTATGGTTCTCTGCGTGAGCGCTCGCCTCCTCCCAAAGGCGATCGTGCCTTCTTCTATACCCGAGGAGGAATAATACTACAATAGTATTTTAAGGGGGATGAGACGCGTCCTCCTGGACGCTATGCGAGGCAGTGGCCCGTGCAAAGACTTTTCTATGCTCCGAACTGATCCGGTACCCGGCAGGGCCGACGCCGCCACTACTTGGGCACCACAAAAGCTTTCCGCATCTCCGCCGCACGGTCCCGGCTGATGCAGCCCTCCTGATGATCATTGACGAGGCCCATGGCCTGCATGAAGGCAAAGACCGTGGTCGGGCCAACGAAGCGCCAGCCGCGCTTCTTGAGCGCCTTTGACAGCGCCTCCGATTCCGGCGAGGTCGACTGGCTCTGCGGCGGCGCCGGGGACTGGGCCTCGTAGCGCCACACAAAGGCGGCGAGCGATCCGGCCTCGGCGATCAGCTCCTGCGCACGGGCGGCATTGTTGATCACTGCCTCGATCTTGCCGCGGTGCCGGACGATCCCCTTGTCGGCCAGCAGCCGGTCTATGTCCGCCTCGGTGAAGGCCGCGACCCGGTCGATGTCGAAGCCGGCAAAGTCCGCCCGGAAGGCCTCGCGCTTGTTGAGGATGGTGCGCCAGCTCAGGCCCGATTGAAAGCCTTCAAGGCTCAGTTTTTCAAACAGCCGCGTATCGTCGCTGACCGGAAAGCCCCATTCATGGTCGTGATAAGGCACGAATTCGGGCGCCCCGCCGCACCAGCGGCAGCGGTTCTGTCCGTCGGGTCCGATAAAAAGGCTCATGCATCCCCCCAACAAAATTTCCAGCGGCGCTATGCGCTGCCGCCCATCATCCCATCCCCCGTGCCCCTGTCACCTTCTGGCAGCAGGGTGAGGTCCGCGCCGGTCTCCGTTTCGTGACAGGGGATACCATTTCCCTGCTATCTTTCGTTCATCAGGGCACTCCTGGACCCGCTCCGGTCACGATTTGCCGGTTGCGCAAGCCCAGCCCTTCGACTAGTTTGCGCCCGTTCCACCGGGCCCCGCGCCCGATTCCGGCCTGCACCCGTAGCTCAGCTGGATAGAGCGCTGCCCTCCGAAGGCAGAGGTCGTGAGTTCGAATCTCGCCGGGTGCGCCAAATTTTCCAATGGCTGTCGGGCCGAATCGGACCTGACTCGATTCTAGGGATCGAGTCACTCTTGCTGGTATTGGCGAGGAGATGAACGAGACCTTCCTGTCCGGTCATTCTGAGCGGCACGGCGATCAGCACCAGCTCCGCAGCTCAGCAGGAGATAAGATCTGCCAATAAGTCCGATCGGTCTGCACTGAGCGGAGCGGTCTTCTGTCGGCCAACTACATGTTGGCGTAGACGGGACCTTCACCGCCCTGCGGCGGCACCCAGGTGATGTTCTGGTTGGGGTCCTTGATGTCGCAGGTCTTGCAGTGCACGCAGTTCTGCGCGTTGATGACGTAGGTCTTGACGCCTTCGCGCTCGGTCCACTCATAGACGCCGGCCGGGCAATAGCGGGTGGAGGGGCCGTCGAACACGTCCAGTTCCGAACTGCGCTGCAGGGCAGGGTCCTTGAGCTGAAGGTGGCTGGGCTGGTTCTCGTCGTGGTTGGTATTGGACAAGAACACCGACGAGAGCCGATCGAAGGTCAACACACCATCTGGCTTGGGGTAGTCGATCCTGCCGTGCATGGAGGCCGGCTCGAGCGTCTGGGCGTCGGACTTGCCGTGCCTGAGCGTGCCGAAGAGGGAGAATCCGAACAGCTGGTTGCACCACATGTCGAAGCCACCCAGCCCCACACCGAGGATGGTGCCGAACCTGGACCATAGCGGCTTGACGTTGCGAACCTGATGGAGGTCCTTGCCGATGGGCCCGGAACGCCAGTCCTCCTCGATGCCGGTCACCTCGTCATTGGCCCGGCCTGCCGCGATCGCGGCGGCGATGTTCTCGGCGGCCAGCATGCCAGAATGAACGGCATTGTGGCTGCCCTTGATGCGCGGGACGTTGACCAGGCCGGCCGAGCATCCCACCAGCGCTCCACCGGGGAAAGAGAGCTTTGGCACCGACTGGTAGCCGCCTTCGGTAATGGCGCGAGCGCCATAGGACAGGCGCTTGCCACCCTTGAAGGTCCTGGCGATCGCCGGGTGCGACTTGAAGCGCTGGAATTCCTCGAAGGGGTGGAGGTAGGGGTTCTTGTAGTTGAGGTGGACCACGAAGCCCACAGCAACGAGATTGTCCTCGAGGTGATAGAGGAACGAGCCACCGCCGGTCTTCATATCCAGCGGCCAGCCGAAGCTGTGCTGGACGAGACCCTGCCTATGCTTCTCCGGCGCGACTTCCCACAATTCCTTGAGGCCGATGCCGAACTTGGGAGGCTCGCGATCCTTGTCGAGGGCGTAGCGGGCGATGAGCTGCTTGGCGAGCGAGCCGCGAACCCCTTCGGCGATCAGCGTATACTTGCCCAGCAGCGCCATGCCGCGCGTGTAGTTGGGTCCGGGCGCGCCGTTCTTCTCGATACCCATGTCGCCGGTGGCGACACCGGCTACGGCGCCTTGGTCGTTATAGAGCACCTCGGCGGCAGCGAAACCGGGATAGATATCCACGCCCAGGGCCTCGGCCTTCTGCGCCAGCCAGCGACAGACATTGCCCAGCGAGACGATGTAGTTGCCGTGATTGTTCATCAGTGGCGGCATCAGAAAGTTCGGGATGCGCAGGGCCCGGGACTTGCCCAGTACGAGGAACTGGTCGTCGGTGACCGGCGTCCTGAACGGATGGTCGGGTTCATCACGCCAGCCCGGCAGCAGGCGGTCGATGCCCGATGGATCGACGACGGCCCCGGAGAGGATGTGCGCGCCAACCTCGGCAGCCTTTTCCAGCACCACGACCGACAGGTCCGGATTGATCTGCTTCAGCCGAATGGCCGCCGACAGACCAGCAGGGCCGGCCCCTACGATGACGACATCGAATTCCATGCTTTCGCGCTCGGGCAGCCCGGCCGGTTCAACCATTTGCTTTTCTCTTTCGCGCTCAGGCAGAAACCATTGCTGCTACCAGCTTCTGCAGCGAAACCGAACCCAGCTTCCTGCCCTGTCCATCGGTGACGAACACGATTTGCCTGCCTGATGCCAGCAGGGCGGAGACGGCCTGCTCGAGCACGGTGCCCGAGGGCAGGTCGACGCCGTCGGCCTGGTCTGCCGCCAGTGCTGGCTCCATGATCGTCTCGATCTGGATGACCTTGCCGCGATTGACGTGGCGGACGAACTTCATGATGTAGTCGTGGGCCGGCCGCAGGACGATCTCCTGCCCGGTGCCCTGCTGGATGACCTCGCCATCGCGCAGGATGGCGATGCGATCACCGAGCCGCAGGGCCTCGTCCAGATCGTGGGTGATGAATACGATGGTCTTTTTGACCTCTTTCTGCAGGTCCAGCAGGATCGACTGCATGTCGACGCGGATCAGGGGGTCGAGGGCCGAGAAGGCTTCATCCATCAGCAGGATGGGGGCGTCATTGGTGAGCGCGCGGGCCAGGCCTACACGCTGCTGCATGCCGCCCGACAACTGGGTTGGGTAGCGCTCCTCAAATCCCTTGAGGCCAACGCGTTCCAGCCAGTGCATGGCAGCTTCCACCTGCCTGGCGCGCGGCAGCCCCTGCAGTTCCAGGCCATAGACAGTATTTTCAAGCACGTTGCGGTGCGGCAGCAGGCCGAACTGCTGAAACACCATCGCCGTCTTGTGCCGGCGGAACTCCCGCAATTCCCTGGGCGACATTTTGCAGACATCGACGCCGGCCACCAGCACTTCGCCCATGCTCGGTTCGACGAGGCGATTGATATGGCGGATCAACGTCGACTTGCCCGAGCCGGACAGTCCCATGATGACCTGGATGCCGCCCGCCGGCATGGCGATGTTGATGTCGTTCAATCCCAGCACATGCTGGTGCTTCTCGAGGATTTCCTGCTTGCTCACGCCCTGCTGGAGCAGCGGTACGATGCGCTCGGGATTCCTGCCGAACACCTTGGAGAGGTGCTTGATCTCGATGTCGTAACTTTGCGACTCCCCGTTAGGCATGCCCTTGCTCCCGGTGCTTTTGCAGGCGCTGCCCGAAGGCCTGGCTGATCCTATCGAAGATGATGGCGATACCGACGATCGCCAGTCCGTTCAGGATGCCCATGGTGAAATACTGATTGTTGATGGCGCGCAGCACGGGCTGGCCCAGTCCCTCGACGCCGATCATCGAGGCGATCACGACCATGGCCAGCGCCATCATGATGGTCTGGTTGATGCCGGTCATGATCGTGGGCATGGCGAGCGGCAGCTGGACGTTGATCAGCTTTTGCCAAGGCGAGGAGCCAAATGCGTCGGCGGCCTCAAGGACCTCCTTGTTGACAAGGCGGATACCCAGATCGGTCAGGCGGATCATCGGCGGGACGGCGTAGATGACCACGGCCAGCAGGCCCGGGACGCGCCCTATGCCCAGCAGCATCACGACGGGAATGAGGTAGACGAAGCTCGGAAGGGTCTGCATGACGTCCAGGATCGGACTGATGACCCTTTGTGCGTTGTTCGAGCGCGCCATAGCGATGCCGATCGGGATTCCAATGATGATCGCGATCAGGGTGCAGACGAGGATCATGGAGATGGTCCGCATCGTGTCTTCCCACATATCGAAGTATCCGATGAGCAGGAGAGTGACGACCGAGCCGGCAACGATCTGCCACCGACGGCTGGCCAGCCAGGCCAAGGCGCCCACTGCAAGGATGACGATCGGCCACGGCGTGTTGAGCATCAGCCGCTCGGCATAGATCAGCAGGAGCCGAAGGGGCTCGAAGGCCTGCTGGATCGGGTCGCCCCAGGCGCGGGTAAAGCTGCGAAAACTGTCGTCGACCGACATGCGCAGCGCCCTCAGGCTATCATCGTCCAGATGCGGAAACTTCCAGAACCATTCCATTCCGATCCCCCGTCCTGTTATCGGTGCCCCACGTCGGTGTCCTGGCGACTTCGAGAAGCCGCCAGGACACTTGCGGTCAGTTCAGCAATCCGCGCTCAGAGTGCTGCTTCGATCTTTGCCGCTGCCTCCGGCGAGACCCAGGTGCTCCAGATGTCCTTGTTGTTTTCAAGGAAATACTTGGCGCCGTCGTCGCCGGTCGCCTGGGTGTCGGTCATCCAGGAGAGGAGGTTGTTGACGATGCTGTTGGACCAGGACCGGGTCGAGAGATAGGTCATCACAGGTTCGCCGGCACGCTCGGCAAAGGCGGTGGTCGTGACGGTCAGGACCTTGTCGGAAACCCATTCATTGATCTTGGGATCGGGGCAATCGGCGTTGGAATTGCAGCGCTTCCACTCGGCGGCGTCATGTCCAGCGTCGAAGTTCAGCTTGACCATGGGGTAGCGGCCAAGAATGGCGGTTGGTGCCCAATAATAGCCGAGCCAGCCCTGCTGGTTTTCGTAGGCGCGGGCGATGGAGCCATCCAGGCCAGCTGCCGAACCGGTGTCGATCAACTGGAAACCGGCAGCCTCGGCGCCATAGGCCTTGAACAGTTGGGCGGTGACGACCGTGCCGCCCCAGCCCTGCGGGCCGTTATGCACGGCACCCTTGCTCGGATCTTCGGGCGCCGGGAACAGCTCGGGATGCTTGAGAGCATCGCCGATGGTCACGATATCGGGGTGAGCATCGGCAATGTACTGGGGCATGAACCAGCCCTGCACGGCGCCATCGGAGAGGGCTGCGCCGGTTGCAACCAGCTTGCCTTCCTCCATGCCGCGACCGATGACTTCGGGGACCAGGTCCACCCAGGCCTCGGGGGCAATGTCGGGCTGGCCGCGTTCGGCCATTGATGTCAGCGTGGGAACAGTGTCGCCGGAGATGACGGAGACGGTGCAGCCATAGCCATTTTCCAGGATGAACTTGTCCAGACTGGCCAGGACCTCGGCGCTCTGCCAGTTCATCGACGCGATGGTCACCTCGCCGCAGTCCTGAGCGTATACAGCAGCGGAGCCGACAGTTGCCAGACCCAGAGCCAGGCACGTCAATTTCACGAAACGTTTCATTTGCTATTCTCCCACGGCCCCCGGACAAAGGTCCGGGCACAGCCGCCTAACAAGATCCCCTTCGATCCAGTAACCTGCCGGGCAGGATCCCGTCCCGACAAGCCCCTCCTAGGTACTGTCGTACCCCGCCGGATTGCTTCCGGACTGTTATGAAGCGCGTTTCGGCGCTCCGATTCATTCACCCGGCAAGGTTTGGTGCCAAGCATGCGGTGCGGCTCGTAACCGCCCGGCAATTGCGCGCCTCGATCTTGCCGGTGCGATGGCAGGCAGTGCGAAATCCGGTCATGGATTGCCTTTGCTGCCGGCTATCGGTGGCCAGGAGTTTGTGAGGCAATCCTGGTCCATCCGGGTGCTCGCTGCGTTGACCGGAGCTTATTGGCACAGGGGGCTGGCAATAGGACGTATGCGACACATGGCCGGTCTTTTCGAGACATCGGCAGCCCGCGTTGTGACCGGCAGGTGTCAATTGCCTAGATAATGAGCAAAGGTTTGACCGCTGGCGTCAGCTGACGCTCTGTCCCCCTGCCGGGGCGACAGGCGCCGCCGTCAATATGTCGTAGGCCTGCTTGTCCGACACCACCTGGAGCATGTTGAGCCGCATACGGACAACGACGAAGGTGACGATGCCCAGTTGGGCCAAGGCAACGAACACCGCCAGGGCGGCGGGCCCGAACCACTCGATGGCGAGGGCGGCAAGGAAGGGGCCCAGCGTCGAGCCCACGCCATAGAGCAGCAGCAGCCCACCCGAAACCTGGACATATTCGCTCCGGTCGGCCACGTCGAAGACATGTGCTGAAGCGACGGCGTAGCCGGGCAGCACAGTTGCGCCAAACATTACGGCAAAAACCAACCATCCCCCGTCCAGATGCGGCAGCATCGCTATGGCAATGGAGGCGATGGAGGCGGCCAGGGCTATGCCAATCAATACATGGCGGCGGTCGAAGTGGTCGGAGAGTTTCCCCAGCGGCCATTGCGCAACGGCGCCACCCAGGACGACGGCACTCATGAACTGGGCGGCCGAGGCCAGGTCCCCGGTCTTGGCCAGGGCAAAGACCGGGCCCAAGGCCCAAAGCGCGCCGATGGCGAGACCCAAAAGGAAAATCGCCGTCGTGCCAGCCGGGGAGAGCTTGAACAGTCGCAAGGGACGCAGACGAACCAGGGTGGGCGGCTGCGGCGCCGGCGCGCTGGACAGGACCAGCGGCACCACTGCGCTGGAGATGACGATCGACGCGACGGAGAACAGCATGAAGGATGAGGTGTCGTAGAGCGTCACCATCATCTGACCTACGGCGGTCGCAACATAGTTCAGCGCCACATAGATGGAGATCATCGTCCCCCGCGTCGAAGAGGTGGCGCGATCGTTGATCCAGCTCTCGATGATGAGGTAGAGGCCAGCCAGGCATATGCCGGTGATGAAGCGGAGCAGGGCCCAGAATTGCGGCTGCGCCAGCATGGGGTAGCAAAGCGAGACGGCCGCGGTGATCGATACCAGGGCCGCAAAGGTGCGGGTATGACCGACGCGGCTCAGCAGCAACGGCGTCAGCAGACACCCGGCGACGAAACCGAGATAGTAGCTCGATCCCATCAGGCCAAGGTCGATGGCGGAAAACCCCTCCATGCCGCCGCGAATGGGCAGCAGCATGAGCTGCAGTCCATAGCCGGCGACGAAGAGGACTTCGCTGATCAGCAGCGCCGACAGAAGCAGGTAGGGTGACTTCGAGCCGGACGGGCTGGACACGCGGTGGTTCCGATCTAGCGTTCGATCACCAGGTCGCTGGTGGGTCTGGAGCAGCACAAGAGCATCATGCCGGCGTCGATCTCGCGCTGGCGGATGCCGCCCTGATGGTTCATGTCGATCGTACCGGAAACCTTCTTGGATTTGCAGGTGCCACACAGGCCCTGGGTGCACGATGAAGGCAGGCGCATGCCGGCCCGCTTTGCCGCCTCGAGCACCGTCATGTTTTCGGGCACATCGATGCTGCGGCGGGTCTTGGTGAATTCCACCTTGAACGTTCTCACCGTCTCCGGCGCATCGAGTGCGACCTCCCCCTCGATGGCCTCGGCCTGTTCGGCCGCCGAAAGGGTCTCGAAGTTGAAGCTCTCCTCGTGGTGGTGCTTCATGTCGAAGCCCGCTTCTTCAAGCATCTTACGCACCGCCGCCATGTAGGGCTGGGGGCCGCAGACGAAGACTTCGCGGTGCATGAAGTCGGGCGCGACCAGCTTGATCTGGTCCAGCGACAGCCGGCCCGTCAGGCCGCTATAGGTCGCGAGGGGATTTGCCGCCTCGCAGATCGGGGCGAATTTGAAGTTCGGATTGAGCCGCGCCATCAGTTCCAGCTCTTCGCGGAAGATGATGTCGGTCACCGTGCGGGCCGAATGGACGAAGACGATGTCCTTGGGGTCGGCCAGATCGTGGAATGTGCGGGCCATGGACATCAATGGGGTGATGCCGCTGCCCCCAGACAGAAACAGGTAGCGCGTCGCCGGATGGGCAAAGCAGGTGAAGTTGCCCATGGGACCCAGCGCCTTGACCGAGACACCCGGTTTGAGATTGTCATGCAGCCAATTCGAGACCGGCCCATTGGGCACGCGCTTGACGGTCAGCGAGATGGCATTCGGCCGGGTCGGCGGGGACGAAATGGTATAGCAGCGGTGGATGGTCTCGCCGCCGATCTCGAAGGCATAGGTCATGAACTGACCGGGCTGGTAGTTGAACCGTCCGGGCGTCGCCGGCGTCAACACGAAGGTCTTGACGTCATGCGTCTCCTGCCGAACCGCGCGGCAGACCAGGGTATCGTCTTCCTCGCTGTCCCAGAGATTGGTCGCCAATTCGAGGCGGTTGGCGTCGCCCAGCGATGATGTCATGGTCACACGCCCAGATAGGCGGCCATGCGGCCGATGTACCAACGCTGGAACTTCTCCACGAGCATTTCGGTATTGGGAGAGTAGGGGCCAGGCTCATAGGCCGGGTTCTCCGCGCCGCGTTGGCACATCTCCACCAGGGCAGCATCCTGCTGGTTGGTGGCCGTCCACACCTCGATGAGATTGGCGATATCGTAGTCGACGCCTTCCACCGCATCCTTGTTCACCAGCCACTTCGTGCGCACCAGCGTCCGCCCGGCATCAAGGGGCAGGGCCGAGAAAGTGACAATGTGATCGCCCAGGAAATGGTGCCACGAATTGGGCTGGGTCCAGAACGACAGGCCGCCGAGCTTGGCATTGGTGAAGGCGCCGAGCGGTACGCGACAAGCGGCGCGGGTATCCATGGTGTGGCTCTCGCCATTGCCGTCAAGCGGCAGGCGCTCGGTGCGGAAGCCGGTCACGCGACTGTCGAGTTCCTCGATTTCGCGTGAGGGCAGGCCCATGCCTTCCCATTCGGCATGGCTGGTCTTGCGCAAGGCGTCATAACGCTGGGCGTTAGCCAGATCGATGGGGTCCATCTCTTCCGGCGCAAAGCCGAAGCCATAGGCGAAGAGCGGCACTGTCAGTTCAGGATGGTTGGCTTCGCAGTGGTAGCATTCGCGGTTGTTTTCGAGGGTCAGCTTCCAGTTGCCCATCTCGATCAGATCACTCTGATAGGCGATCTTGGTCTCGCGCACCTTGTGCGGGGCGATATAGGGGCCCATGCGGGCGGCGACATCATCGAAATCCTCGGGCGGGGTGTCGGCGAGGCAGATGAAGAGCAGACCTTCGAGCGAGCGCAAGTGAACCGGCTTGAGGCCCCTGCAGGACGCGTCGAAGTCGGCGCCCATGTGCGGCGCATGCACGAGGCGGCCTTCGAGGCTGTAGGTCCAGGAGTGGTAACGGCAGACGAGATTGCCGACGGTGGCCTTTTCCTCGTCGATCAGGCGCGCGCCCCGGTGACGGCACACATTGTGGAAGGCGCGGACTTCATTGTCGTCGTCACGGATGATGAGTACCGAAGACTTGCCGATGTCGACGGTGGCAACGTCACCTGGCTCCGGCACGTCAGGTTCAACGCCGACGTAGATCCAGTGCCGATGGAAGATGGCTTCCATATCGGCCTCGAACACCTCCTGGGACGTGTAGAAGGGCGCCTCAAGGCTATGGCCCGGTTTGCGGCCACGAACGAGCGCTTCCAGCGTGGGCACTTTGTCGAGCATGACAGATCTCTCCTCAACCGAGACGAGGCGATGGGGCCTCCGCGTCAGGGAGAGACTTCTCCTTTTTTCGTGACCTGTCTTGAACGCGCGCGACACCTATTTTAGGTTTTCCGACATTATCTTTGGCGGTGTCGTTATGCAGAATAGTTCGGCTGCCCAAGTCTTCGGTTTCATGCTGACCGAGCAGTTCTCCATGATCGCCTTTGCTGCAGCGCTCGAGCCACTGCGGCTGGCCAACCGTGCCACGGGACGCCAGCTCTATGACTGGCGGCTATTCTCTGCCGACGGCAAGAGCGCAGAGGCATCCAATGGCGCCCGGATCAATGTCGACGGCCGGTTTCGTGACGCTCAGGACGTGGACGCGGTGGTCGTGTGTTCGGGCGTCAACGTGCAGCAACTCGATCATCGTGACCTGATCGCGGTGGTGCGGCGGCTGGTCAAGTTTGGCGCGGCACCGGGCGCCGTTTGTACCGGAGCCTATGTCCTTGCGAAGGCGGGCCTGCTCGATGGCCACCGCTGCACCATCCACTGGGAGAACCGACCTGGTATACAGGCCGACTTTCCCGAGCTGGAGGTGGGCGAAGACCTGTTCGAGGTGGATGGGGACAGGTTCACTTGCGCTGGCGGCGTCGCGGCGGCCGACATGATGCTGTCGCTGATCAAGCGTGACCATGGCGAGGTCGTTGCCGCAGTGGTCACCGATCAGCTCATCCTGCATCGGGTCCGCGAGGCCAGCGAGCGGCAGCGCATGGATATGCGCACACGCCTCGGTGTCGCCGATCCCAAGCTGCTGCGCGTCATCGCGCTGATGCAGGGCTCGATTGACCGGCCACAGACCATGGAGGTCTTTGCCCGCGGTGTAGGCGTGTCGCTCAGGCAGCTTGACCGCCTGTTCCTCAAGCATCTGGGGACCTCGCCGAAGCGGCACTACCTCAAGATCCGCCTCGACCATGCCTGCCAGTTGTTGCGCCAGACACGCATGCCGATCCTGGATGTCGCCATGGCCAGCGGCTTCAACTCTGCGTCATACTTTTCGCAGAGCTATCTCGATCATTTCGGCCGCACGCCCAGCAGCGAGCGCAAGGCAGCGGCGTAGCTGCCCTCAGGCCGAAGGAAGCCGGTCGAAGTCGACGATCTCCGGACGATGGCCGGTCGCGGCGACGAATTTGAGCAGGTCGGCGCTGGTGAGGGAAACCGTGGCCGTGTTGACAAGCGGATGCATGGTGATGCGGGGCTGGTTCATCATGTCCGCGGCCAGCACCAGTTGCACCGCCTGGGCCTTATCGTTGATCAGCGCCAGCGGACTGACCGAACCCTGAACGACATTCAGCGCCTCCAGCAGGGTGTCGCCGCTAGCAAAGGAAAACTTCTTGGCGCCGACATGGGCGGCCAGCGCCTTGAGATCGAGGCGGCGATCCGTGGGAACGCAGACCAGCCAGAGGCCACCCTTGGCTCCCTTGAGCAGCAGGTTCTTGGTGTGGACACCTTCGAGCGCGCTCCAAAAGGGCAGGGCCTCCTCCACCGTGTGGACGGGTGGGTGCTCGATGACGACCGGGACGATGCCGAGTTCGGCAAGTAGGGCATCGAGAGCGGCGCGGGTGTCGGTCATGGGAAAGCCTTTGTCATAGATTCAGTCCGGCAAGGTGCCGTTTTGGGCCAGGAAGTGGCCAGCAAGGTAGAGCGAGCCGCAGATCAGCACGCGAGCATTGTCGATGCCAGCGGCTTGTTCGAGTGCGGACCGCAGGGAGCCATGCGCCCGCGCCGGGCAGCCGGCCGCAGCGATTGATTGAGCAATGGCCTGGGCGGAATGAGCATTCTTTTCGCGCGGAATGGTCAAGGTCAGTACCGACATGGGTCCAAGTTGCCGGAAGGGCTCGAGAAAGAGCGCTGGATCACGCGTGTTCATCATGCCCATGATCAGCACCAGGGGGCGCTCGGGTAAAGCGGCCACGCTGCGGGCGATGGCGGCGGCGCCGTGCGGATTGTGGCCGCCGTCGAGCCAGACTTCATGGCTGGGCGGCAACAGATCGCGCAACCGGCCGCGCGTGATGGGCTGCATGCGAGCCGGCCAGACCACATTGCGCAGGCCAGTAGCAATGGCATCGTCCGCCACCGGCAGGCGGAAATGGCGCGCAGCGGAGATGGCGAGGGCGGCATTGTCGATCTGGTGCAGGCCGGGCAATCCGGGCAGGGGTAGATCGAGCGTGCCGACCTGATCGGTGAAGAGCAGGCGCTGGCCCTGCTGACGGGCGGAGAAATCAGGACCCTGCCAGAGCGGGGTCACGCCCAGACTGGCCGCGGTCGTGGCGAGGACGTCGCGCGCTTCGGGGCGCTGGATGCCCATGATGGCGGCGGAGCCGCGCTTGAGGATGCCGGCCTTGGCACCGGCGATCTCGCCCAGCGTCTGGCCGAGGAATTCCTGGTGGTCCATGTCGATGGGAGTGATGATCGTCCCCGCGGGCCTGTCCACCACATTGGTGGTGTCGTACCGCCCGCCCAGGCCGGTTTCGAGCAGCAGGAAATCGGCAGGGGTTTCGGCGAACAGTTTCAGCGCCGCAGCCGTGGTGATCTCGAACAGGGTGATGCCGGTGCCGCCATTGAGAGCCTCGACCTGCTGGAGCGTTGCGTTCAGTCGGCGGGTCGACACCAGCTTGCCCGCCAGACGGATACGTTCATTGAACCGCACCAGGTGCGGCGAGGTATAGACGTGAACGCGCTGCCCAGCAGCTTCGAGAAAGGCGCGCAGATAGGCAATGGTGGACCCCTTGCCATTGGTGCCGGCCACATGGATGACCGGCGGCAGGCGGTCCTGCGGGCGGCCCAGGCGATCGAGCAGGGGCTCGATGCGCTCGAGGCTGAGATCGATCAGCTTGGGGTGCAATCCGGCCAGGCGCTTGAGGATCGCGTCGGTACGGGACAAGGCGGTCTCCAATCGAGGTGCAGCCCCGATCCAGGGACCGGGGCTGCGGGTGCCGAAAGACTGTCGAGCTAGGCGGCCAGTTCGCCGTGCGGATCGAGCACGAACTTGACGGCTGCGCCCTGGTCGAAGGTCTCGTAGCCCTGCGCGGCATCGTCCAGCGAGATGATGCGCGCATTGACGATGTCGGCAATGGGCAGCCGGTCGTGCAGGATGGCCTGCATGAGCTGGCGGTTGTACTTGAGCACCGGGGTCTGCCCGGTGTGGAAGGACTGTGCCTTGGCCCAGCCGAGGCCGAAGCGCAGAGACAGGCTGCCATGCTTGGCGGCGCTGTCGACGGCGCCCGGATCCTCGGTGACGTAGAGCCCCGGTATGCCGATGGATCCAGCTGGCCGGGTGATCTGCATCATCTGATTGAGGACGATAGCGGGCTGCTCGCCGCCGGAATGGCCGCGTGCCTCGAAGCCGACCGCGTCGATGGCGCTATCGACTTCGTCCGAACCGGTGACCTGGGCGATCATGTCGCCAAGGCGGTCGCTCCTGGACAGGTCGATGGCCTCAAAGCCCATTCTGGCAGCATGGGCCAGACGGTCCTTGTTGAAGTCGCCGATCATGACCACGGCGGCGCCCAGGATGCAGGCAGAGGCGGCCGCCGCCAGACCCACCGGTCCGGCACCGGCCACATAGACCGTCGAGCCGACACCGACGCCGGCCTTGACCGCCCCATGGAAGCCGGTCGGCAGGATGTCGGACAGCATGGTGAGGTCGCGTATCTTGCTCATGGCGCGATCGCGATCGGGGAATTTCAGCAGGTTGAAATCGGCATAGGGCACGGTCACATAGCGGGCCTGCCCACCGATCCAGCCGCCCATGTCGACATAGCCATAGGCGCCGCCAGCGCGGGCCGGATTGACGGTGAGGCAGACGCCGGTGTCCTGCGACTTGCAGCAGGCGCAGCGGCCACAGGCAACGTTGAAGGGCACCGAAACGATGTCGCCGACCTCGAGCATTTCGACGTCGCGGCCTTTTTCGACGATCTGGCCGGTGATCTCATGGCCGAGGACCAGGCCCGGCTCGGCCGTTGTGCGACCGCGAACCATGTGCTGGTCGGAGCCGCAGATATTGGTCGAGATGACCTTCAGAATGACGCCATGCTCGATGCGGCGGCCATCCGGCGCCGCCAGCTTGGCATCCTCGATATCACGCACTTCGACCTTGCCGGGTCCGACATAGACCACGCCTCGATTCCTGCTCATGTTAGTCCTCCTCGCTTCTGGTTGTGGGCCTGCCTCAGCATTCGGGCAGGTTGACCGCCAGTCCTCCCAGACTGGTTTCTTTGAACTTGGTGTTCATCTCCGCGCCTGTCTGGCGCATCGCCTCGATGCAGTTGTCGAGCGGCATGAAATGCGAACCGTCGCCCCGAAGGGCCAGCGACGCGGCGGCCACGGCCTTGGTGGCCCCGATCCCGTTGCGTTCGATACAGGGGACCTGGACAAGGCCCTCGACGGGGTCGCAGGTCATCCCCAGATGATGCTCGAGGGCGATTTCTGCAGCGTTCTCGACCTGCTCCGGCGTCCCTCCCAGTACCGCGCAGAGACCGGCGGCGGCCATGGCGGCGGCGGAACCGACTTCCCCCTGGCAACCGGCTTCGGCCCCCGAAATGGAGGCGTTGTGCTTGATGAGGCCGCCGATAGCGGCAGCGGTCAGCAGGAAGTCCGAAACCTTGGCCGGATCGGCGCCGTGGCAATGGTCGAGGTAGTAGCGCAGCACTGAGGGCACGACGCCGGCCGCACCATTGGTGGGGGAAGTGACGACCTGACCGCCGGCCGCGTTTTCCTCGTTGACGGCCATGGCATAGACGCTGAGCCAGTCCGAGGCGGCATGTGGTTGGCCGGAATTGGTCAGCCTTTCGGCCTGCAATTGCTGGTGGATGCGGCGCGCGCGGCGTTTGACTCTGAGGCCACCGGGCAGCTCACCCTCGAGCGAGAGACCTCGCTCGATGCAGCCATTCATGACCGACCAGATGTTTGCCACTTCGGCTTCGACATCGGCGTGGCTGCGGAGTTGGGCCTCGTTCTCGCGCTTCATGGCGGCAATGGAGAGGCCGCTCTCCCTGGCCATCCTCAGCATGCTGGCAGCATTCTTGAATGGATAGGGCCAGTTGACATCGCCCTGGGTCGCTATGGCTGTGGGCCGTTCGCGCTCGGCGGCCGTGACCACGAAGCCGCCGCCGATGGAATAATAGGTCTCGGCAAGCAGCGTTTCGCCAGAGGCATCCAGGGCGGTGAAGATGAGGCCATTGGCGTGGCCGGGGAGGGGCGGCCCATAGTCGAAGATGATGTCCCGGGCCGGATCGAAGGTCAGGGGCGGCAGGCCGGCGTAGTCGAGCACGTGGCTGGCCTCAAGGTCGCGCAATTGCTGCTCGGCTTTGTCGATATCGAGCCCAGCAGGCAGCCAGCCAAGCAGGCCCAGTGCAACGGCGCGATCGGTGGCGTGGCCCTTTCCCGTGAAGGCGAGAGAGCCATGCAGGCTGACGCGGATGCCGGCGGCTTGCCGGGCTAGAGGGGAGTGCTGGAGCAGGTTTAGGAAGCTCACCGCGGCCGTCATTGGCCCCATCGTGTGCGACGAGGACGGGCCGATACCGATTTTGAAGACGTCAAAAACGCTTAGGAACACGGTACCGGATCTCGCCTGTGAGGGAGCGCGGTCGGACGCGAGAATTGCGTCCGACCGGGTTCAGGGCCGTCGTTACTGATAGATCGGGAAGCGGGCGCAGATGTCCTGCACTTCGGCCAGAACCTGTTTTTCGACCGCGGCCTCGCCCTCTGGGCCAGCCACTGCCAGGGCGTCGATGACCTGGAGGATCAGCTCGCCGACGCGTTTGAACTCGGCCTGGCCGAAGCCGCGCGTGGTGCCAGCCGAGGTGCCGAGGCGCACGCCCGAGGTGACCGCCGGCTTTTCCGGATCGAAGGGGATGGCGTTCTTGTTGCAAGTGAGGCCGGCGCGTTCGAGCGCATGCTCGGCATCGCGGCCCTTGACGCCCTTGGGGCGGAGGTCGACCAGCACCATGTGACAGTCCGTGCCGCCGGAGACGATGTTGAGCCCGCCGGCGATCAGCGTGTCGGCCAGCACCTTGGCATTGGCGGCGACGTCCTGGGCGTAGATCTTGAAGCCGGGCTCGAGGGCCTCGCCGAAGGCCACCGCCTTGGCGGCGATGACATGCATCAATGGGCCACCCTGATTGCCGGGGAACACGGCCGAATTGAACTTCTTGGCCAGGGCTTCGTCATTGGTCAGGATCATGCCGCCGCGGGGGCCACGCAGGGTCTTGTGCGTGGTGGTCGTGACGACATGGGCATGCGGCATGGGATCGGGATAGACACCGGCAGCGACGAGGCCGGCATAGTGGGCCATGTCGACCATGAGATAGGCGCCCACTTCGTCAGCGACATTGCGGAAGAAGGCGAAGTCGATGGCGCGCGGATAGGCGGAAGCCCCGGCCACGATCAGCTTGGGCCGCGTTTCGAGGGCGACGGCGCGAACCTGGTCATAGTCGATCAACTGGGTGTCTTCGCGCACCTGGTAGCTCGACACCTCGAACCACTTGCCCGACATGGTAACGGGCGAACCATGGGTGAGGTGGCCGCCATGGGCCAGCGACATGCCCAGGATGCGGTCGCCCGGCTGGAGCAGGGCAAAGTACACGGCCTGGTTGGCCTGGGCGCCCGAATGGGGCTGCACATTGGCATAGGCGGCGCCGAAGAGTTCCTTGGCCCGCTCGATGGCGATGGTCTCGACCTCGTCCACGAACTCGCAGCCGCCATAATAGCGCTTGCCCGGATAACCCTCGGCATATTTGTTGGTCAGCACCGAACCCTGTGCCAGCAGCACGTTGCGGGACACGATGTTTTCCGAAGCGATCAGCTCGATCTGGTTCTGCTGGCGGCCCAGTTCCCGGTCGATCGACGCGGCAACCGCAAGGTCGGTGAGCCCGCCCGGCACCTTGGTGTGAAGCATGATTTTCTCCCTCGGAGCGTCAGACGCCCAGTTCATATTCGCGGCAGATGCCGGCAAGCAGGTGCCAGACGTGATCTGAGAACGAGTGCCAGACCTCGACGCGGAAGCGGTCTTCGGCTTCGCGGAGGAGGATGATCTGCACCCGGTCGATGATGGTGCGGCGGGCTTCGCCCATGGCCATGGCACCGACTTCAAAGGCAATGCAGGATTGCAGCGCATCGGCTGCCGCCGGGCCCTCGACCATGATGCCGACTTCGCGGTGGCTGACATCGACGAGGCTATGGATGGTGGTGGCGTAGAGCTGCGCGAAAGCGGTCTCGATGGCGTCCTGGTCGGCCAGTGGGGCGATCAGGAACCACTCGTCGGGACCAATGCAGGCGGCAAGGCGACCCGAGGACGAGACCAGTCCGCCGATCGTGTTGGGAAGCTGGGCTCCCCAGACGCCGGAGGCAGCCATCAGGTTAGCCCGGTCGATACGCAGGTTGAAGCGTGCGCAGTTCTCGGCCGGACGGATGGTGACCGGAGCGTTCGTTCCAGTGGCCAATTGGCGGCCAACCAGCGGATGATGTTGTTGCATCATGTGCTCCTTACGCGCTCAAACGCGTGTTGTCGGGATCGAAGAACACCGTGCCGGTGACCTTGGCGCGCAACGTTCCCGATGGCATGGGGATATGGACCGTCTCGCCCATGCGGCCATTGCCCCCCTCGATCACCGCCAAGGCAATCGAGCGGTTCAGGGCCACGCTCCAGTAGGACGAGGTGACATGGCCGACCATCTTCATGGGCAGGGGCTGGTTGGGATCGAGGACGATCTGGGCGCCTTCCTCGAGCACGGTCTTGGGGTCTTCGGTCAGGAGGCCAACGAGCTGCTTGCGATCGGGTTTGAGCATATCTGGGCGGCTCAGCGAGCGCTTGCCAACGAAATCGGGCTTGGCCTTGCCGATGGCCCAGCCAAGGCCGGCATCGTCGGGGGTCAGCGTGCCATCGGTATCCTGGCCGACGATGATGTAGCCCTTTTCGGCACGGAGCACGTGCATGGTCTCGGTACCATAGGGTGTGATGCCGTATTGCTGGCCGGCTTCGATGAGCTTTTCCCAGATGGCGCGGCCATAGTGAGCGGGGACGTTGACCTCGTAGCCGCGCTCGCCGGTAAAGCTCATGCGGAAGAGGCGCGTCGGCACGCCGGCAATCTTGCCTTCGGCGATCGACATGTGCGGGAAAGCCTCTTCCGACAGGTCGATGCCTTCGATCAGCGGCGCCAGCAGGTTACGGGCATTGGGGCCGTTGACGGCGATGACCGACCACTGTTCGGTGGTGGAAGTCAGCCAGACCTTGAGTTCGGGGAACTCGGTCTGGAGGTAATCCTCCATCATGTTGAGCACGCGGGCGGCGCCGCCAGTCGTGGTGGTCACGTGGAAGCGGTCGGTCGTCAGGCGGCCGATGACACCGTCGTCGCGGATGAAGCCGTCCTCGCCGAGCAGCACGCCATAACGGGTGCGGCCGGGCTGCAGCTTGCTCCAGGGGTTGGTGTACATGCGATTGAGGAATTCGGCGGCGTCGGGACCGACGATCTCGATCTTGCCCAGGGTGGAGGCATCGAAAATGCCGAGCGAGTCGCGCGTCGCCTTGCATTCGCGGGCGACCGCGGCATGCATGTCCTCACCCGGCTTGGGGAAGTACCAGGCACGGCGCCAGAGCGACACCGGCTCGAACACCGCGCCCTTTTCCTCGGCCCAGCTATCGATCGAGGTCTTGCGGGTGACGTCGAACAGGCGACCGCGATTGTAGCCGGCAAAGGCGCCGAAGGTGGTTGGCGTGTAAGGCGGGCGGAAGGTGGTGAGACCAACCTGCGGCGCCGGCTTCTGTACGGCATCGGCGGCGATGACGAGGCCGTTGAGGTTGGACGTCTTGCCCTGATCGGTCGCCATGCCGTTGGTGGTGTAGCGCTTGACGTGCTCGATGGAGCGGAAGCCTTCGCGGACGGCCAGGCGGATATCCTTGGCGGTCACGTCGTTCTGGAAATCGATGAAGGCCTTGGCCGTGGACGGATTCCTGTCGGTCGGCAGTTCGAGATTGGACGTGCCGGTCAGGGCAATTTCGCCGGTCACCGTGTAGCTGGCCGGCGTGCCAGCAAATCCAGCGTCTGCCGCGGCGGCGAGACCGGCCGCAGTGCCCTCGGAGAGCGCTTTTGCCAGCCCGAAATCACCATTGCCCGCGCCGGCGCAACGGCTCTGTTCGACGTGCTTGGACGGCAGGAAGACCTGGCCATCCTCGCGCCATTCGAGCTTGCCCTGGGTGTGGGAGAAGAGGTGCAGGCTGGGGTTCCAGCCGCCGCACATCAGCAGGGCGTCGCAGGCGAATTCGCGGGCCTCACCCGATGTGCCATTGATGGGCTTGGCGCGAACCGAGGAGACGCGCAGGCGGCCCTTGGTGCCGGTGACGGTCCAGCCGGTCAGTACTTCGATACCGAGGCTGGCGGCAGTCGCCATGAGGCCGGCCGGTACTTCGCTGCGGATGTCGATGATCGGGCCCACTTTGACGCCGGCCCGCGCCAGGTCGAAAGCGGCCAGCCAGGCACTGTCATGCGAGGTCACGACGACCGGGTTGTTGCCGACCTTGACGCCATAACGGTTGAGATAGGTTCGGGCGGCGCTGGCCAGCATGACGCCGGGGCGATCGTTGCCGTCGAAAACCAGCGGCTTTTCGATCGACCCCTGGGCCAGAACGACCTGCTGGGCGCGGACCTTCCACATGCGCTCACGCGGCGTGCCTTGCGGCGCCGAAGCCAGGTGGTCGGTGAGGCGCTGGCAGAGACCAACAAAGTTCTGATGGTAATAGCCGATGGCTGTGGTGCGGGGCAGGAGGGTGACATTGGCCATCCCGGCCAATTCCTCGACGCTGGCCTTGAGCCAGGCCCAGCCGGTCTTGCCGTCAATGCCGGCATCGGTTTCCGACAGCAGCGAGCCGCCCAGTTCGGCCTGTTCGTCCGCCAGCATGACCCGGGCGCCAGTACGGCCCGCCGCAAGGGCAGCGGCGAGACCGGCGGGGCCGGAGCCCACGACTAGCACATCGCAATGGGCGAAGCGGCTGGAATAGGTATCGGGATCTGGCTCAACCGGCGATTTGCCGAGGCCCGCCGTGCTGCGGATGATCGGCTCGTAGACCTTGTTCCAGAAGGATTTGGGCCACATGAAGGTCTTGTAGTAGAAACCGGCCGAGAACAGCATGTAGAGCACGTCGTTGATGGCGCCGACATCGCGTTCCAGGGATGGCCAGTGGTTCTGACTGATGGTCTTGAGGCCCTGCGAGACCTCGATCACCGTGGCGCGGGTGTTCGGTTCGACGCGAGCGGGGCCATGGTCGATGCCGAGCAGGGCATTGGGCTCTTCCGAGCCGGCCGAGAGTATGCCGCGCGGGCGGTGGTACTTGAACGAGCGGCCGACCAGGTGCTGCCCGTTGGCGAGCAGGGCCGAAGCGACGGTGTCGCCTTCAAGGCCCGTGATGGTCCTGCCGTTGAAAGTGAACTGCACCGGCTTGCCGTGATTGACTCGGCCGGCGCCTGGGATGCGGAACTGGCTCATGGCTTGGCACCTTCAGTCAGGTCGGGGCGCGGCTGGCCGGCCTTGTAGGTGGTGACGAACTTGTCGGTGACGGTGTCGCGGACAGCATTGAAGAAGCGCCCGCAGCCATGGATGTGGCGCCACCGTTCGGCGTGGATGCCGCGCGGGTTCGTGCGGATGAACAGGTGGTCGCGCCATTGCTCGTCGCTGAGGGTCGATGGGTCCTGCGGCCGGGCGATATGGGCCTGGCCGCCATAGGTGAACTCGACCTCGGGGCGCTCGGCATTGCAGTAGGGGCAGTGGATGAGAAGCATTGGTCGTGCCCCCTCAGTGCGCGACGGCTGCGGCGGCAGCTTCGTCGATGAGCCGGCCGGTGGTGAACCGCTCCAGCGTGAATGGTGCGTTGATCGGGTGTGGCTCGTCGCGCGCTATGGTATGGGCAAAGACATTGGCCGAGCCCGGCGTGGCCTTGAAACCGCCAGTGCCCCAGCCGCAATTGACGTAGAGGCCGGGAACCGGGGTCTTTCCCAGGATCGGTGAGCGATCGGGGGTAACGTCGACGATACCACCCCATTTGCGCAGCATGCGCATGCGGGTGAAGATCGGGAAGATTTCACAGATGGCGGCGACCGTGTGCTCAATGAGCGGCAGGCCGCCGCGCTGACTATAGGACACATACTGGTCGGTGCCCGAGCCGATGACCAATTCGCCCTTGTCGGACTGCGAGATGTAGGCGTGAACCGAATTGGACATGACCACGCAGGGGAAGATCGGCTTGACCGGCTCAGACACCAGCGCCTGCAGCGGGAAGCTTTCGAGCGGCAGGCGCACGCCAGCCGATTCCATCACCACAGAAGTATGCCCCGCCGCTGAGACAGCGACCTTCTTGGCCTTGATGAAACCGCGGGCGGTCTCAACGCCGGTGACCTTGCCCGACGCATCGCGGCGGATCGCGGTCACCGGGCAATTCTGAATGATGTCGACGCCGCGTGCCGCCGCCCCGCGGGCATAGCCCCAGGCCACGGCGTCATGGCGCGCCACGCCGCCACGCCGCTGCAGCGCCGCGCCCATCACCGGGTAGCGGGCAGACGGCGAAATATCGAGTGGCGGGCAGAATTCCTTGGCCTCTTCGGGCGTCAGCCATTCGTTGTCGATGCCGTTGAGGCGGTTGGAATGCACATGGCGCTTGAAGCTCTGCACGTCGTGAACATTATGTGCCAGCATCATCACGCCGCGCTGCGAGAACATGACGTTGTAGTTGAGCTCCTGCGTAAGGCCTTCCCAGAGCTTCATCGAATGCTCGTAGAGTATCGCGCTTTCGTCATAGAGATAATTGGAGCGGATGATGGTGGTGTTGCGGCCGGTATTGCCGCCGCCCAGCCATCCCTTGTCGATGACAGCGACATTGGTGATGCCGTGTTCCTTGGCCAGATAGTAGGCGGCACCGAGGCCATGACCACCGGCGCCGACGATGATGACGTCATACTCCGCCTTGGGCTGGGCATCGGGCCATTGCGGCTGCCAGTTCTTGTGACCCGTCAGGGCATTGCCGAGCAGTGACGGGAACGAAAAGCGGGTCATCGCCTACCTCGAACGACTAGTGTTGAGGTATCATTGCGACATTACCCGCCGCAGCACAGGACATTTGCGTCAATCGGATCGCACAAAAACGCCAAGGCGACTAAAGCGCGTCGGGCTCAACCCAACAAATGCGACAGTCAGGCGGCCTCCGCCACGAGGCCAGTGGTTGCCGCCTGCTTGCGGATTTCGTGCGGGGTACTGTTGAAGCGCTGCCGGAACATGCGGCTTAGATGGGAGGAGTCGCAGAAGCCGCATTCCACCGCGATGGCTGCGACGGATTTGTCTGTGGTTTCGATCAGGTGATGGGCAAAGGTCAACCTGATCTGCAGGAACGCGGCCTGCGGCGAGGCGCCCAAAGCGGCCCTGAAATGGCGTTCCAGCTGGCGTTTGCTGTGACCCATGCGGCGAGCCAGTTCCGATACCGACAGCGGGTTGTCGATATTCTGCTGCATCAGGAGCAGGGCCCGCATCACCATCGGATCGCGCGTGGAGATGTCCATCGATACGCCGGGCTGCGGCTTTTCGGGCCGCATGGCGTCGTCGATGATCATGATGTGGAGGCTCTTGCTGGCCTGGGCGCGGCCGACATGCCGCTCCACCAGATAGGCTGCCAGATGCGCAGAACTTGCTCCGCCCGAACAGGTCAGGCGGTCTCCATCGTCGATGAAGATCTGGTCGGATACCGGGTCCAGCCCGTCGAACTGCTCCAGGAAGTCGGCGTGGTGGAACCAGCTGACGCAGCAGCGATAGCCATTCATCAGGCCGGCCTTGTGCAGCAGGAAGCCACCGGTGCAAACGCCAACCAGCGGGACGCCGGCCGCCGCAGCCCGTTCGAGGTAAGCGGTATATTCCGGGCCCAGACCCGACATGTCGTCCATGACCCCGCCGATGACGACGATATAGTCGAACTTGGTCGGATCGCCGAGGCGCTCATTGGGCTGAACGGTAATGCCGCTGCTGGAAGGAACAGCGCTCATCGTGTCGGACAATACGGTCCAGTCGCACATGATCGGGCGGCTGCGATCGCCTTCATCAGCGGCCAGACGCAGGACGTCGACAAAGTTGGCGAAGGCACAAAGCGTGAAGCGCTTGGCGAGGATGAAACCGACCGAAAGCCGGAGGCCGTCGGGTCGCGGCTTGTAGACGCGCGACGCTGCCGAACTGGTCCGGCCGCTGCTCACCCTGGCGTCCATCGCATCTCCTTGCGGCAATTCTCCCCGGGCAGTGTCGTATCGCTAATCCGGATTTGACGCAAATGTTCTGTGCAGGAGCCCGATATTGTCGCAATGCTCCGTGCAATGATCGAGGGAATGCCACATGAAAGTTCTGGTGCCGGTAAAGCGCGTGGTCGACTTCAACGTGAAGATCCGCGTCAAGGCCGATGGGTCGGGTGTCGATCTGGCCAACGTCAAGATGTCGATGAACCCCTTTGACGAGATCGCCGTCGAGGAAGCCATCCGCCTCAAGGAGGCCGGCAAAGTCGACGAGATCGTGGTGGTTTCCATCGGACCCGCACAGGCGCAGGACACGTTGCGCACCGCTATGGCCATGGGCGCGGATCGCGGCATCCTGATCAATGCCGATGGCGTGGTCGAGCCGCTGACTGTCGCAAAACTTCTCAAAGGCGTGGTCGAAGCCGAAGCACCGCGCCTGGTCATCCTGGGCAAGCAGGCGATCGACGATGACTGCAACCAGACCGGACAGATGCTTTCGGCCCTCCTGGGCTGGTCGCAGGCGACTTTCGCCTCCAAGGTCGAACTGGGTGACGACAAGGCCGTCGTGCTGCGCGAAGTCGATGGCGGCCTGCAATCGATCGAGGTCAAGCTGCCGGCCGTGGTTACCGCCGACCTGCGCCTCAACGAGCCACGCTTTGCCTCCCTGCCCAACATCATGAAGGCAAAGAAGAAGCCGCTCGAGGAAAGGACCGCTGCCGACTACGGCGTGTCGACCGAGCCGCGCCTCAAGGTGCTCAGGACCGAGGAGCCGGGCACGCGCAAGGCCGGCGTCAAGGTCGGAAGCGTCGCCGAACTGGTCGACAAGCTGCGCAACGAAGCCCGCGTCATCTGATCGCGAAGCGAGGACACACAAATGGCAATTCTTCTTCTCGCCGAACACGATAGCGCGACTCTGTCGGAGCTGACAGCGCGGGCGTTGACCGCAGCGTCAAAGATTGGTGGCGACATCGACATCCTCGTCGCCGGCAAGGGCGCCCAGGGCGCCGCCAATGCCGCCGCGGGCCTGTCGGGCGTGCGCAAGGTGCTTCTTGCCGAAAGCGATGCGCTCGCCAATCAACTGGCCGAGCCGCTGGCCGATCTCATCGTCTCCATCGCTTCCGGTTATGACGTGTTCGTGGCTGCAGCGACGACGACTGGCAAGAACGTCTTTCCGCGCGTCGCCGCGCTTCTCGACGTGATGCAGGTCTCCGAGATCGTCGAGGTTGTTTCGCCCGATACGTTCAAGCGTCCGATCTATGCCGGCAATGCCATCCAGACCGTGCAGGCGACCGATGCCAAGAAGGTCATCACCGTGCGCACGGCCGGCTTTGCGCCGGCCACGGCCGGGTCCGGTGCGCCAGTGGAGGCGCTGGCCGCGCCGGCCGATAGCGGGCTCTCCGTCTTCATCGAGAACCGCATGGCCAAGAGCGAGCGGCCGGAGCTGGGCTCGGCGCGCGTAGTGATCTCGGGTGGCCGTGCCCTGGGGTCACTGGAAAAATTCCGGGAGATCATCCTGCCGGTGGCCGACAAGCTCGGCGCCGCAGTGGGCGCATCCCGTGCGGCGGTGGACGCGGGTTACGCCCCCAATGACTGGCAGGTCGGGCAGACGGGCAAGATCGTGGCGCCGGATCTCTACATCGCCATCGGCATTTCCGGCGCCATCCAGCACCTGGCCGGCATGAAGGAAGCCAAGGTGATCGTTGCCATCAACAAGGATGAGGACGCTCCGATTTTCCAGATCGCCGACTATGGCCTTGTTGGCGACCTCTTCGAATTGATCCCGGAACTTGAGCGGCAGCTCTGAGAGCACCCTCCAACCCAATCGAGACATCTAGATGACCGAGAACAAGTTCATTCTCAAGCTGAGCTGCCTCGACCAGCCGGGCATTGTTGCAGCGCTGACGACCGCGCTGGCCTCGCGTGGCGCAAATATTCTCGAATCCAACCAGTTCTGCGACCGGCAGACCAACCAGCTCTTCATCCGCATCGCCTTTGCGGTGCCGGCAACGACCAGCCGGGAGATGCTCGAACTGGCGCTCAAGCCCTCCGTCGACCGCTTCGACATGAAGCTCAAGATCGAGGATCTGTCGCGCCGGCCCAAGATCATCATCATGGTCTCCAAATTCGACCATGGCCTGTTGCACCTGCTCTATCAGATCAAGGTCGGCTGGCTGAATGCCGAGGTGGCGGCGATCGTCTCCAACCATGAGGATTCCCGCCGAACCGCAGAACAGGAAGACATCCCGTTTTACTATTGGCCGGTGACCAAGGAGAACAAGGCCGAGCGCGAAGAGCAGTTGATCGAACTGGTCAAGGAGACCGGGTCGGAACTGGTGGTGCTGGCCCGCTACATGCAGGTCCTGTCCAACGAATTGTCCAACCGCCTGTTCGGCATGGTCATCAATATCCACCACTCCTTCCTGCCCAGCTTCAAGGGGGCCAAGCCGTATCACCAGGCGCATGAGCGCGGGGTCAAGCTCATCGGCGCGACTGGTCACTATGTGACGGCAGACCTTGATGAGGGTCCGATCATCGAGCAGGAAACCGAACGCGTCAGCCACGCCATGACCTCGGAAGATTTCGTCGCCACCGGCCGCGATATCGAGTCCCGCGTGCTGGCCCGTGCGGTCAAGTATCACCTGGAGGGCCGGGTCATGCTCAACCACCACCGTACGGTTGTGTTCACAAACTGATCCGTTTGGGGTGCCAACGGCAGCCCATCAACCCGATTTCTGGTGGCCAGATGAGTGCTCGGATTATTGACGGCAAAGCCTATGCGGGCAGCCTGGGTGAAAAGATCACCGACTGCATCCCCGAATTGACGCGGCAGTCCGGGCGCGTGCCCGGGCTGGCGGTCGTGCTCGTCGGCACTGATCCGGCCAGCGAGATCTACGTCCGCAGCAAGGGCAAGATGGCCCGTCAGCTCGGCATGGCCAGCTTCGAACATGTCCTGCCGGCCGATGCCAGCCAGGACGAACTGCTGGCTCTGATCGCGGCGCTCAATGCCGATGACGCCGTGGACGGCATCCTCGTCCAGCTGCCCCTCCCGGGGCACCTGGATTCGCTCGAGGTTATCGAGGCCATCGATCCGGCCAAGGATGTCGACGGCCTGCATCCCTCGAGCGCGGGCCGCCTGGCATCCGGCCTGCCGGGGCTGGTGTCCTGCACGCCGCTCGGCTGCCTGATGCTGCTCAAGTCGGCACTGGGCAATCTGTCCGGCCTTGATGCCATCGTCGTGGGTCGATCCATCCTCGTCGGCAAGCCGATGGCGCAATTGCTGCTGGCCCAGAACTGCACCGTGACCATCGCCCATTCGCGCACGCGGGACCTGGCCGAAAAGGTGCGGCAGGCCGATGTCGTCGTGGCAGCCGTTGGCCAGGCCGAGATGATCAAGGGCGAATGGATCAAGCCGGGCGCCACCGTGATCGATGTCGGCACCAGTCGCGTGATCCGGGGCGACAAGAAGGCGCTGGTGGGCGATGTTGAATTCGCCGCCGCGTCGGTCAATGCTGGCGCCATCACGCCCGTGCCGGGCGGCGTGGGGCCCATGACCATCATGAGCCTCATGCACAATACTTTGCTTGCCGCGCATATGCGGCGGGGCCTGCCCGTCCCTCAACTCTGGTAAGACTGCCGGCCCGCACCCCTCCGGCGAAGACGGGGCAGGCCGAATTCGACTTCGCCCAGCACAACGGAGAACATCAAAATGGCAGCGTTTCCCGAGAAGGCGCGGGTCGTCATCATCGGACTGGGCGGGATTGTCGGCGCGTCCATCGCGCATCATCTGGTCGAGCGCGGCTGGGACGATATCGTGGGCATCGACAAGTCCGGTATTCCAACCGATATCGGCTCCACCGCCCACGCCTCGGACTTCTGCTACGCGACCAGCCACGACTTCCTGAGCTGCTGGACCACGCTCTATTCCATCGATTTCTTCGACAAGATGGGCCACTACGCCCGCGTCGGCGGCATCGAGGTGGCGCGCGTCGGCGACGATCAGCGCATGGACGAGATCAAGCGCAAGGTTGCTTCAGGCAAGGCCTTCGGCACCCGCGCCCGGCTGATGGACCCGGCCGAGATCAAGGAGAAGATGCCGTTGATCGAGGAAAGCCTGGTCCAGGGCGGTCTCTGGGACCCGGATGCCGGCCTCGTCATTCCGCGCTCGCAGACCGTCGCCGGCAAGCTGGTCGATCAGGCTGTCACCGCAGGCAAGCTGCAGGCATTCGCCAATACCTCTGCCAGGTCGCTGGTGATCGAGGATGGCCGCATCAAGGGTGTGGTCACCGATCGCGGCACCATCATGGCTGACCATGTCGTGGTCTGCGCCGGCCTCTGGGGCCGGCTCATCGCCGAAATGGCGGGCGAGGACCTGCCGGTCATGCCCGTCGACCATCCGCTCACCTTCTTCGGTCCGTTCGACGGCTTCGCCGATACCGGCAAGGAAATCGGCTACCCGCTGCTGCGCGACCAGGGCAACTCGGCCTATCTGCGCGATACCGGTGACCCGAAGACCGCCGAAGGCGGCCAGATCGAGTGGGGCTATTACGAGGAGCACAATCCGCGCCTCGTGCATCCGTGCGACCTGCTCGAAAAGGAACAGGCGCGCCTTTCGCCATCGCAGCGCGACCTAGACCTCGAACAGGTGATGGAGCCGCTCGAACGCGCCATGGAACTGACGCCGATTCTGGGCGAGCTCGGCTACAATGAAGGTCATTCCTTCAACGGCCTGCTGCAGACCACCACCGATGGCGGTCCTTCCATGGGCGAAAGCCGCAAGGTGCGCGGCCTCTGGTATGCCGTGGGCATCTGGGTCAAGGACGGTCCGGGCATGGGCAAGCTCATTGCCGACTGGATGACCGACGGTCGCACCTCGATCGACCATAACAAGATCGACTATGCGCGCTTCGCAGATTTCCAGCTCACCGAAAAATGGATCGAGGAGCGTTGCACCGAAACGGCGATGAAGATCTACAACCCGCCGGTGCATCCACGCGAGCCCTTCTCAGGCGGTCGCAATATCCGCCGCTCGCCGTTCTATGAGCGCGAGAAGGAACTGGGCGGCTATTTCATGGAACTGGGCGGTTGGGAGCGCGCCCATGGCTATGCCGCCAACGAGCATCTGCTGGAAAAGTTCGGCGACCGGGTGCCGGTGCGCGAGAACGAGTGGGACAACCGCCACTTCTGGCGCGTCTCCAATGCCGAGCATCTCGAAATGACGGAGAATTGCGGCATCATCAACCTGTCGCATTTCTACATCTGCGACATCGAAGGACCCGATCACGTCGAGCTGATGGAATGGCTCTGCGCCGCCAAGATCGGTGGCGAGGCCAATATCGGCAAGGGCATCTATACCCACTTCCTCGACGATGAAGGCATGGTGCGGGCAGACTTCACCGTCATCCGCATGGCCGATCGCATCCGCATGATCAATGGCGCCGATGCCGGCCCGCGCGACCTGCAATATATGCGCCGCGTCGCCCAGGATCGCGGTTTTGACGCCACCATCACCGATGTGACCGAAAAGAACATCACCATCGGCATCTGGGGTCCTAATGCACGGGAGAACCTCAGCAAGCTGGTGGAAGACCCGTCGGTCCTGCTGCCGGAAAACTTCCCCTTCGCTGCCATCAGGCCGCTGACCATTGCCGGCAAGTCCGTGACGGCCTTCCGCATTTCCTATGTCGGCGAGCAGGGTTGGGAACTGCACATGGCCTATGAGGACGGCCTCGCCGTCTGGGATGCGCTGCGCTCGACCGGTGTCATCGCCGTGGGTGTCGAGACCTATGCCAATACCCGCCGCATGGAAAAGAGCCTGCGCCTGCAGAATGCGGACCTCTTGACCGAGTACAACCTGCTCGAGGCCGATCTGGCCCGCCCCAAGGTCAAAGAAGCCGATTTCCGCGGCAAGGCCAAGCATGTCGAATATCGTGAGCGCGAGCACCAGCCGGCCATGCTCTGCACGCTGGTCATGACCGACAATGTCGACAGCAAGGGCGTGGCCCGCTACCCGGTCGGCATCATGCCCGTGATGGACCCGGCGACGGGCGAAACGCTGGTCGATGAACTGGGCCGCCGATCCTACACCACGTCGGTCGCCTATGGCCCGACCATCGGCAAGAATATCGCGCTCGCCTATCTCCCCTGGAGCTATTGCCAGGTCGGCCGCCAGGTGACGCTGGAATATTTCGGCGAAACCTATGCGGCCGAGGTCGCAGGCGTCGGCTACAAGCCGCTCTACGACCCGGAAAATCTCAAGCCGCGCAGCTGAGGCCGCGATGGACAACGCCAGCAGTCGGGGGTCTGAGTGATCCCCGGCCCGTTCAGCACCAGACAGCGACTGGCGAAACCGGTGCGCCGGCCGGTCAGCGGAATGCTCTAAGCTTGCTTGTCTCCGCGAGGAATGCGGCGACCAGCGCCGTATGCGGATCCCTATGCGCCGCGACAACGCCAACGATGTGGTTCGCAATCGGCTCGACGATGGGTATCGTGCGGATGGTTTCGGCCTGATCGAATGTGCGCACTAGGTTGCCCGGCATGATCGATGACCACTTGCCCGTCATGATGTGGGAAAACAGCACGATCATGGAATTGGATTCCAGTGTCGGTCGGGCCATGGCGCCGGCCTCGGCCAGGTGCTGGTCGATGATGCGCCGGTTCTGCATGTCGGGCGTCAGTAGGCAGAGGGGCACATCGGCAAGCTGGGCCCAACTGACCTGCTCGGCATCGGCAAAGGGTCCACCCTCCGAGGTGACCAGGTGATACCGCTCAAGATAGAGCGGAACGGAGATCACGCGACCGAGCGGTTCGTTGTCCAGATAGGTGATGCCGATATCGGCATCGAAATTGCCCACCAAGGACAGGATTTCCACGGAGGTCCGGGAGAGGATGGAGAAGCTGACGCCGGGGTGCTTTTCGCGAAACGGCGTGGTCAGTTCGGCCACCATGGCGAGAGCTGTGGGAATGACGGCGATGCGAATGCGGCCCGATAGGCCATGGCGGGAGGCCTTGACCTCCTGACGCATCGCCATCGCATCGCCCACGATGCGTTGTGCCCAGCCGAGGACCAGCTCGCCCTCGGGCGTGAGCCCGCCGAACCGCGAGCCGCGCTTGACCAGCATGATCCCGAGCGAGGATTCGAGCTGCTTGATTGCTGATGACAGCGTTGGCTGGGTGATGCCGCAAGCTTCGGCCGCGCGGCCGAAATGACGCTCGCGTGCGAGGGCGATGAAAAGCTCAAGTCGTTCTAGCAGCATGGCAACTCTTCCCCGGGCTTTGGGTTCCCATGCCTTGCAGGGGCCGTCAAGCCGATGGGCTGGGTGGATCGACCGGGCCTGGCCGCCGCACCGACGCGGCCGCCTCGCGCACGATGGGGCTGAAGCCTTCGGCGCCCGTGTCGAAGAGGTGCAGGAACTGCCGGCGCATCCGTGGCTCCCAGAACTTGTTGATGTGGTCCGCCACGCTCGCCGCCCTGTCCGGTCCCGATTGCGTGTCGAAGAATGTGCCAATCTGGTTGGCCATGCGGATCAACTTCATTGCGGTTTCGTCGTCATGCGACATGCTTGCCGCCTCCTCCGCTAACCCGTTCCGGGTGCGTAAAAACGTCGAATTCTTCGCCTCTCACCAAGGCAATCAGGGTCATTCCCGCCTCCTCGGCGGTGCGGATGGCGAGGGCCGTGGGGGCGGAAACCGCCAGGATGGCAGGGGCGCCAATGGCGGCAGCCTTTTGAACCATCTCCACCGATAGTCGCGACGTCACCGCAACCGCTCCGGTCGCGCCGGCAATTCCGGCCCTGGACAAGGCGCCAGCCAGCTTGTCGAGGGCGTTGTGCCGTCCCACGTCCTCCCGCACCAGTGTGACGCCTTCGCCGGGCCTGTAGAAGCCGGCGGCATGAACGGCGCCGGTCTCGGCGTGGAAGGGCTGGTCCTTGGCCAATTGCCTCATTGCTTCTCCGATGTCGTTCACCGAGAGCGTGAGCAGGCCGGGGGCGACTTTCGATACGGCCCGAATGGCTTCCTCAATCGATTCAATGCCGCACAATCCGCAGCCGACCGGCCCAGCCAGCCGCCGGCGCCGTGCCTTGAAGCGGGTATTGGCCCTGTCGCGCAGCCACATCTGGATGTCGATCCCGGAGCCCAGGTGCTCGACATGCATCCTCTCGATCTCGTCGGGAGCCGAAATGATACCCTCGGTCAATGCGAAGCCGAGGGCAAAGTCCTTGAGGTCGGATGGGCTCGCCATCATGACCGCATGGGTCGTCCCGCCGAAAGAAAAGGCGACTGGGACCTCTTCGGGCACGCGTCGTTCGGCCCAGCTTGTCCCGGTCAGGCGCCGGGCCAACCGGGGGATTGCCGTTACGGGCGGCCTCGCGGCCATTGTCATTCAGCAGGCTCCGCTGGTGTGGCGATGCGGCGGGATCGGAGCGAAAGTGCTTCATATTCCGTCTGCCAGTCCGAGGGGCCATTGGATGGCGAAACCTGGACCGCGGTCACCTTGTATTCGGGGCAATTGGTCGCCCAATCCGAAAAATCGGTGGTGATGACGTTGGCCTGGGTCTCGGGATGATGGAACGTCGTGTAGACGACGCCGGGAGCCACCTTGTCGGTGATATGGGCGCGGAGTGTGGTTTCGCCCGCGCGGCTGGCAAGGCGCACCCAATTGCCTTCCCGCACCCCGCGCTGCTCGGCATCATGCGGATTGATTTCGAGGACATCCTCGTCATGCCAGATCACATTGGCGGTCCGACGGGTTTGGGCGCCAACATTGTACTGCGACAGGATACGGCCGGTTGTGAGCAGAAGCGGGAAGCGTGGCCCCGTGCGCTCATCGGTTGGGACATATTCGGTACGCAGGAACTTGCCGCGACCGCGGACGAAACCCTCCATGTGCATGATCGGTGTGCCTTCGGGCGCAGCTTCGTTGCAGGGCCACTGGACGGATCCCAGTTCATCCAGCCGCTCATAGGAGACGCCGGCGAAGCTCGGCGTCATCGCGGCGATTTCGTCCATGATCTGGGACGGGTGGGTGTAGCTCCACGCAAGGCCCATGGCCTGGGCCATCCGCTGGGTCACTTCCCAGTCGGCCAGTCCGTTGCGCGGCGCCATGACCTTGCGCACGCGGTTGATCCGTCGCTCGGCATTGGTGAAGGTGCCGTCCTTTTCGAGGAAGGTCGAGCCAGGCAGGAAGACATGCGCGTAGTTGGCCGTCTCGTTGAGGAAGAGGTCGTGGACCACGACGCATTCCATCGCCGCCAGACCCGCCGAGACATGCTTGGTGTCAGGATCTGACTGAAGGATGTCCTCGCCCTGGATGTAGATCGCCTTGAAGGTGCCATCGACAGCGGCGTCGAGCATGTTGGGAATGCGCAGGCCGGGCTCGCGGTCGAGCTTGACGCCCCACAGCATCTCGAAGGTTTCACGCGCGGCGTCGGTGGAGATGTGGCGGTAGCCCGGCAGTTCGTGCGGGAATGAACCCATGTCGCACGAGCCCTGTACGTTGTTCTGCCCGCGCAAGGGGTTCACGCCGACACCGGGCCGGCCGATATTGCCGGTCAGCATGGCGAGGTTGGCGATCGCCATGACCGTCGTCGATCCCTGGCTGTGCTCGGTGACCCCCAGTCCATAATAGATCGAGCCGTTGCCGCCCTTGGCGAAGAGCCGGGCTGCGTCGCGCACCATCTGTGCAGGGACACCGGTATACTGCGCAGTCTCCTCCGGGCTGTGGCGTTGCTCGGCGACGAACTCGGCATAGTCCTCGAATTCGGACCAGTCGCAGCGCTCCCGAATGAAGGCCTCGTCGAACAGCCCCTCGGTGACAATCACATGGGCCAAGGCGGTCAACACCGCAACATTGGTACCCGGCGTGAGGGCGAGGTGATGCTGCGCCTCGACATGGGCGGAACGCACCGTCTCGGTGCGGCGCGGGTCGATGACGATCAGCTTGGCGCCGGCCCGCAGGCGCTTCTTGAGCCTGGACGCAAAGACGGGGTGGGCCGCGGCGGGGTTGGCGCCGATGACGAGGACAACATCGGTGTGTTCGACGGAGTCGAAATCCTGCGTGCCAGCAGACGTCCCGAAAGCCTGCCCGAGGCCATAACCGGTCGGCGAGTGGCAGACTCGGGCGCAGGTGTCGACATTGTTGTTCCCAAAGCCCTGCCGGACCAGTTTCTGCACCAGATAGGTTTCTTCATTGGTACAGCGCGACGAGGTGATGCCGCCCACCGAGCCTTTGCCATAGGCTTGCTGGATGCGGCGGAATTCGCTGGCGACATGGGCGAAGGCTTCTTCCCAGCTCACCTCGCGCCACGGGTCCGAAATTCTCTCGCGGACCATGGGGTTGAGGATGCGGTCCTGATGGGTGGCATAGCCCCAGGCAAACCGTCCCTTGACGCAGGAATGCCCGCGATTGGCCTTGCCATCCTTCCAGGGGACCATGCGGACGAGTTCGTCGCCGCGCATCTCGGCCTTGAACGAACAGCCCACCCCGCAATAGGCGCAGGTGGTGATGACCGAATGCTCGGGCTGGCCGATCTCGATCACCGATTTCTCGGTGAGCGTCGCGGTCGGGCAGGCCTGGACACAGGCGCCGCAGGAGACGCAGTCGCTTTCGAGGAAAGACTGGTGCATGCCGGGCGAGACCCGGCTGTCGAAGCCGCGGCCCTCGATGGTCAGCGCGAAGGTGCCTTGGACTTCCTCGCAGGCCCGCACGCAGCGGGAGCAGACGATGCACTTGGAGGGGTCGTAGGTGAAATAGGGGTTGGACTCGTCCTTGGGCATGTGGCGGAAATTGCTCTCGCCGCCGCGCGTGGCGAAGACGTGGTTGTCGCCCTCGTAGCCGTAGCGCACATCCCGCAGTCCGACGACGCCGGCCTGGGTCTGGAGTTCGCAATCCCCGTTCGCTGCGCAGGTCAGGCAGTCGAGCGGGTGGTCGGAAATGTAGAGCTCCATGACCCCCTTGCGCAGGGTCTTCAGCCGGTCGGTCTGTGTCTTTACCACCATGCCCTCGGCGACCAGGGTGGTGCAGGAAGCAGGGGTGCCGCTGCGTCCCTCGATCTCTACGAGGCACAGCCGGCAGGAGCCGAAGGCATCGACCATGTCGGTGGCGCAGAGCTTGGGCACGGATATGCCGGCTTCCTTGGCGGCGCGCATCAGCGATGTGCCCTCGGGAACCGTTACCGTGCAGCCATCGATCGAGAGGGACACGGTCTTTTCCGACTTGGAGACCGGCGTCCCATAGTCGATTTCCTTGATGAGACCCATCGTGGTGTCCTCCTATTCGGCTGCGACGACCGCAGCACGCGGCGCGAAGTCATCCTGAAAATGCGTGATGGCACTCATGACGGGGTAGGGTGTGAAACCGCCCAGCGCGCAGAGCGAGCCGAATTTCATGGTGTTGCAAAGGTCTGCAACGAGTTCGAGGTTCTTCTCGCGCTCGATGCCGCGGGCAATCCTGTCCAGGGTCTCGACACCGCGCGTCGAGCCGATACGACAGGGCGTGCACTTGCCGCAGCTCTCGATGGCGCAGAATTCCATGGCAAAGCGCGCCATTTTGAGCATGTCGGCGCTATCGTCGAAGACGGTGATCCCCGCATGCCCGATCAGACCGCCCCTGGCCGCAAAAGCCTCGTAGTCGAAGGGCGTGTCGAACAGGGCGGGCGGGAAATAGGCACCCAGCGGGCCGCCCACCTGCACGGCCTTGACCGGCCTGCCGGACGCGGTACCGCCGCCTATGCCCTCGACGATCTCGCCCAGCGTCAGCCCGAAACCGATCTCGAACAGACCGGTATATCGACAATTGCCCGCGATCTGGATCGGAATGGTTCCGCGCGAGCGGCCCATGCCGAAATCCTTGTAGTGGGCTGCCCCCTTGTCGAGGATCACCGGCACCGAAGCCAGAGAAATCACATTGTTCACGACCGTTGGCTTGCCGAACAGGCCACTGAGTGCCGGCAGCGGTGGCTTGGCGCGCACGACCCCGCGCTTGCCCTCTAGGCTGTTGAGCAGCGCGGTTTCCTCGCCGCAAACATAGGCACCGGCGCCCATGCGCACTTCGATGTCGAATGCCCGCCCGCTGCCAAGCACGGAGGCGCCCAATATGCCGGCACCACGCGCCAGCTCTATCGCGGCGCGCATCGTGGCCACCGCGTGCGGGTATTCGGAGCGCGTATAGACGTACCCCTTGGTCGCGCCCACCGCGAGCCCGGCAATCGCCATGCCCTCGACCAGCACGAACGGGTCGCCCTCCATGATCATGCGGTCGGCAAAGGTCCCCGAGTCGCCTTCATCGGCATTGCAGACGATGTATTTGCGGTCGGCCGCCGCGCCGGCCACCGTGTTCCACTTGATCCCGGTCGGAAAGCCTGCGCCGCCGCGCCCCCGCAGGCCGGACTCCGTCACTTCCGCCACGATTGCGGCGGGTGCCATGGCCACGGCCTTTTCGAGACCTCGGAGGCCGCCATGATTGCGATAATCATCCAGCGACAGCGGGTCGATGATGCCGCAGCGTGCGAACGTCAGCCGGGTCTGTCGCGACAGAAACGGTATGGCTTCGGTCGGGCCGTGGCTCAAGGGATGGTCGCCACCTTCCAGGAAACCGGCGTCTAGCAGGGAAGGTACGTCTGATGCGGCGACGGGACCATAGGCCAGCCGCGTCCCGCCCACGTCGACCTCAACCAGGGGTTCGAGCCAATGCAGGCCGCGCGACCCGTTGCGCACTATTCTTGCAGACATCCCGCGCGCGCTGAGTTGATCTGCCATAGCATGGGCAACATCGTCTGCACCGAGCGCAAGCGCCGCCGCGTCGCGGGGGATGTAGATCGTGATGCTCATTCTCGCACCCGGCTGATGATGTCGATGATTCTCTCGTCATTGAGACGACCAATCGGCACCCCGTCCAGCAGGGCAGCCGGGGCGCAGGAGCAGAGGCCCAGGCAATACACGGCTTCAATTGTAACCGCGCCGTCGGCGCTGGTTTCACCCATCCCGGCGCCCAGCAGGGTCTGCAGCGAGGCGGATATGGCTTCCGACCCCATAGACTGGCAGGCCTCGGCCCGGCAAAGCTTGAGGACGTGCCGCCCGGCCGGCTCCCGTCGGAAGTCATGATAGAAGCTGACGACGCCGTGCACTTCGGCGTTGGAAATGTTCAGCGCATCGGCAATCAGGGGCAACGCTTCGGTCGGGATGTGTCCAAATTCATGCTGAACGTCGTGCAGAATGGGGAGCAAGGGGCCCTCGAGGGCACGCGATTGCGCGATGATCTCTTCGACCCGCGTCGACAAGACATCCTTCGCCTGCAGCTGCGACACAGTGCACCTCCACCCATTTAGAATGATTTTAGCACGCAAGCAGGGGCCGAAATCAATAAAGAGGCGCCGTTGCACGATAGACAATATCTATCGTCAGGGGGCGGATGGCCCGATCTCCTTGCACGGAAACGCGACCAGTTGCCCGTGGTCAGTGGACGCCCGCTCCCGGACGCGCTGGCTTGGCGCGCAGGGCCGCGACAATGTCCTGGCTCACGATGCTGCCGACCAATTGCCCGTCAGGCCCGCGAACGCAGACCGAGGGTGCCCCCGCGGCGAGGTGCTCGATCACGGCGGCAAGCGAGCTTTCGGCCGTCACCACGGTGACGCCGCTGCCGATATCGGGCGACATGACGTCCATTGCCCGCAGCACGTTGAGCGGGTTCATATGCGCCACAAAGTCCTCGACATAGTCATCGACCGGGTTGGCGATGATTTCCTGTGGCGTGCCGCATTGCACGATGCGCCCGCCCTCCATCAGCGCGATGCGGTTGCCCAGCTTGAATGCCTCGTCCAGGTCGTGGCTCACGAAGATGATCGTGCGCTTGAGCTTGGCCTGCAGATCCAGCAGTTCATCCTGCAGCCGCGCCCGGATGAGCGGATCGAGGGCCGAGAAGGGCTCGTCCATCAAAAGGATCGGCGCCTCCGTGGCAAAGGCGCGGGCCAGCCCCACCCGCTGCTGCATGCCGCCGGAAAGCTGGCCGACATTGCGGTCGGCCCAGTCGGTGAGTCCCACCAGATCGAGTTGGGCGCGCACCTTGGCCTCGCGCTGGTGGCGCGACATGCCGTCCAGTTCCAGGCCCAGCCCGACATTGTCGAGTACCGTTCGCCAGGGCAGCAGGCCAAATTGCTGGAACACCATGGCCACCGATTTGCGCCGCAGGTGCAGCAGCTCGTCCCGGCTGCATGTCGCCGGATTGATGGACTTGCCTTGGTCGATAACCTGAACGGCGCCGCGCACGACGGGATTGAGCCCGTTGACCGCCCGCAACAGGGTTGACTTGCCGGAGCCCGACAGACCCATCAGAACCAGGATTTCACCCTTTTTGACCGTCAGCGAACAGTCATGGACGCCGAGGATCTGCTTGGTCGCCTGTTGGATTTCCTGCCGCGTCTTGCCCTGATCCATCAGCGGCAGGGCCAGCGCTGGATTGGTGCCGAAGACGATGTTGACCTTGTCGAAGATGACCGCGTCTTCCATGGCTTAGTCCCGCTTGATGCGCAGCATGCGATCCAGCACGATCGCAAGAACCACGATTATGAATCCGCTCTCGAAGCCGAGCGCGGTGTTGACCGAATTCAGAGCGCGGACTACTGGGACGCCCAGTCCATCGGCGCCGACCAGGGCGGCAACCACGACCATCGAAAGCGACAGCATGATCGTCTGGTTAAGACCGGCCATGACCTGCGGCAGAGCAAAGGGCAACTCGACCTTCCACAGCTTTTGCGACGGCGTGCCGCCGAAGGCCTCCACCGCCTCGATTAGGGCCGGAGGAGTTGATGAGACCCCCAGATGCGTCATCCGGATTGGCGCTGGCAGGACGAAGATGACCGTCGCGATCAAGCCAGGGACCATGCCTATACCGAAAAAGACAATTGCCGGGATGAGGTACACGAAGGTGGGCAGGGTCTGCATGAGGTCGAGTATCGGCTGGAGGAACCGATACAGCCTGGGGCGATGGGCCGAGGCGATGCCGATGGGGACACCGATGGCCATGCACACGACACAGGCGGAAATGACCAGCGTGAGGCTCTCGGTTGTCTGTCTCCAATACCCCTGGTTGAGGATGAACAGCAGGCCTGCCAAGGTCAGCAGGCATGTCAGCCAGTTGCGCTGCAACAACCAGGTAATGGCGACGAAAATGGCGACGATGATGAATGGATGGGGCGTTTGCATGAGCCAGAGCAGAGCGTCGATGAGCGCTTCTGCGGCATTGGACATCACATCGAAAACACCGCGGAAATTGTCGCGCAGCAGGACGAAGAAATCGCTCGCCCAGCGCCCAACCGGAATCTTATAGTCGGTCAGCCAATCCACTCTTCACGTCCCCCAGAAAACAGAACAGCCCGGTCGTTTCCGACCGGGCTGCGTGATTGCTAGCTGTCCAGCAGGGCCTGAACCGCGGCGGCACCATCGCCGCCATCGATCGTGGTCACGCCTTCGACCCAGCCCAGGGCGGTTTCTGGATTGGCCTTGAGCCATTCGAGCGTTGCGTCGGCCGGGTCGGCCCCGTCATTGAGGATCTTGCCCATGATCTCGTTTTCCATCGGTAGCGAGAATTTGAGGTTGCTCAGCAAGGCGCCGACATTGGGGCATTCGGCGACGTATCCCTTGCGGGTCACGGTATCTACGACGCCTTCACCACCGAAGAAGTCCTCACCACCAGGCAGGTATTTGAGCGGAAACTTGGCGTTCATAGGGTGGGGTTCCCACCCGAGGAAGACGACGTCCTTGCCGTCTGCGACTGCACGATCGACCTGAGCCAGCATGCCCTGCTCGGAGCTTTCCACGACCTTGAATTCGCCCAGCCCATGCGTATTCGCCTCAACCAGGCTGATCAGGTAGCCGTTACCTTCGTTGCCCGGCTCGATGCCATAGATGGTCCGGTCGAGTTGCTCGGCAAATTCGGCGATCTTGGAATAGTCGGTGAGCCCCTTGTCATAGGTGTAGGCCGGAACGGCGAGGGTGTACTTGGTTCCTTCGAGATTGGTCGCAACCTTCTCCACCTCGCCGCTTTCGAGATAGGGACCGATAGCGGCCTGCTGGGCAGGCAGCCAGTTGCCAAGGAAGATATCGACATCGTCGCTTTCCAGCGACGCAAAGGTCACGGGTACGGAGAGCACCTTAACCACGACGTCGTAGCCGAGCGCTTCGAGCACGTGCTTGGTCGCCGCTGTGGTCGTGGTGATGTCGGTCCAGCCAACATCGGAAAAGGTTACAGTCTTGCATTCGGCTGCAAAAGCGGTGCCCGCCAGCAGCGACAGCGCCAGTGCGCCGGTCAGAGTGAGGGGGGTCTTTCTCATATTCTGTCGTCTCCTGATTGCGGGTGTTTGCGGCAAAGTCGTTTTTCTTGATTGACGGCTCAATCAAAAACGAGACAATCGTAATTGTAAACTCGAAAAATGTGCAGGCGTGAAGAATGCCAAAAATCGGTGCAGGGGCAGTGCGGCGGCAAGCGATGGTCGAGGCTGCCATCGTCGAGATCGGCGAAGCCGGGAGCCTGGACGTCACCGTCAGCCAGATTGCCCGCCGCGCTGGCATGTCGCCGGCCCTGGCGCATCACTATTTTGGCAGCAAGGACCAGATGTTCCTCGCCGCCATGCGCCACATCCTCAAGCTCTACGGGGAGAGCGTCCGCCGCCGCATGGCCGAGGCGTCGACGCCGACCGGTCGCATCCATGCCATCATCGATGCCAGCTTTGCCCCCGATCAGTTCGATCGTGAAGTGGTAGCGGCTTGGCTGACCTTCTACGTCCGTGCACTCCAGTCCGAGGAAACGAGCCGGCTGCTGCAGCTCTATGCCCGGCGGTTGCACTCGAACCTGGTATCGAGTCTGCGCCAGATCGTCGATCGCGCTTCGGCCCAGGCGATTGCGCATGGGCTGGCGGCCATGATCGACGGCTTCTACATCCGCCATGCCCTGCAGGATTTTGCTCCGGCGCAGGACGAGGTGCGGGTCATGGTGCTCGATTACCTGGAACTCAGCCTGGCGAGGAGCGCGCGTGTCTGACCAGCCCAACATCCTCATTTTCATGGTCGACCAGCTCAACGGGACCTTGTTTCCCGATGGGCCCGCCGACTGGCTGCATGCCCCCAATCTCAAGGCTCTGGCGGCGCGATCGGCGCGCTTTGCCAATGCCTATACCGGCTCACCCCTCTGTGCGCCTGGTCGGGCCAGTTTCATGTCGGGGCAGTTGCCGCGCCGCACGCGGGTCTATGACAATGCGGCCGAATTTGCCTCTGATATTCCCACCTACGCTCATTATCTGCGGGCAGCGGGCTACGCCACGACCCTTTCGGGCAAGATGCACTTCGTCGGGCCCGACCAGCTGCATGGCTTCGAGGAGCGGCTGACCACCGATATCTACCCCGCCGATTTCGGCTGGACGCCGGACTATCGCAAGCCGGGGGAGCGGATCGACTGGTGGTATCACAATCTGGGTTCGGTCAAGGGCGCCGGCGTCGCCGAGATCACCAACCAGCTCGAATACGACGACGAAGTCGCCTTCAACGCCGTGCGCAAGGTCTATGACCTCGGCCGCCGCGCCCAACAGCGACCCTGGATGCTGACGGTGAGCTTTACCCACCCGCATGACCCATATGTCGCCCGGCAGAAGTACTGGGATCTTTACGCTGACTGTGAGCACCTTTCGCCGGTCACGGCAGCCATTGCCTATGAGGATCAGGACACACATTCGCGACGCCTGATGGATGCCTGCGACTTCCGGGCGCTGGACATTTCCGAGGATGACATCCGCCGCTCGCGCCGGGCCTATTTCGCCAATATCTCCTATGTGGACGACAAGATCGGCGAGGTGCTGGAGGCTCTCAGGGGGACCAGGCAGGTGGACAATACGATCGTGGTTTTTGCCTCGGACCATGGGGACATGCTGGGCGAGCGCGGCCTGTGGTTCAAGATGAACTTCTTCGAAGGGTCGGCCCGCGTCCCGCTGATGATCGCCGCGCCGGGCCTGCCGGCCGGCCGGATCGATGCGCCGGTCAGCACCATGGACCTGACGCCCACTCTTTGTGATCTTGCCGGAATTTCGCTCGATCAGATCGCGCCATGGACCGACGGGGAGACCCTCGTGCCCTTGGTCAATGGAGCAGGCCGCACCAGCCCGGTGCGGATGGAATATGCCGCCGAGGGCTCGGTGGCGCCCCTGGTGTGCCTCCGCGATGGGCGGTGGAAATATGTCCAATGCACCGCCGACCGGGCACAGCTATTCGATCTAATCAGTGATCCCCACGAGCTGACCAACCTGGTCGACGATCCTGCGCATGCGCAAACGCTGGCGCGGCTGACAGCGATGGCGGCGCAATACTGGGACCTCGGCGCCTATGATGCCGAGGTGCGGGCCAGCCAGGCGCGGCGGCACGTGGTCTATCCGGCGCTGCGCAACGGCGCCTATTTCCCGTGGGATTTCCAGCCCTTGCAGAAGGCGTCGGAGCGCTACATGCGCAACCACATGGACCTCAACGTGCTCGAAGAAAGCAAGCGTTTCCCGAGGGGCGAATAATGCGCGACGTACAGCCACCGGCCAGCCATTTCATCGACGGACATTATGTCGAGGATGCAGCAGGGCATTCGATCCAATCCATCTTTCCGGCCAAGAATGCTGTCGTAGCGCGACTCCATTCCGCCACGCCTTCCGTCATCGAGGCGGCGCTGGCCTCGGCGGTGCGTGCGCAGAAGGAATGGGGTGCACTCAAGCCGGTCATGCGGGGCAGGGTGCTGCGCAAGGCAGCCGATATCATCCGCGACCGCAACCGGGAACTGAGCGAGATCGAAACGCTCGACACCGGCAAACCCATCCAGGAGACGTTGGTGGCCGATGCGGCCTCCGGCGCCGATGCACTGGAGTATTTTGCGGGGTTGGCGGCCACAATGACCGGCGAGACCATCCCGCTGGGCGGCGACTTCGTCTATACGATCCGCGAACCGCTCGGGGTCTGTGTCGGTATCGGTGCCTGGAACTACCCCACCCAGATCGCCTGCTGGAAGGCGGCGCCGGCCTTGGCTGCTGGTAATGCCATGATCTTCAAGCCCTCGGAGATCACCCCGCTCGGCGCGCTCAAGCTGGCGGAAATCCTCATCGAAGCAGGTGCCCCTCCGGGCCTGTTCAATGTGGTGCAGGGTTACGGCGATGTCGGTGCGGCGCTGATCGGCGATCCGCGTGTCGCCAAGGTGTCGCTGACAGGGTCAGTCGGAACCGGCAAGAAAGTTTACGCCGCTGCAGCATCTGGCATGCGGCACGTGACGATGGAACTGGGCGGGAAATCGCCGCTGATCATCTTCGAGGATGCCGATATCGACAGCGCTGTCAGCGCCGCAATCAACGCCAATTTCTACTCCTCTGGCCAGGTCTGCTCCAACGGCACCCGGGTCTTCGTGCATGATGCGATCCGCCCCACTTTCCTCGATAGGCTGGTGTCGCGCACTGCCAGAGCGGTGATCGGCGACCCGCTGGACGAAGCCACGCAGGTGGGCCCGCTGGTGTCGGAAGCGCAGCGCAACAAGGTGCTGGGCTATATCGAGACCGGCAAGGCCGAGGGGGCGAAACTGCTGATCGGGGGCAGGGTGCCGCCGGGCCAGAACGAGGGTTTCTATGTCGAGCCGACAGTCTTTACCGACGTCACCGACGACATGACCATCGCACGCGAGGAAATCTTCGGGCCGGTCATGTCGGTGCTGGGTTTCGCCGACGAGGCCGACGTCATCGCCCGCGCCAATGCCACCGAATTCGGCCTCGCCGCCGGTGTCTTCACCGCCGATCTGGCCCGCGCCCACCGCGTCATCGCCCAATTGCAGGCGGGTACCTGCTGGATCAACACCTACAATCTGACGCCGGTCGAGGCCCCCTTCGGCGGGGTCAAGCAATCCGGCGTCGGCCGCGAGAATTCGCGCGCGGCCCTCGACCACTATAGCCAGATCAAATCGGTCTATGTCGCCACCGCGCCCGTCGGGGCAGCATTCTAGGAAACAAGCGTCATGGAAGCGGATTTCGTCATCATTGGTTCGGGTTCGGCCGGCGGCGCCATGGCGGCGCGCCTCAGCGAGGACGGCCAGCATTCCGTCATCGTGCTCGAATTCGGTGGCACCGATTTCGGGCCGCTGATCCAGATGCCGGCGGCCCTGAGCTATCCGATGAACATGCCGCGCTATGACTGGGGTTTCCGCACCGAACCCGAACCCCATCTGGGCGGCCGGACCCTCGGCGTGCCACGTGGCAAGGTTATTGGCGGCTCCTCCTCGATCAATGGCATGGTCTATGTGCGTGGCCATGCCGGCGACTATGACCACTGGGCCGAAAGCGGCGCGGCGGGTTGGGGCTATGCCGATGTGGTGCCCTATTTCAAACGCATGGAAAACTGGCATCCCGGTCCGCATGGCGGCGACCCCGATCGCCGCGGCAAGTCCGGGCCATTGCATGTGACGCGGGGCAGGCGCGACAATCCCTTGTTCAGCGCCTTTGTCGAGGCCGGCAAACAGGCCGGGTTCGAGCTGACAGATGACTATAACGGCGAGAAGCAGGAAGGCTTCGGCCCCATGGAGCAGACGGTCTGGAAAGGCCGCCGCTGGTCCGTTGCCAATGCCTATTTGAAGCCTGCGCTCAAGCGCCCCAACCTCGACCTGGTCAAGTGCTATGCGCGCAGAGTGGTGATCGAAAATGGCCGCGCCGTCGGCGTCGAGATCGAGCGGGGCGGACGGGTCGAGGTGGTCAAAGCAAGGCGCGAGGTGATCGTATCGGCATCGTCCATCAACTCCCCGAAAATCCTGCTGCTTTCGGGCATCGGCCCGGGGGCGCAGCTCGCCGAGCACGGCATCCCGGTTGTTGCCGACCGGCCCGGCGTCGGGGCTAACCTGCAGGACCATATGGAGCTCTATATCCAGCAGGCCTCCATCCAGCCCATCACGCTCTACAAATATTGGAATCTCTTGGGCAAAGGACTGATCGGCGCGCAATGGCTGTTCTTCAAAACCGGGCTGGGCGCCTCCAACCAGTTCGAAAGCGCCGCCTTCATCCGCTCGAGGGCCGGGGTGAAATACCCCGACATCCAGTTCCATTTCATCCCCATCGCGGTGCGCTACGACGGGCAGGCAGCGGCCGAAGGCCATGGCTTCCAGGCCCATGTCGGTCCCATGCGTTCGGCTTCGCGCGGCGCGGTGACATTGCGCTCAGCCGACCCCAAGGCGCCGCCGCGCATCCAGTTCAACTACATGTCGGATCCGCAGGACTGGGCCGATTTTCGCCACTGCATCCGCATCACCCGCGAAATCTTCGGGCAGAAGGCCTTCGACCCCTATCGCGGTAAGGAAATCCTGCCGGGGGAAAAATACCAGACCGACGACGAACTGGACGACCATATCCGCCGCCACGCCGAAAGCGCCTATCACCCCTGCGGCACCTGCAGGATGGGCCGGGCCGACGATCCCATGGCCGTGGTCGATCCCGAATTGCGGGTGATCGGCGTCGACGGCCTGCGTGTGGCCGACAGCTCCATCTTTCCGCGCATCACCAATGGCAACCTCAATGCGCCTTCCATCATGGTTGGCGAGAAGGGCGCCGACCACGTCCTGGGCAAGGGTATGCTGCCGCCCGACAATGGCGTGCCGTGGATCAATCCTCGATGGGAAACGTCCGACCGGTAGGGGACCGGTCGCTTGCGCGGGTCCACTGGCCCAGTCGAAGGCCCGACGGGCGCGCAGACGAAACCGCAAAGCAGCGCCTGACCTGTCTGCTGCGTGCTGCAGTGAAGCTTTCTCGACAGGACACTATCTTGACTCGATTGCTATAGGTATTCACCTAGATATTAGTAATGAAATCGACCGGCAGATTCAGGCAGTCCCATGGTGAAGTCAAAGCGGCAGGCTGCAGGCACACGACCCACCATGATGGATGTGGCGGCTGCCGCCGGCGTGTCCCAGGCAACGGTGTCGCTGGTGCTCAGCGGCAGCAAGATGGCTAGGCTGTCTGATGCAACGCGCCGGCGTGTCACCGACGCGGCAGAGCAGCTCAACTACAAGTTTGTGCGCCGTGGTCCGAAGACGACGGCAACGGGCAAGTCCACCATTCTGTTCATCGCCGACGAGGTTTCCACCGATCCGTGGATGACCTTGGCTTTCGAGGGGGCGCGGGACAAGGCGCTCGAACTGGGCGTCAATGCCGTCATGGCCGTCAGCCATGGCGATGCCGATTTCGAAACCGGGCTCCTGGGCAATCTCAAGGACCAGTCGATTCTCGGTGTCATCTACGGCACCATCCTGACCCGGCGTGTTGACCTGCCCGCGGCCTTCGCTGCTCACCGCACCGTTCTGGTCAATTGCTATGACGAGGCGGGGACCCTTCCTGCCGTGCTGCCCGCCGATCTGCTGGGGGCCAGGGTCGCAACGGAGCACCTGATCGGCCTGGGGCGGAGGCGCATCGCGCTCATCAACGGCCAGCAGGGCCTCGACAATCCGCGCGACCGGCTCAAGGGCTACAAGCAGGCCCTGACGACGCACGACCTCGTCTTCGATGCCACCTTGGTCAAGCCAGGTAACTGGGAACCGTCATCGGGCTTTGAGATGACCATGGAACTCATGGCGCTCGAAGAGCCGCCCGACGCAATCTTCTGCGCCAATGACCTGATGGCCATGGGCTGTATCGAGGCGCTCAAGCAATTGGGGCGAAGAATCCCCGAGGATGTGGCGGTCATTGGTTTTGACGACCGGGAAATTGCCCGCTTCCTGCACCCGCCGCTGACCACGCTGGTCCTGCCTCAATACGAAATGGGGCAGACGGCTGCAGAACTGCTGCTCGACAGCGCCGGCGGTCTCGATGCGCCCACCACCCGTATCAAGGTCGAATGCGAACTCATCGTGCGGGGATCGACGCGGACGGAGGCCGACATGAGCGAAGACCAGGTGGCGGCGCAGTAGCAATTAGCTGCGCCGCACCCAGCCTGCGCCATCAGTCGGACGATCTGGCATTCCTGAACCGGTCGAAGGCGACCGCGATGACGATGAAGGACCCCACGAAGGCACCCTGCCAGAATGTGCTGATGCCCAGGAGGATCAGGCTGTTGCGGATCACCTCGATCAGCAGGGCGCCGACCACTGCCCCGAAGGCCGTGCCCACGCCGCCCGCCAGGTTGGCCCCCCCGATGACGGCCGCCGCGATGACCGAGAGTTCCATGGCCTGTCCCAGATTGGTCGTGACGCCCCCCAGCCAGCCCACTTCAAGTATGCCGGTTATGCCGGCGGTGGCGGCCGCAAAGGCATAGACGGACACTTTGAGCTGCTTGACGGCAATGCCTGTCAGCTTGGCAGCCTGTTCGTTCCCGCCCACGGCGAAGACATGCTGTCCCCAGCGTGTCCATCGGAACAGAAAGCCGGTGATGGCAGCGAGCACGGCGAGCACGATCAGTGGATTGGGCAGTCCCATGGTGGACCCACCACCCAGCGCCAGGAGCAGCGCGTGATCGGGTCCGAATTCATAGATCATCTTGTTGTTGGAGAGCACCATGGCGAGCGACCGGGCCACTGAAAGCATGCCCAGCGTGACCACGAAGGGCGGCATGCCGGCGTAGGCGATTAGCACCCCGTTGAAGACGCCAACCGCGACCGAGACGAGGAGGGCGGCAGGAATCCCCACCCAGATCGGCATGCCCGATGACATCAGCACGGCCACGGTCATCGCCGAGAGTACCACGGTCGACCCGACCGACAGGTCGATGCCGCCCGAGGCGATGACCGCCGTCATCCCCAGGGCGATGATCCCGACAAAGGCGAAGTTGCGCGATACATTGAAAAGGTTGCGCTCGGTCGCGAAGGTGTCGGTCAGCAGGGACAGTGCCAGGCAGGCGAGCACAGCGGCCATGAACACCCAGAACGTCTGCTGGCTCGATATCCGGGAAAACAGGCTGCGATGCTCGGACTGTTCGATGACATCCGCCAGAGTATTGGATTGGGACATTGGATTTTTCCTCATGATCCGGTCATGCCGTTTCGATCGCGCCGGTGATGAGGCCGGTGACCTCCTCGGGCGATGAATCGGCGGCCTTCTTGCTGGCAACCAGCCGGCCGCGGCGCAGGACGGCGATTCTGTCGGCCACCTCGAACACGTCCGGCATGCGGTGGCTGATCAGCACGACGGCGATCCCATGATCCCTGAGGTGGCGGATCAGGTTCAGGACCTCGGCGACCTGTCGCACCGAGATGGCTGCGGTTGGTTCGTCCATTAGCACGATGCTGGCGTCCGAGAGCAAAGTCCGGGCAATGGCAACGGCCTGCCGCTGCCCGCCCGACATGCGCCTGACTAGATCGCGCGGACGAGTCTCGGATTTTAGCCGCGCGAAAAGCTCAGCCGCCTTGGTGCGCATGCCCGCATAGTCGACGATCTGGAATGGGCCGAACTGTCGGGTCAGTTCACGGCCCAGAAAGACATTGGATGCGGCCGAGAGATTGTTGCAGAGGGCGAGGTCCTGGTAGACGACTTCGATCCCGGCACGTTGCGCATCCAGCGGTTTGTGGAACTCCACTTTTCGGCCATCCAGGAACATTTCGCCGCTGGTTGGCGCGAAGTTCCCAGCGATGACTTTCACCAGCGTGGACTTGCCTGCGCCATTGTCCCCCATCAGCCCGACAACCTCGCCGGGTGCAATGGTCAGCGACACGTCCGTAAGCGCATGGATAGCACCGAAGCTCTTGGTAATATTTGCTAATTTCAGCGCGGTCATGCGCCTCTCCCTATGGTCAATCTTCCTCCTCTCCCCTCGGCGGCGGAACGGCTTGCCCGGCGCTGGGCCGGGAGCACTCGCCTCAAGAGATGTTTCTTTGCTGGAATTCGCCCATGCATTTCATGCTTGACGGTCCGCATATTTACGCGCTTATATTATCACATAATATGATCAGTCTACAACAAATCGATCATGAAAGCCGCGAGTCTCGAGGCAATCGGACGAGCGGCGCGGGAGGTTCGTTGCCTGCGTTACGACGCGCAGGGCAGCGATCACCGGTGCGCCGGCAACAAGGCCGGATCTACCGGGATCATCTATGGGAGGAGAAAACGACTTTGAGGTACGTTAATCACATCATGGCAGCCACTGCCATTCTTGCGCTCTCGGCAGGTGCTGCCCAGGCGCAGGACAAGAAGACGCTGGCCATCGTGGTCAAGGGCCTGGACAATCCGTTCTTCGAACAGATCAATCTGGGATGTCAGGACTGGGCCGCCAACAACCCGGATTCGGAATACGAGTGCCTCTATACCGGCCCGGCCTCGAGCGCCGACGAAGCCGGCGAGGTCCAGATCGTTGACGACCTGCTCACCAAGGGCGTCGCCGCGATCGCCATCTCGCCGTCCAACGCCCCGGCCATGGCCAACCGTATCCGCGAAATCGCCCCGGATGTGCCGGTGATGACCATAGACGCCGACTTCCTGGAAGCCGATCGCGAGCTCCGCGTGACCTATCTGGGCACCGACAACTATCTCATGGGGGTCAAGATGGCCGAGCAGGCCATGCGCCTCAAACCTGACGGGGGCACGGTCTGCCTGCAGTTGGGCAATGTTGCGGCAGACAATATCAATGCCCGCGCGGCCGGCTTCCGCGATACCATTGCCGGCGCCGAAGGCGTCGAGCGGCTCGGCGGCGAAGGCGGCTGGACCGAAGTGGAAGGTTGCCCGGTCTATACCAACGATCAGGCCGACCTTGCCAACCAGCAGATGGCCGACGTCTTCACCGCCAATCCGGACCTGGATGCCTTCATCCTGATCGGCGGCTGGGCCCAGTTTGCGCCGCAAGCCTATGCCCAGGTGACCGACCAGGTCATGGACAAGCTCAAGAGCAATGATCTGATCATCGTCGCCGGTGATACCCTGCCGCCGCAGGTCCAGGCCTTCAATGAAGGCCGCAGCCACGCCCAGATCGGCCAGCGCCCATTCGAAATGGGCCAACGCGCTCCGGACGTGATGATCCAGCTCATCAATGGCGAGACCGTCGAGGACCCGCTCTATACCGGCCTTGACGTGTGTACCCATGAGGAACCGGGCTTCTGCGCCCAATAGTCTGGCCTTCAAGTTCAGGCATGGCGCGGCAGTGCCATGCCCACTCGAGGCGCGCACCCCATGGTGCATCGGTCCCCGCATCTGAGAAGGGTTCGTAGAGTTGAAGCTGCTTGTCACCGGCATCACCGGCAAGGTCGGGTCCAATTTTCTGCCCGCATTCCTGGCCGAAGGGCGTTTTGCCGGCTGGTCCATCCGGGCCATCTGCAACAATCGGACCCTCGATCATCCGGCGGTCGAGGTGGTGCGCGCCTCTCTTTCTGACGCAACTGCCATGCATGCGGCCATGGCGGGCGTGACCCATGTGCTGCATATGGCGGCGGTCAAGGAGTCGCCGGCTTTGGCCATGGACGTCGGGGTCAAGGGCATGTTCAACCTGCTCGAGGCTTTCCGGGACACACCCGGCACCCGCCAATTCCTGCTGCTGAGCGGAGATTGCTCGGTCGGCCATGTCTACCAGCGCTATGACGTCCCCATTACCGAGACGGCGCCGCGTCGCGCCTATCCGGGCTGCTATGCGCTGACCAAGGTGATCGAGGAAGTGATGCTGGAGCAGTATGGCATCCAGTATGGCATCAATGGCTGCTGCCTGCGCGCGCCCTGGATCGTTGAAAAGGACGACTTCCGCTATGCGCTGAGTTTCGCCGACCAATTCGGCGGACCGGCCTGGTCCGAGCTGATGAGCGCACAGGAAGTTGCGCGCCATGCCGCTGCGGCCGCCGTGCCGCTGCTGCGCGATGCCGAGGGGGCACCGCTGCGGCGCAATTTCATCCATGTCGACGACCTGGTCCTGGCCATTCTGGCCGCGCTCGATAACACCGCGGCCGCCGGACAATTGTTCAATATCGCTATGGACCAGCCGGTGGACTACGGGGCGCTGGCTCACTACCTGCGCCAAACGCGATCCCTGCCGGTGGCAGAAGTCAGCACGCCGCTTCACAGCAACTGGCTGGACAATACCAAAGCGCGCTTCCAGCTCGGATGGAGACCGCAGGTCGACCTTCACACCCTTATCGACCGGGCCTGGGACTATGTCCGTGCGCCCGACGATCCGCGCATCATCTGGTATCCTGGATAGCAGGATGCGCGACCACAAAGTATCCGACGCACTTGAGCCCAGACGAGGAGAGGGTTCCCGCGCCAAGGATATGAGCCGCCCGACGGCAAACGGTTTGGCGCCGGGCAAGTCAAGGACGTCGAGGAGCGCAACAAACAAGGCGCCCTCGGCATGGGAGGATACAATGAAAGTCACACTTGCTGTCTCGATCGCGGCTATGGCCGCATTGACCGTACCGGCGCTGGCCCAGGACAAGCCGCAACTCGCCTTCGTGGTGAATGCGGCGTCCGACTTCTGGAAGCTCGCTGAAGCTGGCGTCGCCAAGGCGCAGACCGAATTGCCCGACTACGAATTGCAGTTCCGCTATCCCTCGCAGGGTACGGCTGCCCTGCAGAACGCCCTCATGGACGATCTGGTCGCAGCCGGCACGGACGCCATCATGATTTCCTCGGCTGACCCGAAGAATTCCATCGATGCGTTCAACCGCATCGCGGCGCAGGTTCCTCTGTTTACGACGGACAGCGACGCTCCGGACAGCGATCGCATTGCCTATCTGGGGTCGTCCAACACCCTGGCTGGCGTCCAGGCAGGCGAGATTGCCGTCAAGGCGCTGCCCGATGGCGGCAAGTGCATGGGCTTTGTCGGCTTCCTGGGTGCGGACAACGCCATTGAGCGCATTGCCGGCTTCCGCCAGGCGGTTGAAGGCTCGGGGATAGAATTGGTCGATGTACGCGGCGACGATGTGGACTTTGCCCGTGCCCGCTCCAATGTCGATGACGTCCTGGCCGCCAATCCGGACATCACCTGCATGGTCGGGTTCTATTCCTACAATCCGCCCAAGATTTACGAAGCTCTGCAGGCCGCCGGCAAGCTGGGCCAGATCACGGTCATCGCCTTCGACGAGGACCCGATCACCCTGGGCGCCGTGCGCGAAGGCAGCTTTGCCGGCACGGTGGTCCAGGACCCGTACCAGTGGGGTTACCAGGGCATGCACCTGATGGCCGATTATCTCGAGGGTGACACTTCCGGAGTGCCCGAAGACGGGCTTATTATTGTTCCGACCAAAGTCATCGACCAGTCCAATGTCGATGCCTTCGAGGCCGAACTCAAGGAGCGTATTGGCGGGTAATCCTCCCAGCCAGCGCAGCCGCACCGGGCCGGGATATCGGCCCGGTGCGGACCTTTCATAGATGACGGCGTCGTGGATGCCGCACCATCAGGTCGCCAGATGATACAATCGGACGTCGAGAAGCCCCCGCTACTGCTGCTCGAGAACATATCGAAGGTCTATCCCGGGGTCGTGGCCCTCTCCAACGTCACGATGGCGGTCAAGCCGGGCGAAGTGCTGGCCCTCATCGGCGAGAACGGCGCCGGCAAGTCGACGCTGATGAAGATACTGGGCGGGGTGATCGCGCCCAGTGCAGGCCGGATCATCATCGACAATGTTGCCCATGACCAGTTGACCGTGCCCCGCTCGCAGGCGGCCGGCATCGCCTTCGTGCACCAGGAACTCAACGTCTTCGACAATCTCGATGTGGCCGCCAACATGTTCCTGGGGCGCGAGATCAGGGCAGGCGCCTTTGGATTGCTCGATCTTCGGGCGATGCGAGAAGCCGCAAGACCGCTGCTTGCCCGTGTCGGTGCGGGCTTCCGGCCCGAAACGCCGGTGGCTGAGCTCTCGCTGGCGGAGCGGCAATTGCTCGAAATCGCCAAGGCGCTGTCCATCAAGGCGCGGGTGGTCATCATGGACGAGCCGACTTCGTCCCTGACCCTGTCCGAGACCCAGACGCTGATGCGCGTGATCGCGGACCTCAAGGCGCAGGGTATTGCCGTGATCTACATCTCCCACCGGCTTGGCGAGATCGAGGAATGTGCCGACCGGGTGGTCGGCCTGCGCGATGGTCATGTTGCCGGAGAGCTGGCCCGCGACGAGATTACCCACGACGCGATGATCCGCCTGATGATCGGGCGCGACCTCAAGTCACTTTACCTGCCCCCCAGTGGCCCCTCGGGGGAAGTCCTGCTGTCATTGAGGGGGGTCAGGATCGCCACCAATCCAGGAGCGCGCGTGGACCTGGACCTGCGATCCGGCGAAATCCTGGGTGTCGCCGGTCTGGTCGGAGCCGGTCGCACCGAATTGGCCGAGGCCATATTCGGCATTGCTCCGGTGCTGGAGGGCGAGGTGATCCTGGCCGGCCAGCCATTCCGCCCGGCCACGCCGCGGGACGCCATAGATGCCGGGCTTTATCTGGTGCCGGAGGATCGCAAGCGCACCGGCCTCGTGCTTGAAAGCTCCATCAGCGAGAACATTACTCTCGCCGACCTCAAGTCTGTCAGCCGCAATGGCCTGGTGGTGCAGCGGCTTGTCGAGGCCAGGGCCGAGACCCAGCGCAAGCACCTCGATATCCGGACCGGCGACCTGACGCGCAAGGCCGTGGAACTGTCCGGGGGCAACCAGCAGAAGGTCGTCCTGGGCAAATGGCTCTCCATGAACCCCACGGTCATCATTTTCGACGAACCGACGCGCGGCATCGATGTCGGGGCGAAACGGGAAATCTACAAGCTCATGCGGAGCCTGGCCGAAGCCGGTGTAGGCGTCATGATGATCTCCAGTGACATGGAGGAAGTCGTAGGCGTGTCCGATCGTATCGTGGTGCTGCGGGCGGGACAGGTGAGCGGTTCGCTGCAACGCGCCGATTTCTCCGAGCACAATGTGCTCAAGCTCGCCGTCGGGACCAACTAGGGAAGAGTTCCATGCAAAAAAAAGACCTCGGACTGGCGGTCCTGATTATCGTGGTCGGCGCTATCGTCTACATGCGCAACCCGCTGTTTCTGTCGCCGATCAACCTGGGCAACACGGCCAACCTGATTGGCCTCTTCGGCCTGTTCGCCATTGGCCAGGGTTTCGTCATCATGACCGGAGGCATCGATCTTTCGGTCGGCTCCATGATCGCGCTGCTGGGCGTGATCTTCGTCGACCTGGTGGGCAAGTACGGCGTGCCCTGGCCGCTCGCCATTGCCATCACCATCTTTGCGGGAACCCTGATGGGCCTGGCGCATGGCCTGCTCATCACCAAGCTCAAGATGCAGCCCTTTGTCGTCACCCTGTGTGGCCTGCTGATATACCGCGGCGTTGCGCGCGGCTATACCGGGGAGGCGACTGCGGGCTTTCCCTTTGGCGCCAGCTACCCGGAACTGGAATGGCTCACCATCGGGCGCTCCTTCGGCATCCCGCATTCCTTCTACGCCATGGTTCTCGTCGGTGTGATCTGCTGGTTCGTCCTGCATCGCTCGGTGTTCGGCCGGCATCTTCAGGCCGTGGGCAAGAACGAGGATGCGGCCCGCTATTCCGGGGTTCGCACCGGCTTTGTGATCACCACGGCCTATGTCATTTGCGCCGTTCTGGCCTCTATCGCTGCCATCTACTTCGCCATGTTCACCCGATCCGTGCAGCCGTCCTCCCACGGCAATTTTTACGAGCTCTACGCCATAGCTGCGGCCGTGCTGGGCGGCTTCTCGCTGCGCGGCGGCGAGGGGTCGATTGTCGGCGTCATCCTGGGCGCGGTGCTGCTGCAGGAATTGCAGAACCTGGTCAACCTTCTCGGCATTCCCTCATCGCTCAATTTCGCGGTGATGGGTGGGGTCATTCTCGTCGGGGTTCTGGCCGACCAGCAGTTCAACCGCTATCGGCAGAAGCGGCGGGCCGCACGGGCGCTGGATATTCTGGCCAGCCAGGCGCCCTCTCCCGGGGGAGCGCGCCTCCAGTCCGCCGATCCTTCAGAGCGGCTTTCGGATCCAACGTGAGAGGACGCCGACTATGCCTTCGCGGAACAGCAGGACGCTGATGACGAATATGGTGCCCTGCAGGATCGTCACCCAGGCGCCGAAGCCGGCGAAATAGTTCTGCATGGTGACGATCACGGCGGCGCCAACGAAAGGCCCGAAGATCGTGCCCATGCCCCCGAGGAGGGTCATCAGCACCACCTCGCCCGACATGGTCCAATAGACGTCGGTCAGCGAGGCCAGCTGGAACACCAGCGCCTTGGTCGACCCCGCCAGCCCGGCCAGCGTGGCCGACATGACGAAGACGGCGAGCTTGTAGCGGTTGACCTTGTAGCCGAGCGAGATGGAGCGCGGCTCGTTATCGCGAATGGCCTTGAGCACCTGCCCGAAGGGCGAATGGATGATGCGGTAGATGGCGAGGAGCCCGCCGAAGACGATGGCGACGACAAAGAAGTAGAGCGTGCGGTCATTGGCCAGGGAAATCATGCCAAAGAGACTGCCGCGCGGCACCGCCTGGATTCCGTCCTCGCCGCCGGTAAACGGCGATTGCAGCGCGAGAAAGAAAACCATCTGCGCGAAAGCCAGGGTCACCATGGCGAAATAGATGCCCTGACGGCGGATGGCCAGGGCGCCGATGACGAGGCCGAGAAAGGCTGCGGCCAGCGTGCCGAGCAGGATGGCGACTTCCGGTGTCAGGCCCCAGACCTTGGCGGCGTGGGCGGTGACATAGCTGGCCGAGCCGAAGAAGGCGGCGTGGCCGAAGGACAGCAGGCCCCCAAAGCCCAGCAGCAGGTTGAGCGCCGAGGCAAAGAGCGCAAAGCACAGGATCTTCATGACGAAGACCGGATAGAGCACGAAAGGCGCGATCAGCAGTAGGACCAGGAGGCCCGCAAAGATCACAATATGGTGGCGCGGGGTGCCGATGGGCATGGCGTCGGATGCACTCGAATAATTGGTTTCGGTGGTGGCGCTCATTCTCACGCGGTCCTTCCGAACAGGCCTGCCGGTTTGACCAGCAGCACGATGGCCATGATGACGAAGATCGCGACGGACGAGGCCTCGGGATAGAAGACCTTGGTCAGCCCCTCGACGATGCCGAGCCCGAAGCCGGTGAGGATGGCCCCGAGGATCGAGCCCATGCCGCCGATCACGACGACGGCGAAGACCACGATGATGAGATCAGCGCCCATATTGGGATTGACCGAATAGATCGGGGCGGCGAGTACACCGGCAAAGGCCGCTAAAGCGACGCCAAATCCGTAGGTTAGCGTGATCATGCGCGGCACGTTGATGCCGAAGGCGCCCACCAGGGTCGGGTTCTCGGTGGCGGCGCGGAGATAGGCGCCGAGCCGGGTGCGTTCGATGGCGAACCAGGTGCCGAAGCAGACGACGAGCGAGGCCAGCACCACCCAGCCGCGATAATTGGGCAGGAACATGAAGCCCAGATTGGTGCCGCCCGCGAGCTGCGGGGGAATGGAATAGGGCAGGCCGGAGACGCCGAACTGGTTGCGGAACAGGCCCTGGATGATCAGCGCCAGGCCGAAGGTCAGCAGCAGGCCATAGAGATGGTCGAGGTGATAAAGCCTTGAAATCATTAATCGTTCTATGGCGATGCCGGTCGCGCCGACCACCAGCGGTACGATGACAAGGGCGCCCCAATAGGGAATGCCGAGCCAGGTCAGGCCCATCCAGGCGACGAAGGCGCCCATCATATATTGGGCCCCGTGGCTGAAGTTGATGATGTTGAGCAGGCCGAAAATGACCGCCAGGCCCAGGCTCAGCAGGGCGTAGAAGGAGCCGTTGATCAGGCCCAGCAGAAGCTGGCCGAACAGGGCCTGTGGGGGAATTCCCAGGAGCTCGAACATGATTTCTGTCTCTGGCCTACCGGTTGGGAGGGGCCCTGGCGCAGGCCAGGACCCCAATGATGAACGGAGTATGTCTTATTCGACGAGGGCACAGCCGCCGTCTTCGAGGGGACGGAAGGCGACCTCGGCCGGAATGGTGGCAAGGAGCTTGTAATAGTCCCACGGACCGGCGGATTCGGACGGCCCCTTCACCTGGAACAGGTACATGTCGTGGATGTGCCGGCCGTCGGCCCGCAGCTCGCCTTCGCCCAGGACCGGGTCCGAGGACGGATTGGACTTCATCCAGTCCATGACGCCTTCGGTGGCCTTGTCGCCCGTGGCTTCCACGCCCTTCAAGTAATGGGTGACGGCCGAGTAGACGCCAGCATGGACCATGGTCGGCTTGGAGCCGTTCATTTCGGCGGCAAAACGATCGGACCAGGCGCGGGTCTCGTCATTGAGATCCCAGTAGAAGGCTTCGGTCAGCACCAGGCCCTGGGCGGTTTCGAGGCCAAGGGCATGCACGTCGGTGATGAAGATCAGGAGTCCGGCAAGGGCCTGGCCGGCCTGGGTGATGCCGAACTCGGCCGCCTGCTTGATCGAGTTGACGGTGTCGCCACCGGCATTGGCGAGGCCGATCACGTCCGCGCCCGAGGCCTGGGCCTGCAGCAGGAAGGACGAGAAATCGGTGCCCGGGAAGGGATGGCGCACGGTGCCCATCACGGTGCCGCCCGAGGCTTCCACCACCTTGATGGTGTTTTCTTCAAGCGAATGGCCGAAGGCATAGTCGGCGGTCAGGAAATACCAGTTCTTGTAGCCGTTATCGACCATGGCCTTGCCGGTGCCATTGGCCAGGGCATAGGTGTCATAGGTCCAGTGGGCGGTGCCCGGTGCACACTGCGCGCCGGTGAGGTCGGTCGATGCGGCGCCGGAATTGAGGAAGATCTTGCCCTTTTCGCGGGTGATCTCGTTGACGGCGAGGGCGGCAGAGGAGGTCGGCACGTCGACGATCACGTCCACGCCTTCCTCATCATACCACTGCCGGGCAATGGTGGAAGCCACGTCGGGCTTGTTCTGGTGGTCGGCCGAGATCACCTCGACATTGATGCCCTTGGATGCGGCATCAAAATCCTCGATGGCCATGCGGGCGGCGACCACCGAGCCTTCGCCCGAAAGGTCGGCATAGATGCCGGAGCGGTCATTGAGCACGCCCAGCTTGATGTCGACGGCCATGGCGGAACTCGCCATCAGCAGGGCGGCAAGGCCCGCCAAGGTTGCGGTCTTCAAGATCATAGTCTTCTCCTCCTGTGCGGCCCTCTTTCGGACCGGTTTTGTCACACGCCCAGATAGGCGTGCAGTTTGCCCAGATTGGCCTGGATCTCAGTATTGGGGATCATGTCGATCACCCGGCCCTGCTCGACCACGTAGTGGCGGTCGGCGACCGAGGCGGCGAAATGAAAGTTCTGTTCGACGAGGACGATGGTGAAGCCCTGTTGTTTCAGGCTCGCCAGCGTCCGGCCGATCTGCTGCACGATGACCGGGGCGAGGCCCTCGGTGGGTTCGTCCAGCAGCAGGAATTTGGCGCCGGTGCGCAGGATGCGGGCAATGGCCAGCATCTGCTGCTCGCCGCCCGAAAGCTTGGTGCCCTGGCTCGAAAGGCGCTCGCGCAGGTTCGGAAACATGGTCAGCACGTCGTCGCGCGTGAGGCCGCCCGGCTTGATGACCGGGGGCAGCATCAGGTTCTCGTCCACCGAGAGCGAGGCGAAGATGCCGCGCTCTTCCGGGCAGAAGGCAATGCCGGCCTTGGCGATGGCGCGGGCCGGCAGGTTGATGAGCTCGCGTCCTTCGAATTGAACCGAGCCGGTACGCTTGGCGATCAGGCCCATGATGGCGCGCAGGGTCGTGGTCTTGCCCGCGCCATTGCGGCCCAAGAGGGTCACTACTTCGCCCGGCGCCACGTCGAAGTTGATGCCATGCAGGATATGGCTTTCGTCATACCAGGCCTGCAGGTCGCGGACCGCGAGAGCGGCGGCGGCGGTATCGAGTTTGCGGGCTGCCTCAGCCATGACCGGCTCCGATATAGGCCTCAACGACGCGCGGGTCCTTGGAGACGGTTTCATAGGGGCCCTCGGCGAGGACTTCGCCGCGGGCGAGCACGGTGATCCGGTCCGAAAGGTCGGCGACGACGGAGAGATTGTGCTCGACCATCAGGATGGTGCGCTTTTCCGAGATGCGGCGGATCAGCGCCGAAATGCGGCTCACATCTTCCTGCGCCATGCCGGCCATGGGCTCGTCGAGCAGCAGCATTTCCGGTTCAAGGGCGAGCGTGGTGGCGATCTCCAGCGCCCGCTTGCGGCCATAGCTCAGTTCGCCGGCCATCTCGCCGATGAAGTCGGTGAGGCCCACTTCCTCAACCCGGGCCCGCGCCTCTTCGTCATAGGCATTGAGCACTTTCTGGTTGCGCCAGAAATCAAAGCTGTCGCCACGGCGGCGCTGCAGGGCGATGCGGACATTTTCCAGCACGCTCATGCGCGGGAACACCGCCGAAATCTGGAAGGAGCGAACCACGCCCAGCCGCGCAATGGCGGCGGGAGCCAGCCCGGTAATGTCGCGACCATTAAAGGCAATGGACCCGGCGCTCGGTTGCAGGAACTTCGTCAGCAGGTTGAAGCAGGTGGTCTTGCCCGCACCATTGGGGCCGATGAGCGCGTGAATGGTGCCCCGCTCGATGTCGAGATCGACGCCATTGACGGCGGTGAAGCCGGAAAATCGCTTGGTCAGTCCGCGGGCGGAGAGGATGATGTCGGATGCGCTCATTTGGCGGTCCAGCCTCCATCGATGGAAATGGTGGAGCCGGTGATCGAACGGGCCCAGTCCGAGCAGAGGTAGGCGGCCATCTCGGCGATTTCTTCGGGCTGCACGAATTGCTTGGTCGGCTGCGGCGCGAGGATGACCTGCCGGATCACCTCCTCCTCGGAAAGCCCGTGCACCCGCGCCTGGTCTGCCACCTGCCGCGCTACCAACGGGGTCCAGACATAGCCCGGGCAGATGGCATTGACCGTTATGCCCTTTTCGGCTGCCTCAAGGGCGACGGTCTTGGTGAGGCCCACCACGGCATGCTTGGTGGCGACATAGGCCGACTTGAACGGCGAGGCGCGGAGGCCGTGGGCCGAGGCGATGTTGATGATGCGGCCCCAGCCGCGCGCCGCCATGCCGGGCAGGCTGGTGCGGATGGCGTGGAAAGCACTGTCGAGGCTGACCGCGACGATGCGCTGCCAATCACCGTCCTCGAAATCCTCGATCGGGGCGACCTTCTGCACCCCGGCATTGTTGACGAGGATGTCGATGCGACCGAAGCGGGCGATGACCTGATCGGCCAGCGCCCGGCTGGCTGACGCATCGGCGAGATCGGCCTGGAAATAGACGATGTCGCCAGAGCCCAGCCGGTCCAGTTCGCCGACCAGGCCGGCGAAGGTGTCAGCGGGCTCGAAGCTGTTGAGCGCCACGTCATAATTCATCTGGGCAAATTTTTGCGCGATCGCGAGGCCAATGCCGCTCGTCGATCCCGTCACCAGCGCAACGCGCTTTGACTCGATCACTTCTCTCCACCCTGTCGTCGGCCTTGTGGCCTTTATCGTTGGGTGAAGCTTTGCACGAAGCGTGCCAGTGCCGGTTTTCCGGGGGTTTTGGAGGCGGGACGGCCGGGATGGAGGTTGGGTTGTCCGGCTTTCAAGACGCGTTCATGGATGTGTGTCCGGGTTTTCGGACAGTACTTCCACTGTCTCCAGAGGAGCGGCTCTGTCGCTTCCCTCCCCCTTGTGGGGAGGGACCGAGGGTGGGGGTGCCAGACTCTCGTCGCCCGTCGAGACAACCCCCACCCTAGCTCTGCTACGACCCTTCGGGTCTAGCGTCGCTACCCTCCCCACAGGGGGGAGGGAGGGCCCAGCATATGCGTCTCAGTCCAGACTATGCCGTTTCAGCTTCTCGTAGAGCTGCGAGCGGGAGACGCCGAGGCGCTGGGCGGCGGCGCTCTTGGAGCCGTCCTCGGCATCCAGGGCCTCGATCAGGGCCAGGCGCTCCGCAGCGGCGAGACGCTCGGAAAGATTGCCGGTGATCGGGGGCGCGGGCGATGCGGAAAGGTTCGCCCCCTGCGGCAGAGCCTTGGAGACAAGCCCGAGATCAATGATTTCGCTGGGCGCCATGGCCGCCGCTCGTTCCAGCACATTGCGCAATTCGCGCACATTGCCGGGCCAGGAATAGCGGGTGAGCTGCTCCACCGCCTCGGGGGTCAGCAGCCAGCCGCGCTGGTCGCGGGGGCGGGGAATGGTGTCGAGCAAAGCCTCGGCAATGAGCCCGATATCGTCCAGCCGCTCGCGCAGCGGCGGCACGTGAATGGCGAGCACGGCGATGCGATAATAGAGGTCGGCGCGGAAGCTCTTGTCCTCGATCTTCTGTTCGAGCGGCTGGGAGGTGGCCGCAATGATGCGGACATCCACCTTCTTGACCGTGTTCGACCCCAGGGGTTCGAATTCGCCCTCCTGCAGGGCCCGCAGCAACTTGGCCTGCAATGCCGCCGGCATGTCGCCGATCTCGTCGAGAAACAGCGTGCCGCCATGGGCCAGCTCGAACTTGCCCTTGCGGGGCTTGCGGTCCGCGCCCGTAAACGCGCCCGGAGCGACGCCGAAGAATTCGGCCTCCAGCAGCGCCTCGGGAATGGCCGCGACATTGACGGCAACGAAGGGGCCATCGGCACGGTCGGACTGCTGGTGGATGGCATGGGCGAGCAGTTCCTTGCCGGTGCCCGTTTCCCCCAGGATCAGCGCCGCCCCGTCGCGCAGCGCATAGCGGCGCACGATCGTCTTGAGCTCGCGCACGGCTTCCGAGGCGCCGACGAAGCTCGACAGCGAATACTTGGTCTGCCGCTCCCGGGTCAGGGCCGCTTGGGCGCGGCTCAATTGCCGCTGCATGGCCTCGAACTTTTCGAGGATGGGGGCGAGATAGTCGATCTCTTCGTAGAAGACGAAGCCGACCGCGCCCTGGATCTCGCCGGTCTCGTTGCGCAGCGGCAGGCGGCAGACAACGAACTGCTTGTCGTCGAAGGCCATGATGTCGATGAGGATGGGGCGCCCCGTCTCGACCACGCGGCGCAACAGCGAATGGGGAATGGTGTTCTCGACCGGCTGGCCGATCAGGTCCACGTCGCCGGGAATGCCGAGGAGCTCGCGATAGCGCTCATCGATCCAGGTGATGCGCGCCTCGGCATCGACGGTAATGGCGCCCTTGAAGCTGTCGCCCAGCGAATCGAAGGCATTCAGCACCGTGGCAACCGATTTGGGCAAAGCGCGCTTGGCGGGCATGTCAATCATCCCGGCATCGAGCTGAGGTGGGAGAGCAGCTCGGCCACATTGTGGGCATTGTATTTCTTGAGCAGCCGGGCGCGGTAGCTTTCGACCGTGCGCGGCGAAATGTCGAGGGTCCGGGCGATCTCCTTGGAGGTCCGCCCCTCGCCCAGATGCATGACGATCTGCCGCTCCCGCCCGGACAGATTGAGCACATTGCGGGTTTCCGAGAGGTCGGCAAAGCTCCAGACGGCGCGGCGCAGGGGATCGTCATCGGGGGTCAGCGAATGTCCCCGCACCCGGCACCAGAACAGGGTTCCGTTCTTGCGCGCCATGATGCGCTCGTCCGAATAGCGGTTGGTGCGACGGAGCGGCTCGACGCCGACATCGCGGATGCGCTCGAATTCTTCCATGGAGGGATAGAGCATGGCGAAGGACTTTTCGACCAGTTCGTCGATCCCGTAGCCGAACATGGTTGCGAAGGCCGGGTTGCAGCCCTTGATGACCCGGCTTTCCGTGACCACCAGCCCGATCGGCGCATTCTCGAAGGCCAGAAGGCCCAACTCGTTCGGATCGATCATGTGGTGTGTTTCTACGGTATTGTCCGTCGCTCAATGCCCCCCGAATAATAGCCAGCAATTCGTTCCGCGCCAGTCAAAGCCGCAACCGGCACGCCGGAACGAACGGGAGAGGGGACTTCGAACGGGCGCCAAATGCCCGGAGGCCCTATGAAAATTTGTGTGCTGCCACCAGTCTTGAAGTCTGGCATGGCCGGCCGAGGGAGGAACACGATGAAGACGATGCTGGCCGCTTTGGCCCTGTCCACCGCGCTCAGCGGCGCTGCCTTTGCCCAGGACGCGGCGCGCATCGCGCTGCTGCACGGGCTCTCCGGCTCGCCGCTCGAAGCCTATTCCAAGCAGACCCATACCGGCTTCGAAATGGGCCTCGAATACGCCACCGGCGGGACGATGGAGGTCAAGGGCGTCCCGATCGAGTTGATCATCAAGGACACCCAGTTCAAGCCCGATATCGCCCGGGCTCTCCTCGCCGAAGCCTATGGCGATGACGATGCGCTGATCGCGGTGGGCGATACCTCCTCGGGCGTGGCACTTTCCATGCTGCCGGTGGCCGAGGAATATGAGCGTATCCTTCTGGTCGAGCCGGCCGTGGCCGATGGCCTGACGGGGCCGGATTCCAACCGCTACGTGTTCAAGACGTCGCGCAATTCCTCCATGGATATGCAGGCCCAGGCGCTGGCGCTCAATCCGGATGAAAACCTCTATGTCGCCACCCTGGCGCAGGATTATGCCTTCGGCCGAGACGGCGTTGCCGCCTTCAAGGCCGCACTGGAAGGCACGGGTGCCAACCTCGTGGCGGAAGAGTATGTGCCCCAGCAGGCCACCGACTTCACCGCCACCATTGAGCGCCTCTTCAATGCGCTCAAGGACCAGCCGGGCCGCAAGGTCATCATGATCTACGTGGCCGGCATCGACGCCATGACGCCGCTGGCTTCGGCCGATCCGGGGCGCTTCGATATCGAACTCTCGACCGGCGGCAATATCCTGCCCGCCCTGGCCGCCTACAAGCAGGTGCCGGGCATGGAAGGGGCGATCTACTACTACTACGAAGCGCCCGACAACGAAGTGAACGACTGGCTGGTCGAGGAGCATATGAAGCGCTTCGGCACCCCGCCGGACTTCTTCACCGCCGGCGGCATGGCTTCCGCCATGGCCGTGGTCAAGGCGCTCGAAACCGCGCCGGACTGGGAGACCGAGACGCTGATCCAGACCATGGAAGGCATGAGCTTCGAGACGCCCAAGGGCACCATGACCTTCCGCCCCGAAGACCACCAGGCGCTGCAGGCCATGTACCACTTCAAGATCCGTGTCGACGAAGGCGTCGATTGGGCCATCCCGGAACTGGTGCGCGTCATCGAGCCCGACGAGATGGACATTCCGATCGGTCGCAACAACCAGGAATAGGTGACAAGCTCTTTGGCTTGACGAGCGGTCCGGCGAGGTTCCTCCTCGCCGGAATGCAGCATCGCGCGGGGAACCAGTGTCGAAAACGCCATCCATCCGGACAGAGAACCTGACGATCCGCTTTGGCGGACACGCCGCGGTCAACAATGTCACCTGCGCCTTCCACCCCGGCGAACTGACGGTGATCGTCGGACCCAATGGCGCGGGCAAGACCACTTGGTTCAACCTTGTTTCGGGGCAGTTGCGGCCCACCGAGGGCCGGATTTTCCTTGGGGAGCGCGACATTACCAGGCTCTCGCCGTCCCAGCGCGCCCGGGCCGGCATCGGCCGCGCCTTCCAGCTCACCAATCTTTTTCCAAAGCTCTCCGTCTTCGAGAATGTGCGGCTGGCCGTGCAGGCCAGAGCCGGCCAGGGGCGGCGCCTGTTCACCCGCGCGGCGGCACTCACCGATCTCGCGGACAGGGCCATGCACTTTCTGGCTGAGACCAACCTCGCAGCCGTTGCCGACCTGCCGGCTTCGGCGCTGCCGCATGGCGACCAGCGCAAGCTCGAAGTGGCCATGCTGCTGGCCATGGAGCCGGACATCTTCATGTTCGACGAACCGACGGCCGGCATGTCAATGGACGAGGCGCCGGTCATCCTCGACCTCATTGCCCGCATCAAGGAGGATCCATCGCGCACCATCCTCCTCGTCGAGCACAAGATGGACGTGGTGCGCGCCCTCGCCGACCGCATCGTGGTGCTGCACAATGGCGAACTGGTTGCCGATGGCGATCCGGGCGAGGTCATGGCACTCGACCTCGTGCGCGACATCTATCTCGGCGTGGGCGCCGAAGAGGTGGCGTGATGGCTTCCATCCTCAGCCTCGACGAAGTCCATACCGACATTGCCCAATACCAGATCCTGCATGGCGTGAGCCTCGACGTGCCTGAAGGCGGCGTGCATGTGATCCTGGGGCGCAATGGCGCGGGCAAGACCACGACCCTGCGCACCATCATGGGCCTGTGGAAGCCGCGGCGCGGCGCCATCCGCTTTCGCGGCAAGGATATTGCCGGCCTCCCCACGCCCGACATTGCCCGGCTCGGCATTGCCTTCGTGCCCGAGAATATGGGGATTTTCGGCGGGTTGACGGTCGAGGAAAACATGCGGCTCGCCAGCCATGACGGCAGTTTCGACAAGGACCGGCTCGACCGCATCCATGCGATCTTCCCGGCCATTGCCCAGTTCTGGCAAAAGCCGGCCCATGCCCTCTCCGGCGGGCAAAAGCAGATGCTGGCCGTTTCCCGCGCCATCATCGAAAAGCGCGATCTCATTCTCATCGACGAGCCGACCAAGGGCCTCGCGCCCTCGATCATCCGCAACATGATCACCGCCTTTCGCGACATCGCGGAGGAGACCACCATCCTCCTCGTCGAACAGAACTTCCACTTCGCCAAGGCGCTGGGCCAGACCGTCGCAGTGATCGATGACGGGCGGATCGTGCATCGCGGATCGATGGCGGAACTGGCGGGCGATGCGGCCCTGCAGAGCCGGTTCCTCAGCCTGTCGCTCGAACATCACTGAGGCCAGGATGACCGACACAAGCCTTCCGTTTCGCACCAGAGTGAGCGCCGGTATCGACCGCTTCGGCGGCGTGCTGCTCCTGCCCGTCGCCCTTGCGGCCATCGCCCTGCTGCTCATCGGCCAGCCCTCCACCTGGGCGACGCTGACCATTGCCGGTCTTGCCATGGGCATGATGATCTTCCTCATGGCCTCCGGCCTGTCGCTGATCTTCGGGCTGATGGACGTGCTCAATTTCGGCCATTCTGCCTTCGTCACGGCAGGCGCCTTTATCGGCGCGACGGTATTGGGATGGCTCGGCTTCTGGGTCACCGGCGGCAATCCGGGGCTCAACCTCATGGGCCTGCTCATCGCCATCGCCGTGGCCACGATTTTCGGCGGCCTCGCCGGCTGGTTCTTCGAACGGGTGGTGATCAGGCCGGTCTATCAGGACCACCTGCGGCAGATCCTCATCACCGTCGGCGCGCTGATCGTGGCCGAGGAACTGATCCTGCTCATCTGGGGCGGGGCGCCCATCCCGGTGCCGCGTCCGACCATCTTGACCGGCTCGCTCATCTTCGCCGGCGTCTCGGTCGAGATCTATCGCATCTTCGCCTTCCTCCTCGGGCTCGCCGTCTATGCGGCGCTCTACCTCATCCTCAACCGGACGCGGCTGGGCCTGCTGATCCGGGCAGGCGTCGAAAATCGCGAAATGGTCGAGGCGCTGGGCTTCCGCATCGATCGCCTGTTCATCCTCGTCTTCATGACCGGATCGGCCCTGGCCGCCATGGGTGGCGCCATGTGGGCGGGCTACCAGGGCCTGATCACGGCGGCCTTGGGGTCGGAAATGATGATCCTGGTTTTTATCGTCGTCATCATCGGCGGATTGGGGTCGATCCAGGGATCGCTGCTCGGGGCGTTGCTGGTTGGCCTCATGGCCAACTATGTCGCCTTCCTCGCCCCCAAGCTGGCCCTGACCTCCAACATGGTGCTGATGATGATCATCCTGCTCTGGCGGCCCTATGGGCTGTTGCCGGCGGTCAAGCGGTGAGGCGGGAATGACCATGGCTCAACCCAATTCCGCCCTCGGCGCCGCGCCGTCCCGGACATCGGCCGCTACCTCGGCGACGCCCGCCCGCATCCTCGTCTATGGCGTGGTCGGTCTCATCGCCCTGGCACTGGCTTTGGCGCCGTTTCTCTTCCCCGATATCCGCAGCCAGGAAGTGGCGGCGCGCATCTGCGTCTTCATTGTCCTGGTGGCGAGCTACGATCTCCTCATCGGCTATACCGGCATCGTCTCCTTCGCCCACACCATGTTCTTCGGCCTGGGCGCCTATGGCACGGCCATCGCGCTCAAGACCATGGGGCCGGGCTTCGAAGCCATCCTGGTCGGCGGCGGCATCGGCATCGTCGCGGCGCTGGTCCTGGCGCTGCTGATCGGTCTCCTGTCCCTGCGGGTGAAGGCGATCTTCTTTGCCATGGTCACCCTTGCGGCCGCCTCGGTGATGATGGTGCTGGCCAGCCAGCTCTCCGATTTCACCGGCGGCGAGGACGGAATCACCTACTCCATTCCCAAGCTCTTCTCGCCCGCGACGGAACTCATCACCGACGGCGAGGGCAAGGCGCTGAAAATCTTCGGCGTGGCGCTCAACGGCAAGATTGCGCTCTACTATTTCGTCTTCCTGACGGCGCTGGTCCTGTTCCTCGGCATGATGCGCATCGTCGCCTCGCCGCTCGGCTCGGTGCTCAAGGCCATCCGCGAAAACGAGATGCGTGCCGAAGCCATCGGCTATCGCGTGGTCTTTTATCGCACCACCATCTTCTGCATCGCTGCCGGTATTGCCGCCAGTGCCGGCATCCTGCGCGCCGTCTGGCTCAAATATACCGGGCCCGATGTGGTGCTCTCCTTCGACATCATGATCGACATCCTGCTCATGGTGGTGATCGGGGGCATGGGCACCATGCTCGGCGCCGTCATCGGCGTCGTGCTGATGACCCTCGCCCAATACTACCTCAAGGACCTGATGGCTCTGGGCGCCGAGGCGACCGCCAATATTCCGGTCGTGCCCGACCTGCTCAATCCGGAGCGCTGGCTGCTCTGGCTGGGGCTGGGTTTCATCCTGCTCGTCTATTTCTTTCCCTCAGGGATAGTCGGCACGCTCCTGGGCCGCGGAGGGCGCAAATGACCGCGCCGCGCTCGACCTATCTCGACGCCGCCGGCTTCGAAATGCATGTGACCCAATGGGGCGAGCCGAACAAACCGGCGCTGATCATGTGGCATGGCCTTGCGCGCACCGGCCGCGATTTCGACGAGGCGGCAGCGGCGCTCTCTGCGGACTTCTTCGTCCTCTGCCCCGATACGCTGGGCCGGGGGCAGTCAGCCTGGGCGCCCGGGGGCGCCGCCGACTATACCTTTGCCACCTATGGCCGGATGACCGAGGCCTTGCTGGCGTATCATGGCGTGGATCGCCTGGCCTGGATCGGTACCTCCATGGGCGGGCTCTTGGGCATTACCCTGGCCGCCGGACCGCTGCGCGAGCGCATCACCCATCTCGTCATCAACGACGTGGGCCCCGACATTCCCCATGACAGTGCCCGCCGCATCGCCGATTATGTCGGCAATCCCCCCGTCTTCGACAGCGTGGCCGAATACGAGGCCTGGCTCCGGCGCACCTACGCCCCCTTCGGTGCGAATACCGACGCCTTCTGGCGCCGCATGGTCGACACATCCATGCGCCGCACCGACGGTGGCAAGGTGACGGTGCACTATGATCCGGCCATCGTGTCGCTGATGGGGGAGAACAAGGCCGATCTCGACGTCTGGGACGCCTATGACGCCGTCATCGCCCGCACGCTGCTGATCCGCGGCGAACAGTCCGATGTCCTGCCTCCCACCGTCGCCAGCGCCATGCGCATGCGCGGACCTTGCCCGGACCTCGTGACCATCCCCGATTGCGGCCACGCGCCCACGCTCGCCGATGACCGGCAAATTGACCTGCTGCGCGCCTTTCTGCTGGGCTGAGGCGGCTGCCTGCGCCGCCATCGGACGTCGCGCGATCAGCACATTAAAGACCATCCAAATGGCGCAGTTTCCGTGGGAGACTGGTTCTCCGTCTATTTTGTTATTGCACATAACTAAATGAGGACGCAGGATCGGCCGCGCGGGTCATCCGGGGAGGATCGTCATGGCGCAAAAGATCGGGTCGGGCTCGACCACGGCACTGGCATTGGAAGCCGCGGGGGATGGCGAGGGCGCGCGCGATATCGGCGCCCTGGACGAAGCCAGCGGCGGTGCCGACCGCAAGCTGGCACCTACCCGTCGCGGCCTGGTCGAGCGGCTGATCTATGGTCCGGCGCCCGACCTCGAGGAGTTGCAGGCCGGCGGACGCATCGCCGCCGAGCTAGCGCGGAAGCCCCATCCGGCGCTGGCCAGTGCGCTTGATGTCCTCAACCGTGGCGAGGCCTTCACCGCTGATGGCAAGCTTTCCGGCGAACTGCGCCGCGTGATGGCCGAGGCGGGTGCCTATGGCCTCACGGTCCCCACCGCGTTCGGCGGACGCGGCGAGACCTATCTGCAACTGGCGGCGCTCGAGGAGGCGCTTGCCGCCAACGGGCTGGGGCCGATGGCGGTGGAAATCTCGGGCCACCTCACCATCGGCGCCGGCTCGCTCATCGGCTATGGCAGCGCCGATCAGAAGCGCACCTTCCTGCCGCTGGTGGCGGAAGGCATGCCCATGGCCTTCGCGCTCACCGAAGTGGGCACCGGCGTCAATGCCAAGAAGATCGAGGCCTATGTGACCCGCGATGAGAACGGCGACTTCCGTCTCTTCGCCGAGGGCACGCGCAACAAGCTCTGGATCACCAATGCCCGCCATGGCTGCCTGGTCGGCATCGTGGCGCGCCTCGGCCAGGGCGGCAAGCAGCTGGGCCTGTTCCTCACCCGCCTGCCCGAGGCGGATGTGGACGAAGCCGAGAGGGGCTGGTCCTTCCGCTGCACGCCTTCCGGCGTCGCCGCCTTCACCGCCAATGACAATAGCCGCCTGCACTTTTCCAACTATCCCATCCCCGCCGCCAACCTTGTCGAGGGCGATGGTGTCGAAGTGCTGTTCTATAGCCTGCGGCTGGGGCGCTGCATGCTCGCGGCCATGTCGGCCGGCTACCAGCGCATGCTGGCGGCCGATGCCGCGCACTATGCCCGTCAAAGGCCGGGCGTTGGCGGGCTGGTGATCCGGCACGAACTGCCGCAACTGGCCATCGGGCGCATGCTGGGCGGCTCGCTGCAGGCGCGGGCTCTGGCCTTCTTGGCATTGAGCCAGGATGCCAGCGGCGCCGATCTTGCCGGATTGCGCGACCTCACCAAATCCGCCGCCGCCCAGACCGGGCTTGATTCCATGGCGGCCTCGGAACACGTGCTGGGCGGCCGCAGCTTTGCCGCGTCGAGTCGGGTCAACGCCGCGCGGGCAAACCTGCATCTCTTCGGGGTCGTCGAGGGCGAGGACGACATGATCCGCATGGGCATGGTGCGCGACATCACGCTTCCCTTTGTCGAGCGCTACCTCGCGCCATTGCTGGGGCAGTTGCAGGCCGCCAATCACGATGCCGAAGGCAAGCCGGTGGCGCCTGACCAGCGCATCTTGAAGCTGGGTCCGGCGGCCCTCTGGCGCCATCCCCGCCGGGCCGGTAGCGCCCTCATGCGGCTGCTCGCAAACCCGGCGCTCTACCGGCTGGGTGGCTGGGTGTTGCGCAACCTCGTGCCCTCCGGCGGCGCGGCACGAGCCAGGCGGGCTGCGGCTCTGCCCCATTCACTGCGCGATCATGCCAGGTTCGCTGAGCGCGAACTGGCGCACCTGCGCTGGACCTACCTGCGCCTCAGCCTCACCTTCCAGCTCGAACTGGCCAGCGCCCAGATCGTGTTGCAGCGGTTCGGCCAGCAGGTCGAATGGCTGGTCTCCATGCTCGCGCTCTGCCACCATGCGGCGGCGGAGGACGAAACCCAATGGCGCGTGGCCGACTTGCAATGTGCCCTGCTGCGCGAGCGGGTTCTGGCCGGCAAGGCGGCACTCCAGGGAGGGCAATTGCGGACCCTGCGGCGCCGCATTGCGGCCGTTGGCGGGGATGTCGCCGCCGAGCGCTCGTCGCTCCTCGCCGATATCGTGCCCGAACCCTTTGCCCATCCGTTTGGCACGCCCGACCAAACCTGAGGCTTGCACTAAAATATGTTATGTGACATAACTAAATTGTCAGGGAGGAGCTCATGACACATCAGGCAAGCCCGATCCGCCGCGTGCGCTTGGGCAATATGGCCGCGACCGCCGACCGGCGGCCGGACGGAACGATCATTCTGCAGTCCAGCGCCGCGCTCGGCGTCTATCCGCGCTCGATTGTCGATGCGCTGGCCGAATGGGCCCAAAAGACACCCGACGCCATGCTGATTGCCGACCGGCAGGGCGAGGGTTGGCGCAAGCTGAGCTTTGCCGAAGTGGTCGAGCGCATCCAGCCGCTGGCACAGGCCCTGCTCGATGCCGGCCTCTCGCAGGACCGGCCGCTGATCATCCTCTCGGGCAACGAGATCGAGCACTTCCTGCTCGGCCTAGCGGCCATCTGGGTCGGCATTCCCTATGCACCCATTTCGCCCGCCTATTCCTTGATCTCCACCGATTACGGCAAGCTCCGTCACATTGCCGGACTGCTGACGCCCGGCATGGTCTATGCCAGCGACGGCGCAAAGTTCGCGCCAGCCATCGACGCCGTCTTTGCCCCCGACCTGCCGCTGATCGTGCGCAGCAATCCCCGCTCCGGCCGTCCGTCCAGCCTGTTCGATGACCTGCTGAAGACGCCGGTGACCTCCGCCGTGGCCGCCGCGCATGACGCCATCACGCCCGACACTGTCGCCAAGGTTCTCTTCACCTCCGGCTCCACCGGCCTGCCCAAGGGCGTGATCACCACCAATCGGATGATGGCCTGCAACCAGCAGATGATCCGCCAGGCACTGGCCTTCTTTGCCGACGAACCGCCGGTCCTGCTCGACTGGATGCCTTGGAATCACGTGGCCGGCGGCAGCCACAATACCGGTATCGCCATCTACAATGGCGGCAGCTTCTACATCGACGATGGCCAGCCAACGCCGGCCCGCTTCGGCCGCACGCTGGAAAATCTCGGCATGGTGCAGCCGACCTTCTTCACCAATGTGCCCAAGGCCTATGAATTCCTCGTCGGTGCCTTCGATGAGCATCCCGAGGCCCGCCGCAACCTCTTTGCCCGCGTCAAACTGCTGCAATATGCCGGCGCCGGTCTCCCGCAGCATGTCTTCGAGGGCCTGCATCGGGCCGCCCTGCGCGAAGCGGGCGAGAGGATCATGATCATCACCGGCTATGGCTCCACCGAGACGGCGCCTTTCGCCTCGACCACCACCTGGCCGGTGGAGGAAGCGGGTCATATCGGCCTGCCGGCAGCCGGCATTGCCTTCAAGCTGGTGCCCAGCGGCGACAAGACCGAACTTCGTCTCAAGGGCCCCAACGTGACCCCCGGCTATTGGCGCGACGCCGAAAAGACCGCCGAGGCTTTCGACGAGGACGGGTTCTACAAGATCGGCGACGCCGTCCGCTTCGCCGATCCGGCGGACCTCAGCAAGGGGCTGGTTTTCGATGGTCGCGTCACCGAGGACTTCAAGCTCTCGACCGGCACCTGGGTCAATTTCGCTGCCGTGCGTTCAGGTGTCATCGCTGCCTGCGCCCCGCTGATCCGCGACGTGGTCATCACCGGGCTCGATCGCAACTTCATCGGCGCCATGATCTTCCCCGACCTCATGGCCTGTGCCCGCCATGCCGGGCTGCCTGCCGAGGCGGATGCTGCGGCCATCCTCGCCCATCCGGCGGTGCGTGAGAAATTTGCACAAAGCCTCGCGGCCCTCGCCGACAAGGCCACCGGCAGTTCCAATCATGTGGCGCGCGCCCTGCTGCTGGTCGACCCGCCCGATATTGACCGGGGCGAGGTGACCGACAAGGGCTCGATCAACCAGCGCGCGGTGCGCACGCATCGGCCCGACCTGGCGGAAAGCCTCTATGCCGAACCGCCCGGTCCCGACATTTTCGTTCTTGCCCGGAAAGGCGCCTGACATGAGCAAAGGCCTTCGCCTCACTTTCGACGACGCCTATCTGCTCGGCGGCGCCCGCACCCCCTTCGTGGATTATCGCGGTGCCCTGAGCGAGATTTCGCCCATCGACCTCGGCATCAAGGCTGCCCGCGCCGCCATCGAGCGCACCGGCGTCAAGGCGGCCGATATCGGCCACACCATTGCCGGCTCCATGGCCCAGGCCTCTTTCGACGCCTATGTCACGCCGCGCCATATCGGCCTCTACGCGGGCGCGCCCATCGACGCCCCGGCCCATCTGGTGCAGCGCATCTGCGGCACCGGCATCGAGGTCATCGCCCAGGCCGCCGACAGCGTGTCTCTGGGCCGTGTCGACCTGGCGCTGGCGGCAGGCTGCGAGTCTATGAGCCGCAATCCCATCGCCGCCTATACCCATCGCAATGGCTTTGCCATGGGCAAGGTGGACTTCAAGGACTTCCTCTGGGAGGCGCTCTACGACCCGGCCGGTTGCGTCACCATGGGCGACACGGCGGAGAACCTCGCCAAGCAGTACAATATCGGCCGCGAGCGCGTGGACCGCTTTGCCGAACGCAGTTTCAACCGCGCCATCGCCGCCCGCGATGCGGGCATCTTCGCCGAGGAAATCGTCCCGGTTGTCAGCGAGAATTTCGAGATCGAGACGCTCGACAAGCGCGGCATCAAGCTGCCGCGCGGGGTCGAGAGCGTCGACACGGACACCCATATTCGCCCCTCGCCCTATGAAGTGCTGGCCAAGCTTCGGCCCGCCTTTGGCGGCGTGCAGACCGGCGGCAATTCCTCGGCCATCGTCGATGGGGCAGGGGCCGTGCTGGTCGCCTCAGGCGCTTATGCCAAGGCCAATGGTCATAAGCCGCTGGCCCGCATTCTCGCCAGCGCCGCCGTCGGCGTGCCGCCGCAATATATGGGCATAGGCCCGGCACCGGCCATTCGCGCCGTGCTCGAGGTGGCGGGCATGCGGCTCGACCAGATCGACCGCATCGAGATCAACGAGGCCTTCGGCGCGCAGATCCTGGCCTGTGTCGATGAACTGGGGCTCGACGAGCAGAAGCTCAACGTCAATGGCGGCGCCATCGCCATCGGCCATCCGCTCGGCGTCACCGGCATTCGCCTCGGTCTGACCCTTGCCAATGAACTCAAGCGTTCCGGCAGCCGCTATGGCATTGCCTCGGCCTGTATCGGTGGCGGCCAGGGCATTGCAATGCTGATCGAGAACCCGGAGGCGGCGTGATGGATATTTCCGGCAGGATCGCCTTCGTTACCGGTGGCGCTTCGGGTCTGGGCGCTGCCACGGCCCGGACCCTCGCTGCCAGCGGCGCCACGGTCGGCATTTTCGACCGCGATGCGGCCAAGGGTGAAGCCATGGCCGCCGAACTCGGTGGCCGCTTCTTTGCAGTCGATGTCTCCGATGCACTGAGCGCCGAAACGGCGGTCAATTCGGCCGTCGAAGCGCTCGGCGCGCCCTCGGTGCTGGTCAACTGTGCCGGCATCGGCACCGCCGGACGGATCGTCGGGCGCGACGGCCCGATGGCGCTCGATGCCTTCACGCGCGTCATCAATGTGAACCTCGTGGGCAGCTTCAACATGATGCGGCTCTGCGCCCATGCCATGTCGCTGGCGGAGCCTGACCAGAGCGGCCAGCGTGGGGTGATCATCTCCACCGCCTCGGTCGCCGCCTTCGAAGGCCAGATCGGCCAGGCGGCCTATGCCGCGTCCAAGGGCGGTATTGTCTCGCTGACCCTGCCGGCGGCACGCGAATTTGCCCGCTTCGGCATTCGCGTCCTCGCCATTGCCCCGGGACTGTTCCTGACGCCGCTGCTCGAAGGCCTGCCGCAGGAGACCCAGGACGGCCTTGCTGCCGCCATTCCCAATCCGGCTCGTCTCGGGCGGCCGGACGAATTCGCTGCCCTGGTCAAGTCCATGGTCGAGAACGACTATCTCAATGGCGAAGTGGTGCGGCTCGACGGCGCCCTCCGCATGCAGCCCAAATAGGTCCGCCCATGTTCAGCAACACCACGCGGGTGGAAATCCAGTTCGGCGACTGCGACCCGGCCGGCATCGTCTACTATCCCAACTATTTCCGCTTCTTCGACAATGCCACCGCGGCCATGCTCTCGGCGGCCTTCGCCATGCACAAGCGCAACTGGCTGGCCCATTTCGGCATTGCCGGCATTCCCATGGTCGATACCGGCGCCCGCTTCATCCGGCCTTCGAGCTTTGGCGATGTGGTCGAGATCAAGAGCGAGATCACCGAGCTGGGCCGCTCCAGCTTTGCGGTGAAACACAGCCTCTTCAAGGACGGCGAGCTTGCCATCGAAGCCCATGAAAAGCGCGTCTGGGTCGTGCGCGGCGAGGATGGCGGCATTCGCTCGGCGCCGCTCCCCGACGAAGTCCGCAACCTGTTGAGCCAGCCCGCATGACCAGCCCCAAGGAAAGAACCATGACCCAGGAGCAGGTGCTCACCATTACCCAAACGGGCCCGATCAGCCATCTGACGCTCAACCGGCCCGACAAGCGCAATGCGCTCAATGACGACCTGATCGCCGCACTTGATGCCTTCTTTGCAGCGGTGCCGGCGGGCACGCGCGCCATCGTCATATCCGGCAATGGCGGGCACTTCTCCTCCGGGCTCGATCTCTCGCAACATGTGGCGCGCCAGCCGCTTGAGGTCATGGCCCATTCGCGCAACTGGCACCGGGTCATGGCGACGATCGCCGGTTCGGCCGTTCCGGTCATCGCGGCCATGAACGGCGCCGTCATGGGCGGGGGGCTGGAACTGGCCGCCACCTGCCATGTGCGCGTCGCCGAGGAATCGGTGCGCTTCCAGATGCCCGAGGGCCTGCGCGGCATCTTTGTCGGCGGCGGCGGCTCGGTGCGCATTTCGCGGCTCATTGGCCCCGACCGCATGACCGAGATGATGCTGACCGGCCGCAGCTATTCGGGCGTCGAAGGCGAGCGGCTGGGCCTCGCGCATCATGTCGTGCCGGACGGCCAGGCGCTCGACAAGGCCTTCGAACTGGCCGGCCGCATCGCCAAGAATTCCCCCACCATCAACGGCTTCATCATCCAGGCCATCGCCCAGATCGGCACCATGCCGCCCGAGGCCGGCCTCTATGCCGAGAGCCTGACGGCGGCACTGAGCCAGACCGGCCCGGATGCCGAGGAGGGCCTGCGGGCATTCCTGGAAAAACGGCCGCCTGTCTTCAGGTAGGTCAGCTCAGCCGGTCGAGGAGAGCCAGCAGCCGCTCGCGCGCCGCCGGTCCGCCAAGGCGGGCAATCATTTCGTCCTCGAGCGCAGCATGCCGCGCCTGCGCTGCCCGGAGGAAGGATCGCCCCTCCTTGGACAGGTGCAGGGCATTGGCCCGCTTGTCATTGACAGAGGGGATGCGCTCGACCAAGCCACGTTCCTCGAGGCCATGCACGAGAGTGACGAAATTGGCGCGCTTGATCCCCAGCACTTCGGCGATCTCGGTCTGCTTGCGGCCCGGATTGTCCTCGATCAGCACCAGAACCGAATATTCCGCCGGCCGCAGCTTGAACTCCTCGAACACGGCGAGAAACTGCTGGAAGACGCTGAGCTGGGCGCGCCGCAGCCGGTAGCCGATGGCGCCCACCGTGGTCTCGGTGCGCAGGCCCGTGTCGCCATGGGCGGGGGCAGGGGGAATCGGTGGTTCGGCGTTCTGCTTCATCGTTGTTCGAATCTAGCCGGACGTGCGACGATGGCAAGGGCAAGGCGACCCGGCAGCGCCAATCTCAAGAGGAAAATGGCACCCGGGTGGCGGTGCGGCCGTCGACGTGCTTTCATTCTTTCCGGTTATTCTGTCGTGACCGAATAGGGCAAGAGGGGGCCAATTGCCGGGTCGAACTATAGGCTGAAGGTTATCGAACGACAGCCAATTGTCATTTTACTTGAGCTTTTGGGCGGCCTTTAATCTGGGGCAATACGGGGAGGAGCCTACGTGTTTAAGGATGATGCGCCCGTGGGGCGTTTCGTGGTGGGGCTGGCCCGGTGGCTGGCGATTGCCGGTGGTCTTGTGCTCATGGCCATGGTGGCCATGATTGTCGTCAGCATTGTCGGGCGGTCGCTCATCGCGATCGGCCTCAAGCCCATCACCGGGGACTATGAACTGGTCTCCATCGGCATGGGCTTTGCCGTCTTTGCCTTCATGCCCTGGGCCCACCTGACCCGCAGCCATGCGCTGGTCTCGCTGGTCACCGATGGCATGGGCCTCAAGGTCAACAACGTCATTCTGGTGATCACCGATACCATGATGCTGGTGCTCTCGGCCTTCCTGGCCTGGCGGCTCTACTTTGGCATGATGGACAAGTTCGCCTATCGCGAGACCACGCTGCTGCTGCGCTTCCCGCTGAGCTGGGCCTATGCCATGGGCTTTGTCGGCGCCGTCATCATGGTCGTGGTGGCCCTTTATGTATTGGCGCGCTCGCTCGGTTATGCGGCGCGCGGCGAAGCCGAACCCCGGCATGCGGGAGCCGAAGTATGACCCCCCTGATGCTTGGCTTCCTGGCCATTCCCACGGTCCTGGTGCTGATTTTCCTGCGCGTACCGATCGGCGTCGCCATGTTCGGCATTGGTGTCTTCGGCACCTGGCTGATCAGCGGCAGCTTCAATCCGGTGGCGGCCCAGTTCAAGAACCTGACCTATTCCACCTTTGCCTCCTATTCGCTCTCGGTGGTGCCGCTCTTCCTGCTCATGGGGCAGTTCGCCACCGTCAGCGGTCTCTCGGCGCGCCTGTTCAACGCGGCCGCGGCCTGGCTGGGACATAAAAAGGGTGGCGTGGCCATGGCGGCCATTGGCGCCAGCGCCGGCTTTGGGGCCATTTGCGGCTCCTCGCTGGCCACTGCGGCAACCATGGGCCAGGTGGCCCTGCCCGAACTCAAGAAGTATGGCTATTCCGGCGCTCTCTCGACCGGCACCGTCGCCGCTGGCGGCACGCTGGGCATTCTCATTCCACCCTCGATCATCCTCGTCATCTTCGCCGTGCTGACCGAGCAGAATATCGCCAAGCTGTTCATGGGTGCCTTTGTCCCCGGCATTCTGGCGGCGCTCGGCTACATCATCGTCATCGCCATCTATGTGCGCATGGTGCCCGGGGCCGGCGGGGTGCGCGAACGTCTCTCCTATGGGGAGCGGTTCCGGGCGCTGGGCGACACCTGGCCGGTCATGCTGGTGTTTCTCGCCGTGATCGGCGGCATCTATGGTGGCATCTTCACGCCGACCGAGGCTGCCGCCGTCGGCGCGGCGGGCACATTCATCATTGCCCTCGCCGCCAAGAGCCTTGATCGCAAGGCCATTGTCGAGGCCTGCCTGTCCACGGCCAGTTCAACCGCCATGATCTTCCTGATCGTGCTCGGCGCCGCCGCGCTCAATGGTTTCCTGGCTCTGTCCCAGGTGCCCCAGACCATGGCGGTCTGGGTGGGCGAACAGGGCTTCAACCCCTGGATCGTGCTGGTCCTGGTCCTGATCTTCTATCTCATCCTGGGCTGCTTCATGGACTCGCTCTCCATGATCCTGCTCACCGTGCCGATCATCTATCCCATGATGTCCGCCCTCGACTTCGGCCTGACGCCGGACGAGTTCGGCATCTGGTTCGGCATCATCGTGCTGATCGTGGTGGAGGTGGGGCTGATCACCCCGCCGGTGGGGATGAACCTGTTCATCATCAATTCCATGTCTCCCCAGACACGGCTTTCGGAAACCTATCGCGGCGTCCTGCCCTTCGTGGCCAGCGACATGGTCCGCACCGCAATACTCGTCGCTTTCCCGCCGATCACGCTCGGCCTGGTCTGGCTGCTCTACTAGGGCAGCCAGAACCCCAGTTGCGGGGAAGCATGCTCTGATCTGTTATGGATCATAACGGTTGCAAAATGTATACAACTGGTGTTCATTGGGGCGCAGGAATGAAGGAGGAGGATCTGCAATGACTGCGCCCGCTTTTCCGCTGAATGCATGGTATGCCGCCGCATGGGATGTCGAGGTGAAGCGTAATCTGCTGCCGCGCACCATCTGCAACAAGCCCGTAGTCCTGTATAGAAGGCAGGATGGAACGGCTGTCGCCCTGGCTGACGCCTGCTGGCACCGGCTCTTGCCGCTCTCCATGGGCGAGCTCCATGGCGACAATGTCATCTGCGGCTATCATGGTCTCGAATTCGACGATACCGGCCGTTGTGTATACATGCCGTCGCAGGACACCATCAATCCGTCGGCCTGCGTCAAGTCCTATCCGCTGGTCGAGCGCCACCGCTTCATCTGGGTCTGGATGGGCGATCCGGCCCTGGCCGATCCCGCCCTCGTGCCGGACCTGCACTGGAACGACGACCCCAAATGGGCGGCCGATGGCAAGTACATCCACGCCAAGTGCGACTATCGCCTGGTTGTCGACAATCTCATGGATCTGACGCACGAAACCTATGTGCACGGCTCGTCTATCGGCAATCGCGCCGTCGCCGAGGCGCCCTTCGAGGCGACCCATGGCGACACCACCGCCACCATTACCCGCTGGATGATCGATATCGACGCGCCGCCTTTCTGGCGCGGCCAGCTGGGCAAGCCCGGCAATGTCGATCGCTGGCAGATCATCAACTTCCAGGCGCCCTCGACCATCGCCATCGATGTCGGCGTCGCCCTCACCGGTACCGGCGCCCCGCAGGGGGATCGCAGCCAGGGCGTCAATGGCTTCGTGCTCAACACCATGACGCCCGAAACCGACAAGACCTGCCATTATTTCTGGGCCTTCGCCCGCAACTACAAGATCGAGGAACAGGCCCGCACCCATGAGCTGCGCGAAGGTGTGTCCTCCATCTTCCGCGAGGATGAGCGCATTCTCGAGGCCCAGCAGGTCGCCATCGACGCCAATCCCGATCACGTCATCTACAATCTCAATATCGATGCCGGCTCGATGTGGGCACGCCGCCTGATCGACCGCATGATTGCGGCCGAGTCCGAGACAAGGCAGGCAGCAGAATGAGCGGCAAGCTGGATCGCGCCCGGCAGTCGCAGCGGGCCCTGATGGGGGTGCGGGACCTCGTCATTTCGGGTGAAATCAGCCCCGGATCGCGCCTCTCCGAAGTCGCTCTGGCCGAACGGCTGGGCATATCGCGCACGCCGCTGCGGGCCGCCTTGGCGCGCCTGGGCGAAGAGGGCCTGGTGGAAGCCATTCCCTCGGGTGGCTATGCCGTGCGCAGCTTCAGCCGCGAGGATGTCATCGACGCCATCGAACTGCGCGGCGTGCTCGAAGGCACGGCCCTGCGCCTTGCCGCCGAGCGTGGCGTGGCGCCGGCGCGCATGATCGACCTCAACCGGCTCCTCGATGCGCTCGATGAAGCGCTCGGAGCGAGCCTGGAGGAGATGGATTTCGACCTCTATGTCGAGCTCAATGCCCGTTTCCACGCAACGCTTTGGGGCTTGGCCAGCAACACCGTCCGCCGCGAGATCGAGCGGGTGACCAGCATGCCCTTCGCCTCGCCCAGCGCCTTTCTCGACAAGCAGTCTGACGTCGCGGCCTTCCGCCGCTCGCTCTATGGCGCCCAGGCGCAGCACCGCGCCATGGTCAACGCCATCGAGAACCGCGAAGGCGCTCGCGCCGAGGCCCTGGCGCGCGAACACGCCCGCCTTGCCCGGCAGAACCTCGAACATGTCCTCGACCGGGACCGCAGCCTCATCCGCCGTGTCCCGGCCCTGTCGCTGGTCGTGGGGTAGGCTCATGCGCAACAAAGTGGAATGGCGCGATGCCCGCGTCGCAAAGATCACCCAGGTGGCCGAGGATGTCCGCCGCATCGACTTCGCGGTGGAGGGCCCCGTGCCGCAATTCGATCCGGGCTCGCACAGCAATTTCCGGGTCGTGACCAATGCCGGCACCACCAACCGCACCTATACGGTTCTGCCTGCCGCTCCCGGCCATATCGCCGTAGCGGTCAAGTTGCACCCGCAAAGCCGGGGCGGCTCGCGCTTCATGTGGAGCCTCGGGGAAGGCGACGCCATCCGTCTCACCCTGCCCGAGAACCGCTTCGAGCTGAACTGGCGCGCCAGCCACTATCTGCTCCTGGCCGGCGGCATCGGCATCACGCCCATCTACGGCATGGCGCGGGCACTGGCGGCGCGGGGCGCGTCGTTGCGCATGGTCTATGCCGCCCGCTCGCGCAGCCTGATGGCCTTTGCCGACGAGTTGCAGCAGCTATTGGGGGACCGGCTCAGCCTTCGCGACAATTCGGCCGGCCAGCAGATCGACTTGGCGGCGGAGTTCGCAGCCCTGCCGGCAGATGCCGAATGCTATCTCTGCGGCCCCATAGGCATGCTCGAAGCCGCCAAGGCGGCCTGGACGGCATCCGGCCGTCCGATCAGCCGGCTACGCTACGAAGTCTTTGGTGACAGCGGCCTTTTTGCCGAGAAGACCTTCACTGTAAACGTGCTCAACCGGGACCTCGCAGTTTCGGTGGCGCCGGACCAGACACTGCTCGAAGCCCTGATCGGGGCCGGAGTGGACATGATATATGACTGCCAGCGCGGTGAATGCGGCCTCTGTGCCGTGTCTGTGCTGGACGTCGATACCCAGATCGACCACCGCGATGTTTTCTTTGGTGCGGAGGAAAAGGCAGAAGGGCACAGAATGTGCTCCTGCGTATCGCGACTGAATGGTGGACGAGCCGTGATCGATGTAGGCTATCGGCCGTAACGGCCGGGGGCGCGGCGATCCGGTTTCGCACAAGAAAGCTTTGAACGACAATTGTGTCGCCAAGGGAGGATGACGAAATGAAGACCACAATGATCCTGGCTGGGGCCCTGACCGCTCTTGCCATGTCGACCACCGCCTTCGCCCAGGAAGTAACGCTGCGCATCCATCAGATGCTCCCGGCTCAGGCCACCATTCCGGCCCAGGCCATCGAGCCCTGGGCCCAGAAGGTCTCCGAGGAATCGGATGGCCGGATCAAGTTCGAACTCTATCCGGCCATGCAGCTCGGTGGCGCCCCGCCGGAACTGTTCGACCAGGCCAAGGATGGCGTGGTGGACATCATCTGGACCGTGCTGGGCTATACGCCGGGCCGCTTCCCCAAGTCGGAAGTGTTCGAACTGCCCTTCATGACCCCCAATGGGGAAAGCGGTTCGGCCGCCTTCTACAACTACGTGATGGCCAACTCGGCCGAAGAGTTCGCCGGCGTGCATGTCATTGCCCTGCACACCCACGGTCCGGGCTTGTTCCACTCGATCAACCCGATCAACAGCCTCGAAGACCTGCAGGGCATGAAGGTGCGCGGCGGCTCGCGCATCATTTCGAGCATGCTTGCCGAGCTGGGCGCCGAGCCTGTCGGCATGCCGGTGCCGCAGGTGACCGAGGCCCTGTCCAAGGGCGTGATCAGCGCCACAACCATCCCCTGGGAAGTGACCCCCTCGCTGCGCGTCGCCGAACTGGTCAAGAACCATACCGGCTTCACCAGCCAGAACGGTCTTTACACCCAGACCTTCGGCTTCGTCATGAACATGGACAGCTATAACAACCTGCCCGACGACCTGAAGGCGATCATCGATGCCAATTCCGGCCTCGAAATCTCCCGCCAGTTCGGCAAGGTGATGGATAGCGGTGACGCCACCGGCCTCAGCATCGCGGTTAATGCCGGCAACAATGTCGTCCAGCTCGACGAAGCCGAAACCCAGCGTTGGATCGATGCCGCCCAGCCGGTGATCGACCAGTGGTATGCCGATATGGAAGCCCTCGGCTTCGACGGTCCGGCCCTGCATGAAGCTGCCAAGGCAGCCATTGCCGCCGAAATGTAAGGATCGGATGATCTGAACATGGTTTGGGCCCGGCCAGGAAACTGGCCGGGCCCTTTTTGCTGGACAGAGCAAAGACGCTGCAACCAGCGCAGCGCCGCCCTCGGACTTGATCCGAGGGCCCCTACCCGCCTGCTGGATGAAGAGAGGCCCTCGGGTCGGACCCGAGGGCGGAACAGCCTGAGAGCGGGGCCGCTCAGCCCGAGCCCGGCAGCCCTACATAATTCTCCGCCAGCACCTGCTGGGCGGCGCGGGAGCCGGCGAGATAGTCGAACTCGGCCCGCTGAATGCGCCGTCCGAAGGGGCCGTTCTCGGGGAAAGTGTGCATGAGGCTGGTCATCCACCACGAGAAGCGCTCGGCCTTCCAGATCCGCTGCAGCGCCTTGGCCGAATAGAGGTCGAGGCCTGTCGGCGAGCGCTCGCCATAGAATTCGATGAAGGCATCTGCCAGCATGCCCACATCGCTCATGGCCAGGTTGAGGCCCTTGGCGCCGGTCGGCGGCACGATATGGGCCGCGTCCCCGGCCAGGAACAGCTTGCCGAAGCGCAGCGGCTCGGCCACGAAGCTCCTGAGCGGCGCGATGGATTTTTCGATCGAGGGACCGGTCTGAAGGGCCTCGGCGGTTTCGGGGTTGAGCCGCAGGCGCAATTCGTCCCAGAAGCGCTCGTCGCTCCAGTTCTCCACCTTTTCGTCTGCCGGCACCTGCACGTAGTAGCGGCTGCGGACATTGGAGCGCTGCGAGCAGAGGGCGAAGCCGCGCTCGTGATGGGCATAGATCAGCTCATGCGCCACCGGCGGCTTGTCGACCAGGACGCCCAGCCAGCCGAAGGGATAGATCCGTTCGAACGTGGTCAGCGCGTCGGCCGGCACGCTGGCCCGGCTGATGCCGTGATAGCCATCGCAGCCGGCAATATAGTCGCAGTCGAGCCGCTGCGTGACGCCATCCTTGGTCCAGGTGACATAGGGCTGGCCGTCGAAATCGTGGAGCGCGACGTCCTCGGCTTCATAGATGGTCTGGCCCTGGCGCGCCGCCATCAGGTCGCGGGTCACCTCGGTCTGGCCATAGACCATCACATGCCGGCCCACGAGGCCGGTGAAGTCGATGCGCAGCTGGTCGCCGTCGAAGCTGAGATCGGTGCCGTGATGCACAAGGCCCTCGGCCTGGAGGCGCTCGGCCACCTGCGCCCGCTCCATCAGGTCGACCGAGCCCTGTTCCAGCACGCCGGCGCGGATGCGCCCCAGCACATACTCGGCACTCTTGCGCTCGAGAATGACATTGTCGATGCCGTTGAGATCGAGCAGACGCCCGAGCATGAGACCGGCCGGACCGGCGCCGATAATGGCAACCTGAGTGCGCATATGCTCCTCCATTTTGCCCCATCATGCGCCCAGCCCCGCGCATTGAGAATGGACAGGGCGCGCAATCTCTTGCACTATCCGAACATGAATTTCATTCCGACCTATGCCCTTTACGGGGAGACGCAGAGCGAGCACCGGCACGATTGGCTGCATTGGGAAACCATCCAGTCGCGCAGCCGGCTGCACGACTATCGCATCGCCCCGCACCGGCATGAGCAGTTCTTCCAGGTGCTCTATTTGACGGCGGGGCGCGCCGAGATGATGCTCGACGGCGACAGCCATGTCCTGCTGCCCGAAAGCGTGGCCGTGGTGCCGGCGGGGGTGGTGCATGGCTACACCTTCAGCACCGATGTGCGCGGCATAGTGGTGACGCTGATGGAGCGTGACCTTGAAGGTCTCGGCCTGCCGCGCCCCGGGGCCACGGTGGTCCGGCAGGGTTGCGCCGAGATTGCGATGACGCTCGGACGATTGGCGGCGGAGGCCGATCGCCCCGGGCCGGGCCATGACGTGGCCATGCGCGCGCATCTGAGCCTTTTGGTCGTGGCGCTGCTGCGCGCCGCTCCCGAGCGAACAGGCGCCGACGCGCCTGCCCGGACAGCCCAGCTGGTCGCCGCCTTTCGGGACCAGGTCGAGCAGCGCTTCCGCCAGACACGGCGCGTCGCCGACTATGCCGGGGCGGTCGGGGTCAGCCACACCCATCTCAATCGGCTTTGCCGGCAGGTACTGGGCCGCTCGGCACTCGCCGTCATCGAGGAGCGCATCGCGCTCGAGGCCCGCCGCCTGCTGCTCTTTTCGACCCTCAGCATCAAGCAGATCGGCGCCGAACTGGGCTATGAGGACCCGGGCTATTTCTCGCGCTTCATCACCCGCATGTTCGGCATGGCGCCGGCCGCGCTGCGGGAACAGATGCGCAGGCGCTAACTCCCCGCCACCCGCAGCCGCTCGGCCACGTCGCGCACTGCCTGCATCAGGCTGGTGGCGGCGAGGGTCGCCGGCGTATCGGTGCGGGTGGTGAAGCCGACTGGGCCAAGGGTTTCGCTGGTATCGACCGGCAGGATGGTGAGCTGCCCATCCGCCACGTCATCGGCCACCACGCCCTCGGAAATGATCCAGATCGCATCGGTCTGGCGCACATAGGAACGGCCGAAGGCGTTGGACACGGTCTCGATCTCGTCGCGCAAATGCGTCACCCCATGCGCCAGCAGGATGCGCTCGACCACCGGGCGGATCACCGAATCCGGCGTCGGCATCAGCGTCTGGTAGCCTTCGATGAGCCGCAGGTTGAACTCGGGCTCCTCCAGCACCGGATGGCCCGGACGGACCACCAGCACCACCCGCTCGGAATAGAGATGCTCGAAGCTGAGACCCATCATGGCATTGGGCTCGGCCATGCGGCCGATGACGATATCGACATCGCCGGTGCGCAGCAGCGACAGCAGATAGCCATTGGGGCCGGTAATGATCCGCGTGGTGACGCCGGAATTGTCGCTTGTAAAGGCCCGCACTGCATCGGGCAGGATATGCGCCGAAACGGTGGGCAGCGCCCCTACGCGCACCATGGCCGCATCATGCTTGCCGCGGGCGGCGTCGATCCCCTGTCGGAGCGCCGCGATGCTGGTCGAGGCATAGCGGAAGAACACTTCGCCGAAGGCGGTCAGCGCCAGGCGCCGTCGGCTGCGGTCGAACAATTGTCCGCCCAACAGGCCTTCCAGTTCCTGGATGGTCTTGGTGGCGGCCGGCTGGCTGATATTGAGCGCATCGGCCGCCCCGGCCATGGACCTCAGGCGCGCCACTTCCAGGAAACAGGCGATGTGGCGAAGCCGGATGCGGGGGTCGATAATGCGTTGCGCCATGGTGTTCGGTTATCGCTTCTGCGGAAATCGGACCGGATTGACCCAAGGATGGGCGATCTCGATAACCCCCGGATTATGAGATGTCGGAGACTTATCATTTTACAGCGCCCGCGCCAGCCCCTTAAATCGGCGCCAAGAGGACACCATGACTTTCGCCCGCATCAACGGCACATTGCTGCACTTTCGCCTTGTGGGGCCGGAGGGCGCCCCGGCGCTGGTCTTCGTCAATTCCCTGGGCACCGATGCGCGCATCTGGGACGCGGTGATCGCGCCGCTGTCCGTTCACTATCGCTGCCTCTCCTATGACAAGCGCGGCCACGGCCTCAGCGACGCGCCCACGGGCGACTATGCGCTCGATGATCATCTCGATGACCTCGCCGGCCTGCTCGACGAGGCTCGCATCAGCCGGGCCGTCATCATTGGTGTGTCGGTGGGCGGCTTGATCGCCCAGGGGCTCGCCCTCAGGGCCCCCGAACGCGTTGCTGGTCTGGTGCTCTGTTGCACCGCGCCCCGCATGGGCGACGCCGCCCTGTGGGCTGCCCGCATCGAGACGGCGCGAAACCAGGGCCTGCTGCCCTTGGCCGACCCGGTCATGGAGCGCTGGTTCAGCCCCGGTTTCCGCGCGCAACGGCCCACCGATCTGGCCGGCTGGCGCAATCTCTTCCTGCGCACCGATCCGCAAGGCTATGCCAATACCTGCGCCACCTTGCGCGATACCGACCTGACCGCGGCCATTGCCGCCATCGCCACGCCGACCCTGGCCGTGGCCGGGGACGCGGACCTGGCGGCGCCGGTCGAGCTGGTGCGCAATTGCCTCGCCATTCCCGGCGCTCGCCTGCACATCCTGCAAGGCGTCGGCCACATTCCTTCCATTGAGCAGCCGGCCGCGCTGGCTGGTCTCGTTCAAGATTTTCTCAAGGAGGTCGGCCATGGCTGACGCGACTTTGTTCGATCGGGGCATGCGCACGCGCCGCGCGGTGCTGGGCGATAGCCATGTCGACAATGCCACGGCGCGCAAGACCGGGTTCGATGAAGATTTCCAGACCTTCATCACCGAAGGCGCCTGGGGATCGGTCTGGTCGCGGCCGGGCCTGACCAAGCGCGAGCGCTCGATCATCACCCTGGCGCTGCTCGCCGGCCTCGGACACGAGGAAGAATTCGCCATGCATGTGCGCGCCACGGTCAATACCGGCGCCACCGAAGAGGATATCAAGGAGCTGTTGCTACATGTGGCCGTCTATGCCGGCGTGCCAGCGGCCAACAGCGCCTACAAGATCGCCAAGACCGAACTCGCCAAGCGCCAGGAGGCAGCACAATGAGTGGCATCATTCTCCCCGGAGCCGACGGACTGCTGTTCCAGCGCGACCGCGACTGGCACCCGCCCGCCGATACGCCCGGCTACAAGTCGACCACCTTCCGCGCCCCCAAACATAGCCTTCTGGCGCTCGGGCCGACCAAGTCGGAAATGACCGGCCCCACTTTCGGTCACGAAAGGCTTGGTCCCCTCGACAATGACCTCATCCGCAATTTCAGCCAGGATGGCACCGACGCCATTGGCCAGCGCATGGTGGTCTACGGCCAGGTGCTGGACGAGAATGCCCGGCCCGTCCCCAATACGCTGGTCGAATACTGGCAGGCCAATGCCGGCGGCCGCTATCGCCACAAGAAGGAAGGGTACCTCGCCGCGCTCGACCCCAATTTCGGCGGTTTCGGTCGCTCCATCACCGACGAGAAGGGCTTCTATCACTTCCGCACCATCAAGCCCGGCGCCTATCCCTGGCCCAATAACGGCAATGACTGGCGCCCGGCCCACATCCACTTCTCGGTCTTCGGCCACGCCTTCGCGCAGCGCCTGATCACCCAGATGTACTTCGAGGGCGACCCGATGATCTGGCAATGCCCGATCGTCTCGACCATTCCCGACAAGTCGGCCATCGACCAGTTGATCGCCCGGCTCGACCGTCTCAACACCACGCCCATGGACGCGCTCTGCTACCGCTTCGACATCGTGCTGCGTGGACGCCGGTCGACCATGTTCGAAAACAAGCTGGAGGGGAACTGATGCTGCACCCTGTACCTACCCTCAAGGAATCACCGTCCCAGACCGCGGGCCCCTATGTCCATATCGGCATGACGCCGAATTTCTGCGGCATTACCGGGGTCACCGCGGCGGACCTGGGCAAGACCATGATCAATGGCCCGGTCGAGGGCGAGCGGATCAACGTGGCCGTCAATGTCTACGATGGTGCCGGGGTGCCGCTCTTCGACGGCGTTGTCGAAATCTGGCAGGCCGATGCCAGCGGCAATTTCATTGGCCCCACCGCGCCCAATTCCAACTCGGCGCCGGCCTTTACCGGCTGGGGCCGTCAGCCGCTGAGCGAAGCGGGTGCCGCCACTTTTGAAACCGTCAAGCCCGGCCGCGTGCCGGGCCCCGATGGCAAGCTCATGGCGCCCCATATCGCGCTCTGGATTGTGGCCCGCGGCATCAATATCGGCCTGCAGACCCGCCTCTATTTCGAGGACGAGGCCGAGGCCAATGCGAGTGATTTCGTGCTCAACAAGATCATGGACAAGCGCCGCCGCGAAACCCTGATCGCGCGCAAGGACGGCTCGACCTATACGCTCGATATCCATCTCCAGGGCGAGAAGGAAACGGTGTTCTTCGACATGTGAGGGTGGGCCTGTTGCTCCCCCACCCTTGATCCCTCCCCACAAGGGGGAGGGAGACGATGAACTCGGAGGGCCGTGCTTGCGCATCCCTCCCCTTGAGGGGGAGGGATTGAGGGTGGGGTGAACCGAGGCTAGGAATAGCGTATGACCTTCCTCTCCGCCCTTGCCGGCGACGCCGAAATCGAAGCCCTGCTCTCCGACGGCGCCCAGCTCACTTCCATGCTGGCATTCGAGCGCGCCCTGGCCGAAGCCAGTGCCGAGGCCGGCTTCATTTCCGAGGATGCAGCGACGGCCATTCTGTCTGCCCTCAACGGCTTCCAGCCCGATTGGAGCGGCCTCGAAGCCGGTATGTCGCAGGATGGCGTGGTCGTTCCGGCGCTAATCAAGCAGCTCAAGGCATTGGTGGCCGAGCCGCACCGCGCGGCGCTGCACCAGGGCGCCACCAGCCAGGACGTCACCGACACCGCGCTGATGTTGCAACTGGCAAAAATCTTCGCAGTCTATGAAGCGCGCCTCACCACCCTGCTGGAGACCCTCGACGCGCTCGCATCCACCCATGGCAACCAACCGCTCATAGCCCATACCCGCATGCAGGTGGCTCTCCCCACCACCTGGGGCGCCAAGCTCGCCTCATGGTCCGAACCGCTCAGGCGCCACTTGCGGGCGCTGGTGGCGATGCGCCGCAGCCTGCTGGTGATCCAGCTCGGCGGGCCGGTTGGCGACCGCGGCAGTTTCGGCGCTCATGGCGACGCCATTGCGGCCGGCATGGCAAGGCGCCTCGATTTGGGCCTCGCCACGCCCTGGCAGGCGACCCGCGACCCCATTATCGCGCTGGGCGGCCTGCTGGCGCAAATCTCGGGCTCCCTGGGCAAGCTGGGCATGGACGTCGCACTGCTGGCGCAGAACGAAGTCGGTGCCCTGCGGCTTGCGGGCGGTGGCGGTTCTTCGGCGATGGCGCACAAGTCCAACCCGGTCAATGCCGAGGTCCTCGTGGCGCTGGCCCGCTACAATGCCGGCCTTGCCGGTACGCTCAACCAAGCCATGGTGCATGAAAACGAGCGCTCCGGTGCCGCCTGGACCCTCGAATGGCTGACCCTGCCATCCATGCTGGTGACAACCGGCGCCAGCCTGCGGCTGGCGGCGCTCCTCCTCGGGCAATTGACCATTGTCGCGACCGATTAGGTTATTCTAACCGGCCCCTGGTCGCTCTCCCGCGTCAAATCCGTCCGCTTTCGATAACCCTGCAATTATCGTTTGGCTCCGCCATTTCATTTCCAATTTTGGCCTCTTGCTGCCATGAATGCCGCAAGCAAAGCGGGAAAGGATCGGCGATGGACAAGACACTGCCCGATCTCGCCACGGCAGTGGCTGGGATCGAAGATGGCATGGTGCTGATGGTGGGCGGGTTCGGCGGCTCCGGCGCGCCGATCGAATTGATCCACGCCTTGATCGACCGCTTCACGGCCACAGGCAGCCCGAAAAACCTCACCGTGGTCAACAACAATGCCGGCAATGGCCGCATCGGCATTGCCGCCATGATCGATGCGGGCATGGTCGCCAAGATGATCTGCTCGTTTCCGCGCTCGGCCGATCCGCGCGCCTTCACCGAAAAATACCTGGCCGGCCAAATCGGGCTCGAGCTGGTGCCGCAGGGCACCCTGGCCGAGCGCATCCGCGCCGGCGGCGCCGGCATTCCGGCCTTCTACACACCCGCCAGCTACGGTACCGACGTCGCCAAGGGCAAGCCGGTGGCCGAGTTCGACGGCAAGCATTATGTGCAGGAGCGCTGGCTCAAGGCCGACGTGGCCATCATCAAGGCCGAGCTGGCCGACACTTTGGGCAACCTCACCTATCGCAAGGCGGCTCGTAATTTCTCGCCGCTGATGGCGGCTGCCGCCAACGTCACCATCGTCCAGGTGACGAAAATCGTCGCGCCGGGCGACATCGATCCCGAACACGTTGTCACTCCCGGCATCTTCGTCGATGCCATCGTCGAAGTCAGCGACCCCAAGCAGGAAGAAGCGCTGATGCGCGACGGAGTGGCCTACGCATGAGCGCAAAACTTTCCAACGCCCAGATCGCCTGGCGCGCCGCGCAGGACATCGAGGACGGCGCCTATGTGAACCTGGGCATCGGCTTTCCCGAAATGGTCGCCAAGTTCCAGCCTCCGGGCAAGCAGGCCATCTTCCACACCGAGAATGGCGTCCTCAATTTCGGCGAGGCCCCGGCCGAGGGCGAGGAGGATTGGGATCTCATCAATGCCGGCAAGAAGGCCATCACCCTTCGTCCCGGCGCCGCTTTCTTCCACCATGCCGATAGCTTCGCCATGGTGCGCGGCGGGCATCTCGATGTGGCGATCCTGGGCACTTACGAAGTGGCCGAAAACGGCGACCTCGCCAATTGGTCCACCGGGCCCAAGGGCGTTCCGGCCGTCGGCGGCGCCATGGATCTGGTACACGGCGCCAAGCGCGTCGCCGTCATCACCGATCACGTCACCAAGGACGGCAAGCCGAAACTGGTCAAGAAGTGCGCCCTGCCGCTGACCGGCGTCGGCTGCGTTACCCGCGTCTATACCAGCCTTGCCGTGCTCGACATCGAGAATGGCCGCTTCGTGCTGCGCGAAAAGCTGCCCTCGATGAGCGTAGACGAACTGCAGGCCGTGACCGGCGCTGAAATGGTGCTGCCCGATACGATCGGCGACCTCGTCGCCCCGGAGCTCTGAGATGCGTGAAGCCTATATCTGCGCCTACAGGCGCACGCCCATCGGCAGGTTCGGCGGGTCACTGTCCGCCGTCCGGCCCGACGATCTCGGCGCCATTCCCTTGAAGGCGCTGATGGCCGAGCATGCCTCGGTCGACTGGGACGCCGTCGACGACGTCATCTTCGGCAATGCCAACCAGGCCGGCGAGGACAATCGCAATGTCGCGCGCATGAGCCTCCTGCTCGCAGGCCTTCCCGTGAGTGTTACCGGCACAACCATCAACCGCCTCTGCGGCTCGGGCATGGATGCCGTCATCGCTGCGGCGCGCGCCATCAAGTCCGGCGAGGCGGAACTTGTCATCGCTGGCGGCACGGAGAGCATGTCGCGCGCGCCCTTCGTCCTGCCCAAGGCCGACACGGCCTTTTCCCGCAATGCCGAAATCTACGACACCACCATCGGCTGGCGCTTCGTCAATCCGCTGATGAAGGCTGCCTATGGCGTCGATTCCATGCCCGAGACCGGCGAGAACGTCGCGCAGGAGTTCGGCGTGTCGCGCGACGCGCAGGACGCCTTTGCCGTGCGCAGCCAGGACAAGGCCGTCGCTGCCCAGCAGAACGGCCGACTCGCCCAGGAAATCGTCCCGGTCACCATCCCGCAGAAGAAGGGCGATCCGACAGTCGTCGACAAGGACGAGCACCCCCGCGCCGGCACGACGGTGGAAACCCTGGCCAAGCTGCGCGCCCTCTTCCCCAATGGCACCGTCACCGCCGGCAATGCCTCGGGCGTCAATGATGGTGCCGCGGCCCTGATCATTGCCTCTGAAGCGGCGGTGAGAAAGCACGGCCTCACCCCCATTGCCCGCATTCTGGGCGGCGCCACGGCCGGTGTTCCCCCGCGCATCATGGGCATGGGCCCGGCGCCGGCAAGCAAGAAACTCTTCGCCCGCCTTGGTCTGGGCGCCGCCGATTTCGATGTCATCGAGCTCAACGAGGCCTTTGCCAGCCAGGGCATTGCCGTGCTGCGCGATCTGGGCATTGCCGAGGACGATCCGCGCGTGAACCCCAATGGCGGCGCCATTGCCCTCGGGCATCCGCTGGGCATGAGCGGCGCCCGCATCACCGGTACGGCGGCGCTGGAACTGGCGCTGGCGGGCAAGCGCCGGGCGCTGGCCACCATGTGCATCGGCGTCGGCCAGGGCATCGCCATCGCCCTCGAACGGGTCTGACGCCTCCTCGATTAGATCCAGTCGGCGCCGGTGGGAAACCGCCGGCGCCGATTGCTTTTGCCCGGTGGCGGGCCCACAAGTCTTGCCCGGCTTCCATTCCCCATCGGCACATGATCACCTGCTTCGATATCGGCGGCACCACCATCAAGGCCGCCACTGCAACCGGCCCCAATGCGCTCACCGCCATCGGGCGCCTGCCGACGCCGCGTGACGATTTCGCGGCCTTTGCGGCGACCATTGCCACTCTGGTGGAGCAGGGCGGCGCCCAGGCCGGCAGCCCCATATCCATCTCCGTCACCGGCGTCGTCGATCCCGAGACCGGCGTGACCACCGTCGCCAATATCCCCTGCATCGATGGCCGCAATCTCGCTGCCGATCTCGGCGCACGACTCGACCGCCCCGTGCTCGTCGCCAATGATGCCGATTGCTTCGCCCTGGCCGAAGCCCATGCTGGGGCCGGGCAGGGACATCGCGTCGTCTTCGGCGCCATCCTGGGCACCGGCGTCGGTGGCGGCATTGTCGCCGATGGCCGCCTGTTCCGGGGCGGCGGCGGCCTTTCCGGCGAATGGGGGCATGGCACGGCCGTCGCGACCGAAGTCAGCGTGCCGCCCTTCGAGGTACCGCATTTTGCCTGTGGCTGCGGCCAGGCCGGCTGCGTCGACACAGTGGGCGGGGCCCGCGGCATCGAGCGGCTTCACCGGCTGCTGCATGATGCCGACCTGCCCAGCACCGAAATCATCGCCGCCTGGCAGAACGGCGATCCGTCGTCCACGCAAACCGTTGATCTCCACGTGGAACTGGTGAGCGTACCTCTGGCATTGACCGTCAATATTGTCGGCCCCGACATCATCCCGGTCGGTGGCGGCCTGGGGAATGCCCATGCGCTGGTCGCCCGCTTGGACCAGGCGGTGCGGGCGCGTATCCTCAGGCGTATCGACCGGCCGCTCGTCGTGCCGGCGCAACTGACCGTCGATGCGGGTCTCATCGGGGCAGCGAGCCTGGGTTTCTCGGAGGGTGTGGCATGACTTTGCTGGAAATCTGCGTGGACGATGCCGATGGCCTTGCGGCCGCCATCGATGGCGGCGCCGATCGCGTCGAACTCTGTTCGGTGCTCGAACTAGGCGGGCTGACGCCCATGCCGGGCTTGATGGCGCTGGCGGCGCAAGCCCCGGTGCCCGTGCGCGCCATGATCCGGCCGCGCGGCGGCGATTTCGTCTTCGGCCCACGCGATCTCGATGCCATGCTGGGCGATATCGAGGCGGTGCGTCAGGCCGGGCTGGAAGGCGTGGTGCTCGGCGCCAGCCTCCCCGATGGGCGGCTCGACATCGCCATGCTGGAACGGCTGGTCGATGAGGCGGGTGAAATGCGAAAAACCCTGCACCGCGCCTTCGACCTCGTCCCCGATCTGGGTGAGGCCGTGGAACAGGCCGTGGCCCTGGGCTTTGATACTATCCTGACCTCCGGACGAGCCCGCACCGCGCCCGAAGGCCTTGCCGATCTCGCTCTGGCGCATCAATTGGCCGATGGCCGCATCACCATCATGGCCGGGTCGGGCGTCACGGCAGAGACAGCGCCAGCGATCCTGGCGCGAGCCCCGCTTTCCGCGCTGCATGGCGCCTGCGGCGAACCGGCGGCTCCGGATTCAGCGCCGGCCCAGCGCCTCGGCTTTGTCAGCGCGACGCGCCGCAAGACCAGCCGGGACCGCGTGGCTGCGCTCAAGGCGGTGATTTCGGGCTGAATTGCCCCGGCCTGTCCTCTATTCCCAGGCCTCAAGCATGGCGTCGGCCACGAACTGCAGATGCTTGGCCATGGCGCTGCGGGCGGCGTCGGCATTGCCGCTGACCACGGCCGCCACGATGGCTTCATGGTCGCCCAGGATATGCTCGCGCACCTCGCCCACTTCGAGCAGGTGCTGGTGAAAGCGGGTATCGACCTCGTCGCCGCGCGCCTTCCACAAGCCGTCGAGCATTTCACGCAGCACCGAATTGCCGCTGGCATCGGCCAGGGTCATGTGCAGGTTGCGGTCGGCATCGAAGGACCACAGGCCACTGGCCGATTCGGACCGCATCTGGCGCAGCGTCTCGGCCAGCCGCGTCGTGCCCTCGGGGGAAATGTTCTGGCTGGCAAGGGCCGCCGCTTCCGGCTCCAGCAACCGCCGCACGGCGGTCACTTCCAGTGGCGAGGCGCTCAACTCGGGCAGGGCCATGCGCGCATCGCCCCGCTTGCGCACAAAGGCGCCCACGCCCACGCGAACCTCCACCAGTCCCGCCACTTCGAGCGCAATCAGCGCCTCGCGCACCGTGGGGCGGGAGACGCCCAGGCTCAGGGCCAGGTCCCGCTCGGACGGCAATTGCCGCCCGGCCTCGACCGCCCCGCCCATGATCTGGTCGCGGATCTGGTCGGCGATCTGGATATAGAGTTTGCGGTTGGAAACGGCCTGCAGTTTCATCTGATCCCCTCCGGCACACTCATAGCGACACTCAACGCTCATGTCCACTGGTCTGACCACTTGACAGCCTGACTAACTTGCCATTAGCTCTGCACCAGTTGACGAGCCCGGCGCCAAGACCGGCTCTCATTTGGGAGGATTGCGATGAGCGAAGGGATGTCCGGTTCCGGACAGCGTGCCACTGTGCCGCTGGTCGAAATGGTCGGGATCGACAAATCCTTCCCCGGCGTCCGGGCGCTCGTCCAGGCGCGCTTCGAGCTGCTGCCCGGCGAGGTCCACGCCCTCATGGGCGAGAATGGCGCCGGCAAGTCGACCCTCATGAAAGTGCTCTCGGGCGTTTATGCCCGCGATGCCGGTGAGGTCAGGCTCGACGGAAAGCCTGTGGAAATCACCTCGCCGCGTCAGGCGCAGGATGCGGGCATTTCCATCATCCACCAGGAACTGGCCCTGATGCGCGACCTCTCCGCCGCGCAGAACATCTTCATTGGCCGCGAACCGCGCCGTTACGGCATTCTCGACGAAGGCCAGCTCAACCGCGATACCGCGGCCATCTTTGCCTCGATGAACCTGAAGCTCGAGCCGACCGTCCCGGTAGAGAGCCTCACCATCGCCAAGCAGCAGATGGTGGAGATCGCCAAGGCGCTCTCCTATCGCTCCAAAGTGCTGATCATGGATGAGCCGACTGCCGCGCTCAACGACGCCGAGATTGCCGAGCTCTTCGCCATCATCAACCGGCTCAAGGCCGAGGGTGTGGGGATTGTCTACATCTCCCACAAGATGGACGAGATCAAGCGTATCTCCGATCGCGTCACCGTCATGCGCGACGGCGAATATGTCGGCACCGTGCCGGCTGCCGACACGCCCATCGAAACCATCATTTCCATGATGGTGGGCCGCACGCTCAGCAATGATGCCCTCGTCATTCCCAACACCGCCAATGCGCCGGTGGCGCTGGAGGTAAAGGGGCTGAAGCGTGGGCGCGAAATCCGCGATGTCAGCTTTTCGGTGCGCAAGGGCGAAATCCTCGGCTTTGCCGGCCTCATGGGGGCAGGGCGCACCGAAGTTGCCCGCGTCATTTTCGGCGCCGATAACCGCGAGGCCGGCGAGATCTGGGTGCATGGCCAGCGCGTCGGCATTTCTTCGCCGCGCGACGCGGTCGAAAAGGGCATCGGCTATCTCTCCGAAGACCGCAAGCTCTTCGGCCTCGCCACCGGGCTCGACGTGCGCAACAACATCGCCCTGGCCAGCCTCGAGCGCTTCACCGGCCCCATGGGTATCCTCAACGAGGCGGGCATGGCCAGCGCAGCCAAGGACTATATCCGCCAGCTCGCCATCAAGACGCCCAGCGACACCCAGGAATCGCGGCTGCTCTCGGGCGGCAACCAGCAGAAGGTCGTGATCGCCAAGTGGCTGCTGCGGGACTGCGACATCCTGATTTTCGACGAACCCACGCGCGGCATCGATGTCGGCGCCAAGTCCGAAATCTACAAGCTGCTCAACAATCTCGCCGCCCAGGGCAAGGCCATCATCGTCATTTCTTCCGAACTGCCCGAAATCCTCAGGCTCTCCCACCGCATCGCCGTGATGTGCGAGGGGCGCCTGACCGGCATCCTGCCCGGCGGAGCGAGCCAGGAAGAGGTCATGCGCCTCGCCACCATGCGTGAAGCGGCCATGATGCCGGACGCGGAGATGCGCCATGCGGGATGACCATGGCGGAACGGCCATACCCCTCACCCGTCTCGCGCTGCGCGCGATCCACCCTCTCCCACGAGGGGCGAGGGGGGTCCGGTGGGTGGGCCGCCGCAATGCCCCCCTTCTCCCCTTGTGGGAGAAGGTGCCCGAAGGGCGGATGAGGGGTGTGGCCGCCCCTGAAATATCGATGGAATTGAGGAGCCTTTCATGACCGACACAACCGCCCCGGCCCCGAAATCCGGCCTTCGCATCACCGGCGCCTTCCATCGGTTGCTGGCCTTTTCAGGCCTGCTTGCCCTCATCGTGGTCTTTTCGCTGGCGTCGCCAAATTTCATGCAGACCCAGAATATCCTGGCCATCCTGCAGGCGACCTCGGTCAACGGCGTTCTCGCCATCGCCGCGACCCTCGTCATCATCACCGGCGGCATCGATCTTTCCGTCGGTACGCTCATGACCTTCTGCGCCGTGATCGCCGGGGTCATCCTCACCTATCTCGGCCTGCCGCTGCCCCTGGGGGTCATCGGCGCCATCCTTGCCGGCTCCCTGGTCGGTTTCACCTCGGGCACGATCATCGCCAAATTGAAGGTGCCGCCCTTCATCGCCACCCTGGGCATGATGCTGATCATGAAGGGCCTGTCGCTGGTCATTTCCGGCACCCGCCCGATCTATTTCAACGACACGCCCGGCTTTTCGCAGATTTCGCTGGGCTCCGTGGTGGGCTCGGTCATTCCCGGCCTGCCCATCCCCAATGGTGTGCTCATCCTCTTTGCCGTGGCGCTGCTCGCCGCCTTCATTCTGGGGAAGACGGCTCTGGGCCGCTACACTTTCGCGCTTGGCTCCAATGAAGAGGCCGTGCGGCTCTCGGGCGTCAATGTCGACCGCTGGAAGATCGCCGTCTATGGGCTGGCCGGCTCGATCTGCGGCGTCGCTGGCCTGCTCATCGCGTCGCGTCTCAATTCGGCCCAGCCGGCTCTCGGCCAGGGCTATGAGCTCGACGCCATCGCCGCCGTGGTCATCGGCGGCACCTCGCTCTCGGGTGGTCGCGGCACCGTGCTTGGCACGTTGATCGGCGCCCTCATCATCTCCGTGCTGGCCAATGGCCTGCGCATCCTATCGGTGGCTCAGGAATGGCAGACGGTGGTGACTGGCACCATCATCATCCTGGCCGTCTATGCCGACATACTGCGGCGCCGCAAACTTTAGGCGCCGGACCTGCCTGCGCATCACGCGCCAACACCAACAAGAAGACTGCAGACCAGTTCTATCGTAGCATTTGGGAGGATTACCATGCTCAACCGCCGTACCCTGCTCGGCGCCATCAGCGCCCTGGCCATGCTGGCCGCTTCCGGCCCTGCAATGGCACAGGACAAATATGACATCGCCCTGATTTCCAAGGGCTTCCAGCACCAGTTCTGGCAGGCCGTGAAAGCCGGTGCCGATCAGGCTGCCGCCGACCTCGGCGTCACCGTGACCTTCGAAGGTCCGGAAACCGAAAGCCAGGTCGACCGTCAGATGGACATGCTCGCCGCAGCCCTGTCGCGCCAGCCGGACGCCATCGGCTTCGCCGCGCTCGACAGCCAGGCGGCGACCCCGCTGCTGCAGCAGGCCAAGGATGCCAATATCCCGGTCATCGCCTTCGACTCCGGCGTCGATAGCGACATCCCGCTGACCACCGCCACCACCGACAACGTGGCTGCTGCCGCCCTGGCAGCCGACGTCATGGCCGAGCTGATCGGCGGCGAAGGCAAGGTGGCCATCGTGGCCCATGACCAGACCAGCCGCACCGGGATCGACCGCGTCGAAGGCTTCTCCAACCGCATCAAGGAAGCCTATCCCAATATCGAGATCGTCTCGGTCCAGTATGGCGGCGGCGACCAGCTGCAGTCGACCGAAATCACCAAGTCGATCCTGCTCGCCAATCCCGACCTGAAGGGCATTTTCGGCGCCAATGAAGGCTCGGTCCTCGGCGTCGCCAATGGCAAGGTCGAACTGGGCAGCGATATCGTGATCATCGGCTACGACTCCGGTGCCGCCCAGAAGGCCTTCATCGAAAGCGGCGTGATCGCCGGCGCCATCACCCAGAACCCGGTCGGCATCGGCTACCAGACCGTGCAGGCTGCCGTCACCGCGCTCAAGGGTGAGACCCTGCCCCCGGTCATCGACACCGGCTTCTACTACTACAACAAGGACAATATGGCCGATCCCGAGATCGCTGCCGTGCTGTACGACTGATTTCTCCCCGGACCGGGCGGCTCTCCCAACGGCCGCCCGGCCCACCTTCCCTCTTCAGGACCAACCATGGCCGACCTCTCCGGAAAGATCGTTCTCATCACCGCCGCCGCGCAGGGCATTGGCCGGGCCTCGACCGAGGCTTTCGCTGCCGCCGGGGCCAGGGTGATCGCGACCGACATCAACGCCCAGCTCCTGTCCGAGCTCGAACTGCTGCCCAATGTGACGACGCGGGTGCTCGACGTGCTCTCCGATGTTGCGGTGAACGAGGCCGTGGCCGAAATCGGCCATATCGACGTGCTCTTCAACTGCGCCGGCGTGGTGCATAGCGGCACCGTGCTCGAGATGAGCGACGCCGACCTCGATTTCGCCCTCGATCTCAACGTCAAGGCGCAGATCCGGACGATCCGGGCCGTGCTGCCGCAGATGCTCGCGCGCAAGGACGGCGCCATCATCAACATGGCCACCGTGGCATCCTCCATCAAGGGCGTGCCCAACCGTGCCGCCTATACGATTTCCAAGGCGGCCGTGGTGGGCCTCACCAAGTCCATCGCCGCCGACTATACGACCAGCAATATTCGCGTGAACGCCATTTGCCCCGGCACCGTGGACAGCCCGAGCCTGCACCAGCGCTGGCATGCGACCGGCGATTTCGAAGCGGCCAGGAAGGCCTTCATCGCCCGCCAGCCCATCGGCCGCATTGCCCGGCCCGAGGAAGTGGCGGACCTCGCCGTCTATCTGGCCGGCGCCACCTATACGACCGGCCAGGTCCACATCATCGATGGCGGCTGGACGGCGTGATCGGAACCGAAATGAAAATCACCACCCTCACCACGCACGACCTGCGCTTCCCCACCTCGCAGTCCCTCGACGGCTCGGATGCCATGAATCCGGATCCGGATTACTCGGCTGCCTATGTGGTGCTGGGCACCGATGCGGCGCTGGAAGGCCATGGCCTCACCTTCACCATCGGCCGCGGCAATGAAGTCGTCGTCGCCGCCATCAAGGCCCTCACCGACCGCGTCACGGGCCTCGATCTCGACTGGGTCGAAGCCGATCCCGGCCGCTTCTGGCGCCACATGACCGGCGACAGCCAGTTGCGCTGGATCGGGCCGGACAAGGGCGCCATGCATCTGGCGACCGGCGCCGTCGTCAACGCCGTCTGGGATCTGCTCGCCAAGCGTGCGGGCAAGCCGGTCTGGCTCTATGTCAGCGAAATGAGCCCCGAACAGCTCGTTTCCATCATCGACTTCCGCTACCTGACCGACGCCATCTCCCCCGAAGAGGCGCTGGCGATCTTCCGCGCCGCCGAAGCCGGCAAGGCCGAGCGTATCGCCCGCCTCCGGGCTGAGGGCTATCCCTGCTACACCACCTCGGCCGGCTGGCTGGGCTATTCCAACGAAAAGCTCACCCGCCTTGCCACCGAGGCCGTCGCCGAGGGCTTTACCCATATCAAGATGAAGGTCGGCCGCGACCTCGAGGACGATATAAGGCGCCTGGAAATCGTCCGCTCCATCATGGGCCCGGACCGCTATCTGATGATCGACGCCAACCAGGTCTGGGAGGTCGGCCAGGCCATTGACTGGGTGAACCGGCTCAAGCGCTTCAATCCCTACTTCATCGAGGAGCCGACCAGCCCCGACGACGTGGAAGGGCATCGGAAGATTCGCGAGGCCATCGCCCCGGTAAAGGTCGCTACCGGCGAAATGTGCCAGAACCGCATCCTCTTCAAGCAGTTCATCACCCGCAATGCCATCGACGTGGTGCAGATCGATGCCTGCCGCATCGGCGGCCTCAACGAAGTGCTTTCCGTGCTGCTCATGGCCGCCAAATATGGCAAGCCGGTCTGGCCCCATGCCGGCGGCGTGGGCCTCTGTGAATATGTCCAGCATCTCTCGATGATCGACTACCTGGCCGTTTCCGGCAGCAAGGAGGGTCGCGTGATCGAGTTCGTTGATCACCTGCACGAACATTTCCTCGATCCCTGCGTGATCCAGAACGCCGCCTACATGCCGCCCGATAGCCCCGGCTTTTCCATCGAGATGAAGCCCGCCTCGATCGCGGAGAACACGTTCAGGGGCTAAACCCCTCATCCGGCGCTGCGCGCCACCTTCTCCCACAAGGGGAGAAGGAAGACCCTTGGTCATCCCTCGCCACGTTGCCCCCTCTCCCCTCGTGGGAGAGGGTGCCCGAAGGGCGGGTGAGGGGGCCTAACCTACACCGCCCCCGTCTCGATGAGCCTTATCCCCCCCTCCGCGCAGACCTTGCGGATGGAGGCGAGCGGGCACGCGTCGGTGATGAAGCTATGCGCCTGGCTCAGATGCCCGATCCGCACCGGCGCGGTACGGGTGAACTTGGACTGGTCGGACACGACGATGACATGGCGCGCATTGGCGATGATCGCCTGCGCCACCTTCACTTCGCGGAAATCGAAATCCAGCAGCGCCCCGTCCGGGTCGATGGCCGAGACGCCGATGACGGCAAAGTCCACCTTGAACTGGCGGATGAAATCCACCGCCGCCTCGCCCACAATGCCGCCATCCGATGGTCGCACCACGCCGCCCGCGATCACCACTTCCGTATTCGGCACGACGCGCAGGTGATTGGCGACATTGATATTGTTGGTGATGACCATGAGGCCGCGATGCTCGACCAGCGCCTGGCTCACCGCCTCGGTCGTCGTGCCGATATTGATGAACAGCGAGGCATGGTCGGGGATCAGCGCCGCCGCCGCCTTGCCGATGGCGCGCTTTTCCGACGTCGCCATCTGCCGGCGCGCTTCATATTCGACATTCTCGACGCCGGATGGATGCATGGCCCCGCCATGCGTGCGCTTCAGCGCTCCGCGGTCGCAGAGCACATTGAGATCCTTGCGGATGGTCTGGGGCGTCACATCGAAAGCGGCCACCAGTTCCTCGACGCTGACCTCGCCCTGCTGGCGCGCCATCTCGACGATCTTCGCCTGCCGCATCGATGGGGTCATCTGGTTCGCTCCCTTTCGTTTGCTTCTAAAACGAAAGGGGGCGGGGGGGGAAGATATCTGGATGGCAGAACAGTCACCCCACCCTCATTCCCTCCCCATCAAGGGGAGGGAGGCGCCGGGTGCGATGTCAGTGTTCATCGTCTCCCTCCCCCTTGTGGGGAGGGATCAAGGGTGGGGGTGTCTTGGGTCACATTACCCCGCCCTTGCCGACCACTTCACTACCGGCACAAATCCAAAATCCCGGTCAAACGGATAGCTCGGGCGCGGCGTATGCTTGCGTTCCGTGCGCTCCACGAACTGGTCCACCACGCCCGGCGACAGTGCCATGATCCCGGGATTGGCGATCGGCCCCAGCTCCGGCGACAGATAGCCCGATTTGACGGCAATAATCCTAGCCTGCTGCGGGTCGAGCCCGAGCTTGGTGAAGTCCACGATATTGTGGAAGGGTCGTCGCCGCGCGGTGAGCACGAGGTCGATCCCGCCGATCCGCACCACCGCTTCGCGCAGGCGCGGTTCGGACACTTCGGCCAGGAACAGAACCTTGACCTCGGCGTCGACCGGTACGCTGGCCGGATCAAGGCTCGCCCCGATATGCAATTGTACCTTGGTCCCCACGCCCGCCGCATAGGCCGCGTCAGTGGCCGCCTTGTCAGCAATGCCGGCAAAGATGACGCCATCAGCGCCCTTGGCAATCAGTTCGGCGAGGACCTCAGCGCGATCACCGACGCCGCCCCCGGTCGGGTTGTCGCCGGACTCAGCCAACACGACGGGGTGTGTCTTGCTGGCAATGGCGCGCTCCACGCATTCGGCAATCGAACCGGTCTCCATGCCGAAGACAAAACCCTCGCGGATCTTCCAATAGTCCTGCGCCAGATGGATCGCGGCCCGTTCGATCGCGGCGCGATCAGTCCCCGTCACCACGGCGCAGGCGGTGGCGCGCGGCTCGTCGGCCCAGACATAGCCGACCTGGAAGCTGGCGTCCCAGATGCCCGTTGGCTCCTCGACCTCATGAAGCTGGGTGTAGAAGCTCCGCGCCGGTTCATCCTGCGTCGAAGTCCGTTCACCTGGCAGCAGCACTGGCACCGGCGCCCAGGCCAGAACGGGCCTCACGCCGGTCCTGAGCGCCCGCACCAGCATGGTCACGGCCCGGCGCATTGTGTCCGGCACGTCGATATGCGGCGCCGTGCGATAGGTCGAGAACATGTCCAGCCCATCAATGATGCGCTGCGAAATATTGCCGTGAAGGTCATAGCTCGCCGCGATCAGCACATCCGGCCCGACCACTTCCCGCACCGCAGAAATGAAGTCCCCCTCGGCGTCGAACATGCCCTCGACGAACATGGCGCCATGCATGGCGAGGTAGACCCCGTCGAGCGGCAAAGCGGCCCGCAGCCCATCGAGGATTTCCCCCTTCCAGCGCTCATAGAGTACCCGTTCCACCGGCCCGCCGGCAATGGCGCGGGCATGCAGGATAGTGACGAACTCGGCCGGAAAATGCGTCAGGAAATCGAAATACTGGTCCCTGAGCATGGCTGGTCCGCGCAGCACGCGGAAATCGGCTTCGCGGGCGAGAACGGGATTATAGGTGCTGCATTCGGTATGCAGCCCGGCAACGGCGATCTTCACTAGAGGACTCCGGGAACTTGAGCTTCAAGGTTATCGGCGGATTTTATCGGGCGCGGCTTGAGGCGCCCGGTGAGCAGCAGGCTGACCGCCAGCATGGGGATGACACAGGCGACGCCCACGCGAATGCCCCAATGCTCGGCGACAAAGCCGATCAGCGGCGGTCCGATCAGGAAGCCGGTCAGCGCCACGAAGCTCAGCACGGCCACATTGGCCGAGGCGGCGCGGTCGCCAATGCCGGCGGCGGCGGTGACCGCCAGCGGGAAACCGACCGAGACGCCGACGCCGATAATGCCGAAGCCGACAAGGGCCAGTGGCACGCTGGGTGCAAAGAACAGGACCGCCGCGCCCAACACGGCCAACGTCCCGCAGATCTGCGCCGTGGTCACACCGCCGAAGCGGCGTTTCAGCGTATCGCCGCCAAAGCGGCCGGCGGCCACCATCAGGGCAAAGACCGAATAGCCGAGGCCCACCAAGCCGCCTTCGGCATTGAGGGCATCACGCAGGAAGATCGCCGACCAGTCGGCCATGGCGCCCTCGGTCATGGTGATGCCGAAGACGAAGAGGCAAACCCCGATCAGCGCCGGACTGGGCAGTGACCAGGCAGAGCGCTGCGCCTCCCCCTGCATTGGCGCGTCGTGCAGCATAGGCAGCGCATTGGCGGCCAAAAGGGCAATCGGCAGCACGACGGCGGCCAGCAGCGGCACGGCAAGGCCGGGCGCCACGCCGAGGGCTGCAAACCCCGACCCGAGCAGGCTCCCCACCATGATGCCGAGCGACCAGCAGCCGTGGGACGTGTTCATGATCAGCTTGCCGGTGGATTTCTCGACGAGGTCCGCCTCGACGTTGAGCCCCAGTTCGACAAAGGAAATCGCAGACCCGGCCAGCATCAGGGCAAGAAACAGCAGCACCGGATCGGGTGCCAGCACCGGCAGGCTCGCCGCTATGGAATAGAAGATGAAGCCGGTCAGAATGGCGGTGCGCGCGCCGATCCGGCCCACAAGCGGACCGGCAAAGGGCAGGGTGATGAGCGTGCCCACCGGCAGTCCCAGCAGCGTCAGGGCCAGGGCCGCGGGGCCTAGTCCCAGCGCCGATTGCACTTCAGGAATACGCGGCAGCCAGGAGCCGAAGGCGATGGGCTGGAGGAAGAAAACCAGCATGACCAGGCGTTGTGGGGAAAGGAAAGACATGAAAGCAACTCGGTAATGCGGGCCACCAGCCTGTCCGGTGGCACAATGCGACTCCCTCCCCTTGACGGGGAAGGCAGGGGTGGGGTGCGTCGCGTACTCCTGGCAGGCCGGCCCCCCACCCTCAATCCCTCCCCGCAAGGGGGAGGGAGGCAGACCGGCGCCTCGGCAATGAGGTCGCTTTCACACGATGCCCTCCTCGGGCTCGACCCGAGGACCAACTCAAACACCCGCCGCCTTGCGAGTGGCCCTCGGTTCAAGTCCGAGGGCGGCCCGGTGAGGCGGGCGAAACTTTAGCCCTGCTTCGGCATCGGATAGGGCAGGTACCCGACAAACCCCGTCAGCTTCCACTGGCCCTGGACCTTCCGGCAGAAATAGAGCGTCTGCCAGTTGAGCCGGTCGACCCCGCCATCGGCCTTTCGGATTTCCCCGTTGAACTTCTTGTGGGCAATGGCGCGGTCGCCGGTGATTTCGATCTCGGTGAGGCTCGTGGCGCGGTGAATGCCGGCCTCCACGTCCTCGGCATATTGGGTCTTCTGCCCCTCATGCGCCTGGCGCAGCCACTCGTCCCGATAGTCATTGAGCGTCGGGAAGCTGATGGTCCAGCCATCGGGATTATCGAGACGATTGCCGTTGATGCCCATGAAGTCGCCGGCGACGAAGTCACTTTCGACCATCGACCAGTCGGTACTGACATAGGCCTTGATGTCGCGCGGCACCAGCATGGTCCAGATGGCCGAGCGGTCGGCGTCGTGAGGGAATGGATTGGTCGAAAGGCTCATCACTCGTCTCTTGCCTATGGGCGGCACGTGCTGATGCACGTTCACCAGTTCTGTTTCAAATTTTCACATTTGCCATTGGTGTGACATCGCCTGAAAGAGGCCACATGGATACCAATTGCGACATGCTGCGCCTTGTCGGCCACTTTGTCCACACCCAACATGCAGCGAAACACCTCGAAAACGCTCAGAAATACGGCAAACTGCTGCCGCTTTGATCAGGAATCGAGGGTGGCTTAAATTGGTATTGTATTGGCGTGGAATCTGTGTTGACATTGCATTCAGAAGACGCCTAGTCTTGAAAATCGTTTACACAATCAGCACCGATCCGCAAGAGATCGGCGGGTTCAAAACACGGGGAATGGCAGGGTTATGCGGGTAGGCATTGTCGGCCTTGGATATCGTCTGGGTTATCTGGCGCGGGTCTTTTCCGCGACGCGGGACGATTTCGAGATTGTCGGCTATGTGGATCCGGCGCCGGCCGGCCTTGACTATGCGACCGAGCATGGTGTCTCGGTTGGCAAGGCCTATGGCAGCCTCGAACAGCTGATCGACGAGGGCAATCTCGACCTCTTGATGGTTGGCTCGCCCAATCACCTGCATCTCCAGCATATCCGCACCGGCCTTGAGCGCGGTATGAAGATCTTTGCCGAAAAGCCGGTCGTGACCACGGTGGATGACACCATGGCCCTGGCTGAACTCATTGCCAAATATGGCTCTGACAATGTCATGGTGGGCCTCGTGCTGCGCTACGCGCCGCTCTATGTCGACCTGCGCAAGGCCCAGGCCGAAGGCAAGCTGGGCGAGGTCGTCTCCATCGAGGCCTCAGAGCACATTCCGCCCTATCACGGCGCCTTCTTCATGCGCGACTGGCGCCGCTACGGCAAATATGCCGGCGGCTTCATGCTGGAAAAGTGCTGCCACGATCTCGATCTCTATAACGGCGTCATGGGCTGCCGCCCGCGCTTCGTGGCCAGCTTCGGCGGCCGCAAGAGCTTCGTCCCCGAGAACGCCCCCCAGGGCGAGGGCGCCAACGACCTCACCATCTATCACAAGAAGCCCTCGGGCTGGCAGGGCAGCGACAAGGTCTTCGACAGCGACGGCGACATCATCGACTACCAGATGGCCGTGGTTCAGTACGAAAGCGGCGCGGCGCTCACCTTCCACACCAATATGAACGTGCCCGACGACTTCCGCCGCTTCGCGGTCATGGGCTCCAAGGGCATGGCGGAGGGCGACTTCATCCGCAACTATTTCAAGGTCACCGACAGCCGCACCGCCAACCGGCTCGAGGACAAGACCTACAAGACCTCCGAGCTCAGCCAGCACTATGGCGCCGACGAGCAGATGGCCGAGGATATTTTGAAGCACTGCCTGGAGGGCGCGCCGCTGCCGGTCTCGGTCACTGATGCGCTCGAAGCTGGGCTCCTGGCCATTTCCATGGACGAAGCGATGCGGAGCAAGTCCGTCGTCGACATGGCCCCCATCTGGCAGCGCTTCGATGCTGCCCTTGGCCGAGCCAACTGAGGGAGACAGGCCGATGACCAGCACCAGAAGCGCCACCCTCTTTGCCCTCGCCCTGCTGGCACCGGCATTGATCTATATCCTGACCATCGTCGCCTACCCGCTGGTCGATACGATCATTCTCTCCTTCACCAATGCTTCGTTGCGGGCCGAATACGACTTTGTCGGCTGGGCCAACTACCAGCGCATCTTCGGTGCCGGAAACTTCACCGAAGTCATCATCCGCACCTTCATCTGGACCTTCTTCTCGGTGGCCACGAAAATGGTCATCGGCATGTGTGGCGCGGTGCTGCTCAATGCCGCCATTCCCGGCCAGGCCCTCTTCCGCATTCTCACCATGCCGCCCTGGATCGTCCCCATGGCCATCGGCATCTTCATGTGGGGCTGGATGTATAACGGCCAGTTCGGGATGATCTCGGGCCTCTTGCAGAATTTCGGCATCATCAGCCGGCCCGTCGCCTGGCTGGCCTATGGCGACACCGCCTTCTGGGCCACCATCGTCACCGACGTGTGGATCGGCGTGCCCATGGTCACCATCTATTTCCTGGCCGCCATGCAGTCGATCCCGCGGGACCTGCACGAGGCCGCCTGGACCGATGGCGCCGGCCGCTTCTACCGCTTCCGCCGCATCACCCTGCCGCTGATGGTGCCCGCCATCATCACCATGAGCCTGCTCTCGCTCATCGCCACCTTCAATTCCTTCGACATCATCTGGATCCTTACCCAGGGCGGCCCCTCGGGCTCGACCACCACGATGATCATCGACACCTACAAGACCGCCATGGGCTCCCGGAAATACGGCGAAGGCGCGGCCCGCGCCGTGGTCATCTCGCTCTTCGTGACCGCCTTCTGCATCGTCTACTTCCGGTCGGTCCGCAAGCTCCAGCAGGGAGAAGCCAAATGAGCGACGTCGCCCGTTCCACCGAAGTGGCCGCCGCCGACAGCAAGGCCAGCGTCAAGCCGGCCAACAAGGCCCGTCGCGGCCTCTGGTCGCCCTCCCGCCCGATGATCGACCGCTACAGGTGGTACGAGGTCGCCGCCCTCTATGCCGGTCTCTTCGTCTTCCTGTTCTTCGTGCTGGCTCCCTTCATCGAAGGTTTCCTGGTGTCACTAAAGCCGCTCGCGCAGCTCTTTTCGACGCCCTACAGCTTCATCCCCAAGAACGGCTCCTTCGACGCCTATTTTACCATGTGGCAGTCGGTGCCGGCGCTGGGCATGCACATCTTCAATTCCTTCTTTATCTCGAGCGTGGTGACGCTGGTCGTCGTCGCCATCGTGGTGCCGGCCGCCTATGCCTTCGCCCGCTTCAACTTCGCCGGCGCGGGCCTGCTGCTGGCCGGGTTCCTGGCGGTCAACATGTTCTCGGGCGCCGTGCTGCTGATCCCGCTCTTCCGCCTGATGCGGACGCTCGGCCTGCTCAATTCCTACTGGGCCATGATCGTGCCCGGCGCCGCCTTCCTCATTCCCTCGTCCGTGTGGCTGCTGCGCACCTATATGATGCGCATCCCGCGCGAACTGGACGAGGCCGCCTGGGTCGACGGCGCCAGCCGTCTCTATACCCTGCGCCGTGTCATCCTGCCGCTGGCCATGCCGGGCATCGTGGTGGTCGCCATCATGACCTTCATCGGCGCCTACGCCCAGCAGTTTATCTTCGCGCTGACCTTCAACTCCAAGACCGAATTCATGCCGCTGCCGGTGGGGCTGTTTGCCTTCTTCGGCAAGCAGGAAGTCATCTGGAACGAGCTGATGGCAGCCTCTTTCGTCGGAATCCTGCCGGTCATGATCGTCATCGTGTTCCTGCAGCGCTATCTCGTCGCCGGTCTCACCGCCGGTGCCGTGAAGCAGTAACGGGAGCGCCTTCCGCCCGGGTCCACCCCGGCGAGGAAGGCGCGCCAACCAAGGGTTTGGAGACCGCTCAGCCTTCGGGCTGGCCGGCTCCGGAAGGGCCGAGGGGCCCGCAATCAAGGGAGACTACCAAGTGAAAAAGACAATCGGTTTGATGGCCGTGTCCATGCTGGCTCTGGCCGGCGCTGCCCCGGCAGCCTTTGCCCAGGACAAGGAAATCACCTTCATCAACTGCGGCGACAGCCTCACCCAGGGCTATGCCGAGAGCTTTGCCGAGTGGGAAGCTGCCAATCCCGGCTTCAAGATCGTGCCCGAAATCGTGGGCTGGGGCCAGTGCCAGGACAAGGTGACGACGCTGGCTGCCGCCGGCACGCCGGTCGCCCTGGCCTATGTCGGCTCGCGTACCCTCAAGCAGTTCGCCCAGAACGACCTGATCGTTCCCGTGCCGATGACCGACGAGGAAAAGGCTTCCTACTACAACTACGTGCCCGATACCGTCACCTTCGACGGCACCCAGTGGGGCGTGCCGGTGGCCTTCTCCACCAAGGCCCTGTTCTGGAACAAGGACCTGTTCGAAGCCGCCGGCCTTGATCCGGAAACCCCGCCCAAGACCTGGGAAGAAAAGATCGCTTTCGCCAAGCAGATCACCGAGAATACCGATGCCGCCGGCTATGGCCTTGTCGCCAAGACCTTCGACAACACCATGCACCAGTTCCTGCACTGGGTTTACACCAATGACGGCCTGGTGATCGACGCCGACAACAATATCGTCCTCAATTCCCCGCAGGTCCTGGCGGCCCTCACCGCCCTCAAGGACATTGTGCCCTATTCCGAAGAAGGCCCGACCGCCTACGAGCAGAACGAAGTCCGTGCCATCTGGCTCGACGGCGGCGTCGCCATGATCGAAGCTTCGGTCGGCGCGGCTCTGCGCGCTGAAGAAGCCGGCATGAACTGGGGTGTTGCCCCGCTCCCGCTCGGCCCGGATGCCAAGGGTCCCGGCACCCTGCTGATCACCGACGCCCTGGCCGTGTTCAAGGGCACCGGCGTTGAAGAGCAGGCCATCAGCCTCGCCAAGTTCCTGACCGATGGCGAACGCCAGTGGGCTGCCGAAATGGCCCAGGGCCTGACCCCGCTCCGTCCGATCCACTCCGACGAGCTGGTTGCCGAAACCCCGTACTGGAAGCCCTTCCTCGACGGTATCGAATTCGGTGGTCCCGAGCCGCTGTTCACCGACTATATCGGTCTGCAGAATGTCATGATCGAAATGGTCCAGTCGGTCGTCACCGGCGCCGCCGAGCCCCAGGCTGCCCTCGAAAAGGCTGCTTCTGAGCTCGAGCAGTACAAGTAGGTCCTCCTGACCTGGCCGTCGCCCTTCGGGGCGGCGGCGCCCTTTCCAATTTCCGTGCCCGGAGACGCGAACCATGTCGCAGCTGAGCCTCAAGCGCCTCGAAAAATCCTTCAATGAAGCCCGCATCATCAAGGGCATCGATCTGGATGTCAGCGAGGGCGAATTCGTGGTCTTCGTCGGCCCCTCGGGCTGTGGCAAGTCCACCCTGCTGCGCATGATCGCGGGTCTCGAAGACGTCAGCGCCGGCGAGATCGAGATCGGCGGCAATATCGTCAACGACCTGCCCCCGGTGCAGCGCGGCATCGCCATGGTGTTCCAGTCCTATGCGCTCTACCCGCATATGACCGTCTACGAGAACATCGCCTTCCCGCTCCGCGTCGAAAAGCTGCCGCAGGCCGAAGTCGACAGCAGGGTCCAGGCCGCCGCCAAGGTGCTCCAGCTCGAAAGCCGTTTGCAGCACCGGCCCGGCCAGCTTTCCGGCGGTCAGCGCCAGCGCGTCGCCATCGGCCGCGCCATCGTGCGCCAGCCCAAGATTTTCCTCTTCGACGAGCCGCTGTCCAACCTCGACGCCGCCCTCCGCTCGGAAATGCGCATCGAGCTCATGGAACTGCACAAGCGCCTCGGCTCGACCATGATCTACGTCACCCACGACCAGATCGAGGCCATGACCATGGCCGACAAGATCGTCGTGCTCAATGCCGGCGAGATCAGCCAGGTTGGCTCGCCCCTGCAGCTCTATCATAAGCCCGACAATCTCTTCGTGGCCGGCTTCATCGGCTCGCCCAAGATGAACTTCATCAATGGCAAGGTGCGCAGCGCCAATGGCACCACCGTGGCGGTGGACCTTGGGAGCCTGGGCACGATCGAACTGCCCCGCACCAGCACCGCTGTCGCCGGCCAGGATGTGACCATGGGCATCCGCCCCGAACACCTCACGCTCGACAAGGGCCAGTTCACCATCGAAACCACGCCCAATATCGTCGAACACCTGGGCATCCACACCATCACCTATTCCACCCTGCCGGGCGGCGAGAATTTCATCGGCCTTTTCGAAGGCGATCCTGACCTCGAAGATGGCAAGACCATTCGCATCGGCTTCGATATTGCCCAGGTGCATCTGTTCGACGCCAAGGGCCTTGCCGTGTACTAGGCAGAGGCCACTGGCCGAGGGGGAGGTGCGATGCTGGACATAGTTGGGTTGCTGCAGACCGAAAAGGATGCCTTCACCCGCTCCGAGCGCGCCCTCACCGAGATCGTGCTGGCCGATGTCGACTCTGTGCTCAAGATGAGCATCGTCGACCTCGCTGCCCAGGCCGATGTCTCCCCGCCCACCGTCACCCGCTTCTGCCGGCGCCTCGGCTGCGATTCTTACGCCGATTTCAAGGTGCGCCTGGCCCAGTCGCGCTTTGTCGGCCAGCGCTATTTCGCGCCCAAGGCCGGGCCGACCAGCGTGGCTGAAATTGCCCAGGGCGTGGTCAACGGCATCCAGTCCATCATCTACGAAACCTTCGAGCAGCTCGATTTCAACGCGGTCGAACGGGCCGCCGAAAGCATCGTCAAATCCAGCTACGTACTGAGCTTCGGCTCGGGCGGCGCCTCGTCCATGATGGCCGGCGAAATCGAGACCCGCCTGTTCCGCCTCGGCCTCAAGGTCGCATCCACCGACGATCATCAGCTCCAGTTGATGCGCGTCGCCGCCGCGCCGGCCGGCACGGTCATTATCGGCTTCTCGCTTTCGGGCAATAATGCCCAATTGGCCAAGACGCTGACCGTGGCAGGCGAGTATGGCCTCACCCGCATCGTCGCCACCCGCTCAGGCTCCATGGTTTCGGGCCAGACCGACATCCTCCTGCCGGTCAACTGGCATGAGAATTCCGATATCCTGCGCCCGACGCCCGGCCGCTATGCCTTCCTCGCCACCGTCGACGTCCTGGCCCAAACCGTGGCCACCCGCCTCGGCCCCACCGCCGTCGCCAGCATGCGCCGCATCAAGCACCAGCTCGTCGTCAACCGCGACGGCGACGACGCCCAGCCGCTGGGGGACTAGCCGCTCAGCGCATCCGCTATCGCCCTCTCCCCCATGAGGGGAGGGCCGGGGAGGGGGTCGTACGGCTCTGCCCCACACGTTGACCCCCACCCCTAACCCCTCCCCTCAAGGGGGAGGGGAGGCCCACCACACTGGACTTCGTCATGACCAAATCCTTTTCCCTCGTCACCACCTGGTCTCCCGCCACCGCCACCGAGCCGCTTGGCTATGGCATCGAGCTGACCAACAAGGGCGACGCCCCGATTGCCAATTTCCAGCTCGGCTTTTCCGGCCCCGCCCGCATCGATCCGCATGCCACGCTCGAGAACGGCAAGCTGCTGGTCCGTCTCTCCAACCACACGCTGATCGCCCCGCCCGATGGCTTCGTGCTGCAACCGGGCGAGACCTGGACGGCGACCGCGCGCGGCCTCTCCTATGGGCTCCGGCATTGGAGCGACGGCGCGAATTCCGCCTATGTCGTGCTCGAAGGCGGCGAGATTGTCGCCGTGCCCACCGCCCCGACTCAGGGCAAGGGCCACAATTCGCCCCTCCTCAAGGGCACGATGAAATTCCCGGTACCCGCCCGGGCCCCGGCGCCCTATTCGATCATTCCCTGGCCCAACCATGTCGATGCCTCGGGCAACCGCATTGCCCCGCCCGGTTTTGATCTGAAACCCGTCGGCGATGCCGCCAGCCGCGCCGCGAAAGCCTTTGCCGATCTCACCGCCGAGCTCTTCCCGGTGGAGGCCATCGTTCGTCCCGCCGCCGAAGCCGGCATGCCGGTTCATATCGTCGAGAAGGCAGGGCTTGGGGAGGAAGCCTATGAAATCACCTTTGCCGAGAACAGCGCCACCGTTTCGGCCACGACCCACCAGGGCCTCTTCTATGGCCTTGTGACCCTCGGGCACATGCTGCGCGGCGCGCGTCAGTATCCCTCGACCTTCCTCTTCCCCACTTCCGGTACGATCAAGGACGAACCGGGCTTCGGCTTCCGTGGCAGCCATCTCGACGTGGCGCGCCAATTCTGTACCGGCGCCGAAGTCAGCCGCCTCATCCGCATCATGGCCTGGAACAAGATGAACAAGTTCCACTGGCACCTGACCGAGGACGAGGCCTGGCGCCTCGAGATCGACGCCTATCCGGCCCTCACCGAAATTGCCGCCTGGCGCGGCCATGGCAAGGCGCTGCCGCCGCTTCTCGGCTCCGGCCCGCAGCCGACCGGCGGCTACTACAGCAAGCGAGTGGTGCGCGAGATCGTCGCTTTGGCCGATGACCTCGGCATTGCCGTCATCCCCGAAATCGACATGCCCGGCCATTTCTACGCGGCGCTGCAGGCGCTCCCCGAACTGCGCGATCCCGATGAAAAGGGCGAATACCAGTCGGTCCAGGGCTTCCCCAACAACAGCCTCAACCCCGCCCATGAGCCGGTCTACAAATTCGTCGAGACGGTGATCGACGAGACGCTGGAGCTCTTCCCCGCCGGCATCTTCCATCTCGGCGCCGACGAAGTGCCGCTGGCTGCCTGGTCCGGTTCGCCCCTCGCCCTCGACATGCTCGAAAGGCTGGCTGGCCCCGCCATGCGGGCCAAGCACGAGGCCCAGTTCAACCAGCTCGGCAATCACCACGGCGCTGACGAGATCGAAGGCTCCCCGACGGCCATCCTCCAGGCCGAGTTCATCAAGCGCGTGCACAAATACATTGCGTCCAAGGGCGCCATTACCGGTGGCTGGGAAGAGGCAGCGCATGGCGACGCGGTCGACAAGACCAAATCCTATGTCATCGGCTGGCGCAATGTGGAGATCAACGCCGCCCTTGCCGAACGCGGCTTCGACATCGTCGTCTCGCCCGGCCAGCGCTACTATCTCGACATGGCCAATGGCGTCTCCTGGGCCGAGCCCGGTGCCGGCTGGGCCGGCTGGTCCGGTCCCCAGGAAACCTACGAATTCGAAGCCCGCGCCGGTTTCTCGGCTGAGGGCCTCAAGCACTTGAAGGGCATCCAGAGCTGTATCTGGTCGGAGTCGATGACCGACCGGGCCATCTTCGACCGCCTGGTCTTCCCGCGCCTCTCCGCCATCGCCGAAGCCGGCTGGACCTTGCCCGAACGCAAGAGCTACGAGCGCTTCAGGTCCATGGTTGGCCTGATGCCGATCATGTACGGAAACTTCGAGCAGTCCGCGTAGCGGCAAAATCTCTCCGGTGGAGAGATTTTAAGCGAGAAGGCCATGAGAGCTAGGCTCGAATGGCGGGGCTGAGTAACGGCTGGCGCGCGGCCATCCTCTCCCGTTCACGGGAGAGGGGGACCACGCGGAGCGTGGTGGAGAGGGGAGCCTCGGGGCAGCTCATCGCGCGCCATCGCGCACGCGGCCCCCCCTCCACCGCCTACCGGCGGTCCCCCTCCCCCGCAGGCGGGGGAGGACACTTCGGCGCCCTCACCCCCACGGATCCTCCACCATCGGCCAGATATCCTTGCGCGCCTTGCGGTATTCCGTTTCCGCCGGCCGGTTCGGATAGGGTTTCCCCGCCGAGCAATAGACGATCTCCGAGGCAATCTTAGAGAACGAGTCGTAGAAATGGTTGGTCGATTTGATCAGCAGGATCTTCTTCGATTTCGGATCGATCCCCAGCGCCGAAAACAGGCTCGGATCAAAGCTCTGCGCCCGGGTGGAATTGAGGATCACGTCGATCCCGTCAAAATGCACGTGAGCCGCATCGCCGAAAGGCGCAAAACTGTCGCCGAACTTCATCTCGGCATTGCGCACCAGGCGTTTCACCGTCACCCGCGCATCCACCGGCTGGCCGGTATGGGGCGCCGACTTGGCCCCGAAGCGCAGCGGGATGACCGCCCCTTCGCCAGCAGCAAAACAGATCTGCACCGCGATCGGATCCCAGATCGTGCCCACGGCCACATCGGCCACACCGCGGGCGATCATCTCGGCAAGGATGACCGTCGCGTCCCCCGCCGTCCCGCCGCCCGGATTGTCCCACACATCGGCGATCACCACCGGACCCTTGGTCGCGGCGAGCGCCGCGTCGACCGCTGTCTTCTCATCCACCTGGCTGACCATGAAGGTGCCGCGCATCGCAAAGAGCTCACGCCCGAGCTCTGCGGCGAGGGCAGCGCCCATCTCGGGACGCCCGTCGGTCACCGCGACGATCTTGGTGCCCATTTCCGGAACGTCGCCCGCCATGAAGCCATGCACGACCGAGAGCGACAAAAGCCCCTCTCTGGAGGCTTCCAGTGTTAACAGCCTGTCAACAAATCCGCGCATCGGCTGCTTGCTCGTGGGAAAGACATCGATCATCCGGCAATCGAAAATGCTCATCACCGGCTTGATCTCGCCCCTGAGCGTCCGCACCGCGATGTCCCACAGGTCCCGCGCCCTCTCGACAAAGTCGGTATGCGGGAACTCCTTGAAATAAACGAAGAAATCGGCCGCCGCGGCCCGTTTGTCGGTGAGGTGGCTATGCGGATCGAGCTCCGCGCAGACCAGCACATCCGGCCCGACAATGGCGCGTATCCGGGCCAGAAGGTCACCCTCCGGGTCGTCATAGCCCTGCGCCACCATGGCGCCGTGGAGGCCCAGCACGACCCCATCGACCGGCATAGCGCTCTGTAATTGCTCAAGAATTTCGTCGCGCAATTCCTCGTAGGTCGCCTGCGCGACCAGCCCCGCCGGGTCCGCCCAGCTCGCTGTACCCTCGATCAGCGTCCAGCCCTCGCGCGCACAGACCTCCCGGCCCACGGTGATCGGGGCAGTGCACAGGGTTGGGGTCACCGGATGCTGGCCCGGCTTGGCATGCAGCGAGGCCTCAAACGCCCGCTTGTCGATCGCAATGGGAGAAAACGTATTGGTTTCGGTGGCAAGGGCAGCAGTGAAAAGGCGCAAGGGACGAATTTCCGGGTCAAACGGCGGCACTGGGATGCGTTCACGCTACACCATGAAGCCAACAGGTTCACGTAAGAAATTTACATTTTCGCGCTGCAAACCTCTCCGTTTCTCGCATTCTGCGCTATAAAGGCCATCAACCACGAAACTCAATTTCATGAAATGGAGCTAGACATGCCGATCAAGCGCTATGGCGCCGAAAAATCCGGGGCTGGTGGCCAGAACCTGCCCTTCGCCCGCGCCGTCGAGGCTGGCGGCTGGCTCTATGTCTCGGGCCAGGTGGCCATGAAGGACGGCGAAATTGTCGGCACCGGCATCATCGAGCAGACCCATCTCACCATCAAGAACGTCATCGCCATCCTCGAAGAGGCTGGCTACGGGCTCGAACATGTGGTGCGCTGCGGCGTCTGGCTCGACGACCCGCGCGACTTCTGGAGCTTCAATGCCGTCTACAAATCCTATTTCGGCGAGCATCCCCCGGCCCGCGCCTGCGTGCAGAGTTCCATGATGGTCGATTGCAAGGTTGAGATCGACTGCGTCGCCTATAAGGGGCCCTAGGCACATGACATCCCCCTTCCGCCTCGACGGCAAGACCGTCCTCATCTCCGGCGCCGGCGGCGGTATCGGCCGCACCCTGGTCGAGACCTTCCATGCCGCAGGTGCGAGCGTCGTCGGCGCTGATCGCGAAGCCGCCATGCTCGCGGACCTGCCGCTCGCGCGCACCGTCCTCTTCGATCAGGCCGATGCAAAAGCCACGCGCGCCGCGGTGCTGGCCGACATTGCCGCCCATGGTGTCGTCGATGCGGTCATTGCCAATGCCGGCTTCACCCGCGCCGAACATCTGGGCCAGCTCGACGACGACGTCTGGGCCAGCGAAATGGCCATCAACCTCAATGGCGCTTACGCCCTGGTCGACCCCATCACCGAGGCCATGGCCGCCCGCGGTTCGGGCAATGTGGTCTTCATCTCCTCGGTCAACGCCCTGCAGCATTTCGGCAATCCCGCCTATTCGGCAGCCAAGGCGGGACTCATCGCCTATGCCAAGGCCATAGCCGTCGAGCGCGGCGGGGAAGGCGTGCGCGCCAATGTCGTGGCGCCCGGTTCGGTCCGCACCCCGGCATGGGACCATCGCCTTGCCGCCAATCCCAACCTGCTCGACAAGGTCTTGCCACACTATCCGCTCGGTCGCATGGTCAGCCCGCAGGAAGTCGCCAATGCCGCCCTGTTCCTCGCTTCCGACGCCGCTTCGGGCATCACGGGCGTCACCATCCCTGTCGATGCCGGCCTGACCGCCGGCAACCTGCGTTTCGTCAACGAGGTCCTCTTGGCCAAATGACCCATTACTCCGAGCTTGATACACCCGCCGTCCTCATCGACCTCGACCGTGCCGAGGCGAATCTGAAGCGCGCGCAGGACGCCGCCGATAAAGCCGGCATTGCCCTCAGGCCCCATATCAAGACCCACAAGCTTCCCTATTTCGCCAAGCGTCAGGTGGAACTCGGCGCCACCGGCATCACCGTGCAGAAGCTGGGCGAGGCCGAAGTCATGGCCGATGCCGGCCTCACCGACCTGCTTCTTACGTTCAACATCATCGGGGCGAAAAAGCTCGCGCGCCTCAGGGCCCTGCATGACCGCGTTACCATCCGCGTCGTCGCCGATAGCGCCGATTGTGTCGCCGGCCTTGCCGCCACCTTCACCGATCCCAACCATCCGCTCGGCGTCTTCGTCGAGTGCGATACCGGCATGGGCCGGTGCGGCGTGCAGTCGCCCGAGGCCGCCCTCGACCTTGCCCGCCGGATCATCGCCGCGCCGGGCCTCGCCTTTGCCGGCCTCATGACTTATCCGGCGGCCGGCAAATATCAGACCGCCGCGCAGTGGCTGGCCGATGCAAAGCCCGCCTTTTCTGCCGCCGGTATCGACCTGCCCGCCATCACCACCGGCGGCACGCCCGATATCTGGCACATGGACGAGGCAGCCCGCGTCGCCACCGAATACCGCCCCGGCACCTATATCTACATGGATCGCTCGCAGGTCGCTGCCGGCGCCGCCACATTCGACAATTGCGCTCTGACCGTACTGGCCACGGTGGTCTCCCGTCCCACCGAAAACCGCGCCATCATCGACGCCGGGTCAAAGGCCCTGACCAGCGATCTCCTGGGTCTCGAGGGCTACGGCTATATCGTCGAATACCCCGATGCGAAAGTCACCGGCCTCAGCGAGGAGCATGGCACGCTCGATGTCTCGGCCTGCGCCACCAAGCCCGATATCGGCGATACCATCCGCATCATCCCCAATCACTGCTGCCCGGTGACCAACCTCTTCGACAAGGTCAACCTCATCCGCAACGGCGAACTGGTCGAGACCGTGCCGGTGGCCGCGCGCGGCCGGGTGGACTGAGCGGGCTTGCCTCGTTGGGGGCACCATGAAACTCTTGCCGCCAAAAGAGGAGCAAGAAAATGGCCGATCCGAACCCGCGCATTGCCGTATCCACCTGGTCGCTGCATCGCTACCTGGGCACGATCTATCCCCATGATACCAGCACCGATGCCATCGGTGATGATGATGATCGGTATGGAGAAGGCGAAGAATCCCTCCTCGGCCTGCCCTCTGTCCTCGCCAATCACGGCTATGACCGGCTTGAAATCGTCTCCTTCCACCTGCGCAGCCGCGATCCGGTCTATCTGGGCGAGCTGCGCGACCAGCTCAATGTGTCCGGCGTCACCCTGCAGACGCTGTTGATCGATGCCGGCGACATGACCGATCCCGAGCGTGGGGCCGAGGAGACGCGCTGGATCGCCGGCTGGGTCGATGTCGCCAACGCGCTGGGGGCCGAAAATGCCCGCATCATTGCCGGCAAGCAGAAGCCGACGCCCGAGACAATTGCCCGCTCGGTCGCCGGGTTCAGGGAATTGCTGGCGCTCAATGCCGGCTCTCCGCTCAAGCTCGTCACCGAAAACTGGTTCGACCTGCTCTCGACGCCCGATGCCGTGCACGAACTGCTCGATCGGCTGGAAGGGCAGGTGGGGCTCCTGGCCGATTTCGGCAACTGGACCGGGCCGGACAAATACGAGGGCCTCAAATCCATCTTCCCGCGCGCCTCGCTCTGTCACGCCAAGGCGAGCTTTGCCGGTGGACAGTTGGACGAAGCCGACTACGGCCTCTGCGTCGGCATAGCCGAGGAGACGGGCTATAGCGGCCCCTATACGCTGATCTTCGACGCCGAGCACCCCGGCGAATGGGCCGGCCTCGCTCAGGAACGCGACTTTATTCTCTCGCGCATCGGCTAGGTCTTCCGACCGCCGAAAATCGTGATCGCACGGAAGCCAGTTGTTAAGGCTCGTGGCGGACTATGACAGCATGGTAACGCCACGAGCCAGACCCCGTCCTGTGTCCGGCGCCGATGCTCCGCATTCGGCTGCGACGCTGACCCGTCTGCTCGATGCCGCGCCCCTGGGCATGTTGGTGACCACACTTGAAGGTGTGGTGGTTTATTCCAACCCTGCTTTTGCCGATCTGCTTGGATATCGACCGCAACCGGGCGAGGCGTTTGGGTTCGTCGATCTGATTGCCGACGAGGGACACGTGGCCGCGCGCCTCCAGCTTGACCGCTTGTTGCGTGGCGAAGTCCGGGTCAGCCGCGGTGAGCACCAGTTGCAGCATGCCGACGGGTATCCGGTCTGGGTCATGGCGGGCGCCACCATCCTGCCGGCCACGACCGAAACGCCGGCACTGATCCTTGTGCAGTTGACGAGCATTGAACTGCAGAAGCGGGCCGAAGAGGCACTGGTCTATTCGGAAAGCCGGTGGAACTCGGCGCTGGAAAGCGCCCGGCAGGGCGTATGGGATTACGACATGCGCAAGGATCGCATGTTCTACTCGCATATGTGGCGGGTTCTGCGCGGCATTCCCGACGATGAAGTGATCGGTGAAGACCACGACCTCCACTGGCTCGACCGCATCCACCCCGATGATCGCGAACGCGCGCGCACCGACAGCAAGAAGCAGGGTTTGGGCGAAGAAGGGTACGACACGCTCGAATATCGCGAGATGACGCGGCAGGGCCAATACATCTGGATCCTCAGCCGCGGCAAGCCGATCGAATGGGACGAGCACGGCAAAGTGCTCCGCAGCGTGGGCATCGACACCGACATTACCCACCTCAAGGTCATGGAGCAGGAACTCGCAGCGGAAAAGGAGCGCCTGCGCGTGACCCTTGAAGCCATGGCCGACGGCATGATCTCGACCGATATCGAAGGCCGCGTCGTCTTCATGAACCCTGCCGGCGAGACGTTGACCGCCATGCGCGCTGCCGATGCCGTGGGAAAGAAGGCGAGCGAAGTCTTCCGTCTGCGCAATGAGAGTGGCCAGACCATGCCGTGCCCGGTCGAGGCCTGCCTGGAGCGGGCCACCCAGGTCCGGGCCGATGACGACAGCGTCCTGTGCACCCATAATGGGCGGCAACTCGACATTCGCTGCACGGCGTCCCCGGTGCTTGGCGAAGGGGGAGGCCTGTCCGGCGTGGTGCTTGTGTTCCAGGACGTTAGCCAAAGCCGGGCACTGCAGCGTCAGCTGGCCTATTCGGCGGCCCACGATGATCTGACCGGCCTGCCCAATCGCGCCGCCTTCGAGCGCGCTCTTAATGACGCCATTGCGTCCTCCCGGGGTGGCCAGCGGAGCCATTGCCTCATCTATCTCGACCTCGACCGGTTCAAGCCGGTCAATGACACGGCCGGGCATGCAGCGGGAGATGCGCTGCTGCGCCAGGTTGCCCAGACCATCAAGGGCGTGTGCCGCAGCCACGACATGGCCGCCCGCATCGGCGGCGACGAGTTCGCCGTCATCCTCGATGACTGCACGCTGGAGAACGGGCGGCTGGTGGCCGAAAAGATCGTCCGCGCCATCGGCGCGCTGGTCTTCTCTTGGGTCGGGCGGACCTATTCCATTGGTGCCAGCGCCGGGGTCACCGCCATCGCCGAAAAGCCGGCTTCGCCGCTCGGCTTCATGGGCGAAGCCGATGCGGCTTGCTATGCCGCAAAGGCGCAGGGCCGCAGCCGCGTCATCACCTTCACCGAGATGAACAGGCCCCAGTTCCCATAGACCGGGCCTTGCGCCGCGGGGATCTTCATGCCGAAGGCAGGTAGGTCTCGGCGCACAGGGCAACGAAACTCTTCATCGCTGCCGAAAGCGGGCTGGACTTGCGCCGCGCCACCAGCAACTGACGCATGGCCCAGGGTTCCGCCAGGGGGGCGCAGACCAGGTCCGTGCCGGCCAGCAGATGCAGGCTTGTCGAGCGCAAAAAGCCGATGCCGAAGCCGGCTTCCACCATGCGCACCAGGGCGGGAAAACTTTCCACCCGCAGGGCCTCGGTCAGTTTTCGTCCCTGCTTTTCCGCCGCTTCGCTGAGCAGCCGGTCGAGCGAGCCGGCATGATGAATGCCGACAATGGCATGTGGCAGCACGGTCGAGAACGGCACGGACTTGCGTGGCTCGATCTGGCTGGCCAGCTCATGTTCGGGGGGGACGAGCACCCAGACCCGCTCATCCTCGAAGGGTCGGATGTCGAAGCGCGAAAAGTCGTAATTGTCCGAGACGATGGCTATGTCGGCCTGGCCTTCGTCGAGCGCCAACAGCGCCTTGGCCGCCCCCATTTCGGCAATGGCGATTTCGATGCCGGGAAACCTGGCGGCGAATTTCGCGAGCAGTTCTGGCAGGCGTCCCGTCAGGGCCGAACTGGTGCAGGCCAGCCTCAGGCTGCCCCGATGGCCGGTACCGAAATCATCCATGATGGCATCGAGATCGGCAATCGAGCGCAGCACCGTCCGGCAGCCTTCGGCATAGGCTTCCCCAGCCTTGGTGAGTTTGACGCCGTGCGCCGAGCGGTCGAACAGCACGACGCCCAGCCGGGCCTCGAGGTCCGATACACGCCGGCTGACGGCAGAAGAGGCAATGCCTTCGCGCTCCGCCGCGCGGCCGATGGAGCCGGTTTCTGCCAGAAGTAGAATCAGGCGCGCGGTTACGCTGTCGAAAGGTGCCATGTCGTCTCCCATGGGCACCATAACCATTAGAGGACGCCGAGCAAGGACAAGCCGCGGCCAAAAAAGGATAATCCAATGGCGGTTACAACCCAGCGGGTCCACATCTTGAAGCCGTCGTCGCTCATGCGCTGCAGGATGTGGTAGCCCAGATTGGTCCCCGCCACGGCAAAGGGCGCGGCGACCAGCACCAGCAACCACTCGCTTTGGCCCATGGCCGTGGCCAGACCGCCATAGAAGACCACTTTCGACGCGTGCGAGATGACCTGCGTTGCCGCCTTGGTGGCGATGATGGTCCGCCGGTCCATGGCCGTGCGTATGAAGAAAATGTCCACCGTTGGCCCCGCTGCGCCGACGGCGAGGTTCAACCCGCCGCCGGCAAAGCCGCAGATAAAGGCATGGAACGGCTTCTGGGCGTCGAGCGCCAGCCAGTCCTTGGGGATCCAGACCAGGATGGGCATCAGGCCGATGACAATGCAGACCGTTGCCAGGTCCGGTGTATAGCGCAGGAGGTAGAGCAGCAGGGCGGCCGCCGCCAGGCCGGAACAGATTACGCCCAGCACCCGCCAGTCGATATGCGCGCGGCTGAACCAGGCGCGCGATCCATTGGCCACGATCTGGATGGCACCTTGCACCGCAATGGCCGTGGCCACCGGCAGCATGGCCAGCAGGATGGCGAGAAGGACAAGACCACCCGCCATGCCGAAGACACCCGACAGGGTCGACGTGGCAAAAACGGCGAGGACGACGAAAGCCGTGGTCAGCAAGGGGAACATGAGCAACCTCCTCTGCCAGAGATGCACCGCTCCGTTCCCTTCTGCTATCGCAGCTTCGGCAAGGGGGCATGCCGCTGCAAGCCTGTTCAGGTCATCCAATCGTCGATCAACCCCTATGCCGTCCTCGGGCTCGACCCGAGGAACACGGTCCGCCTGCGCAGATTGAGAGAGGTCCTCGGATCAAGTCCGAGGGCGGCACCGCGCGAGTGAAGCGGCCCGACCGAATGGTCGGTTCATGCCATCGTCGCCTTTTGACTGTCACGTTGCATTTTTTGCGCAATTTCCATCTTGAATGGCAGGCGCAATGCCCCTTTTATGGGCGGGCGAGTTTATTTGATTTGCCCGATTGCCGGTCGACGGACCTCCCGCCTCCCCATTCGGGTCCCACCTAACTGACGTCTGGATACTTCCTTGATTACCCTCAAGGCTGGCCGCGAACGTGCTCGCGGCGATGCTCGGGACCATGTTGCAGCCGCCCATGCCGGAAAAGGCATGGGGCCCCTGATGCGCATCACCCGCTTTTCCCTCCGCCACCCGTTTCAGGCGAGCCTGGCCATCGGCGCCACGATTGTCGCCTCGGTGCTGCAACTGACCATTCCTCGCCTCCTCGGGCAGGCCATTGATCAGGCGCAGAATGTGCTGACCTTGGCCGGGGATGGCGCGCAGCAGGCGCTGGTCTGGACGGCGGCCACCCTGCTGGCGGTCTCGGTCGCTCGCGGCTTCTTCACGCTGGTGCAGAACTATTACTCGGAAAGCGTCGGCCACCATGTCGGCTACGAGCTGCGCCTGGCCTTCTACGAAAAGGTGCAGCGCCTGCCCTATGCCTATCACGACCGGGTCCATTCGGGAGACCTGATCACGCTGGGCCTGCTCGACCTCGACGGGCTGCGCATGTTCTTTGCCACGGGCCTCGTGCGCACCATCCTGCTCAGCGTCCTGATCGGCGTCGGCGCCTTCATGTTGCTCTCGACGGACGTGGTGCTGGGCCTTCTGGCCCTGAGCTTCGTGCCTTTCGTGGCCTGGCGGTCTTCGGTCGCCCAGCTCACCCTGCGCGCCACCTGGATGGTGCTGCAGGAAAAGCTCTCGGTGCTCACCCGGGTCATGGAAGAGAACCTGGGTGGCATTCGCGTTGTCCGGGCCTTTTCCGGGCAGAAGCACGAATTGGGCAAGTTCGACGCGGCCTCGAAAGACGCGCTGGAACTGGCGCATGAACGGGTCATGGTCCGCGTCAATAATACGTCGATGATGACCTTTTCCTTCTTCGCGGCCATGGGGCTGGTGCTCTGGGTGGGGGGCAACAAGGTCATTGCCGGTGAGATGAGCGTCGGCACGCTGGCCAGTTTCCTCACCTTCATGACCATCCTGCAAATGCCGGTGCGCCAGCTTGGCCTCATGGTCAATTCCTATGCCCGCGCCTCGACCTGCGGCGATCGCTTCTATGCCTTCATCGACGCCCCGGTCGAAATCGAAGACAGACCCGGCGCGACTCCACTCCGGATTACTGATGGCATCCTCCGGTTCGAGGACGTTCATTTCACCTATCCAGGAGCCTCTGTACCCGCCCTCAACGGCGTCAGTTTCGAGGCCCGCCCGGGCCAGACCATCGGCATTGTCGGCGCCCCCGGCAGCGGCAAATCCACGCTCGCCCACCTCATTCCGCGCTTCTACGACGTCAGCTCAGGCCGGGTAACGCTCGACGGCCAGGACGTCCGCGATGTCACCTTGCAAAGCCTCCGCCGCGCCGTGGCCGTGGTGCAGCAGGACACCTTCCTCTTCACCACCACGATCGAGAATAACATCGCCTATGGCGATCCCTGGGCCAAGGAACGCAAGATCGAGCGCGCCGCCGAAAGCGCGCAATTGCACAATTACATTATGGGCTTGCCCGCAGACTACGACACTGTCGTGGGCGAGCGTGGCGTCTCGCTCTCGGGCGGCCAGCGCCAGCGTCTCTCCATCGCCCGGTCCCTCGTCCTGAAGCCCGCAGTGATGGTTTTCGATGATTCTACCGCCGCCATCGACGCCGGCACCGAGCACCGCATCCGCTCCGCCATCCGCCGTTATGCCAGCGACCGCGTGACCATGATCATCGCCCATCGCCTGTCCTCGCTCATGCATGCTGATCTCATCCTCTTCCTCGAGGATGGGCGCATCGTAGAGCGCGGCAGTCATGAGGAACTGCTGGCGCTCGGCGGCCGCTATCGCGCCCTCTACGATCTCCAGACCCGCCCCATCGAAGACCTGGAGGCTGCCCAATGAGTGTGGTTGACGACGACGAACGCGAAGTCGCCGCCTTTCCCGGCCAGCGCCCGCCCCGCGCTTCGGTAGGCAGCCATCGCATCGAGGAAGAGGTCTTCGGCAAGGCCTATGACCCCAAGACGGTGCGCCGCATCTGGGCCTTCGTCCGGCCCTATCGGCTCAAGATCTACCTCTCGGTGGCGGCGGTCTTGGTCTTCACCGTGACGCAACTGGCCATTCCGCTGATCATCGGCAATGCCGTCGACAATTCGCTGGTCGCCGGTGGCGATCCCAACCACCTGCTCTGGGCCGTCGGCGCCTTTGCCGTGGCGGTCCTGCTCAATTTCGGTGCCTCCTATGTGCAGGAAACCGAAGTGGGGCAGGTGGCCGAAAACGTGCTCTTCGACATGCGCCGCGCCATGTTCGCCCAGCTCCAGCGCGTATCCCTCAGTTTCATGGACAAGACCGAGGTCGGCCGCCTGATGAGCCGCCTCCAGGGCGACGTCAATTCCATGCAGGAATTCCTCGAAACCTCGGTAGTTTCGGTGGGCGACATCGTGCTGCTGTTCGGCATCATCGTCGTGCTGCTGAGCCTCGATCCCTGGCTGGGCCTCCTGACGCTCATCACCATGCCGACGCTGTTCATCATCCGCATCTTCTGGCTACCGCCGGCCAAGCGCGCCTTCTGGGCCGCGCACGAGACTAACTCGCTGACCAATGGCGCCATGGCCGAGGGCATCAATGGCGTGCGCACCGTGCAGAACCTCGATCGCCAGAAGGTCAACTTCGACCTCTATGACGACAAGGCCTATCACAACCTCCGTACTCAGCTGACCGGCTCCAAATATGCCCAGGTCATGGTGCCCATCGTCGACAGTCTCACCGGCATTTCCATGGCCACGGTGGTCGTGGTCGGCGGCGCCATGGTGCTCAACGGCTCGCTGCAGGTCGGCGTCATCGTCGCCTTCCTCTTCTACATCCAGCGCTTCTTCGACCCGATCCGCTCGCTCACCATGCAATATTCGATCATGCAGCGCGCCATGACCTCGGGCCGCCGCATCACCGAAGTGCTCGACCTGCCGACAGTGATTGCGGACAAGCCTGACGCCGTCACCCTGACCGGGGAAATGGACGGTTCGGTGGAGTTCCGCGACGTGGTCTTCGGCTACGACCCGAACCGGCCGGTGCTCAAGAACGTGTCCTTCCGCGTCAATCCGGGCGAAACGGTCGCCCTGGTCGGCCCCACCGGCTCGGGCAAGACCTCGGCCATGGCGCTGGTGCACCGCTTCTATGAAGTCCAGGGTGGTGCCGTCGTCGTGGGTGGCCATGACGTCCGCGACGTGACCCAGGAGTCCCTTGGTGAACAGGTCGCCATGGTGCTGCAGGAGCCCTTCCTCTTCACCGGCTCGATCTTCGAGAACATCCGCTACAACAAGGCCTCGGCCACCCGCGACGACGTCATCGCCGCGGCAAAGGCGGTGGGTGCGCATGATTTCATCGCCCGCTTCGCCAATGGCTATGACACCATGCTGGAGCAGCGCGGCTCCAACCTGTCGCTGGGCCAGCGCCAGCTTCTCAGCTTTGCCCGCGCCCTCGTTGCCGATGCGAAAATCCTCGTCCTCGACGAGGCCACCGCCAATATCGACTCCTATACCGAGCGGCAAATTCAGAAGGCGCTGGAAATTCTCCTGAAGGGCCGCACCGGCATGGTGATCGCCCACCGCCTCGCCACCATTCGCGGCGCCGATCGCATCATCGTGCTGCAGAATGGCGAGAAGATCGAAGAGGGTAATCACGACCTGCTCATGGATCTGGGCGGCCTCTATTCGCGCCTCTACAACATGAACTATGCCAGCTTCGATGACATCCCGGACGATCTGGTGGCGCAGGCCAATGCCAGGGCGGCCAGTACCTGACAGTTTTCCACTTCCCTCATCTCCCGTTCATCGCGGCATGCTAAGGAAGGCCGAACGGGGGGGTAACGTCCATGCGTCTGGTCTTCTTCTGTCTGCTCGCTCTTGCGCCGGTCCCGGCCCTTGCCGAGGTCCTCACCCTGGGTGGCCAGCTCGGGGGCCGGGAAATCCTCGTCGAACTGACGCAGCCCAAGGACGGGGCCGTGGCCGGGCGCTACACCTTGCTCGATACCGGCGGCGATATCCCGCTGGTGGCCGTTTCCCACGACGACAAGAGCTGGGTGCTGAGCGAGGAAGCGCCTTGCGGCGAGGCCGATTGCGTCCTCGACGACAATGCCCAGGTGCTCGAGGCTCCGATCGCAGCGACCTGGCAGCTGACCTACGATCCCGCAACATTCACGGCCACCGGCACCCGCCGCGTTGAGGGTGGGAAGTCCAAGGCGCAACCGCTCGAGCTGGGCGTGATTGCCTGGCGGCCGCTGGGCGAGAGCGAACAGGCCTCGGCCTTCGGCCTCCACGATCGTTCGGCGCAGTATTCCTACATGCACGACTGGCCGCTCGACTGGTCCGGCGCGCCCTATGAAATGGCGCTCATGGACGTGCCCCTGACGGCCGCGGAGGAACAGACCATCGATGGCGCGACCTATCACATGGTCACCGACCCGCGCACCAAATTCGCCTTTCCGCGCGCCGTGAGCTTTGCCGATGGGGCATCGGTGGACGCAGCCAATGCCATTTTCGCCGATCGCCATGCCCGCCTGAACCTGGCCGCCTTCGATTGTCTCGCCTTCCGCTATGCCAGTTACGGCGTCGACAGCGAATGGGGCATTCGCGGCGGCTTCCTGGGCGATTACGACAATGAAAATGTCGAGCTCAGCTATCTCTCGCCCACGCTCGTCAGTTGGACCCAGTCGGGCAGTCTCTGGTGCACCGGCGCCCATCCCTACAACCACTATGACAGCTATACCTTCGATGTGGCCACCGGCATTCAACTGAGCGGGGCCGACCTGATGGCCGATTGGGTCCCGCGCGAATGGGGGGCCGCACCCGATGAGGTGGCCGATACCGACCTCGCCTTTGAAAATCCCGACGCCTATCACTGGGGGCCCGGTCCCGACCTCATCGCCTTCGTGCGGGATGGCATTGCGGACGAGGTCCTGTCCGGCGATCCGGAATTCGATGAGATGTGCTACGGCGACCAAGCCATTGCCGACCAGCTCGATGTGCGCTTCGCGGCGGGACCCTCACTGGTCTTCACCGTCAACGGCTATCCCCATGTCATGTCCGTCTGCATGAGCGATCTTTTCACCCTGCCGCTGGCCGAGGCCAAGCACCTGCTCAAGCCCGAGGCGCTGGACGCCTACTTTCCGGGATTGGCGGAGTAACTATTCAGCGTTCAACTCCGGATAGATCAGGGCCGAGCATTGCCGGTTATTGGCATCGAGCTTGGCCTGGTCTTCGGCCGAAACCAGGCCGGTAAAGACCGGCTCCCAGAGGTCGTCGCGTTTCACCCCTTCAAGCCCGCATTGGCAATAGATGGCGCAGAGCGCCGCTGTCGTCCCGCTCTGCTCGCAGCTCATCTGGCAGGAGTTGAGGAAGTCGATATCGCGGCTCGCTTCCTGCGTGCCCATGACCAGCGAAAGCGGCACGATCACCGCCAGGAGCAGCGGCTGATGCACGAGGTAGATGACGAGGCTCCAGCGCCCCATCCAGCCTAGAAGGCGTGCAAGCCCATGACGTGGCTGGATTGCCGCGAGCCTGCCTTCAACCGCCGTGCCGCGGACCAGCCGCATGGCCAACACCCCCAGCAGCACCACGCCGAACCACGGGAATAGCGGCACCAGGTCATTGGTCGGCGGTGGCACGACCCAGAAGCCGATCCAGGAAAACACCTTCTCGTTGTAGAGCGGATCGGCGAAGGCGAAGTGCAGCCCGATCACTATCGCGGCCACGACGCCAGTGAGCCAGAGTGGCGTGAACAGGAACGGCAGGGCTATGAGGCTGGTCAGCGCAATGGCATGCAGCACGCCGAAATAGACAAAACTGTCGGGAAAGGCGAACCAGGTGCCCAGGGTGATCAGCCCCGCGCCGCCGGCAACGAACAGCCAGCGCTTCCAGAATGCGTGCCAGCGCACGCCATCCCCATGCCCCAGCACCAGCCCGACGCCGACCAGGAACATGAAGGCAAAGAGAATGCTTCGGGCGAAGGCGACCCAGCCCGGATCGAAGCCGACATCCACCGGGATGAAGCGATAGAAGGAAAGGTCCCAGCAGAGGTGGTAAATCACCATGGCCACGATGGCGACACCGCGGGCCATGTCGATCACGGGGAGGCGGGGGCGCTTCTGCATCTTTTGCACTAGCACGGCGCCCCCACCCTTGTTCTCTCCTCACAAGGGGGAGGGAGACGATGAACTCTAATGTCTCGGCCTTTCGCCTCCCTCCCCTTGATGGGGAGGGATTGAGGGTGGGGTGACTGACAAGCGCGGGGCAAAGTGGATGTCACCCCCCAAAGCCCCGCACCACGTTGAGAAAATCCTCCCCATACCGGTCGAGCTTGCCCTGCCCGACGCCCGGCAGGTTCAGCATGTCATGCGGATGGGTCGGCTGGGCCAGGGCCATGGCCTTGAGCGTCTGGTCGTGGAATATGACATAGGGCGGCACACCCTGCGCCTTGGCCAGCCGCAACCTTTCGGCGCGCAGGGCATCGAACAGCGGTCGCGCATGTTCGGGCACTTCCACCGAGCGGGCCAGCGAACGCCGGACCTCCACGGCCTTTTTCGGCCGATCCTTGCGCAGGACGACGCTGCGGGTGCGCTTGAACACATCATGCGCAGCGGCGCTCAGCGTCAGCGCCCCGTGATTGGCATGGTCGACCACGATCAGCCCCATGGCGGTCAATTGCCGGATCACCGATTGCCAGGCACGCCCGTCGAGGTCCCGGCCCTGGCCGAATACTTTCTGATGCTGGTGCCCGAAGCGGGTGACCTTCTCGGTTTCCTTGCCCATCAGCACGTCGATGATATGGGCCGCGCCGAAGCGCATGCCGGTGCGGTAAATGGCAGCCATGGCCTTGATGGCGGCCTCGGTGCCGTCCCAGCTCTCGACTGGCGACCGGCAGGTATCGCAATTGCCGCACTGGCCGGCATGCTTTTCGCCGAAATGGCCGAGGATGGCCTGTCGCCGGCAGGATGCGGTCTCGCAGACGCCCAGCAGCGCATTGAGCTTGCCGTGTTCGAGCCGCTTGATCTCGTCGGGCGCATTGCCTTCGTCGATCATGCGGCGGCGTTGCACGACATCGGCCAGACCATAGCTCATCCAGGCATCGGCCGGCTGGCCGTCGCGCCCGGCGCGGCCGGTTTCCTGGTAATAGGCTTCGATGGAGGCGGGCAGGTCCATATGCGCCACATAGCGCACATCGGGCTTGTCGATGCCCATGCCGAAGGCCACCGTGGCCACGAGGCACAGGCCCTCTTCCTTCAAGAAGGCGTCCTGGTTGGCCGAGCGCAGTTCCGCGCTCATCCCGGCATGATAGGGCAGGGCGCGGATGCCCTTGCCCGAGAGCCAGTCGGCCACGGCCTCGACCTTGGCCCTCGAGAGACAATAGACGATGCCGCTCTCGCCCTTGTGGCCCGAGAGAAAGTCCAGCAACTGCTCGCGCGGCTTGTCCCGCTCGACGATGGAATAGGAAATATTGGGGCGGTCGAAGCTGGTGGTGAACACCTCGGCCTGTTCCAGCCCCAGGCGCTCGATAATGTCCTCGCGCGTCGTCGGGTCCGCGGTCGCGGTCAGCGCAATGCGCGGCACGCCGGGGAAGAGTTCGACGAGGTGGATCAGCTCGCGATATTCGGGGCGGAAATCGTGCCCCCATTGGCTCACGCAATGGGCCTCGTCGATGGCAAAGAGCGCGATCTGCGTGTCGGCCAGCATATTGGCGAAGCCCGGCGTTGCCACGCGCTCGGGCGCCACATAGAGCAGGTCCAGCTCGCCGCGCCTGAGCTTGCGCCGGACTTCGGCACTCTCGTCGGCGCTGAGCGAGGAATTGAGCGCCGCCGCGGCCACCCCGGCCTGCTTCAAGGCTTCCACCTGGTCGCGCATCAGCGCGATCAACGGCGAGATGACAATGCCCACGCCATCCCGGCAGATGGCCGGAATCTGGTAGCACATGGACTTGCCGGCGCCGGTGGGAAAGAGCACGACGGCATCGCCGCCCTCGGTCACATGGTCAATGACATCGGCCTGCTGCCCGCGAAAGGCCCTGTGCCCAAATATGTCGCGCAGAACCGCGAGCGGTGTTGGCCGCTCGTGGCGATGGGGGGAGAACAGGTCGAGCGACTCAATGGCTTCCACGGCTCCTTTGAATCACGGGGGTGCGGGAGAGGCAACCGATCAGCCTCTTCAATCCCGCGGTGCCTGCATCATTTTGAATAAAATGCTGCCGGTGCCGGTGTGGAGCAGTCACGGTTCACACCCTAGATTCAGGCGATGGAACGTCGTCGACATCCGCGGGAGCCGGTCAGGATCTTCGCCACCGCCGTAGTTGAGGGCGGGCTGGTGCGCACGCCCATTACCATAACCAATATCAATCGCTGGGGCGCCCGTATCTGCTACGCGGGCACGATTTTGCCCACGTCATTCTACGTTCTCTTCGGCAACAGTCTTGAACCGTGTGAAGTGGTCTGGCGGCGGGGCAGCGAAGTTGGTCTTATCTTCGCCCCCACCGAGTTCGGACCAGCTCCTTAGCCGCCGACCATCTCCCCACCATTGGGGTGCAGAACCTGCCCCGTCATGTAGCTGCTCTCGTCGCAGGCGAGAAACAGGTGGCAGGTTGCAACTTCATTGGGTTGGCCGGGACGCCTGAGCGGTTGCGTCGATCCGAATTCTGCCACCTTGTCGGGCGGAAAGCTGGCCGGAATCAGTGGCGTCCAGATCGGACCTGGGGCGACGCCATTGACGCGGATGCCCTTCTCGGCCAGCTGCCCCGATAGCGAGCGGGTGAAGGCGAGGATTGCACCCTTGGTCGAGGCATAATCCACCAGCGTCGGCGAGCCGCGATAGGCGGTGATGGAGGTGGTATTGACGATGGAAGCCCCTGCCTTGAGATGCGGGAGGGCGGCCTGGGTCAGATACATGTAGCCAAAGAAGTTGGTCTCGAAGGTCTTGCGCAACTGGGCCTCGGAAATGTCTTCGAGGTGCTTCTGCATATGTTGCTCGGCGGCATTGTTGACCACGACGTCGAGCTGGCCGAATTCCTCGATGACCTGGCCCACTGCGGTCTCGCAGAACGCCTTGTCACCCACATCGCCGCGCAGCAGCAGGGCCTCCTTGCCCTCGGCCTTGACGGCGTCGGCGGTGATGATCGCGTCCTCGGTTTCCTCAAGATAGACGAGCGCCACCTGCGCCCCTTCGCGGGCGAACAGAACCGCACAGGCCCGCCCGATCCCGCTGTCGCCACCGGTGATGATTGCGACCTTGTCCTTCAATCGCCCGTTGCCGGGAAATTTCGGCATGTAATCGGGCTTGGGATGCATTTCCGTTTCGCGTCCCGGCTGATGATCCTGGGCCTGGGGCGGGTTGACCTTCTTCGCGGCTGAGCTGGACATAGTGTCTCTCCTTAGGGGTGAGCGTGATGTTCGGCATTGCGCTTGCGGGTGGCCGCGGCCTTCTTGGCAGAAGCGGAGCGTTGTGCGGCCGAACGGCTGGCCGAAGCTTCTCCACCCTTCTTGCCACCCTTGTGCGATGCCGGATGGCCCGTGTCCTTGCCGCGGCCCGAACCGGATTTCTTGCCGCCGCCATCGTCCTTGTTGACTGTAGCCCAGGCGCGGCGTTCGGCCTCTTCGTGGCTCACGCCCTTCTTCTCATAGCCCTCCTCGATATGCTCGGCCTTGCGCTTCTGCTTGTCGGTATAGGCGCTCTTGTCACCCTGGGGCATGCTCAGTCTCCTCGCTTTGGTGAGGCACGGCGCGGGCGGGACAAAGGCCTGGGTCAGGTTGAGTGACTGATGCGGGAAACCGGAAAAACCGCACCAAAAGCCCTATGCCGCCACGTCCGGTTGACGCGCGCCGGCCATGCCCACCAACGGCGCGGCCCCGATGAGGTTGCCTTGGGGCTGTTCACAAATCCGGCCGGGACCAGGGCAGGGGCTTGCTGAGGAAAGGAGATCCGGCCCTGACATAGCGCCACGGCGTATCGACGCCCTTGGAGATGCCTATGCGTGGTCCGGTAGCAATCGGATGTGCCAGGTCGGTCGGCTGCAGGTCGAAGGGCGGCGCATCGAGCGGCAGCCCGTTTTGCCGCAGATCGATGCCGAGGGCCTGCGCCAGCTTGCCCGGCCCCGAACAGAGGTTTTTCTCCGGCATGGCGCCGCGCCGCGCCCGCATGGCATCGAGACCTACCAGCGGTTCCAGTGCCCGGATCAGAACGGCGCCGCCCGGCCTGCAGACGAAGTTGAGGCAGAAGTGGATGCCGTAGATTTTGTAGACATAGGCATGGCCCGCAGGCCCGAACATGACCCGATTGCGCGGCGTCAAACCGATAAAGCTGTGCGAGGCCGGATCGGCCTCGTCATAGGCCTCCACCTCGACGATCCGGCCGCCCACGTCGCCGAACAACAGCGTCATGCCGATCAGCTCCGGAGCGACCTCGGTCACCGGCCGGTCGAAGAAGGATTTGCCGAGGTGAGGGGTCAGTTGCAGCCCCGCGCCTTCTCGATCTCGACGATCCGGGCCACGTTCGCCCGCTCATAGACATTGAGCCGCACCGCCGCCTGGTCGGTGATCCAGCAGCCAGAATTGTCGAACACCTTCTTGGCGCGCTCGGTCTGGAAGCAATAGCCGTTCTGCTGGTAGATCAGGTTGCGCACTTCCCACAGCGCCTGGCAGGACAATTGCCGCAGGGCCGGCCGCGAAAAATACTCCGAGTCATCGCAGCCGATGATCTCGTAGCAGTTGGCCACGGCACTGCCGGTCATGGCCGCCAGGGTTGCAAAGGCGATAAGCACTCGACGCATCTTCATCCCTCCTGTGGCCCCAGCAAAGCACGAAGCCGCTCGGTCGAACAGTGTGATTGGTGATAGCCTGGCGAACGGTGCCTTCGGTAAGCTCGCCTTTGTCCGCAGGGCCGGCGGGACTATGTCTGCGGCAATCGCACAATTCCAGGAGGTCGAGATGATCGACACATCCGTCCAGACCAATGTCCGCTCCCAGCCCATTCTGCCGCTGAGCACCACGCTCGGACCGGTGCATATCGCCGTCACTGACCGGCAGAAGGCGCTCGCCATCTGGCAGGATGTCGTCGGCCTCGATCTCATCGAGGAAAACGGCAATGCCCTGCAACTCGGCGCCGGCGGCAGAGTGCTGATCGTGCTCGAAACCGGCGCAACCCGACCGGTCGTTCCGCGCAGCATTGGCCTCTATCACGTGGCCATTCACGTGCCCCAGCGTGTCGACCTGGCGCAGATGGCGGTTCGCGCCCTCCAGCGCAATGTCCGCATCTCGCCCACCGATCATCTGGTTTCGGAGGCCATCTACCTCTGGGATCTGGATGGCAACGGCATCGAAATCACCTTCGAAACGCCTTGGCGCGGTACACTCGGCGATCCCGACAAGGGCCAGACCTATGCCGTCACCGCCGAAGGCAAGCCCCATTCCGGCCGCGAGCCTATCGATCTTGATGGCCTCCTCGGCGAACTGGGCGAGAACCCGGTCCTGGCCCCGCGCATGCCCGCCGGAACGCGCATCGGTCACGTCCATGTCCATGTCAACGACCTCCACCAGGCCATGGACTTTTATCGCGACGTGCTGGGCTTTGGCGGCCTGATGCTCATCCAGTCCTTCGGCATGGGCGATGTCGGGCTCGACTACATGCCCCATACCCTGGCCTTCAACATCTGGTCCGGCCCCAGCGCGACCCTGCCGCCCGCAGGATCGGCGGGCCTCAGGTGGTTCACCATCAGTCTGCCCGATGGCGACAGTCTCGCCGGGCTGCGGGCCCGCCTCGACCAGGCTGGCGCCCCCATTACCATTGTCGGCAATGACTTCGAAACCCGCGATCCGTTCGGCAACCGCATAAAAATCGTGGTCTCCGCCTAACTAACATGTTAGTCCTTCCCCACTCGCAATGGGGAAGGACTGACATGCGCGCCATTCGCTGCAATGCGCCGGGTGAACTGGCACTGGTGGAGATCGACCGGCCGGAGCTCAAGCCCGGCTGGGTGCGGGTCGGGATCAGCCATATCGGCATCTGCGGCACCGACTACCATATCTACGAGGGCAAGCATCCCTTCCTGCAATATCCCCGAATCATGGGCCATGAACTCTCGGGCACGGTGCTGGACGCCAATGGTGCCCAAGGATTGGCCGAAGGCGATGTGGTGGTCGTCAATCCCTATCTGGCCTGTGGCACCTGCCCGGCCTGCCTTGAGGGCAAGAGCAATTGCTGCGAGACGCTCACAGTGCTGGGCGTCCATGGCGATGGCGGCATGGCCGAGGAAATCGCCGTGCCCGCCGAAAACCTGTACCTGGCCGAGGGGCTGAGCCAGCGCGATGCGGCCATGGTCGAATTCCTCGCCATCGGCGCCCATGCCGTGCGACGCACGGAGTTGAAGCCGGGCTGGCGGGTGCTGGTGGTCGGCGGCGGGCCGATCGGCCTCGGGGTTGCTTTCTTTGCCCGCATTGCCGGCTCTACCGTCACCATCCTTGATGCCGCCACCGACAAGCTCGATGCCGCCCGGGAGTTCGGCTTCGGCGCCGCGGCGCTGGATGAGCGCGAGGGCGAGGCCTTCAAAGGGGCCATGGGCAGCGGCTTTGACGCGGTTTTCGACGCCACCGGTTCCATTGCCGCCATGAACGGCGCCGTCGCCTATTGCCGCAATGGCGGAGCCCTGACCCTGGTGGGCGTGGTCAAGGGCACCCTTGCCTGGGAAGACCCCGAAATCCATCGCCGCGAATTGACCATCCGCTGCTCGCGCAATGCCACGCGCGAGGATTTCGACCATGTCATGGCCTCGATCCGGGCCGGGCACGTGCCCACCGATCGCATCGCCACCCACGCCACCAGTTTTGACGATGTGCCGGTCAATCTGCCGCTGTGGGCCACGGCAAGACAGGGGCTGATCAAGGCCATTATTTCTGTATAGTCTGGCGCCATGAAAAGCGCCCGGGACGTCCTCAATTTCTGGTTTGTCGAACACGGTTACGAAGACTGGTTCGGCGGCAAGGCCGATTTCGACGAGAAGCTGGCGGCCCGCTTCGGCGATCTCCATGAGCAGGTCAGCCATGGCGAGGCCTGGCATTGGCGCGAGACCGCCAATGGCCGGCTGGCCGAAATCATCATGCTCGATCAGTTCTCGCGCCAGCTCCACCGCGGCACCGCCCGCGCCTTCGCCCAGGACGGCATGGCGCTGGTCCTGGCCCAGCAGGCCATTTTCGAAGGGGCGGACAAGGAAGTGGAACTGGGCCGCACCATGTTCTTCTACATGCCTTTCATGCATTCCGAATCGCTGGTGATCCAGGAAGAGGGCGTGCGCCTGTTCGAAACGATCGGCGACGAGAAGACGCTCAAATACATGACCGACCATCGCGACACGATTGCCCGCTTTGGCCGCTTCCCCTTCCGCAACAAGGCGCTGGGGCGCCAGAGCACGCCCGAAGAAGTCGCCTATATGCGCGAACAGGAAGGCCGGGCCTTTTAAGGCCGCCTCCTCCGGCAACCCTCCGGCGGCAATCTCGTTGGTCCTTCCAAAGGAGAAGCACCATGGATATTGCTGGACCCGGACTTTGGCTCATTCTGTTGACCCTTGGCGTTGTCGTCCTCGGCGCCGCGCTGGCCTACGGCATGCTGAACAATCGCCGGCGCACATTGGCCGAACGAGTGACGACCGAGGTCGAGACCAAACGCCAATATGACCGCGAGGACCGCGACGCGGAATGAAAAAGGGGCGCCGCAGCGCCCCTTTCGTCTTTACGCCACCAGGCCCTTGGTCAGTTCCAGCGCCTGGCGCTCGAACAGGCGCCGGTAGATGCCGCCATTCAATCGGATCAGCGCCTGGTGGTCGCCTTCTTCGACGATCCTTCCCTTGTCGAAGACCAGCAGCCGGTCGAGCGCTCGCACCGTGGACAGCCGGTGGGCAATGACCAGCGTCGTACGTCCCTGCATCAGCCGCTCCATCGCCTGCTGGATCATCACCTCGCTCTCGCTGTCGAGGCTCGAGGTTGCCTCGTCGAGAATGAGGATGGGTGCATCGGCCAGGAACGCCCGTGCAATGGCGACACGTTGGCGTTCACCGCCCGAGAGTTTCACCCCGCGTTCCCCCACCATGGTTTCGTAGCCCTTGGGCAGGCTCATAATGAAGTCATGCGCATTGGCCTGGCGGGCCGCTTCCATGATTTCGCTGCGGTTGGCCTCGGGCCGCCCATAGGCGATGTTTTCCGCCAGCGTGCGGTGGAACAGGATTGGCTCCTGCTGCACGATGGCGATCTGGTTGCGAAGGCTCGCCTGCTGGTGATCGGCGATATTCTGCCCATCGATGCGGATGGCGCCATCCCTGACGTCGTAGAGACGCTGGATGAGCTTGACGAAGGTGGTCTTGCCCGAGCCCGAATGCCCGACAAGGCCCACGCGCTCACCCGGCTTGATGGTGACCGAAAAGTCCTTGTAGAGCGGGGTTGGATGCGCACCATACTGGAAGGTGACGCGATCGAAGATGATCCCGCCATCCTTGATGACGATCGGCTTCGCTCCTTGCCTGTCCTCGATGCCCAACGGCATGGAATCGATGGCAACCAGTTCCTCCATGTCGTTGACCGAGCGCTGCAGGTTGCGGATATGCATCCCCACCTCGCGAAGGTTCCCCTGCAGGGTGAAATACATGGCCAGCACGAAGGTGATGTCACCGGCGCTGGCAAGGCCCTGGCTCCACATGAAGAGCCCGGTGCCCAGGATGCCGGCCTGCATGCCCACCATCATGAAGCCCTGGATGGCGCCGCTGAAGTTGCCGCGGTTCCAGGTCCGGCGGGTGCGGTGATCCCATTTGCCCAGGACATGGCCCAGCCGCCCTTCTTCGCGGGTCTCGGCGCCAAACGCCTTGACCACCGAATTGCAGCTGACAGCGTCGGCCAGGGCGCCACCCAGCCGCGTGTCCCAGGCATTGGCCAGGGTGGCGGCAGGGGATACGAAGCCCATCGAGAGCGAAACGGTGACGCCGACATAGATCAGCGACCCCAAGCCGACCACGACTCCCATGATGGGCCAGAATGCCCCCAGGATGACTGTAGCGCCCACCAGCATGACGAGCGAGGGCAGCAGCGCCACCAGCAGGGTATCGTTGAGCGCGTCGAGGGCCCACATGCCGCGCGTGATCTTGCGCACCGTCGAGCCGGCAAAGGCATTGGCATGCCAGTCCGTCGAAAACCGCTGCACCCGGCGGAACCCGTCATTGGCGATGTCGGCCATCATCTTGAGCGTCAGCGAGATGATGTTGCGGAAGGTGAACCAGCGCACGAAGATCGCCAGCGCCCCAAGCGCCACGACAATGGCGAACGCATTGACAGCCTCGGTTGAGGCATTGCCGCCGCCATTGGCGATCGCATCGACGATGCGGCCCGAGAACAGCGGCACGGTGACCAGGGCCAGCGTGTCCGTGATGACGAGCAGGCAGATCAGGCCGATGCGGCCGGGCTGCCTTGCCCAGTGACGAAGGGTGAACCCGAGCACGTTGCGATAGGCATCGGCGCGAAAATCGAGCTTCTTGCGACTCATTTGGTGTGTCCGGTGCCGTTCTCCGGCAACCGGTTCCTCAAATCGGGGAATGAAAGGCGCAGCTGTGGCCCGGAATCAGGCGGCCCTGGAGGACCGGCGCAACTGCAAGGAAATACGGAAAGAACCGCGTGTGATCAGGCCGGCAGGGCGGACCACGAGGGGCAGATGCCTACGGTCGGCACTTGCCCGCGAGGGGAGAAAACATCGGTGCTGTCATGCAACGCCTCCCCTGAGTTCAAAAATGAAGCGGCGAACGGTTTGTAACCAAACCGTTCGCCCTTGCCAATGCCGAAATTTCACGACCGCGCACCGTGATGCCGGAAAGACACAGCGGAGTGGAACAGGTGAAGAGGGGCGGCTTGACGTTCGGCTTTTGGCAGACTGGGCTAAAAAAGCAGTCGGACGTCCAATGGACGCTTCCGGAGCCCCTGCAAATACTCATGTGCACTTCGGCGGGTTGGCCTAGGCGTCGTCGCAAGCGGACTATTCGCCTTGCCTGGTCTCCACCCCCACCGACTGTCACCCCGGGCTTGACCCGGGGCCCATCCTGAGATGGCGCCGCGCGTGTTGATCGGCTTTCGCCGGGGTGACAGGAGGTGGGTTGAGACATCGCTGCAATAGGATTCGAACATCTGCTTGATAGCTGCAACGACCGAAATGGGCGCGCTTCGTGCCGCCACCCTCAAAAAGTAATCCCCGCCCCCTCCAACCTCCCCAATACTCCCCGCATCACCCCCGCAAAGGGCGGACTGCAGCGAACGGTTGCGGGGGATGGGCCGGGCAGGGTGCCGTTCGCAGGCGTCCTGGTCTGGGGGCACATCATCCAGCGCCAAAGCTGTTTGACAGAGGCACCCTAAGGGAAAGTCCTGGCATCCCGAGACAGCTTGTGTCTCAGTTTTGTTTTATCTCAGGGGCGCAGGCTGTCTCGGGATACCGCTCTACTCTCCCAACCGCAGGCGCCAGCGTCATGTGGCTTCGAGCCGTGCCCCAAGGGTAAAAATCTCCCCGGTGGGGAGATTTCAAGCGACTTCGAAGACGATTCGCAAAGCGGATGGGCGGCTCCAGTGGAGCCGTATAAGTCAAGAAGGCCATGAGAGCTAAGCTCGAATGGCGGACGCATGTCAGTCGATCGGGCGCGCGCCCGGCGCCACCATGCCCCTGGTCTGGAACTGCGCATAGGCAACCGCCACCGTGAAAATGCTGAAAATGCCCAGAACGGCGGCGATGACGAAAGTGGTGCTCATGCTGAGAAGCTCCTGTTGAACTGGCCATTGTCTCGCATCGCTCGCCGCCGCGAGATTTGATCAGGATCAACCGGAATTGCGTTTTCCGCCGGGGTGGCGCGGCGCGCAAGGGAAGGCTAGGCTCGCGCCAATCGATTCAAGAGCAAGAAGGCTTTTTGCCCGCTATGAGCAATTCCCCCATCGATCCGGTCAAACTCGACAAGCTCGGCGAAGTCGCCATCAAGGTCGGCCTGCAACTGGCCGAAGGCCAGGACCTGATCATCACCGCCCCGATGACCGCCGCGCCCCTGGTGCGCCGCATCACCGAACACGCCTACAAGGCCGGCGCGGGTCTGGTCACCACCATCTATTCGGACGAGGAAGCCACTCTCATGCGCTTCCGGCATGCAAAGGACGCCAGCTTCGACCGCGCCGCCGGCTGGCTCTATGCCGGCATGGCCGAGGCCTACAAGAACAATGCCGCGCGCCTCGCCATTTCGGGCGACAATCCGATGATGCTGGCCAATGAAGACCCCGACAAGGTCTCCCGCGCCAACCGCGCCAATTCCGCCGCCTACCGTCCGGCTCTGGAACTCATTACCGGCTTCGACATCAACTGGAACATCGTCTCCTACCCCACGCCCAACTGGGCCAGGCTGGTCTTCCCCAACGATCCCGAGGACGTCGCCATCGCCAAATTGGCCGATGCCATCTTCAAGGCTTCCCGCGTCGACCGCGACGACCCCATTGCCGAGTGGAAGCAGCACAATGCCAATCTGAAGGCGCGCTGGACCTGGCTCAACGGCAAGAATTTTGCCTCCCTCAAATACAAGGGTCCGGGCACCGACCTCACCGTCGGCCTTGCCGACGGCCATCGCTGGAAGGGCGGGGCCTCCGAAGCCAAGAACGGGGTCACCTGCAATCCCAATATCCCCACCGAGGAAGTCTTCACCACCCCGCACCGCCTGCGCGTCGAGGGCACGGTCTCGGCCACCAAGCCGCTCAGCCATAACGGCACGCTGATCGAGAACATCCAGGCCCGCTTCGAAGGTGGCCGCATGGTCGAATTGAAGGCCACCAAGGGCGAGGCTGTGTTCAACAAGGTGCTCGACACGGACGAGGGCGCTCGGCGCCTGGGCGAAGTGGCGCTTGTGCCTCACTCCTCGCCGATCTCGGCCTCCGGCATCCTCTTCTACAACACGCTCTACGACGAGAACGCCTCGTGCCATATCGCCATGGGCCAGTGCTATGCCGACTGCTTCGAAGGCGGCAAGACCCTGACTCAGGACCAGATTTTCGCCCAGGGCGGCAACAAGAGCCTCATTCATATCGACTGGATGATCGGCTCGGACAAGGTCGATATCGACGGCGTCCACGCCGACGGCACGACCGAGCCGGTCATGCGCAAGGGCGAGTGGGCGTTCTAGAGCCGTTGTGGTCGCTTAACTGCCAGCCAACTTAGGGGGCCAACTAACGTTTAGTTTCAAGCCGAAATGGGCGCGATCTCTACCCTTGAGATCGTCGTCCATTTCAAAACCTCCCGTTACTTTCGCGCTGCATGTAGCGCCATTCTTAAGTGCTTCGGTATCCGAGAGAGCGGCGCGATACTCCGCTGCCCTTGCCCTCGGCAAGTACCCAACAGCGCGCCCCTGCAGTTCGACCCTCACTGCTTTGGAATCATGGGGATTATTGTCTTCCGCCCGCAATACAACGCTTTGCACGATTAGATCGCTGCCATTGCCGCCGTGTCGTTCATAATATGCTGAAAGCTCCTCTTGGTAATTGCTTTCTCCAACCACATCAAAGGTCCAGCCTCTGCCCTTCTTTAGTGCGGAAAGTTGAGTACCTTTCGACCCAAATAGTCTCTCCAAGAGCCTCATTTTCTACTCCCCCTCAATCCCCAAAAACTCTTCCGCGCTCAGGACGATCTTTCGATCGATCTCGCCGATTTCCTTCTCGTCCTTGCCCTCATAATCGAGCCCGTGCAGCACCACGCGGATGGCGTTGAGCCGGAGCCGGTTCTTGTCATTGGCGCGGATCACCGTCCAGGGCGCATGGGCGCTATCGGTTTCCTTGAGCATCCGGTCTCGAGCGACGGAATACTCCTCCCACTTGTCCAGGGCCCTAAGATCGATCGGCGAGAGCTTCCAGGTCTTCAATGGATCATGCCGGCGGTCATGGAAGCGCTTCAATTGCATTTCCCGGCCAATGGAGAGCCAGAACTTGAAGAGCGTGATCCCGTCCCGCACCAGTTGCTTTTCGAACTGCGGCGCTTCATCGAGGAAGGTGTCGGTCTGCTCGGGCGTGCAAAACCCCATGACCGGCTCGACCACCGCCCGGTTGTACCAGGATCGGTCGAACAGCACCATTTCGCCTGCCGCCGGCAGCCAGTCGACATAGCGCTGGAAATACCATTGCGTGCTTTCCCGGTCGCTCGGCTTGGGTAGCGCGGCAACGACATTGTAGCGCGGGTTGAGGTTCTCCCGGAACCGCTCGATCGTGCCGCCCTTGCCGGCGGCGTCGCGCCCTTCGAAGACGAGAATGGTGCGCGTGCCCGCCTTTGCCATATGCGCCTGATGCAGCACCAACTGCTTTTGCAGGGCGTACATGGCCGTGTCATACTCGTCGCTGTCGAGCTTGGCCTCGTAGGGGTACCCACCTGAGCCGAATGCTGCCTTCTTGACCCATTTGGGCAGGTCCGGATCGTTGATATCGAAGCTGTTTTGGGGATCGGTCACGCTGTCTCTCCACTGTCACATGGACCGTGCTATGAACCCGGCTCCCGCGCAAGAGGCGGGACTGACACAGTGATTCGACCCCCCGAAATGGATGACCTGCGCCGCACAGAACTGACCAGCTATCCGGCCACCCTGCTGGCGCGGCTTTCTGGACAGATCCCGCTTCTGGCAGGGCTCGGTGGATTGCTCTTGCTCTTCGTCACCCTGGGCGGACTGCGGGCCGACCTGGCCATTTTGGGCTATCTGGTTCTGCTCGTTCTGGTCGCCATGCTGCCCCAGCCGGTTGTCACGGTCACTCATACCGTCCAGGTGCCGGCGCCGGTGCAGAGCCGTCACGAGATGGAGCAGGACATGCTCCCCGCCTTTGTGGAGGCGCTGGGGGACCCCGGTCTCGTGCTCGACAGGACAGGCGCCGTGCTGCACCGAAACGGCGCTGCCGCAAGGCAATACCCCAATCTGCAGGTCGGCCGCGTCATGACGCTGGTCATGCGCAATCCCGAACTGGTTGCGGCCATCGAAAATGCGCAACGCAGCGGCGAGGCGCACAGCTTCGAATTGCACGAAACCTTGCCATCGGAAACCTGGGACCGGGTGGTTGTGGCGCCGCTCCGGCGCCCCGATCGCGACTGGTTTGCCGATGAGAGCCGGCAATTGCTGGTGACCTTCCAGAGCCTGACCGAACTCAAGCGCGTCGATGCCTTGCGCACCGATTTCATCGCCAATGCCAGCCACGAATTGCGTACACCCCTGGCATCCCTCGTCGGCTTCATCGATACGCTTCTGGGGCCAGCTGCCCGCGACGCGGCGGCACGCGAAAAATTCCTGGGCATCATGCGCAGCCAGGCCGAGCGCATGAGCCGGCTGATCGATGATCTTCTCAGTCTGTCCCGCATCGAAATGCACCAGCATGTGCGCCCCACCGGCTCGGTGGACCTGAGCAGCCTCTTGCGCGAAGTGCGCGAGGGCTTGCAGACCCAGGCCAGGGCCGCCGATCTGGATGTCGTCCTGTCGCTGCCGGAGGCCCCGGTCACCGTCACGGGCGACCGCGGGCAGCTCTACGAAGTGTTCGAGAACCTCGTCGACAATGCCATCAAATATGGTGCCGAGGGCAAAAGGGTCGAGGTCACCTTGGCCAAGGTCGACCGCGCGGGCATGCATGCCATGGTCAGCATTGTCGATCATGGCCCGGGCGTAGAGCCCGAACATGTGCCGCGCATGACGGAGCGCTTCTACCGCATCGATGCCGAGGCAAGCCGCAAGAAGAAGGGCACGGGCCTGGGGCTGGCTATCGTCAAGCACATCATCCAGCGCCATCGCGGGCAGATGAGCATCAAGTCCAAGCCCGGCGAAGGTTTGCGCGTGGACGTGCTTCTGCCCTGACCACCGGGATTTGCCCCTTGGGAGTAACCCGGCCTTAAGCCAATTCATTTGGCGCAGTGGACGAATTTTGCGGCTCCCGGCAGTGTTATGGGGCACAGGAGCGTCCCCATGAAGACCCTTTGGCCAGCCGCGACCCTCGCAATCGCTGTTACCGGCTATTTCGCCTGGAGCAACTCCACCACGACCCCGGCGCCCCGATTGCTGATCGACGATTGCCATCGACTGGCGGGGGAAGTGGCGGCCATCCACGGCAATGGCGGCACCATCCCCGCGGAAAGGTTATCCACGGCTCGTGGCTGCGCGGTATCATTCGGTCAGAATTGGGCCGCCGATACCAGTTCCTGGGCGCAAAGCCTGCGCGCTGAAGGTGCAATGCGCGTGCAATAGGCCAACAAAAAGGGCGCCATGCGGGCGCCCCGTTTCGTGTTCTGCCAGAGGCGCCTCAGCGGCGCTTCTTGTCCATCTGGTGATAGGCCCGGCGCGAATGGAACTCGCAATAGGGGCCGGTCTCGAGGCTGTGTTGCCCGCAGAAGTAGAAATCCTTGCTGAGCGGATCCCCGATCGGCCACTTGCAGGTATGCTCGTTGAGCTGCAGCAGGTTGAGGCGCTTGTCTTCGGGAATGAAGAGTTCGGCGGCGGCCGGCGCCACATAAAGCTCTGTTTCCATCTCCGGTGCAGCGGCGAGGGCGGTGGCGCCCATCACCTGCGGGCGGGCCATGCTGACGCGCGGCTTGGCGCTCATGCCGGCACTGCTTGCGGAGGGGCTCGCAGGACGACGCGGCGCCGCTGGGCGCGCTGCCGGACGCGCTCGTGGCGTCGTGTTGGTGGGCTTGGCGCGGGCCGAAAGCTTGAGGCGGTGCACCTTGCCGATCACGGCATTGCGGGTCACCCCATCGCCCAGTTCAGCCGCAATCTGGCTGGCGCTGAGGCCTTCCATCCAAAGCTTCTTCAAAAGTTCGACGCGCTCGTCAGTCCAGCCCATCGATTGCGCTCCTGAAACCATCGACAAAACAGAATCCTTCATTGCGCTGCCAAAACGGCATGGCAGCCTTTTGACTCTACAGCTCGTATGTTGAGCGGGTCCGCCGCACGAGATATCGTGTCCCCAACGCCTCCGAGATTACGCCATGCGTGGAATCGGGATCAAGAGTCGGGGCGGATTTTCCCCGTTTATTCATTGGTTAAGATTGTCCTAACGAAGATTGAGTCAAATCAGGCACTTGCGCCGTAGCTGATTGACTTTGCGGGCTCATTTAGCCTAATTCTCGGGTCCAAACGCGCGGCCGAGAGGGCGCGTTTTTGATTTCTGTGGCAGGTTTGCCACGCTCCTGTCACCACTGGCTTCAACCCAAGAGGAAATTGCCATGTCTGCGCTCTACGGCACCTATGCCCGGTCCGATCTCGCTTTCGAGCGGGGCGAGGGCATGCGCCTGTGGGACCAGCACGGCCGAGAGTTTCTCGATTTCCATTCGGGCATTGCCGTCAATGCGCTCGGCCATGGCGATCCGCATCTGGTGGCGGCCCTCAAGGCAGCTGCAGACAAGGTCTGGCACACCTCCAATGTCTTTACCATTCCCGAACAGGAACGGCTGGGCCAGCGGCTGGTGGACTCCACCTTTGCCGACAAGGTGTTCTTCACCAATTCTGGCGCCGAGGCGCTCGAATGCGCCATCAAGACGGCGCGCCACTATTTCTTCTCCAAGGGCCAGCCGGATCGCTATGAGGTGATCGCCTTCACCGGTTCCTTCCACGGCCGCACCCTGGGCACCATCGCTGCCGGCGGCAATCCGAGCTATCTCGAAGGCTTCGGACCGCCCATGCCCGGCTTCAAGCACACCGCACCGGGTGATCTCGATGCGGTCAAGGCGCTGGTTGGCCCGCAGAGCTGCGCCATCCTGATCGAGCCCGTGCAGGGCGAGGGCGGGGTGACCGCCATGAGCGTCGAATTCATGCAGGGCCTGCGCCAGATCTGCGACGACAACGACCTGTTGCTCATTCTCGACGAGGTGCAGTGCGGGTTCGGGCGGACCGGCCGGTTCTTCGCCTTTGAATGGGCAGGAATTACTCCGGACATTGTCGCCGTGGCCAAGGCCATTGGTGGCGGCTTTCCGCTTGGGGCGTGCCTCGCCACCGAGGCCGCCGCCGCCTCCATGGTTCCGGGCACGCACGGCTCGACCTATGGCGGCAATCCGCTCGGCTGTGCCATGGGCAATGCCGTGCTCGACCGCATCCAGGCGCCCGGCTTCCTCGACCATGTTGCCCAGATGGGCCAGCGCCTCGCCTGGCACCTGCAACAGTTGGCGCAGAAATATCCTGACTACGTCCTCGAACTGCGCGGCAAGGGCCTGCTCGCCGGCATCAAGATCGCCCCGCCGGTGCGCGACTTCGTCGCCCGGCTGCGCGACGATCATCAACTGCTCGCTATCGGCGCCGGGGACAATGTGCTGCGTCTGCTTCCGCCGCTGATTGTCAGCGAGGCTGATATCGAGCTCGCCATGGAAAAGATCAGCGCTGCCTTTGATGCGATAGAGGCCGAAACCGCCTCCACCGCCGCCGCAGGCTGACAGTCATGTTGACCTTCTATCATTTCGGGCGGCGCCGAAGCGGTCTGTTCCCTCCGCCCTTCGCGCCGTCCCGCTAGGGTAGATCGCTCCCGCGGAGCGTTTTGAGGCAAGAAGGCCATAAGAGCTGCGCTCGAATGGCCACACACGCACAGCGTCACAAAAGGAACCCGGCCCATGACGACGACCGGCACCCCCAATCATTTTCTGTCCATCGACGATTTTTCCTATGCCGAACTGCGCGGCATGCTTAACCAGGCAACCGCCCTCAAGGCGCGCCTCAAGGACGGCGATCGGCCTCTTCTCCTCAAGGACAAGGTGCTGGCCATGATCTTTGACAAGCAATCGACCCGCACGCGAGTCAGCTTCGATGTCGGCATGCGCCAGCTTGGCGGCGAGACCCTGATGCTGTCGGGCAACGAGATGCAGCTCTCGCGCGAGGAAACCCTGGCCGACACTGCCAAGGTCATGAGCCGCTATGTCGATGCCATCATGATCCGCATTCTCAGCCACGCCGACCTGCTCGAACTGGCGGAAGCCGCGACCGTCCCGGTCATCAATGGTCTCACGCGCCGGGCCCATCCTTGCCAGATCATGGCCGACCTCATGACCTTCGAAGAGCATCGTGGCGACATTCGCGGCGCCAAGATTGCCTGGGTCGGCGACAGCAATAATGTCCTCCACTCCTGGGTGAACGCCGCCGAACTGTTCGAGTGCGAACTCACCATTGCGACGCCGGACGAGTACAGCCCGGAAAAGGACCTGATGCAGGACATCACTCGGGCGGGCAAGTATGCAAGGCTGATCGAGGATCCACGCGAAGCGGTGGAAGGCGCAGACCTTGTAATCACCGATACATGGGTATCGATGGGCGACGTCGACGCTGCGGAGCGCCGGCGGGTCTTGAAACCCTATCAGGTCAATACCAATTTGATGGCCTTGGCGAACAAGGACGCCTTGTTCATGCACTGCCTGCCCGCCCATCGCGGCGATGAGGTGACCGACGAGGTGATCGACGGTCCCCAGTCGGTGGTGTTTGATGAGGCTGAAAACCGCCTCCATGCCCAGAAAGCCATTTTGTGCTGGGCCTTCGGGGTCGAAACGAACTAGCCGCCGCGCGCCGGTTTGATAGCCCGCCTTGCCCATCCCGCGGGGATGGCAGGGGCGGGTTGTTGCCGTAGCGGTGGCGCGTTTCGTCCCAAGGGCGTAGCCTTGAGAAAGACAGCAAGCCAATGACCACGGACCAGACCATGACTGAAACCCTGCTATCGAGCCTCGGCCTTGATCGCCCCGAGACCGGTGACGATGCCGTGGTGCCCTTCACGCTCGACAAACTCGATACGCGCGGCCGAGTGGTCCGCTTGGGTTCCGCTCTCGACACCATCCTGAGCCGCCACGACTATCCTCTCCCGGTCGCGCGCCTCCTGGGGGAGGCCGTCGTGCTCTCCGCCATGATCGGGTCCTCGCTCAAGTTCGAAGGCCGCTTCATTCTCCAGACCCAGACCGATGGCCCGGTCAACCTGATCGTGGTTGACTTCGACGCGCCAGACGGCATGCGCGGCTATGCCCGCTTCGACCATGATGCCCTGGTCAAGGCTGCTGAGGCGGGCAAGACCAGTCCGGCCCAACTGCTCGGCAAGGGTCACCTCGCCATGACTATCGACCAGGGACCGCATACCGAGCGCTACCAGGGGATTGTCGCTCTTGACGGCCACTCGCTCGAGGAGGTCGCCCATACCTATTTCATGCAATCCGAACAGATCCCGACTCAGGTGCGCCTGGCCGTGGCGCAGATGACGACGCGCGGCGATCACAGGACCCGCTGGCGCGCCGGCGGCATGCTCATTCAGCACCTGCCGCCCAATGGTCTTTCGGTCATGGCCGACCTGCCTGGGGACGGCGATTTCGACAATCCCGATACGGCCGATCCCGATTTCGTCGAGGCCGATGGCTGGGCCGAGGCCAAGGCGCTTCTGGGCACGGTCGGCGACCTGGAACTCACTGATCCCGACCTTTCGCCGGAGCGGTTGATGTTCCGTCTCTACCACGAGACCGGTGTACGGGTGTTCCCCCCGCAGGGCCTGGTGGAGCGCTGTACCTGTTCGGCCGAGCGCATCGAGGACATGCTGGCCAACAGTTTTTCCGACCAGGAGCGCCAGGACATGGCTGTCGATGGCGAAATCGAAGTCGTGTGTGAATTCTGTTCAACCGCCTATCGTTTCAATCCCCATCACTTTCACTCGAGTAACTAGACTTTACGCATACTGATATCTCTGCGGGAGATATCAGTATGTCCGTCTTGCCTTCCGCGCCGAACAGGCTCACTCTCGTATCAGTTGCAACGGCAAAGGGGCTTGCCGGGATGAATGCCGATCTGATGTCGACGATCGAGAATATCCAGCATCAGACCAGTTCCGATGCCATTCTCGACATCATCTATTCCGCCATCGGCGAATATGGCTTCGAGCGCTTCATTGTCTCGGGCCTGCCTGATCCAGGCGTCGATGTACGCCCCTTCGTGCTGCTGTCGGGCTGGGACGATGAATGGTACGAGCGCTACACATCCAACGGCTATGTCCATATTGATCCGGTCGCCCGGCATTGTTTCTCCACCACGCTTCCCTTCGACTGGTCCGAGGCCCCCTATGACCGGGAAAATGACCGTCCGGCCCGCCGCGTGATGGAGGAGGCACGCGACTTCGGCATGGATGAGGGCTTCTGCGTGCCCGTGCATATGGAGGGCGGCATGCAGGGTGTGGTGTCGCTTGTGGGCAAGACCGGTCATCTCGATGAGAAGAGCCGCCTCGAACTGCATATGCTTGCCCTCTACGCCCATGGCCGGCTGCGCTATCTCAATGGCCCGATCGGCCGTCCGGTCGTGCGTCGCGGCATTACCCCGCGCGAGGCGGAGATTCTAAAATGGGCGGCGACCGGCAAGACGGCTGTCGAAATTGCCGATATTACCGGTCTCACGCCCCGCACGATCAATCAGCATTGTGAAAACGCACAGAAGCGCCTTGGAACGAATAATCGTCTGCACACGGTTGTCGAGGCGATACGACACAAGCTGATCACCCTCTGATAGCGGGAAAATCTCCGAATACTTGGGATTTTTACCAATTTCGCTTCATCGCCAGGCTGTGCCTAATGCCGCTATTCGAGGCTGGTAGCTTCGGGGGGCAGAGCGATGAAATTGCACATCGTCCGCGTTACAGCGGACCGGCAGAGCAGTGCGCTGCTTGAGCAAAATTTCCGGCTCCGACACAGGATTTTTGTCGAGAAGGAGGGCTGGGAGGCTCTCCGCCGACCGGATGGGCGAGATGTTGATGCCTTCGACAACAAGGACGCCACCCATCTTCTGATTACCGATACAGACGGAACGCTGGTGGGCGGATCGCGCATCACACCTCTGGATCGGCCGAACTTGCTGCAGACTGTCTTCAACGGGTTAGTACAAGGAGAATTCCCCGCCCACCCTTCGCTTGGGGCCGACTGGACACGCTTCTACGTGCATCCGGATCGACGCGAAGGCCGGCGGCGTGCGCCCGAGTCTGCAGCCCTTTTCTGTTCGGTGATGGAATATGCCCTTTCTCAGGGGCTGAGCTTCCTCACCTTTGTGTCCTCCATCTACATGCTCGAGCATGGTACGGCCGTGGGCTGGCGGATCACGCCGCTGGGCGCCCCGGTGATGATGGATGGTAAGCCAACCATAGCGGCCTGGATCGAAGTGTCCGAGGGGGCACTGGACAATGTCCGGCGGGCAACCGGCGTGAGCAGGCCCTTCATGTCCGGCTGGGAACCCGGGCCCCTGCCGTTTGAAGAGCAGGTGCCGGTCCGCTAGGAGGGGTTCCATGTCTGCGGCTCTTAGCCTGATGCAGGCATTGCTCGGTCCCGACACGTCCCCACAGGATGCGCAACTGGCGCTTGAACAGGCGCTCAACTCTTCTGTCGATCCGATGCACTGGTGCGCTGCCCGGCTCCGGGTCTCCGATGCCGAAGTCATGCGTCGGGCGGCGGAATGGGCGGAACTCCCCTATCTCGATGTCGTGCCCCGCCTTGCCCAGGACGGGCTTGAGCCGCGCCGGCTCGAGTCGCTTGGCGAAATTCGCCTCTATCGCGTGCGGACGGTCGACCGGGAGATTGCCTTTGCTGCGCCCGACTTCTTTGGCCTGTTGCGCCTTGTGCGTGCCAAGGCCAAGAATGACCAACTGCTGCGCCGCGTGTGTCTGGTGCCCTTTCCTGCCTTGCGGGCCTTTCTGGTCGCCCGGGCGAGCAATGCCCTGCTGGACGGCGCGCGTCAGAATCTAGCCCGCTTCTGGCCTCACGCCGCCGCCCAACTCGAACTGACGGCTCCCGTTCGCATAGGGTTCGTGGTGGCACTATTCACGCTAACCACACTCATTCTCCTTGCGCCACTCAGCGAGCAGGGCTGGCTGGCGCCGCTCTGGATCGGCCTTGTGCTCCTGCCCACGATCCTGCGGCTTTTCGCTCTGGCCGTTCCCGCCGAACCGCAATCCTCCGGCAGGATCGACACGATCGAGAGGGAGGCGCTTCCGGTCTATTCGGTGCTGGTTCCCCTGCGGGACGAGGTCGAAATCGTCGACCAACTGTGTGCGGCATTGGGCCAGCTCGACTATCCGGCAGAAAAGCTGGACGTGATCTTCGTTGTCGAGACCCGTTCACCCGCGACCATCGCGGCGGTTCAGCGGCACCTGGGCGATGCGCGGTTTGCCATCGTGGAAGTGCCCGATGCGCTGCCGCGTACCAAGCCCAAGGCGCTGGACTTCGCCTTGCCCCTGTGCCGCGGCGAATTCGTCGTGGTATTCGATGCCGAAGACCGGCCGCAGCCGGACCAGCTTCTGCGCATTGTCGACCAGTTTCGCCGACAGCCCGAGATCGTCTGCATTCAGGCCCGACTGGTCATCGACAATGGCCGCGTCGGCGCTATCCCGGCTCTGTTTGCCGGCGAATATGCCGGTCTGTTTGCCGTGCTCTTGCCGGCCCTTACCCGCTGGGGTGTGGTGACCCCGCTGGGCGGGACGTCAAACCATTTCAGGACCGAATCCCTCCGCCAGCTGGGCGGTTGGGATGCATTCAACGTCACCGAGGATGCCGATGCGGGCGTGCGGCTGGCCCGGCGCAAGCTGGCATGCGCGACCAGCACGGCCTGCACATTCGAGGCAGCGCCGGTCCGCGTGGCCCCCTGGCTGGGGCAGCGCACCCGCTGGATGAAGGGTTGGATGCAGACCTATGTCGTGCACAACCGGCGGCCGGGCCAATTGCTGGCCGACCTGGGCTGGCGCGGCGCCGCCATCTTCCAGATCATCCTGTTGAGCATGATGCTCTCGCCGCTGCTGCATGTCGGCTTCGCCTTGGTGCTGATCGCCATGGCCCTCATGGGCCAACTGGCCTGGCCCAGGCCTGATCTTTGGCCGGTGGCCTGTGCGGTTGTTCTGGTCGTGGGGCACGCCGTGGCCATCGCCACCAATCTGGTCGGCCTTGCCCGCACCGGTCAGTCCTACCTTTTTTGGTGGCAGATGCTCCTGCCGCTCTACTGGGCCCTGATCGGCTTTGCGACGCTCCTGGCCATGCGCGAATTTGCGCTCCGTCCCTTCTACTGGTTCAAGACGCCACATCCCGCTTCCAATCCGCAACTGGCCAGGGCCGTGCCAGCCCCGTGGCTCGCCGCCGCTCAAGGGGACGGGGACAAGGTCCAGCCCATGGACCGGAAATCGGGCCTCGACCCATCGGCGGCTGAGTGATCGAACCGCAGGTCGAGCTCCACGCGGCGGGCAGGGAAATTCCTCTGGCGCGCTTGCACAGTGGCGGCGCCATCACCTCGCCGTTGCAAGTCATGCGGAACTGGCTCACTTTTGTCCCATGTCGTCGGCACGAACCGGCAGATGGAGGAGGACAAGGCGTGCCAGCACCGATCCGGCATCGCCATATTGGCTTGGCGATCTTGACCCTGGCTGTAGTGTCCTGCCTGGCGCTGGGCGCCTGGCGAGTGGCGTATTTGCGCGGCCTGGGCGATGTGGAGCGCCAGGTGCAGGACCGGCTCACCCTCAATCTTCGCGCCGTCGAGAGCGAAATCGAGCGCTTCCGCTATCTGCCGGGCGTGGTCGGAGAGGACGAGCGGATCACTGCGCTGCTACAGCTCCCTCTGCCCCAGACCATTGCCGCGGCCAATGCCTACCTCCAGACCGTCCGCGCCATGTCGGGCGTGAACGAGCTCTACGTCCTGGACCTTGAAGGCCATACCCTTGCCGCCAGCAACTGGAACGAGCCTGGCAGTTTCGTCGGCCACAACTACGCCTTCCGTCCCTATTTTTCCGACGCCATGGCGATGGGGTCGGGACGCTTCTATGCGGTAGGGGTGACGACCGGCAAACCGGGCTACTTCCTTTCCAGCCGCATCGATGAGGATGGCCGCCCGATCGGGGTGGTCGTCGCAAAGGTCGATATGGCGCCACTCGCTCAGACCTGGGCGGCGGCCGGAGAACGCAGCGCCATCGCCGACCGGGAGGGCGTCGTCTTTCTCTCCGGCGATCCGGCCTGGACCTACCGCCCCCTGGAGGCCCTCTCAGAGCAGACCATTGCTCGCCTTGAGCAGCAGCGGCGCTATGACGGGGTGGACCTCGCCGCTGCCGCGCCTCTGGCGCCTCGCTCCGGTCCCGACCAGTCATTTCTGGTGGTGGGGGAGGGGGAGCAGCATCTGCTCGGGCTCCGCGCCGTCGAGCCCGACGGCTGGCAATTGCTTTCGACCCTGCCGCTCGAACCCGTGGATCGCGAGGCGCGCCTTGTGGGCGGGTTGGCGGCATTGGTCGCCGTGCTGGCGCTCAGCGCCTGGCTGGTCTTCAACCAGCGCCGCCAGATCATTCGTTTCAAGCTCGATCAGAACGCCGTGCTCGAGGAACGTGTCGTCGAGCGGACGCGGGAACTGGCCCATGAAGTCGAGGAGCGGCGAAGGACCGAAGCTGAGCTGCGCGCCACCCAGGAAAACCTCATCCATGCCGCCAAACTGGCCGCTCTTGGTCGCATGTCCGCCGCCATCGTGCACGAGGTCAGCCAGCCTCTCTCGGCGCTGGACAACACCCTGGCCGCCGCGGACCTGCATGCCCAGCGCGATGCGCCTGGCGAGGTGCGCCGGCTGCTCGAAGGCGGCCGCAATCTTCTCAAGCGCATGCAGCGCACCATCAAGCATCTGCGCAACTTTTCGTCGCGCCGCGATCCGGGGCCGCCCGAGCCGGTGCAGCTGCCGGGCGTCCTCGATGCCGCCATGGACATCCTGGCGCCCCAGGCCCGCGATGCCGGCGTCGTCGTGACAGCGGTCTGGGAGCCGGGATTGCCTCCGGTTTCCGGCAATTCCGTCCGGCTCGAACAGGTCTTCATCAATCTCATTCTCAATGCCATCGAGGCGACGGCCGCAGCCGGCAATGCCGCCGTCCGCCTGATCGCCCACAGCCAGGGCGAGACGAGCGTGGTGGTCGATATTTGCGATACCGGCCCAGGCATTCCCGAAACCGTCCGGGAACGCCTGTTCGAGCCCTTCTTCACCACCAAGTCAAAGGGCGAAAGCCTGGGTCTAGGCCTGTCCATCTCGCGCACCCTGCTGGAGGAATTTGGTGGCGCCCTGCAATTCGATCCTGGGCCGGATGGCGGCACGGTGGCGCGGGTCACCTTGCCAGTCTATCGTGCCGGTTCCGCGGCAGCACAGAAGCTGGAACAGGCATGACCCGGGGCAGGGTGCTGTTCATCGATGACGAAGTCGAACTCTGCCGGGCGGCAGCGGAGTGGCTGGGCGTCAGCGGCTTTGCTGTCACGACGTCGTCGAACCCCGAAGCCGCCATTGTCGAGACCGACCCCGATGCCATCGATTGCGTCGTGACCGATGTGCGCATGCCCGGCCTCAGCGGCATCGATGTGCTCAATCATTTCCGCACGGCGGCGCCTGACCTGCCGGTGGTCCTGCTCACGGGCCATGGCGATGTCCCGCTCGCCGTCGAGGCCATGCGCGCCGGGGCCCATGATTTCCTCGAAAAGCCCTATGACGCCGAACTGCTGGTGGCGGTGCTGGATCGAGCCGTCGAGCGGCGGCGCCTGGGGTTGGAGTTGACGCGGCTGCGCCAGGCGGCCGGCAGTTCTGAGCTCGAAGACCGCCTGGTCGGCCTATCCGCTCCCACGGCCGCCCTGCGCCGGTCCATCCTGCAACTGGCCGACATTGACGTGGATATTCTGGTGACCGGCGAAACGGGCACCGGCAAGGAAGTCATCGCCCGGGCCCTCCACGATTTTGGCCATCGCGCCAACGGACAGTTCGTGGCGATCAACTGTGCCGCAATTCCGGAGACGGTTTTCGAAAGCGAGATGTTCGGTCACGCCAAGGGGGCCTTTACCGGTGCAGCCGGTGAGCGCATCGGCAAGCTCGAATATGCCAGGGGCGGCACCGTCTTCCTCGATGAAATCGAATCCATGCCCCTTGCCCTCCAGGCCAAGGTCCTCAGGGCCATTCAGGAGCGGACCGTGGAGCCCCTTGGCTCCAATCTCGCCCGGTCGATCGACGTGCGCTTCATCGCGGCCAGCAAGGTCGATCTCAAGGCAGAGAGTGACGCCGGCCGTTTTCGCTCCGATCTCTATTTCCGCCTGGCCACGGTGGAACTGGTCGTGCCGCCGCTGCGCGAGCGGCGCGAGGACATCCCGCTGCTCTTTGATCTTTTTGCTGAGCGTGCCGCCCGACGCTTCGGCGTTGCCGTTCCGGCGCACGGGCTGCCCCTGGACGCACTGGGCTCGGACTGGCCCGGCAATGTGCGCGAACTCAAGGCTGCGGCGGAGCGCGCGGTCCTCGGCATGGATCGAAGATGGACCGGGCAGGAGCTTGCTCGCGAGAGCAGGTCGCTGCCCGACAGGGTCGCGGCCTATGAGGCCATGGTCATCGAGGAAGCCCTGCGCGATTGTGGCGGTTCCACCGCCAGGGCGGCCGAGGCTTTGGGGCTGGCGCGGCGCACCCTCAACGAGAAGATCGCGCGCTACGGCTTGCGCGCCAATATCGACGCCTGACGTCGCCGCGAGCGGATATCCGCCAGCTGGAAGTTCCCCCAAGCGGAAATCCGCCTCAATCGGCACCTCGGCGCCCCCGAAATCCCCAGATTCCGGCGCCGGTCCTCTTGGCACATGGCTTGCAATTGTCTTGGCAGTTCCGCGCGAGGAGGCGTCGGGACGGCAACGACAAACATGCCTTGGGAGGATCTTCGCATGTCATTTATCTCCGCTCGCCCGCTGGCGACCGTGGCCGCTGCAGCCGTGATGGCCGTCAGCGGCAGCGCGGCCGTCAACGCTCAGGAGTTCATCAACATCCTGACCGGTGGCACCTCCGGCGTTTACTACCCGCTCGGCGTCGCTCTCTCCGAACTCTATGCTGAGAATATCGAGGGCGCCCGCACCCAGGTGCAGTCCACCAAGGCCTCGGTGGAAAATCTCAATCTCCTGCAGCAGCAGAAGGGCGAACTGGCTTTCGCCCTGGGGGACTCGGTCAAGTCCGGCTGGGATGGCTTGCAGGAAGCGGGCTTTCCCGCGCCGCTGACCGATCTGCGCGCCATCGCCGCCATCTACCCCAACTATGTGCAGATCGTCGCCTCGGCTGAAAGCGGCATCGAGACGCTTGAGGACCTCAAGGGCAAGTCCATTTCGGTCGGTGCGCCCGCCTCGGGCACCGAGCTCAATGCCCGCGCCATCTTCGCCGCGGCGGGTATGAGCTATGATGATCTGGGCAAGGTCGAGTTCCTGCCCTATGCGGAATCGGCCGAGTTGATCAAGAACCGCCAGCTCGACGCGACGCTGCAGTCCTCGGGCCTGGGCGTGGCCTTCATCAAGGACCTTTCGGCCACCATGGACATCAACATCGTGTCCATCCCGGCCGAGGTCGTGAACAGCATTGGCGCTCCCTATGTGGCGTCGGTCATTCCGGCCGGAACCTATGATGGCCAGGACGCCGATGTCCCCACCGCCGCCATCGGCAATATCCTCGTCACCCATGCCGGGGTCAGCGACGAAACGGCTTACCAGATGACCAAGCTGCTCTTCGAAAACCTCGACCGCCTGAAAGCGGCCCATTCGGCCGCCAATGACATCGACCCGGCCAGGGCCACGGAAGGTCTTTCCATCCCGCTTCATCCGGGTGCCGAGCGCTACTATTCCGAAGCCGGCCTGCTCTAGGCAAAGGCCTCCGGGGTCCACGATCCCGGAGGCACCATCTTGCGAGTCCTGGGGAGGAAACTCGATGACCACCGCATCTGCGGCGACCACGCCTGCACCACACACTGCCGAGGAGACCGTCGAGGGCCTGCCGCCCGGCTTCGGCACCGGGCTGATGGGCCGCATCGCCTTTACCATTGCCATAGTCTTTGCCCTGTTCCAGCTCTGGACCGCCGCCTATGGAACCCTGCCAAGCCAGGTCGTTCGCGCCATGCATGTGGGCTTCCTGCTGCTGCTCGGCTTTGGCCTTGTGGGCAACCTGGTTGCCAAATCCACGACGGGCCGCGTCTTCTTCTGGACCCTGGCCGTGCTCGGCTTTTCGACCGGTCTCTATAACTGGGTCTTCTATGCCGACCTCTTGAAGCGCAGCACTTTCCTCACCCCTCTCGACCTCGCTGTGGGCACTATGGCGGTCGCATTGGTCTTTGAAGCCGCGCGGCGCCTCATGGGCCTGCCCTTGGCCATTATTTCCGGCATCTTTCTCGCCTACTGCTTCTTCGGGCAGTACATGCCGGGTCCCTTCGTCCATCGCGGCTACGACTTTGCGCAGATCGTCGAGCATTTCGGCTTCGGCACCGAGGGCATCTATGGCACGCCCATCTATGTCTCCTCGGCCTATATCTTCATCTTCGTGGTCTTTGCCGCCTTTCTCGAGCGGGCCGGCATGATCCGGCTGTTCAACGACTTCGCCCTTGGCCTGGTCGGCGGCTGGCGTGGCGGACCGGCTCAGGTCTGCACGCTCTCCTCGGCGCTGATGGGCACCATTTCCGGCTCGGGCGTCGCCAATGTCGTGGCCAGCGGCCAGTTCACCATTCCGCTCATGAAGCGTTTCGGCTTCAAGTCGGCTTTTGCCGGCGGGGTGGAGGCAACCTCCTCCATGGGTGGCCAGATCATGCCGCCCATCATGGGGGCCGTGGCCTTCATCATGGCCGAGACGCTCGACGTACCCTACAGCACCATCGTCATCGCGGCTCTGGTCCCCGCCATGCTCTATTTCGCCACCTGCTTCTGGGTCGTGCACCTCGAATCCGGCAAGGCCGGTTTACGGGGCATGGACAAGGCCGAACTCCCCAATCCCTGGCACGCCGTGCGCGATCACTGGCCGCTGGTCCTGCCCCTGGCCGCGCTCGTCTATCTGCTGTTTGCCGGCTACACGCCCATTTTTGCCGGCACGATGGGCCTTGCCCTCGTCGTCGTCCTTATCCTGGGCACGCCCCTTGCGGCCGCCATCGGTCCGCGGGCCTTCCGCTATGTATTCTGGATCGCCCTCGGCCTTGCCGCCGCCGCCTTCATCCGCTTCGGCGTCAACCTGCTCATCGCCGTCATTGCCCTGCTGGTCGTTGCCTGTGTCTTCGTCAAGGGTGGGCGTGAAACCCTCGCCATCGTCCGCGACTCGCTCGCCGAAGGCGCCCGCAATGCGCTGCCCGTGGGTATTGCCTGCGCCATTGTCGGCATTGTCATCGGCACCCTGACCCTCACCGGCATCGCCTCGACCTTCATCGGCGCCATCATCGCCATCGGCGAGAGCAATCTCTTCCTGTCACTGGTGCTGACCATGCTCACCTGTCTCGTGCTGGGCATGGGCATCCCCACCATCCCCAATTACATCATCACCTCGTCCCTGGCCGGTCCGGCTTTGCTCGAATTGGGCGTGCCGCTACTCGTCAGTCACATGTTTGTCTTCTATTTCGGCATTATGGCCGACCTGACCCCGCCAGTGGCGCTAGCCTGCTTTGCCGCTGCCCCCATGGCCAAGACCTCGGGCCTCAAGATTTCCATCCAGGCCACCAAGCTGGCGGCGGCCGGTTTCATCGTCCCCTTCATGGCGGTCTATACGCCCTCGCTGATGTTGCAGGACGGCGGCGCCATTGCCGCGCAATTCGGCTATCCAGTGGAGGTCGGCTACATCATCCTCAAGACCGTGCTGGCAATCGGTCTACTGGGTGTGGCCGTCGTGGGCTATCTTTTCGGGCCGGCCAACCGGTTCGAGCGGGTTGCGGCCTTTGCCGGCAGCCTGATGCTGATGCTGGCCCTGCCCCTGACCGACGAGCTGGGCTTTGCCCTTGCCGCTGTGCTCGTCGGCCAGCATTGGTGGCGCATGCGGACGCCGCCCATGGCGCCGGCCGCCTGATGCTGTGCCTTGCCACCGCTGGGATGGTCTCCGCCCTGGCCGCCTCGAGCTTTACCCTGATCTGGACCCATTCGGTCGAGAAGACACGATGGCAGGAAACCTGGCAGGTCCTCGATACGGCACTGCAGCCGGTCGAGGCCAGCGTCGAAGGGGCCGGGGCGGGGATCGATCTCCCCCCCGATGCCGTGTGGGCGGCGGGCCGCTGGACCTATGTGCCGCGGCTCCCGCCCGTTCCGGAACTCGTTCTGGCCGCTTCGGGGATGACACCAAGTCCTTGGCGCCTGTGCCTGCCGGGCGGAAACTGCCGCGACCTGGGAGCAGTCGCAGGCGAGGTGATCCGGATCTGGGCGGCCGAGACGTGTTCGCCGGGGGGTGGCTGAGGCCGGAAACCCCAGCGGACAAAGCAACTTGCGGACACTTATGCACATGGCTCGGTCGAGCCCCGAAAGAAATGTCATCTTTCTTTCATGAGGGGTGTTGACGCGGAAAAGACCCTCCCATATAACCCCCCTCGTTGACGACGCGACGCGCTCCGGCGCCTCCCACTGATTGACGACTTCTCTTAGGGCAGAGGTGCTGCCGGGTAACCGGAAGCGAAACTCTGTTCTCTAGCGGAATAATGAGAGCCTGGCTCTCACCGACGCTTTAGTCCTCTTGGGACATTGGGTCAGCTCTTTGACATTGTGAAGAATGGAAGAAAGAGAAACGTGGACGGCGA